>Ga0209390_10007927_pt1 | contig 13353 bp, 14 predicted proteins | sample BON01_FD_187212 | JGI IMG/M metagenome (GOLD analysis project Ga0209390, IMG submission 187212) | Freshwater microbial communities from Lake Bonney liftoff mats and glacier meltwater in Antarctica - BON-01 (SPAdes) (version 2) | ecosystem: Environmental > Aquatic > Freshwater > Ice > Glacier... | reverse complement strand
CGTGGACGAGCATGCCGTCGCCGGGTGCTTCGTTGTCGATCTGCCAGGCCCACAAGGCAGAGCCGACGAACGGTCGCAGCGCCACGGCCACCGCCCGCAACCAGACACTGGCGCGCTGCTGGTGGCCGGGCGAGTCGTAGGACAGGCGAGGGTCGTCGGAGTCGCCGTGACGGTACGGCTCGCCGTCGTGGCGGATCGCCCACCAGTCGCGCTGGCCTTCGATGAGCCAGGTGGGCACGCCGCCACCGAGCATCTCGGAGTCGACGAACGGTCCCGGCTTGGCGATGAAGCCGAGCCCGGCCGCAGCGCACACCTCGACGAATCCGACGAGGTCGCGTTCGGCGAGCGTGGTGCCGGTGAGGTCGACGGTGCCGTCGACGGGCTCGTGGTGGATCCACGGGATGTAGCTCGACACGGCGTTGGCGCCGCTCTGGCGGGCGCGCAGCACCATCAGCTCCCAGCGTTCGCGCGGCACCCGGAAGTAGTGGATCTCGACGACCCGCCAGGTGTCGCGAGCGAGTGGGGCGGGGAGCGATTCCGCTGCCATCGACATCTCAGCCCTTGGTTCCCGTGAGCGTGACACCTTCGATGAACACCTTCTGAGCGAAGAAGAACAGCACCAGAATCGGCAGCACGAACACCACCGAGGCGGCCATCGTGAGGTTCGACTCGCCGGTCTTCACCAACGCGGTGTTGAGCCGCACGAGGCCGACGGCGAGCGTGAGGCTGTCGTCGTCGGACAGGTAGATGTTCGGGCCGAAGAAGTCGCTCCAAGAGAACAGGAACTGGAAGATCGCCACCGCCATGATCCCCGGCTTCGCCATCGGGATCACCACCCGGGTGAGCACTCCGAACTCGCTCGCGCCATCCACGCGAACGGCGTCGAGCACGTCGGGCGCCAACGTGAGGAAGAACTGGCGCAGCAGGAAGATGCTGAACGCGTTGGCGAAGAAGGCGGGCACGGTGAGCGGCAGGATCGAGTTGATCCAGCCGAGCGAGGTGAAGATCTCGTACTGCGACACGAACAGCACCTGGTACGGCAGCATCATGGTGGACAGCACCAGCACGAACACCGTGGTGCGACCACGCCAGCGCAGATGGCTGAACGCGTAGGCGACGGGCACGCAGCTGATCACGGTGCCGATGGTGCTGAGCACGCACACCAGCAACGTGTTGACGAAGTAGCGGGCGAGCGGCACACGGTCGAACACTTCGCCGTAGTTGCCCCAGGCGAACCGGTCGGGCCACAACGCCGTGGTCTTGGCCTGCTCGATGGGCATCACCGACTGCAGCAGCATGAACAACAGCGGCAGCGCAAACATCGCCGCCAGTGCGAGCAGTACGGCGTGGCGGGCGACGGTGAGCAGCACGCGCTGGCTGCGCGGCACGTGGGCGCGGACACGCATCGGTCGCTCGGGTACCGCCGGGATGGGGTCGCCGACCGCGATGCTCATTTCTCCCCCACTGCGGTGTGCACCCAGCGACGTCGGCTGGCGAGCATGAGCCCCGTGATCACCAACGTGAGCAGGAACATCACCCAGGCCATCGCGGCGGCGAAGCCGATCCGGCCGTCCTGGAAGTAGCGTAGCTGCAACATCGCATAGGTGAGCAACGCCCCGTCGGGCTCACCGGTGAGGCGTCCGGCCCGCGCTCCTTGGCTGAACACATAGGCCTGGTCGAAGGCCTGCAACACACCGATCATCCCGGTGAGCAGCGTGAAGAAGATCACCGGGGAGACCATGGGCAAGGTGACGTGGCGGAACCTGGCCCATCGCCCTGCGCCGTCGAGTTCGATCGCCTCGTAGAGCGAGCGTGGGATGTCGACGATGCCGGCGAGGAAGATCAGCATCACATCGCCGAGCGCCCAGGTGCCGACCATGATCAGCGCCGGTTTCGCCCACGCCGGATCACGGAACCACAGCGGCGCCTCGATGCCGAACACCTCCAGCAGGCTGGCGATCGGCCCGCCCTGCTGGAGCAGGAAGAAGAACAGCGCACCGCTCGCCACCGCCGGCACCACCGATGGCACGTAGAACAACAGCCGGTAGGAACCGTTGCCGCGACGGGGCCGCGCGAGCAGTGATGCGCACAGCACCGCGATGAAGAGCCTGATCGGCAACCCGACGATCGCGAGGTACGCTGTATTGCGCAACGCGAGCATCAGGCCGGGATTGTCGAGCAGGAGACCGTAGTTGCTCAGCCCCACCCAACGCGCCGGCTGGCCGTAATGCTTGATGGTGAACGACCAGTAGAGCGAGTTGACGACTGGGTAAGCGATGAAGACCGCGAAGCCGATCAGCCACGGCGAGAGGAAGGCGAGTACGATCCCGCGTCGCCGCCACGCCGCGCGGCTGCGCGCGGAGTGGCGGCGTTGCAGGACGAGTGCGTCAGTTGCCAAGTTCGAGGTCCAACTCGTCCTGGTATCGATCGTTCAGTGCGAGGAGCTCGTCACGAAGCTGGTCGTCGCTGACATCGCCGCGTCGGTGATCGAGCAGCAGTGCCGTCATCTCGTCGATCAGGGCGCCACTGACCAGCGACGAGCCGGGCACGCTGGCGTTGCTCGACCGCGCCAGATCGACGAAGGTCTCGAACTGGGGCAGCTTCGCGACGGTGACCTCTTCGAACAGGTCGAGGGCCTCGATGTTCGACGGGATGTTGCCGTAGACCTCCTGGAACGAGGCGATCTCCTCGCTCGCGAAGGCGAGGCACTTGATCGCCGCCCACGACTTCTCGACGTCGTCGACGCCGTTGGGGATCATGAACCAGTTCCCGCTCGGCACCAGGGACGCCGGGTTCTCTTCGTCGACGCCGCCGGGTACAGGCATCGACACCACGCCCCACTCTTCGGGCCGGCCCTCGCCGAACCGATCGGGCCACGTGACGAAGTACGACCCTTCGAAGTACAACGGGAGCTGTCCCTTGATGAAGTAGTTGTCGGCCGAGTCGTACGAGCCGAGTCCGTCGGCCCAGCGGGCGAACTCCTGCGGGTCCATCAGGTCGTAGAACTGCTTCTGCCACTGGGCGGCCTCGATCCACTGGTCGACGGTGTCGACGATGGTGATGGTGGCACCATCGTCGCTGTAGAGCGTGGCACCGAACATGTCGGCGAAGTACACGGCGTACGAGCCGTCGCCGACGTCGGGAACGAACCCCACCCGCTCGACCGCACCGTCGTCACTGACGATGAGCAGTTTCTGGGCGTCGGTGAGCAGTTCGTCGAACGTGTCGGGTGGGCCGTCGACGCCGATCTCGTCGAGCACGTCCCGGTTGTAGAACAGCCCCACCGTGTCGACCGAGAACGGCAGCCCGTAGCGTTCGCCGTTGAACTCGAGCAGCTTCACACCGGCGGGTACGAACGCGTCCCAGTCGAGCCCGTCGCGCTCGGCGAGATCGGACACGGACACGGCGAGCTCGGCAGCCTGGATGGCGGCGAGCTGGCCGGTGAGGTCGGCCTGCACGAGGTCAGGCGGCTCGCCGGCCTCGATCGCTGCCGAGAGGGCGAGACCGATGCCGTCCTTGCCGACATAGTCGATGGTCAGCCACGGGTTGTCGGCCTCGCAGCGTCGCAACAGCGGCTCGAACGCGTCGATGCCGACCTGGTCGGTGACGCCCGCCCACATCGTGAGCGTGGTCGGCTCGAAGTCGGGTGCGGGCGGTGTGGTCTCGGTGGGCTCGGTCTCGGTGGTGTCGGTGGGCTCGGCGTCGGTGGTGTCCGGTGCCTCGGTGCCGGTCGGCTCCGGTGCGGCCGTGGTGGGCGGTGCGGTGTCGTCGGTGGGCTCGGCGCCGTCGTCGTTGGCGCAGGCGGCGAGTACGAGGCCTGCTGCCAGTGCGGTCGCGAGCCAACGACCCGATCGTGCGCCACCGGCGCGGCTGGTCTTCGGTGTCATCATTTTCCCCCGTTTCATGGTGTCCCCCGTGTGCTGGTTGGTTGTGCTGGATTGGTTGTTTGGTTGTTCGATCTGCGTGTCCGTCAGGCGGTCGAGCCGAGCCGCTCCGCGAGGGCGGACTGGAGCGCCTGCTCGCTCGCGGTGGCCGCTGCGCCGGCGAGCACCGACTCGGCGCCGAGTGAGCTGACGGCGATGGTGGGCGGTGAGGGCAACATCTCGTCGAGGTGGTTGCGGACGAGGTCGGCGAGCGAATCGTGAGCGCCGATCGATCCGGTGAGCACGATCAGTTCGGGATCGACGATCGCAGCGAGCGACGCCGCGAACCAGCTGGTCCACTCGCCCAGTCGTTCGACGACGGCGACAGCGAGACGGTCGCCGCGTTCATGTGCGGCGAACACGGCGGCGGCCGTGTACGGCGGGGTCAGTTCGCTCGATCGGTGCGTTCGTGCGAGCGTCTGGGCGAGACCGCTGACACCATCGAGTGCCGGGCTGACCGGCGGGGTCGAACGCACGACGCGGCGGAACGGGACGTCGTCGAGTTCGCCGGCACCGCCGCGGGCGCCCTGGTAGAGCTGGCCGTTCAGTACCAGCGCTGCGCCCATGCCGGTGCCGATCGAGATGATGGCGAAGTCGTCGCAGCCACGGCCGTGGCCACGGGTCTGCTCTCCGACAGCGGCGAGGTCGACGTCGTTGACCACGGTCACCGGCACACCGAGTCGATCGGTGAGTGCGGTGGCCGGCTGCGATCCGTCGAGTGCCGGGAGGAAGCCGGAGTGGCTGAGCACGCCGGTGGTCGGATCGATGATGCCGGGGGTGCCGATCACCACGGCGCGCACGCTGCGGCGATGTCGCCGGGGGGTCAGCGACGCCACCGCTCGTGCCACGGCGGCGAAGACGTCGTCGGCGTCGTCGGCCTGGAAGTCGACGGTGGTCCGGTCGAGTTCATTGCCGTCGAGATCGGTGAGGACGGCGCGGACGGCGTCGGCGTCGAGTTCGGCGCCGACGGCCAGTGCAGCCTTCGAGACCGGCTCATAGAACACGCCGGCGCGTCGACCGTGTTGCCCTGCGCGGGGACGCTGGTCGTCGGCTTCGGCGACGAGCCCGGCCTCTTGGAGACGGGCGAGCGCGAGCGACACGGTGGGTTTGGAGAGCTGAGTGTGCCGGGCCACCTCGGCGCGGGTGATCGGACGCCGAGCGCGTACGGTGCTGTAGACCACCCGTTCGTTGATGTCACGCAGATGTGCCGGCTGCGCCCCCAGAGCTCGCACCACGGAAGTGGAAGCTAGCAGTAAGGAAACCTTACTCACAAGTCGATCTCGTGGGTGGTGTCTGGCTACGCTCGTGGCGTGGGGTTCGAGGTCATCGTCGGAGACGACGTCGCAATGGTCGGTACGATCGTCGCCGACATCGTGGCCCGTCACGCTCCGGCGGTGCTCGGGGTGGCCACCGGGTCGTCGCCGTTGTCCGCGTACCGCGCGCTGATCCAGCGCGGGGCGCTCGACCAGGGCACGCACTTGACGTTGCTCGACGAGTACGTCGGGCTCCCCCACGGCAGTCCGCAGCGGTACCGGACCACCATCAGACTCCTCCTCGCCGGACCAGCGGGCATCGACGATGCCCATCTCCACGCACCCGACGTCGACGCCCGCGACCTCAACGCCGCCGCTGACGGTTTCGACGCGTTGCTCGGCGACCTGGGCGGTGTCGACCTCCAGATCCTCGGCATCGGACGCAACGGCCACATCGGCTTCAACGAGCCCGGCACCGCCGTCGGGAGCCGCACCCACGTGGCCGAACTCTCGGCGACCACCCGAGCCGACAACGCCCGCTTCTTCGACGACCCTGCCGACGTTCCCGACCGGGTGATCACCCAGGGCCTCGCCACCATCGCGGCGGCCCGCCGCATCGTGCTGATCGCAACGGGCCACGAGAAGCGGGATGCGATCACTGCGGCCTTTGCCGAGCCGGCGTCGGTCGATCACCCGGCGAGCAGCTTGGTCGAGCACCCCGATCTCACCATCGTCGGCGATCGCGCCGCTCTGGCGGACCTGCGCTCCGTCACCCCCGTCCACTCACCCGTCACCTCCACCATCACGTCCGACCAGCGAACCAAGGAGCTCCGATGACCAGCCTGCTCGACCTTCCCGCCGTACTCGGCGGCACGAAAGTGCGCCACACCGAGTACCCGTCGTGGCCGGTGTGGGATCAGGGCGAACGCGAGGGTCTGCTCGAGGTGCTCGACGCCGGTGGGTGGTGGCAGGGCGACGGCTCGGTGGCGAGGACGTTCGCCAACGAGTTCGCCGACTACCACGGCGCCCGATTCGGGTTGGCGCTCACCAACGGCACCCACACCCTCGAAGCCGCGTTCGCCGCGTGCGACATCGGCGACGGTGACGAGGTGATCGTGCCCGGCATGACATTCGTCGCGTCCGCGGGCGCGGTGCTCGCCGTGAATGCCACGCCGGTCCTCGTCGACATCGACGCCGACACGCTGTGCATCGACCCGGTCGCCGCCGAAGCGGCGATCACCGATCGCACCAAGGCGATCGTCGCCGTCCACGTCGCCGGGGCCGCCGCCGATCTCGACGCGCTCACGGCGCTGTGCACGAGACGCGGGTTGCGGCTCATCGAGGACTGCGCCCACGCCCACGGAACGTTCTGGCGTGGGCGGGGCGTCGGTTCGTGGGGAGACTTCGGGAGCTTCTCGATGCAGCGCAGCAAACTGATGACCGCCGGCGAGGGCGGGGTGCTGATCTGCAACGACGAGGAACTGCGCGACCGCGCGTGGGCCTACGCCGACTGCGGGCGGGCGAAGGGCGAGTGGTTCTATCACCACCCCACCTACGGCTCGAACCTGCGGATGACCGAATGGCAGGGTGCGGTGTTGCGCGCGCAACTCGTGCGGTTCCCCGAGCAGAACCGCATCCGCAACGACAACGCCAATGCCTTGAACGCGGCGCTCGCCGAAGTGCCCGGCCTGCGCCCCCCGGTGCGCGACCCGCGCATGGACCTCCAGGGCAACTACTGCTTCGTGTTCCACTACGACGCCGCTGAGTTCGCCGGCTTATCGCTGCACGCGTTCGAGCGCGCGCTCTCCGCCGAGGGCATTCCGATGGGTGTGTCGTATCCGTCGCTCAGCGACCTCGCGATGTTCCGCGACGGGAACTTCGCTCCCCGCCTGCGCGAGCACGCACCCACGTTCGACTACCAGCACCTGCACCTGCCGCACGCCGAGCACGCCGCGGCGAGCACCGTGTGGTTGCAGCACCGGCTGCTGCTCGCCGATCGTGAGGACGTCCTCGACGTCGCCCGGGCCGCAGCCCGTATCCAGGCCCACGCCGCCGCCATCGCCGCCCTCGCTGCCACCACCAGCTGATCTCTTCCGACCTCGGCGTCAGTCGACGAGTTCGGCCACAGCGTCAGATCGCGGGTTCGCACGAGAGCCCCCGACCTGCTCGGCCTGTGCAATGACCTCCGCAGGTCGATCGACGTCATGCGCCCGGACGCCCGCGGCCCGGCGCGACGGTGCGAGCCAAGATGCCGAGCGTGGCGCGCAGGCTGTTCTCGGAGATGATCGGGAACCGGTCGGCGAACCCGGCGTACTGCTCGTGGAGGTTCGACCAGTCGTAGTACGAGGTGACCAGCGTGCCGCTCTCGATCGGCTCCAGGCGATAGCCGTACACGTGCCCCATCGGCGGCTGCATCGTCCCGTCGATACTCCAGGCGATCTCGCAATCGGCCTCGAACGTCTCGATCACCACGGTCACGGCGTACTCGCCGAGATCGAAGTCGCGCAGCGAGTCGCGATCCATGTGCACCACGAACCGGTCGCCGACCGCGGTTGCCGGATCGCCCTCGGCCGACATCAACATGCCCGAGGCATCGATGGCGACATGGCCGTCGGGGCTGCGCAGGACCTCGAAGATCGCTCCGGCATCAGCGGCGATGGCGCGGCCGACCTCGAGACGGGTGGTGGTGTCGCTCATGCAGCATCCTGGCATCGCAAGACGAGCACATCCCCACCCGACGATCGGCGCGGCCGTCTGACAGACGCTTGGTGCCGTGGCATCGAGCACCAAGTATCGTGTCCGAATGGGCATCCAGGAGTATCTCGTGTCGTCATCCGGTCAGATGTCGCTGCCAGCAACTGCGCGGCATCGATGGAACCTCGCAGACGGCGGCCCGGTCGACGTGATCGATCTCGGCTTCGGCGTGCTGACCGCACCCAGAGGGAGCGCCCGAAAACTGCTCGGCGATCTCGTGACCCGCGACCAACACGCCGAGTTCGTGAGGTCGCTCAGCGACGACGCCGACCTCGCGACGACGTGAGTCGCGCAATCCTCGACGACCATCTCCTGCGCGATCTGCTCGCCGACGACGCTTCCGCCGGACTCGTCGACCTGCTCGGCGTCTTCGAACCTGCAACCACGAATCTGCACCTGTACCGGTTGTCCCGGAGCGTGGCCGCAGCTCAGGGCGGTGCGCTCACCGGTGGGTGGAGCGCCGAGCATCGGCGGTCACTCGGCGCACAACTGATCTCCTTGGACGACGAGATCGAGATCGTGCCGATCAGAACCATTGCATTCCGCATGGCGGAGATCGCCGCGACACATCGCGTCTCGACCCTCGGAGCAGAATGCGTGGCCGCCGCAGAGCATCTCGACGCACCACTGTGCGTCTGGAGCGGCGACGACGGACCCGGGATCCGAACGACGATGTTCGATCTCGGGCTCGACTACCGAACCGTCACTCGCTGACTGTCGGTCAGCGGCGGGCGAGGTTCTTGGCGAGGCTGCGCAAGGCGAGCGAGAACCCGATCTTGCCGAAGAACACTCCGACCGGCGACAGCAAGCCCGGGAAGTACGGCACGGTGACGTCTTCACGCCATTCGAGCACCGATCGCGTTCCGTCGGCGCGCACGGTGAAACCAGCGGTCCCGCCCAAGATGGGCCCCAACTTCTCCACGTCACACACACCGACCTGGGCGATCTCGTCCCAGTCGCAGCGTGTCACCCGCATCCGGTCTTTCAGTGCGACCGGCCGGAACCCGCTCCATGCCGTGAACGTGTATCCGACCGCCGTTGGTTCGCTCGGTTCACCCGGGTCGGCCTCGATCGTGGTCGCCGGAATCCAGGCGCCGTGGGCCGGCCAGTCGATCAGTTCGTCCCACAGCACGCGAGCAGCGACATCGAACGGTCTGGTCAATTCGAACTGCACACGGCCCATCTCCATGATGCTCGCACGGTCGAGGCCACTTCGCACATGGAAGACCAGATCTCCGAACGACGCGACGGCCACATGGTCGCGAGAGCAGGCACGAATCGACCGAGACCCTCGCCGACCTCGCCGGGCGAGATGACGAGCGGTGACATCACCGTCACGGTGGCGTCGTGGTCGCTCGGCTGGCTGATCAGACCTCGGCGCGCACATGCACAAACTCACGGATCGCGCAGGATCGGATCGGTGACCTCCACGCCGAACAGAGGTCCGCGGCCGCGCACCTCGGCGATCAGATTCGGGTAGCGGTGCAGGATCGTGCGGAGTCCGGCGCCGAGACGTTCGCCGACGTCGGCGACATGCACCCGGAAGTACGGATCGACGTAGCGACCAATGACGCGTCCGGCGAGCGACCCGAATCGTTCGGCGGCGCCACTGCACGCCCCGATCGGGTAGTCGCCACCGGACAGCCGGTTCCCGCTGAGCAGCGGGTCCGGGGTCACGTCATGATGTCCGAACGCCCAGAGCGTTCCCGTTCGGAGCGGTCCGCTCTTCGTTTCGTCGAGCACCATCGGTGCGCCGCGCTCGTTGCAGACGCGACGCACCGCAGCGGTGGTGTCGTCGACGACGTACGCGATCGAGTCGATCGATCCGAACGGCGATCGTTCGTGGGGGGCACGACACATCCGGCGTGAGAAGGATGGACTGCGCCTGGAGGACCGTCCGAGGCGCGCCGCCCGTTGCACGGGCTCTGGCGCGCGATCAGGCACTCGTCAGGGCGAGTAGTTCGTCGAGGAACTGCGATGCCACCGATGCTGATGCTCGACGCCACAGCGCCACGACGTCGCCGGGTTGCCGCTCGACGAGACGCGCGGCCGCAACAGCACGCTCGGCGACGAGTTCGCGCTGACGCACGAGCAGATCTCGAGCATCCACACCGTTCAGATCGGCGAGCACCAGCTTGAGCAGCAGTTCGCTACGCAGATCGCGCAGGTGTTCCACCGGCACCGACAGCCACGTACGCAACTCGGCTCGGCCCTCGGGCGTGACATCGAGAATGGTCCGGTTGCCGCCGGCGACGCCTGGCTCCTCGCCGACGGATCGCACCAGTCCTCGTTCGCCGAGCTGGTCGAGCGAGCGGTACACGAGCGGCCGCGTGAGCGTCCACACCCGACCGACCTCGCCGTCGGCGGTGAGTTGTCGGGCCACCTCGAAACCGTGACTGGGCCCGAACGCGAGCACCCCGAGGCACGCCCACTCCCCCAGCAGCAGTTCGCGTCGGCGGCGCTCGGCGGACGAGCGGGTCACTCCGGAACCACCTCGATGTCGGTGGCCTTCACCGAGGCGTGCACGCGATCACCCAGTCGGAGCTGCAAGTCGTCGAGCGCCGCAGCGGTGATCTCCGCAGTGAGCGCGAGGTCACCGTCGATGACCACCCGGACGCGTTCGCCCATCCGATCGATGTCGACGATGGCCCCGTGCCACGTGTTGCGTGCGCTCGATCCGGTCGCCTCGCCCCGCCCCAGCAGCACCGAGTGGGGGCGGATGGTCGCCAGCGCCGGACCGTCGAGGGCATCAGCGATCACGACTCGCGCTCCGGTCGGCGTGGTCAGTACGCCCTCGGCCACATCGCCGGCCACCAGGTTCACCCCGACCAGATCGGCGACGTAGCGGGTGCGCGGGCGCGCAGTGACTTCGGCCAGGGTTCCCGTCTGCACGACACGGCCGGCTTCGAGTACCACCACCCGATCGGCGAGGGCGTGCGCGTCGACCGGATCGTGAGTGACCACCAGGCGCATCCCGTCGAACGTGGCGAGATGCTGGCGCAGGTCGCGACGCACAGCGGCCCGCGTACCGACGTCGAGCGCCGCAAGAGGTTCGTCGAGCAGCAGCAGACGCGGGTTCGGGGCGAGTGCCCGGGCGAGCGCCACGCGCTGGGCCTGGCCACCAGACAACGATCCGGGCCGTTGGGTGCCGTACTCGGTGAGCCCGAACCGTTCGAGCCACTCCCCGGCGCGTTCGCGCGCTTCACCCTTGGCCGTCCCTCGGGCACGCAGGCCGAAGGCGACGTTCTCGATCACACTCATGTGTTCGAACAGGGCATAGTCCTGGAACACGAACCCGACCGGGCGGTCCTCGGGCTCCACGAACGCTCCAGTTGCGGGGTCGTCGACCGCCGCACCATCGATCGAGATCCGCCCGTCGTCGATCGGTGCGAGCCCGGCGAGGCATCGCAACACCGTGCTCTTGCCGGCGCCATTGGGGCCGAGCAGTGCGACGACCTCGCCGGGGTGCAGCGTGAGCTCCACCTGGAGGTCGAGCGAACCGAGCCGCAGCCCGATGCGGGCATCGAGCGTCACGCGGCCACCTGCACAGGTCGCCCGACCGCCCCGAACCAGCGGTCGCGCAGGCCCACCAGCACGGTGAACGAGATGGCGATCATCAACAACGCGAGCACGATTGCTTCCTCGGGGTTGGTCTCCAGCGACAGGTACACCGCGAGCGGCATGGTCTGGGTGGTGCCGGGGAAGTTGCCGGCGAAGGTGATGGTGGCACCGAACTCACCGAGCGCCCGCGCCCAGGCGAGCACGGCCCCCGCCGTCAGCGCCGGGCGAATGGCGGGCAACGTGACTCGGCGGAACGTGTACCAGCGTGAGGCGCCGAGCGTCCGTGATGCGTCCTCCAGACGAGGGTCGAGTTGGCGCAGCGCAGCTTCCACGGTGATCACGAGGAACGGCATCGCCACGAACGTCTGTGCCACCACGACGCCAGCCGTGGTGAACGGCAGGGTGATGCCGAACCACTGGTCGAGATACTGGCCAACGAGACCGCGGCGACCGAGCGCGAAGAACAACGCCACACCGCCGACCACCGGCGGCAGCACCATCGACAACAGACACAGCGCGCGCACCGCGCCCCGACCCGGGAAGTCGACCCGGGCCAGCAACCAGGCCAGCGGCACACCGAACACGATCGACAGCGCCGTGGCACACAGCGACGTCACCATCGACAGGCGTAGGGCCACGAGTGCGGTGTCGGCGGTGAGGTAGGTCCAGGCGTTCGACCACGGCGCCCGCCAGATCAACCCGACGAGCGGCAGTGCGAAGAACGCAACGGCGACGATCGCCAGCGCGAGAGCCGGAACCGGCAACGCGCCGCGCCGCCTTCGACGAGACCCGATCACGGGGAACCGGTCACGGGGAACCGAATCCGAAGGCGGCGAGGATTTCCCGGCCGGCCGGGCTCAGGACGAACTCGATGAACGCTCGTGCGCCGGCCGGGTTCGAGCCGTCAGCGATCGACACGATCGGGTACTCGGCGACCACGTTGAGGTCGTCGCCGATCGTCACGCCGTCGGCGTCGGCGCCCGCAGCGATCACGTCGGTGCGGTACACGATGCCGGCATCGGCCTCGCCGAGCACGACCTTGGTGACGACGGCCTTCACGTTCTCCTCGAACGACGCCGGCGTGACCTCGACGCCGGCATTGGCGAAGATCTGCTCCGCGTACGAGCTGCACGGAACCTCGGGAGCACACTGCACGACCACCAGATCGCCGTCGGCCAGGTCGGCGACGACGGTGATGCCGGTCGGATTGCCGGTTTCGACGATGATCTCGGCGAGGTTGGTGGCGAACACCGCCGGATCGTCGGCGGCGAGGCCGGCGTCGATGAGCTCGGCCATGTTGGCGAGGTCGGCTGATGCGAACACGTCGACCGGCGCACCTTCGGTGATCTGTGCGACGAGGTCGGACGATCCGGCGAAGTTGAACGTGATCTCGGCGTCAGGGTTCTCGGCGGTGAACGCATCGCCGAGTTCGGTGAAGGCCGCGGTCAGCGATGCAGCGGCGAAGACCGTGAGGGTGGCGTCGCCCACCGGTGGGGCGTCGTCGGAGCCGCAGGAGACGCCGAGGAGAGCAACGACGCTGATGGCCACGAGGACCCTGGTTCGCATACCGCGAACATTAGTCAGCCGTGAACTATTGGCTGGGAATCGGCAGCTCGGATACCGCTGGCGTCACCTGAGCGCCCACCACGGCGAGAATGACCGCCGGTGGCACGACGAATCCGGCTTCGGCCCCGAGGTCGACCCGGGCGATCGCACCGGACGATCTGTCGGCATTCATGAGCGCCACCGCCCATCGCCTGTCGGAGGGTTCCCAGGCTCGCCCCGAGGCGCAGCCCGAGGCCAGTCCGCGCTCCACATCGGCGCGGACGCATCGCCGGCAGTACGTTCTCGGCCATGTGGTC
>Ga0209390_10007925_pt1 | contig 13355 bp, 10 predicted proteins | sample BON01_FD_187212 | JGI IMG/M metagenome (GOLD analysis project Ga0209390, IMG submission 187212) | Freshwater microbial communities from Lake Bonney liftoff mats and glacier meltwater in Antarctica - BON-01 (SPAdes) (version 2) | ecosystem: Environmental > Aquatic > Freshwater > Ice > Glacier... | reverse complement strand
GCGTGCGTGCGTGCGTGCGTGCGTGCGTGCGTGCGTGCGTGCGTGCGTTCGTGCATGCGTGCGTGTGCGTGTGTGTGAGTGAGTGTGTGCGTATGTGTGTGTGTGTGTGTATGTATGAGTGTGTGTATGTACGCTTTTTGTGTGTAATGTACATTTGTGTGTGTGTGTACGCTCCTTGTGTATAATGTGAATGTGTTTTGTGTCATACTTCATTTCTTGGTTTTTGTGTGCACCAACTAGAATGTAACTCCTGGCTGTTCAGATTCGATGCGCCAGATGATATCATGTCAAGGCTTATCGCGTTTATTGCAGATAAACATCCCAAAAAATTGTCTAGAAATCGGATAAACTCCAGAAAATTGGAGGAAAATTTGTTTCTTCCCCCATTTGGTCCTACCCTGATGACGCGCTGCCGCTTCGGCGCGTGCATCTCGCCACCGCGCGCCCACCGTCTGCATGTCAGCCATCACCCACAGGAGACGTAAAAATTCAAGGTGAATCTTGCCAGGGACAGACAGGATCACAGGTGCGAAAGCGATGTTCTTGACAACGTAATCACGTCTGTATCTTCTGATTTTGATGCGAGCCGGAGCGTTAAGGTAGTTACCAAGTTGCAGCTTACCATTGAAGTCATGCTGCATGCTGCTGCCGATCCTATCACAGACGAAAGACATATACCATTCCAGATCATCATATCCTGGAATGCCAAACTCCATGGCCTGTACATCACCTTGTTTGTTGTTATCAGCTGCAGCAGTGGCGACCTTGCAGTTGACCCGTACTTGCAAACCGCTGTTGCGAGCCAATTGCGCAGACACATTCATGACGTGATCATGGCTGGCGACGTTCCCAGTGTGCCTTTTACAAGTGAGCACGTGATGCCAGTACCAATCGAGCACAAATACTGGCAAGCACATTGCGTGCGTGCGACAGCATGAGCACGCAGAAGTGGGATGGGCGCTCCGAGCGCTTGAGAGAAAAAAATTTCCCACATCTCGCCAGTAAAGCGTGTCGGCTGTCTCTGGAGCCGAAAACTGGCAAGAAACGCAAGCGACATCCAGGTCAGATGCCACGTCTTCTCTTTGAGAAAGGGATCCGCCTGGATCTGACAGTCAGTGTGAGGTGTGGGAAAGTGAAGGCCAAAAATGGTGTCATCTGGATCTGGGGCGCGCGGCGGCGAAGGTTAGAGCTGCCGCGCGCCACATGGTCAGGACCAAACCAGGGCATTTTTTGACTAAATTTTCAACTTGCGGCCGCTGCAAGTCGGCAACGATCCGACTTGCGACGGTAGAGTTCCGTCGCAAGTTGGCTTTTGGTCGACTTGCGGCCGCTGCAAGTTTAAAAAATGAGAAAACATTGGGGACAATTTGGTCGTGACCTTGTGGCGCGCAGTAGCTGGGGGCTAGAGCCCCTTCGCCACCGCGCGCCCGGGCAGGCCTTGAAACGTTTAGAACCCTGTAGACCGAGAGTCTGCTCGGTGCGAGTCAAAGAAATGTCGCCAAGCAAATATTGATGAGAGGGCCAAAAGCGTATGACGTGAGCCGTGATCACACACTGCACAGGCACTGACTTCGCCTGAGCGTTGTCATCCAAATTTGAATCCACTGTTTGCAAGTGAAGAGAGAGAGAAATTTTTATTACAAGATAGCCACCAATATGGGAAAAAGATGATGATGATAGTGAAAACTCCTGGATCTCAGAAGGGATCCCCAGCAGCAGCAGAAGAAGAAGGAGCAGAGGGGAGGGGAGGGGGTAGAGGGGAAGGTGGAGAGAGAAGATGAGTGCAAGCAAGGTCGACGTTGGAGTCGACGGCGCCGAAAGCGAGATCAAGGTCGAGAGAAGTTGTGACCCTGAATGAAGCGCCGAAGATTTCGACGAGAGTGTCATCAAAATTACTGTCATTGGCATTGTCGTCATTGTCATCCCGCGTCATGCTTGGTGACAGGAAGTAGAGTCAAAGGTGGGACGACATTGCGAGGTGCAGACTGTGGAGCGTTAGCAGCAGGATCTGGGCTCGCGCCCTCAATTTGTGGAACTGCCTGGCCCATCCATTGACCATTCATGACATCCAAATTCTTTGAGAAGGACTTGGTGAGCTTGTTTGCCAGCAATCACTGCTCAGCATGCAGCTATTTCTCGAAAAATAGCTGCATGCTGAGAAAAATGTTCGGGAACTGTGGTGATATGTATGTATCGTTTATTGGATTGAGGTTAACTAAAAAGACTCCTACCCTTATCAATCGCACCAGGACCAAAGGTCAATCCGCCGGTTACCCTCAAGCCCACATGGAAATCACTTTCAATTCTTTCCAGCGTCGAGCGCCTTATTGAGCTCTAGCCTTGCAGTCCTACTCGAAGTAAAGACAACCCACTCCAGCGCTATTCTAAGTTATACTTGTCCCAGTGTTTTACCCCTCCGCGGCGACGCAAGACAGGATTCGGCATTTCACAGGATTTGGCAGCCTCCAGGACTTGGCATTCTCCAGGATTTGGCAGCCTCCAGGATGTGGCATTCTCCAGGATTTGTGGCAGTCTCCAATATAAATCATATTCCAGAAGTCATCCCAGGATGTGGCAGCGTCCAGGATTTGGCATTCTCCAGGATTTGGCAATCACCAGGATTTGGCAGTGTCCAGCATGTGGCAGTCTCCAGGATTTGTCAGCAGCATCCAGGACGTGGCATCATGTTTGGCATTTTCCAAGATTTGGCGTTTTCCACGATTTGGCATTCTCCAGGATGTGGCATTCTCCCGGTTGTGGCAGTCCCCGGGACCTGGCTGTTGCAGGAATTGGGCGCAGCGGCGACGGAAGCGCCGTGATCCGTCGCCGCCGACGCGAAATCCTGGCTGCTTCTGGGTACAAAATTCCGTATGGGGGCGAAGGGACCCGAATGCGCGCGTGCCGCGCGCCCTTGCCGATGGGCCGGTGTCATTTTTTGACGGGGTGTGTGCTTTTTTGGGAAATAGACCCAGTCTTTTTTGGCTGGGAAAGAGTAAACCCTTTATGTTATGGTCGGGAAAAAAATAAACCGTGTGTTTTTTTTTTGTTTGTAGTGGTAAAAACGAAACAACCCACTTCGTCTTGAAGGTGTCTGTGGTGGTTAGGTTCCAGTGTGAGAAACACACCCCATGGAATTTGTAGACATTTAGATCTTGTATGAGTCCTTGGACTATAGATTAAGATTCTGACCTGTGGGTATGTCTTGAGAAATCAACCCCAGTTCGCGAACTGTGGGTATGAGGGATTGTGCCCATGGGGATGGTCTGGAAGGAGACCCCACCTTGTTGATCCGTTGTGGTTGGTATGGTTCGTGGTTAAAAAGAAGAAACCCACGATATGAAGAGACCTGTAGTCTCTGCCAGTGGCTGGATGACTGTCCGTAGACAATATCCAAGAAGGTGGTAGTGGTAAAAAAGGAAAAACCCACTATGTGATGAAGCCATCATGTGGCTGGAATTCCGCCGTGGACAGTATCCAAAAAATGACGGTGGTAAGAAATTTCGACAGAAGAAAAAACCCACAGGATGTCCAAGGTTTGACCCTTTATATAAATGTAGAGCATTCTGTTTTCGTTGAGTTTAACAGCATGATTGCTAGCCGCCTGAATGAGTGTGAGGGGCGCTAGAGTAGAAGCCCACCCGTCCGGCTCTGCTTCCGCAGGGAGGAGACATACAGCCGCGTGATTCGTCTCGTCCGAAAACGTTGTCTTCTTAGCCGCAGCGCCGGAGTTCGTCCGCTTCGTCCCTTTCCCACCGCTCATCCTGTCGTGTGTACAATTCTTTAGCATGCATGTTTTGCTATAATGTGTGTTGTTCACCAGCCCTTGGGCTTTTGGAGACATCACTATTTTTGTGTCTTATGCGTTTATGATCCCCACCAGCCCTTGAGCTATGGGTGTTGATACTGACCCGTAGGTACGCTTTGATTCCCTCAGCCCAAAGGCATATGTAGCATTTATGTCATACACCAGCCCTTGAACTATTGTTGTAGAGCTAGGCCCGTAGGCATGCTTTGCATGTATGTCTTTTCACCAGCCCTTGAGCTATAGGTGTTGACTTTAACCCGATGGCATGCATTATTCTATTTTGCCCATGGGCTCTGTGGCCCTTTTCTTTGGCTTCTTGCGTGCTGCTGGTCAGTTGCAAAGAACCATAATATACAATTGCAGTATGCGCGTGCGCGTGTGTTTCGCTGGTTACCCGTGTGTGCGTGTGTGCGTGTGTGTGGCGGTGTATGTGTGTATGTTGCAGGTGTTCTATGGCACCGTCTGCTGGCGCCCCAGCGCCTCGTACAGGCCAAGCTTGCCTTCTTCCTCGCTCCGCGGCTGTTCGCCAATATTGAACCTACTCCTCTGGAAGGCGCTCGCACGCGATCGCACTGGTTGCCTCCCCAGCAGACGCTCACAAAACCCCCGTGTGCGACTCCTTATGGCTCTACATATGGCGTAACGCGAATTACAAAAAAGTCAGCACTGTTCCTTTTGATACTAGTCACTGTAGTACATCCAAAATTTGAACTATCTTTACTTTTCATTTCCTCTTTTTCTCCCTTTCCTCTTGTGAGCGTCTGCTCTGCTGGGTACTGTGCGATGCGCACAGTCATATCTCCACGCTGCGTTGCCAGAAGCCGCCATCCTCGTGGATTTGCCTGATTCAGCATTGTCAGCCAACACGGATGTCAGCACGGCAGAAACTCTTGAGATGCTTATCAGGCAAGGATCTCAATTGGATCTTTAGGGCATCTACCACGGCATGGGCGCAGTCCCAGAGCTACACACCACAACACAAGTGGAGAACGTGTTGTGTCTCGGTGCCTCCGAGATGGGGCAGGGAATTGGCGATGATATAGGCTGGCTGGTGCCTGGCATTCCTGTGAGGGAGGGCTGCTCGGCCTCACAACTTAAAATCTTTTTATTCGGACCATCGTAATGCGGAGCTGCCGCCGAAGCCACTGCCTTTCCATAGAAGACTGTACCTCGTCCCCATCGCGACGTGCAACTTCTTCGACGAGAGAGACAGACTGAGTTTGTTATGTAATGGTACAGACTTATGCGTTGGGATTGTACTCTAGGAGTCACCTAAAGGGTTTAGGACTCAGGGTTCAGGTTTTAAGGTTTGGTCCTTGTCCTTGTCACGGTGATGTTAGAGGTCGTGCAGTGCGCGACCAACAAAAAGAGCATGACAAAGCGGAAGTAAGCATTTCAAGTGGTGGTACAGGGGCACGTTGCGTAAGACCATGGTTGACTCGTGGTATTGTCTAGACCCGGTCGTTCCGAAGAAGATGAGCCAGGTGTCGAAGCGATCGGAAGTTGTGTACATAAACGGCGCGCCCTCAACACCCGGCTATCTTCTGTCACTTCCGCGGGAACTTTCGCATGTCCCGCAGGGCCTCACAGAAATTGCAGAGGCGAAGCAGGTACGAAAAACGATCGAAAGTGGCATTTTGTACCAGTTCAAAAAAAGGGTCCAAAAGTCGATCCTCACGTTTCGAACCTAAAATCTCGTTGATTTCTTTTTCGAGGGGTTCAGGTCCACCCTTGAACGAAACAAAGATGAAATACATAAGAACTCATGTACATAAGTATATAGAATGGATATTCGCAAATCTGACATTCTGGTCAGATTTGACTGCCACCGTACAGACCTCCCATTGCCGCCACGCGCTCGTTGAAGCCGTGCTGAGCAATCACACTCGATAATGGTGAGCTCGTGCCGTGTAACAAGTGGAATTCGTTGACGTCTGCACTTGGATCTTGATGCCAGTCAGCGCCGGTTGCCATGTCGTCACTTCAGAGAGCTTGTGCATGGAGGTGGCACCAGCCATCAATCGGATACATGGGCATGGTGTACACCTGATGCCACCGATCTTTTGGTCACACAAGACTGGCCCAACAATACGTTTCCATGCTCAATTAGACTGTTGCTTTGTCCACCTTCAGACCTTGCGAAGTCGAGGTGGCACAGTCTTTTGGCATTACGACAGTGCCGTGGGATTTGTTTGATGATGGATTAGATTAAATACTGTGAGACAGAGGAAAGAGGCAAACTCGAGAATTGTGTGAGACCAAAGCCTGGCAAAGGTGCGACGCAAACTCGGGCTGTAAGGGTGGGGTAGAGATGGGGGGGGACAGCAAAGGTGACACTCGGATGCAACATTGGAGTCTACTGTACCGGGCACAAGACTTCTGTGCCATGTCCTTTCTTAGCTGACATCGCCTGTCACTATGTGTCTTTGTGTACGTCTCTCATCTCTCTTCCTCATCCTTCCCTTCTATTTCTTTGGGGAGTCAACCTGAGATCTAGAAGTTTTCATTATCAAATCTCAAAAATATCTGATATTTTCAAAAATATCAGATTGTTCCTGTTTGTGTTTATTTGGGCATTTCCCACCAAGATTGTCATCAAAATGGTATTACGAATTGTTGGGGGGGGGGTACAGACCCGACCCCTCGACGGTCCCTAGTTTCTAAACCGTAAAGTGGTGGGACCCGTACCCCCCCACTACGGGAGAGGTCCGTATGGCCAACCCCTTTCTCGACCGTAGAGGGGAGGGACCCGTAGGGACAAAAGAATGAAAATCTATTTTAAATGTTAGTGGAAAATGGTATTTTTGAGATTTCATAATCATCATTTTCCCCTTTGGGTGGCTGTCATATAATCAACATTCTATCTCTCTGTCGGATGATGTGGTCTAACATTAGTCCCGAGTCGTCTTGCATGCGTGTGTTTTGAGGTGTTCGAGAAGGTCACTGTAGTGAGAACCAAAGCAACCGAATAATTTTAGCCGTGCCCCACTAGTCAACTTGGAGGATAACGTTGCGCGGGAAGGAAATGTGTGCAAATTATATTTGCTGGCTGGTGAAAAAAACCGACGATAGAATGAGATCATCTACAGGTCTATTGATTTCGAGCTTCGGGATACAGAAGAGGTGAGGGGAAGATACAATTACGCAGGGCAAGCTCTATCATGTGAAATGACAAACTTTGATCAACCCGTAACCTAAAGTGCGTTGTCTAGGCATAGAAGAATAAAACCCCAAAAAAGAAAAATCTAGTTCAGTTTTTAATAAGTTTTCCAGCACGCAAAAGCTCGCATCTTGCATGCGTTGTGGTCTGCACGTGAGATTTGAAGTGCTGATTTCCAGAAAAGGCTGTGACCTTAACACACCTCCGTAATAATCATCAACCTTTGTCTGTAATTCACAGCTGAAACCTAGCAGTGCAGAAAACAAATTTTTGAGAATTTTTGGCCCCAAATGAATTCGAATTAATTCATCAAAGAATTAGTGAATCAATACCCGCAGTATTCAAAAAACCACGCAGAGCGCGGTTTATTTGTTGCGGCGTCAGCCGCGAATTTTTGAAAACGTGACATTAGTAGCGCGTCGGAGAGAGCTTTTCCGGGGGGTTTGGCGATTTTTTTGGTTGCTCAACTCCCTCCAAAAAAAGGTGTTTTAGTACACAAGAATTCACTCGCTTCTTATCAACGGTGTAGTCACAGCGTCGAGCCATGCGCTCTGATGTGTCCTTTCAAACAAAGTAATTTGAGTGCTTGGTCACTGTTGGGTTGACACCCAACACATACATACCTTTGAGGGAGACTCTGTTCTATCCAAGTTGTTTGCTCTCCACCGTCACGATCACGCCGAGTGACTCAAGTTATGTCAGCAGAAGCGCTTCTCTTAAATGGGTTCTGTCACAATCCACAGAAGCCGACGAGTACGACTCATAGCATTCAGAGTGCATGCGCACTCGGCAGTCGCCGTACGAAATCGTTGCAGACAGTAGCGACAAGGGTGGTACCAGCCACTGCATCGTTTTATTCTGCGAGAAGTATTGGCACCCAGGCATCGACGGGCGCGGCTGTGGACGAAGAGTTGCTTCAGGCGGGAAAGACATGTTGCCGGCACAGAGCGAGCGGTTTCCAAGCGTCAAAATCTGTAGGATTTAGGCGAGGAATTCCCCCTGCTGTACATGTTTTTTATAAACTGTTTTGGAATTGAAATGGTTTTGTGCGATTTGTATCTCAAGACAAAGGGTTTGTTATTTGACACTTTCATCATTACTGTTTGGTACAAATTGTATCGTTGTGATCACTTAATTTTGGAGTTCGAATCATTTTCACCACCAATGAATTTGTGAACAGAATAATGAACTTCAAATCAAATGATTCCCGGTTTGAGAAACAAATCATGAAAATAATGCGCCGCAGGCCAGATTTTTTATGAAACAAAATGCGCTGCAGGCAAGACTTATCAAACAAAATGCGCCGCAGGCAAAATATTTTGACTATGGTCGCTCTGTCCTATTGATATAGCATGTATATCATTTTTCACACATCACAGCACAGAATCTTCTTCTTTTAATTAATTCATTCATTAATTCATTAATTAATGAATTAATTCATTAATTGATTCATCAATAATTAATCAATTAATCTTTGGCCAGCCTACAGTACGTTTGTTTTCCCCACTGAAACCTAGATAGTGTCACATAGTAGTATTTGGTGTCCGATATCGTTGAAACCCAATCGAATGCATACGAATAGAATCTGTCTGAACAACATCCAGCGAAACCGATATTTGCTCGGTGCCAGATTTGAATTTTGTACCAGTTTCTCGGATCCTAAGTGATGAAGTTGGGTTTTCAACAGCAAAAAAATAAAAGAAAGAAAGAAAAAACAGCTATGCTCCTCGGCTCCACCCCACCGAATCTTGAACGAAAGCATGAGAAAGCTCGGGCTCTTTTAACCACCCCTATATGCACACAACTCATATACTCAACCCAGTCCCACTCCCAGTTAGCCCAACCACTGGTACCCCCTTACCTGTGACATTACAGCCTTCGTTCTGGGTACTGTGCCACTTCACAGGGTTGCTCAAATGGTTTGAGGTAGACATAAGTGCTTGCCAAGCTTCCTCGTTTAGACTGCTTTGTGTATGGTCTATCTTTATTATTTCCTATGCTCTTCCTCTGCTCTCTTCTCGTCTTCGTTTGGACGCCAACACACGCGCGTACACAGTGAAGGAGTGAATTACCAGAAGTATCCACCATGAATGGTATTTGTATATGTGTTCGTGAGGGTAAGAATCCCCAACACCTTTCCTCTCTGTCCCCTTCCTGAACCACGACCTGCCGCCTGAAATATGTCCCGCCACCCCATTGACCAGATCAATATCCTGGTGAGAACACGGAACCCAATGTTTATGTACAATTTAGTAAGGTGGCTCGGCATGTTACTCAACAGAGTTTAGTAAGGTGGCTCTCCACGAAAAGACTTGGGCCCTCGACCTCTCTGGTGCGGGCGGGTGTCACGGTCTCTTCATCAGGTTCTTTGCATTTGTTTTTCCAGGGGAAGTGGTACTCACGATACCAGATCCCACCCTCCGCTAGAACGGTTTGAGTGGACTTCATCTTCGCCTCTATTTGCTGCCGTGTCAATTGCACCTAAGGGTGCTGAGTCACCGGGTAATTGTCGTATGGAAGTAATAGGTGCTCACTACTTGGGCAGCTACCAGCCTCCGCACTCGCGGAGGATTTTTTCAAGTAATCCTAGTAATCTCGTCAAAAACCGTTTGCAGTGCCGAAGAGAGTCGATGAACCTGAATTTCAGCCTGAATTTAAAAAAAAACGCCCCAGAGGACCTTCGAGGTATCTTTTTCGGAAAAGAAACCGTTGAAACTTGAAAAAAGAACTTTTGTTGATCAAATTTTTTTGTTCGAGGACTCGGAGGTGGGGGATAAATAAGTCCACTCCTTCGACAAGAAGTACTGTCGGTTGGATATCAGTAAAGCAGCATTCAAAGTCTCGTTTTTGAAAACTCGTTCGTGGAAAAAGCTTCGGAATTGTGTGATCCGAAAATTGATCCTGCTACTGGTAATGACGCAAGATATTATCAGATCGTTTAAAAAAAAGTAGCAGAAAAGATGCGTAGTATCAAGATATTCGGTAACCCTTACCGCGTCCAGTGAGCACATACAATATAATTTGGCATAACAAGGGCAAGAAACTGCGAGAAAAGTTGGAACGCAAGCATATCTATTTTGGTTCGACCTGAGAACCATTAATCAAACTACAAATGTTATTCTGTTGTGCAATTTCAATTGAAAATTACTTGAAGAAGTTTGTTTTGACCAGCGCTACAAAGCAATTGTCGAAAAAGCAGTCGTTTGGGTAAAATATCTGGCGGAGCATGTTTAAAGTCTGTATGATTCAAAACATCAATGATTCCCACAATGTAAAATTGTATGCATAAACTTTAACATATATATATATGTCTAGGTTGATTGATGTTGCTTTTATGACTTCATAAGAAATCGTCTGGTAGCTTTGCTGGAAGCTCTATGTGCTCAAAATCTTTTTAAGATTTGAGATATCGTTTTTGCTGACATTTTTTTTGGTGTGTGCAAGGCCTTTGTCTCGAACAAAAGCTTTTCTTCCGCCCCTTTCAACCAGGCTCCTGTGCCTGGTTGTCGTCATTCATCTTGTGTGCTGATCATACATGTGTGCTTGTGTGTGTGTGCCTCTGTATGTGCGTGTAAAAATGTATATGTAAAGTGATAAATATCAACAAATATAAGCAAAACCGTGACGACGTCACGTGCAGTATTAAAATAGAAACCGTGACAGAAAGAGATGTTCTATACGTATGATATGCACACACCACAAACAATTTCTCTGTAAAGAATGGTTGAAAGGGTGCACCCTCAGTGTAGATAACCAGACAGGTCCTTGATTGTTTTAATATCGGCCACTGCCACTGCCGCCTGAGAATCATACAGCAAGAACAGGCTTTTGAACGTGTGGAGCAGTCTCAACCACACTGGCTGGTACTGCCAGGTGGGCGAGAGAGTGCAATGACAGGGAGTAATACATACAGGCGTCACGCAAGCATTTTACGAAGAAAGGTTTCCCACACACACACACAAGCACACACACACACACAGTGTCGCACATGCATACGCACACACAAAGTGTCACAGACACAAACACACAAATACACATGTACGCACACAAATACAAACACACGCGCACTGTGACACACACGTGAATCTTGAACCTTATTCCCGAAACCCTAAACCCTAAACCTGGAGCGCTCGACCCTTTTCAATAACCGTATACCAATTTCATAATAGTACACAACAGAGATGAGTGAACAGTTTAGAAAGTCTGCTTAAATTTTGGGAAGTTTGTTTCTTTCAGAAGTTGATCAAAGTTCAATACATGACACACAAATGTTCATCAGTAAATATGCATTAATATGGAGCTTCATCTAAGTTGATTGATCTCTCAGTCACGATAAATTTGGATTATACAAGCCAAAATTGAACTTGATAGAACAAATACCCAAATTGATGCAGACTTTTGCTGTTTGCAGACTTATGTCAACAATCAAGGGGCAAGCGGTTGAAAGGTTCAATTGCTCTTTTTACATATTACCCTTTATCGTTTTTTCTGCACACACACTACAAAACACAATCCCCCACAACTCCTTGTACAAACTTAAAACCAAGGCAAAAACTTGACATATTCTGTTTCGTTGTAATTCCTTCCTCGCACACTCCTCATCTTTTTTCTCTTCATGTTACTATGAATAGTAACTTCTTCTCTCCTATAGGAGTCTAGTGCGGAATCTTTGGTTTTTTTAGGCTATTACGTCCCCGGGCCCCTCTCCAAAAGTTTAGTTTAAACACTAAATCATATGGTTTGAATGAAATGGTGCTGGGGCAATTGGGGCAATTAAGCGCAATTTCATATGATAACAGATCGCATAAAGTTTTGTTATTATGTATATCAATATCAGGGATTTTTTTTTCAAATTTACTGTATATGCATCTTTCAAACACACATTCTCAGTTGCCGTGATGCTAAATTTCTCATTTCTGGAGTTTTTTGTGTTTTTTGGGAGCTTTCGCGTTTTCTGTCTTCCTTTCTGCCATCCTATTTGGGGACGTGATAGCCTAAAAAAACGACAGATTCACCAAGAAGTCGCATAGCAACCAGCCTGATTGCAATCAAACAACTACTACTACTCTTATCTCGACACAACAAAAGAAATAGGATGAGGAGTGTGCGTGGAGAGATTACAGCCTCTTGCATCTTGCATTATTGCATTTTGGAGGAATGTCAGAATATTTGAGTAGGCTCAGAAACAGAGGTAATAGGCTAAGAGCAAGAAGAGGTGAAGAAATCTTTCTGGAAAACAGAAAACGTGGACTTCTATGACTTCTATATCAGGCAACGGCAGTGGCAACAAGCCCTGGATTCATGCCAGAAATGGCAACCGATCACCAGCCTGACGGGGAATGTGATCTTTTCAAATCAGCATGTGTCTCTACACCTCCAGAAACAGAAAATGATGGCGAATGTTCTTATGTCACGGCTAAGGCGCCTAGGGACAAGCAAAGCAAATATCTTGATTCCATGCAGTTCTTTTGCGTGTGTGTGAGACCACTGAGACCTGTGCCGCCATTTTCGACGACGACGAGAGTATGCTCGGTGAGGTCTGTCACTGACGATGCTCAAAGATTATTTGAACTTACAAGGGAACAGTGTTGGATAAACCCGCACACTTTTTCCTTTGAGTTTTTCCGTGTGTGGCGGGCTCAACAAAACAAACCAAAAATAGATATACGCAAACAGACAAAAACAAGCGCCAACAAACAAACTAAAACTGATCCGGTGCCATTGAGTCAACGTGAGGGGTCTAAAAGTTGAGTTTCGAGAAAAAAACAATACAAAAATTCAACCAAGAGCGCAGAAACCACGTGGAAGAATGCAAATCACGAATATCAGATGACTCGTTCCAAGAATAAGATTAGAATGTCCTTAATTCATAAGCTTAGAGTGTTCAAAATTAGAGAAAACTCTCTCAACGCGAGAGAATTTTAAATGTAATTACTACAATATCGCTCTGCAAGCGATAATAAAAGCTCAAAGCATCAAACCGGTTCCGAGGACAAGGGTACCGCAAGTACTACGACACACTGTAACGTTTGCAGTGCAGCAAGTACCACGACACACTGCAACATTGCACAATACACGTGTGCAGTGTGTTGCAGTGTGTTGCAGTGTGTTGCAATGTGTGAAATAACACATGCGTACAGCACGTACTATGGAACACAGCAACACACTGCAGCATGTGCAGGGTGTTGCAGTGTGTTGCAGAGTGTTGCAGAGTATTGCAGAGCGTGCATCAACACACGAGTACAGCAAGTACTATAAATGAAAATGCAACTTGAGAGCAATGGCGGTGGTATTGAATTGTGTGTGTGTATGTATGTATGTGTATGCGTGTGTGTGTGTGTGTGTGTGTGTGTGTGTGTGTGTGTGTGTGTGTGTGTGTGTGTGTGTGTG
>Ga0209390_10007921_pt1 | contig 13367 bp, 21 predicted proteins | sample BON01_FD_187212 | JGI IMG/M metagenome (GOLD analysis project Ga0209390, IMG submission 187212) | Freshwater microbial communities from Lake Bonney liftoff mats and glacier meltwater in Antarctica - BON-01 (SPAdes) (version 2) | ecosystem: Environmental > Aquatic > Freshwater > Ice > Glacier... | reverse complement strand
GGACGAGTACACGCCCAGCCGCGGAGCCGACAAGCGCGCGCGGATCAACTCCGTAGCCGACATGTTTGCCTCCGGCATGGTGTGGGCCCCCGACAGGCGTTGGGCGCACGCCGTCATCGACGAGATCGCTGAGTTCCCAAACGGGGAGCACGATGAAAATGTTGACTGCTGCAGCCAAGCCCTGATGCGCTTTCGTGCCGGCGGGTTGATCCGCCTACAATCCGACCAAAAGGACCCGCCGGTTGAGTACCGCCGGCGCACCGCTGCCTATTATTAAGGACCGCTATGGCCACGAACATTGACAAATCTTTCTACCAAGCCCCTACAGGCGCGGACGCCGCGGATGACACGGGCCTTATGGCCATCGAGATTGACCTCGGAAGTCCTGAAGACGTGCTGGAAATCGTAGATGACACCCCCGAAGATTTCAACGCCAACTTGGCCGAAGAGATGGATGAGGGGGACATGTCCAGTATGCTGTCGGACCTCGATGCGGACATCGACAACGACAAGGCGTCCCGCAAGGAGTGGGAGAAGGCTTACACCGACGGTTTGAAGTTGCTGGGGCTGCAGATCGAGGAGCGCACAGAGCCGTGGTCCGGCGCGTGCGGCGTGTTCCATCCCATGATTACGGAGGCCGTGGTGCGGTTCCAGTCGGAGACCGTGACGGAGACGTTCCCGGCCGCGGGCCCGGTGCGTACCAAAATTATCGGCAAGGAAACGCCGGAGAAGAAGCAGTCGGCGGCGCGCGTCGAGACTGACATGAACTATCAGCTAACCGAGGTGATGAAGGAGTTTCGCCCGGAGCATGAGCGAATGATGTGGTCGCTGCCAGCTGCTGGCTCATCGTTCAAGAAGGTCTACTACGACCCGAGCCTGGGCCGGCAGGTGTCGATCTTCGTTCCGGCAGAAGATATGCTGATTCCGTATGGCACGTCAGACATGTCCATGTGCTACCGCGTAACACACCTGATGCGAAAGACGAAGAACGAGCTGCGCAAACTGCAAAAAGCGGGGTTCTACCGGGACTTTGATCTGCCGGACCCGCCCAAGGTGTCAGACGAGATTCAGCAGGCCAAGGACAAAGAGACGGGCTTTAGCGACATCAACGACGACCGGTACATCATCGCCGAGAGCCATGTGGACATGGACATGCCGGGGCATGAAGATTTGGATGCCGACGGCGAAGAAACGGGCATAGCGCTGCCGTATGTGGTAACTTACATCAAAGGCACCAACGACGTGCTGGCGATTCGCCGCAACTGGGAGGAAAACGATGCCCTGCAACTTAAACGGCAGCATTTTGTACACTACCAGTACATTCCCGGCTTTGGTGCTTACGGCTTCGGCCTCTTCCACCTCATCGGTGGTTTTGCCAAGTCTGCCACCAGCATCATGCGACAGCTGGTTGACGCTGGCACGCTGTCTAATTTACCGGGAGGACTTAAATCCCGAGGACTTCGCATTAAGGGTGATGACACACCGATTGCCCCCGGAGAGTTCCGCGATGTAGACATCGGTTCAGGTACGCTGCGCGACAGCATCCTGCCGCTGCCCTACAAGGAGCCGTCGGCGGTTCTGTACTCGCTGCTGCAGAACATCGTAGACGAGGGCCGCCGTTTCGCCTCGACCGCGGACATGAACGTGGGAGAGATGTCGGCCAACGCGCCCGTCGGCACCACGCTGGCGCTGCTGGAGCGCCAGCTGAAGATCATGACGGCGGTGCAGGCGCGCGTGCACTTCAGCTTCAAGCAGGAGCTCCAGCTGCTAGCGGGCATCATCCGGGACTACACGGAGCCGGACTATACGTTTGAGCCGGACGTGGGCGGGCCGCAGGCCAAGCGCACCGACTACGAAGACGTGGACATCCTGCCCGTGAGCGACCCCAACGCGGCAACCCTGAGCCAGCGCGTGGTGCAGTACCAAGCGGTGCTGCAGATGGCACAGATGGCCCCAGACATCTACGACATGCCCCAGCTGCACCGGGCCATGCTCGAAGTTATGGGTGTAAAGAATGCCGACAAGCTGGTGCCGCTGCCGGAAGACCAGAAACCGAAAGACCCCGTTTCGGAAAACATGGCGCTGCTGCGGCTAGAGCCAAGCAAGGCGTTTTTCTATCAGGACCACCAAGCGCACATCGCCGTGCACATGGCCATGATGCAAGACCCGACGGTGATGCAGCTGATTGGCCAGAACCCCAAGGCGGGGCAGATTCAGGCCGCCCTGACAGCGCACGTTGCCGAGCACGTAGGGTATGCCTACCGGGCACAGATCGAGCAGCAGTTGGGTATGCCACTGCCCCCAGAAGACGAGAAGCTGCCCCCACAAGTGGAGCTGGCGCTGTCGGGCATGATGGCGCAGGCGGCGCAGCAGACGCTACAGCAGAACCAAGCGCAGGCGGCGCAGCAGCAGGCTCAGCAGCAACAGCAAGACCCTGTGGTGCAGATGCAACAGCAAGAGCTGCAAATTAAGCAGCAGGCCCTGCAGATACAGCAGCAGGAAGTGCAGATCAAGGCCCAGCAGGCCCAAGCGCAAGCTCAGAACAAGCAGCAGGAGCTGCAGCTGAAAGCGCAGATTGCCGAAAAGCAAATCCAAAAAATAGGAACGGATACAGCGCTGTCACTGGCCAAGCTGGAGCTAGAAAAAGAGCGCATGCAGGGCGAACGGCAGGCCGAGCAAGTAAAGATGAATGCGCAGCAGACCCAGGCTGGCGTGCAGATGGGGGTCGATATTGCCAAGCACAAAGCTACCGCCGATAAACAGAAACCCACGGAACAGACATGATCCATAAATTCGCCAGCGTATTGCGCACACAGATACGCACGGACATGAACAACTACGCAGACGACTGCGCGGGTGGCGGCTGCGCCACTATAGAAGAGTACCGAAAACTTTGCGGGGTGATTCAGGGCCTAGCCATCGCAGAGCGTTATGTTATAGACCTGCTTGAAAAACTGGAGAAGCAAGATGAGTAATTTGTTGTTGGTACCGACGGAGGGGCTGCTTTTGCCGCCGGGCGTAGCAATGCAAGAGAGTACGGAGCCGCGCGCCACTGCCATGCCCAACCCTACCGGGTGGAAGCTGTTGTGTGTAGTCCCCGAAGCAGCAGAGACTTTTGACGGGTCGGCGCTCCTGAAAGCTGACGCGTACATGAAGAGCGAAGAGGCCGCCACAACGGTGCTGTTTGTTGTGAAACTAGGTCCAGATGCGTATTCAGACAACGCAAAATTCCCGACGGGCGCATGGTGCAAGGCAGGTGATTTTGTGCTGGTTCGTACTTACTCAGGTACGCGATTCAAGATTCATGGCAAAGAATTCCGGTTGTTGAACGACGACCAAATCGACGCTGTGGTCGAAGACCCCCGTGGCATTACACGCGTTTAAGGAGCAAGAAATGGAAGAATTTGAGTTTCCGGACGAGATCGAAGCCAAGAAAACGGGCAAGGCCGACGAGTTTGATATTGACGTTATTGATGACACGCCAGAGCCGGATAAGGGCCGGCAGCCCCTCACCAAGGCCGTCCAAGACCCTTCCGACGCTGAAATCGAGTCGTACTCGGCCAATGTGCGTACCCGCATCAAGGAACTCACGCACGCGCGCCATGACGAGCGCCGCGCCAAAGAGACCACCATGCGGGAGAAGCAGGAACTGGAAAACTTCACGCAAAAACTGCTGGAAGAGAACCAGAACCTGAAGAAGTACGCCGACAACGGCAACCAGAACATGGCCGCCCACGCCAAGGGCGCGGCCGAGCAAGAGCTGGCCAACGCCCGGCAGCGATACAAGACTGCGCAGGAAGCATTCGATACCGACGCCATCATTGAAGCGCAGGAAGCGTTCACTGACGCGAAGATGCGGCTCGAAACAGCAAAGAATTATCGTCCGACCCCTTTACAAGTTACCTCGGATGCTGTACAAACGCGGCAATACGCAAACAAATCAGCAGAACCGGACGAGCAATCTCTGCGCTGGCAGGCAAAAAACCAGTGGTTCGGTTCTGATGGGTTTGAAGAAGTTACCAGCTTCGCACTAGGGCTGCATCAAAAACTAGTAAATTCGGGTGTAGACCCGCAAAGTTCTGATTATTTTGAGAGAATTGACGCGCGCATGCAGTCAACTTTTCCCGAAGTGTTCGGCAACGAAAAGACGGCAAACAGCGCGAATAGGCGTCCAGCTTCCGTTGTTGCCCCCGCGAGTCGGTCGTCGGGAGTACGGCGTGTTCAACTGACCCAATCTGCCTTGGCAATTGCGAAAAAGTTTGGACTCACCCCACAACAATATGCTGCGCAAGTGGCTAAACTGGAATCTTGAAATGGCTGAAACCCGCACCCCCCGTGACCTCGTGTCCCGCGAAAAAGAAGTTCGTGAAGTGTACGTACCGCCTAACAATCTGCCCGACCCAACACCCGAGCCGGGTGTCGCGTACCGCTGGATTGCCACCCATGTTCTAGGGCAGGCCGTGCCTACCAACGTATCTCTGAAGCTACGTGAAGGTTGGACGCCCGTGAAGGCAGAAGATCACCCAGAGCTGATGCTTTTTGGTGCTTCGGCCGGAGGAAATGTGGAGATAGGCGGGCTGATGCTTTGCAAAATGTCAAGTGCCAAAGCGCGTAGTCGTGACGAGTATTACCAGAAGAGCGCTGCATCGCAGATGTCTTCGGTAGACAACAACTTCATGCGCGAAAACGATCCGAGGATGCCGTTGTTCAGTGACAGAAAGAGCACCGTCAGCTTTGGAAAAAACCTGTAAGTTCTAGGAGTACCTCATGTCCTCAAGTGCTACCCCTTATGGCCTAAAAGCCGTAAACGAGTTGGGCGGGCTGCCGTATGCTGGCAGCACCCGATCCTTTCTCATCGATCCCGCCGGCTACGCCAGCAACATCTTCTTCGGACAGGTTGTTGCAACGAACGCCGCGGGTTACCTGAACGTCGTGACCGCCACGGGCGCGGACGGCTCCACCAATGCATTCCCTGCAGGCACTGTCGGCGTTTTCGTTGGCTGCCAGTACGTGAATGCACAAGGTCAGACGATCTTCGGTCAATACTACCCTTCTGGCACCACGGGTGTCGTGATGGCGTATGTCATTGACGATGACCGTTGCGTTTTCCAAGTGCAGGCAGACGGCTCTCTGGCCCAAACCGCTCTCGGCCAAAACGTGTTTTTCGCCGCCGCCCAAAGCGGCAGTACGGGCTCCACCCAGAACGGCAACTCCACCTCCGCTGTCAGCACCACCAGCCAAACCGCTGCTGCTGCCTTCCGCGTCGTCGGTTTCGTCAACATGGTGGGTTTCTCTGTGGTCGGTGACGCGTATACGGACATCCTCGTGAAGTTCAATCCGGGTCAGCATTCCTACAGCAACGCCGTCGGCATCTAAGGAGCTAAATCATGGCAATCTCACGCGCACAACTACTCAAAGAACTGCTCCCCGGCCTGAACGCGCTGTTCGGCCTGGAGTACGCCCGCTACGGCGAAGAGCACAAGGAAATCTACGAGACCGAGAGTTCCGAGCGATCTTTCGAGGAAGAGACGAAACTGTCTGGCTTCTCCGCTGCACCTGTCAAGAACGAGGGCCAATCCATCGCCTATGACAATGCGCAGGAGGCGTGGACGGCTCGTTACAACCACGAGACCATCGCAATGGGCTTCTCCATCACGGAAGAAGCGGTCGAGGACAACCTGTATGACGCTCTGAGCGCCCGTTACACCAAGGGTCTGGCCCGGGCAATGGCGTACACCAAGCAGGTCAAGGCTGCCGCGATCCTGAACACCGCTTTCACTGGTTCGGGCAACCCTACCTACGGTGATGGCGTGGTTCTGTGTTCGACAGCCCACCCGCTTGTTTCTGGCGGCACCAACAGCAACCGCCCAGCGACGAGTGCTGACCTGAATGAAACCTCTTTGGAAAACGCAGTGATTCAGATCGCCGCGTGGACCGACGAGCGCGGACTTCTGATTGCGGCCAAGCCGAAGAAACTGGTGATCCCGCCGGCTCTGCAGTTCGTTGCTACTCGTTTGCTGGAAACCAACCTCCGCGTTGGCACTGCAGACAACGACATCAACGCGATCAAGAACAACGGTTCTATCCCCGACGGCTACTGCATCAACCACTATCTGACGGACACCAATGCATGGTTCCTGATGACGGATGTACCTAACGGCCTGAAGCACTTTGTGCGTACGGCCCTGGACACCAAAATGGATGGTGACTTCGATACCGGCAACGTGCGCTACAAAGCGCGCGAACGGTACTCGTTCGGCGTCTCGGACAGTTTGGGCATCTTCGGATCGCCCGGTTCGGCGTAAAAGTAAGGGTTTACCCTTACTAAAAAGGCCCTTCGGGGCCTTTTTTGCGCCTGTTGTTTTTTGCCGCCGGCCGTGGTATAAACAGGTATCCGGGCCCACTCGGTTATGCAAACTGCCCCGGCAGATGAACCTACCAATTGCATGACCTTAAAGTAGGAACACATCATGTCCTCAACGACTTTTAGCGGCCCGGTGACATCCACCAATGGTTTTGTCGGCCCGATTTTTGGCCCGCTACTCAACCCGGCTATTACGCACACTATCGCGGCCCTTAACGCTGCCAATGCCACCGCAACGCTGACGGCGGCGCAGGTAGCTACTGGCTACATCACTTCAACTTCTGCCGCAATCACCGGCCTCACCCTGCCTACCGGCACGTTGTTGGGCGCGGCGCTAGGTGCCGTAAGAGGCACGGTGTTTGACCTGTATATCGACAACACCGCGGGCGCGAGCACCATAACCATGATTGTCGCAGTTGACGGAATAATTTCCGGTGCGGGCGTTACCACTGCGGGCTCTTTTGGTGACGTTAGTGTCGCCGCGGGCCCGACCGGCTTGGGACGTTTCACCCTGATGTTCTCCAGCGCCACAGCGTACGTTTTCACGCGCACGGCGTAAGACATATCTGCCTCTTTGGTGGGCCAAAGAGGCAGCGTAAAAAACTCGGGGTACTGATATGCAACAGACTGACGTTAGCGCGGCGACTTGCCCGGCTAGTACAGCCACCACGGTGTATGCGGGGCGCGTTCGACTGAAGGCGCTCAGTATCAGCGCAGCTGCTGCTGCCACTGTCACGGTGTTGGACGGGGGCACAACGCTGTTTGTGTACACGGCGACCGCAGCTGGTCCAGTGTATATGCTGCTCCCTGGTGAGGGAGTCCTGTGCAGCACCAGCCTAATAGTAACGTGTTCAGCAAGTGCTTCTGCGGTGGCATTCTATGGCTAAAGCAGCCCCCAAGCTGTCCGTCGGGCGCGGCGAAAAGCTCGCTACCTCCAAGGGCGCAGGGCTTACGGCTAAGGGCCGCGCCAAGTACAACGTAGCAACAGGCAGCAACCTCAAGGCACCACAGCCAGAAGGCGGCGCACGCAAGAACTCTTTTTGCGCACGGATGTCTGGCATGCCCGGCCCGATGAAAGACGAGAAGGGCCAGCCTACGCGCAAGGCCGCGTCGCTGGCGCGGTGGAAGTGCTAAGGAGCAAACATGGAATCTGCAAAAACAGACAAGGCTCAAGACAAGGCGCTCATCAAAAAGGCTTTTCGAGAGCACGATGCTCAAGAGCACAAGGGCGGTTCGGGTACGGTGTTAAAACTTTCAAGAGGTGGTGGTATGGCTAAAAAAGGCGTTAATCCGTTTGCCAAGTTTGAAAAATCAGGCAAAGACGTGGAAGTCAAGGGCAAAGGCAAGGAGGGCTCCAAAAAAGAGAAGGCCTTCGACAAGAAGCAGATGGGCATGGCCAAGTATGCCAAAGGTGGCGGCATCGAGGTCAAGGGCAAGACTCGCGGCAAAATCTACTAAGGAGCCCAACATGGCACAGAACCCCAACATCGATGATGACACCCGTGCGCGCGCACGAAAGTTTGTTGACGACAACGCCCGCGATGCTGACGTTCCGGCGGCAACCAAAGCAAAGACAGCGATCGTCACAAAAAAACAGCTGGCGGAGTCGGGGTTTGACAACCTGCGCGACTACCTGAACGCGCAGAAAGGGCTTACCCGTCGCGGAACCCGCGCGGCCCCTGCGGCCGACTACAACAACGAAGGCCGGGGGCGCGTCAAACCTGCGGCCGACTACAGCAACGAAGGCCGGGGGCGCGTCAAACCTGCGGCCGACTACAGCAACGAAGGCCGGGGGCGCGGCAAACCTGTGGCGCTGACCACCGAAGAGATGCTGGCGCAGATACCCACGGGCGGAAAGCCCGGCGCGGGCCCGACACCAACAGCGGACGGCGAAGAGACAAGCAGCTACCGAACGGGGTCGGAAACGGGTGACAACGCGGCCAACCTCATGATGGCACTATCTATGGTTCCGGGCATAGGCCCGCTTGCGCGCGAGGCAGCCATGGGACGTATGGCCAGCCGCGCTCCGGCCGCGGTCAACCGCGCGAGAGCCAGTCGGCCGGCGGCCACGGTACGGGCAATCAAAAACCGAGCCAACTTCAAAGACGCCGCCGAAGCCGGAATGAAACACGGCGGTAAAGTTGCCAAGTACGCCAAGGGCGGCGCTGTAACGTCCCGCGGCGACGGCTTGGCACAACGCGGCAAGACTCGCGGGACGATGCGGTAATGACCACTTCAGGCGTGGCTGCGTTCAATATGGACCTCACCGAGGTGTGTGAGGAAGCGTTTGAACGCGCAGGTTCGGAGATGCGAACGGGCTATGACCTTCGCACGGCTCGCCGGTCGCTGAACCTGCTGTTTGCAGACTGGGCAAACCGCGGCATAAACATGTTCACGATGGAGCAGGGCTCCGTTTCGCTGGTCCCGGGGCAGGCCACGTACGCGCTGCCGGAAGATACCGTCGACCTGTTGGAACATGTCGTTCGTACGGGAATAGGAAGCGCGGCCACGCAAACGGACCTGACTATTACGCGGATCAGCGTATCGACGTACTCCACCATCCCGAACAAGCAGACGCAGGCCCGCCCCATCCAAATCTGGATCGAACGGCTAAATACCCCGCAGTTCACCCTCTGGCCGGTCCCCGACAGCGCGCAGGCGTACACGCTTGTGTACTGGCGGCTGCGACGCATTCAAGACGCTGGCGAGGGTGTGAACACGATGGACATGCCTTTTCGGTTCCTGCCATGCATGGTTGCCGGTCTGGCATACTATCTGGCGCTCAAGGTTCCTGGCGGCATGGATCGTCTGCCGATCTTGAAGGCGCAGTATGATGAGGCTTGGCAGATGGCCAGCGACGAGGACCGCGAAAAAGCCAGCGTGCGGTTTGTCCCGCGGCAGATGTTTATCGGCTAGCAGATGGCTAACCAGTTTTCCTCAGCCAAGCACAGCATCGCAGAATGTGATCGCTGCGGCCAGCGGTACAAGCTGAAGGCGCTAAAGAACTTGGTCATTAAGACCAAGACCGTTAACATCATGGTATGCCCGACATGCTGGGACCCAGACCAGCCGCAGCTGCTGCTGGGCATGTACCCTATTTCCGACCCGCAGGCGGTACGAAACCCCCGGCCGGACCAGTCGTACTACCAGTCAGGCCAACTGGCGAATGGGGCTCTTGGCGAAGGCAGTCGTGTTTTTCAGTGGGGCTGGAACCCCATCGGCGGGGCGAGGCAGTTCGACACAGCGCTGACACCAAACAACTTGGTGTCCACTGCGGCTATGGGCACAGTAGTGGTAAGTACAACGTAGGATTCGATATGAAAAAGCAAGCGGACAAGACAGCGCCCGTTCAAAGTGGCGGCAAGCCGTCAGGCGGCACCAAGGGCGGCAAGACCAACGAGCAGATGTTGGCAATGGGCCGCAACATGGCCAAGGCAGCTGCACAAAAGAAGGGGGGCTAGTATGGCCACGTTCAGTAAAAAGTTCAAAGGCAAAGAGATTGGCGACGCCGCCGTCTATGCCAAGCCGCACACCATGAGCGGTAAAGCCGTCGGCATGGAAAAAAACCCCGGTAAGGAGCCAAACCTCGGCAGACTGGCCGCCCGCAGCATGAGCGTTGGCAACATCAGCACGACGACAGGCGATGCTCCGGCCAAGACCAGCGGCATCAAGATACGCGGCATCGGCGCAGCAGAACGCGGCGTGATGGCCCGCGGACCCATGGCGTAACCATGACCTACGACGAGCTTGTCACCGCAGTCTCTGATTACTGCGAGAACACCTTTGTAAACACCGTGGCGCGGCCTGACATGGATACCATGATTAAGCAGGCGGAGCAGAAGATTTACAACACGGTGCAGCTTGCCAGTCTGCGCAAGAACATGACAGGCACGATCAACGCCAACAACAAGTACCTTGCGTGCCCGCCAGACTACTTGTCCACGTACTCGTTGGCGGTAGTCGAAGACTACGGCTTGGCTACCGAGAAATACACCTTCTTGCTGAATAAGGACGTGAACTTCATTCGGGAAGCGTACCCGAACTCGAAAAGCGTAGGGCTTCCTAAATACTACGCGATCTTTGGGCCGTCGGTAGCTGGCGTGGTGGTTGCCACAGAACTGACGCTGATAATGGGGCCAACGCCAGATGCGACGTACACCGCCGAGCTTCACTACTACTACTATCCCGAGTCGATTGTGACTGCAGGGACTACGTGGCTGGGTGAGCACTTCGATTCCGCGCTGCTTAATGGCACGCTCGTGGAGGCCATCCGTTACATGAAAGGCGAAGCCGATTTGGTCACCCTCTACCAGACAATGTACAGTGAATCCATCTCCCTGCTCAAGAACCTGGGCGACGGCAAGCAGCGGGCAGACGCCTATCGTGACGGTCAACTCAGAATTCCGGTGCGCTGATGATTACTCAAGGCCAAACAGACAGCTTCAAGGCAGAGCTGTATCAAGCAATCCATGACCTACCCGCGGACACGCTGAAGATAGCGCTGTACACGGCCGCGGCATCGCTACCGCTTAGTACGCTGGTTTACTCGCCCGCCGAAGAAGTTGTGGGGGCAGGGTATACCGCAGGCGGGTTAACCCTAACGAATGTTACCGTTGCGTATTCCGGCAGTACGGCGTACGTGAGCTTCGACAACCCCGCATGGGCAGGGTCTAGCATTGTCGCGCGCGGCGCGCTCGTGTACAACAACAGCAAGGCCGATCGGTCTGTGGTCATCATAGATTTTGGCGCGGACAAGACCAGCAACGCCAGCACCTTTACCATCGCACTCCCGGCAAACACTGCGGCCAGTGCCCTGATACGCTCTGTTTGAGGAAATTGACATGCTCATTAATACGACCAAAGGTGATATGGACGCCGCCATGCTTGAAAAGCGCGAGGGTTTCGTCGATAATGCCCACGAGCACACCAACTGGGTAGAATACTGGCTGGACGGGGAGCTTGTCCACCGTTCTGTGCACGTACACCTAAAAATAGGCGCGGCCGCCGAAGTTACTGCGGCTATGTTCGCATAAGGGGAAATATCATGGCGAACACGCAAGCACTGTGCACCAGCTTTCTTGGGCAACTGCTGGTAGGCGGGCATCAGTTCGGCGCTGTTACGCTGGCGTCAAGAGGCAGTCTGACCGTGCCCACTAAGGACACGTTCAAAGCAGCGTTGTTTCTTGCGTCGGCAACAGTCAATGCCTCCACCGCTGCGTACTCAGCCTCGGGCGAAGTCTCCGGGGCAGGCTACGCGGCCGGTGGCATTACCGTAACCAACGCAGTGGGCCCGGCCAGCACCAACGCATCGGCAACTGCGGGCACCGCGTACTGGACGCCATCGGCGTCGCTGTCGTACACGTCGGTGACGCTGGCCACGGCCTTCGACTCCGTACTGATCTACAACAGTACGCAAGGAAACACGGCTGTCAGCGTACACACCTTTGGCTCACAGACGGTAACCGCAGGTACGTTCACACTGACGATGCCAACAAACGCGACCACCACGGCACTGCTGCGATTGGCAACAACGTAAAAGGCAGCCATGTCGCTCGGCTGGGGCAATGACGCATGGGGTGATAATGGCTGGGGCGGAACGCTAGAGGCTGCGGGAGTAGCCGCGGCCGGAGCCGCAGGCACGACAGCCCCCAGCATCGTGGTGGCCCTTACCGGCGCAGCAGCGGCCGGCGCAGTCGGTACCGCGGGGACTAGCCGCAGCAAGGCGCTTACCGGCGCAGCAGCGGCCGGCGCAGTCGGCACCCCAGGGGTAGCCCGCAGCAAGGCGCTTACCGGCGCAGCAGCGGCCGGCACGGTTGGTACCGCGGGGGCAGCCAGCAGCAAGGCTCTTACCGGCGTAGCGGCGGCCGGCGCAGTCGGTACCGCGGGGACTAGCCGCAGCAAGTCTCTTACCGGAGTAGCGGCGGGCGGCGCAGTCGGTACCGCGGGGGTAGCCCGCAGCAAGTCTCTTACCGGCGTAGCGGCGGCCGGCGCAGCCAGCGGAGTTACCGCGCTAGTTACGCTGGGTAGCGTCATCGCCGTAGGTACGGCAGGCAGCACCGGAGTCACCGTCTCGGTGGCTCTTACAGGCGCGGCCGCAGCTGCCGCGCCGGGTACCGTCGGCCACAGCAAGGACGTAGCCATTACGGGGGCTGCAGCAGGCGGGGCTGTCGGGTTCGTCGAGGCAAGCCGCAGCGTGGCTTTGATGGGTGCGTTTAGCGCAGGTCTTGCGGGCAGCCTCGGAGTAGTAAATTGGCTTCTGATCGACGATGCAGAGGCGGCAAACTGGACACCGGTGAATGCGGCGCAAGCGCCTAGCTGGGCCATCACGGACGACACACAGACCCCTGCGTGGGCGCTAGTGAATGCGGCGCAAACGCCTAGCTGGGCCGCCCTAGACGACACACAGACCCCGGCGTGGGCGATAATTGACACGGAAGTAACGTAAAGGACACGAAATGGCAACAGCAAATACTACCCTCTTGGGCCTTGCGCTTCCGGTAACCGGGGAACTTTCCGGCACTTGGGGTGACACGGTTAACGCCTCGATCACCGCGTTGCTCGACACCGCCGTCGCGGGAACCACCGCGCTCTCGACCGATGCGGACGTTACGCTAACAACCACCGTACTTGCAGCCAACCAAGCGCGGCAGGCGGTACTGCTGTGCTCCGGCGCGCGCACTGCGCTGCGAAATATTACGGCCCCAGCGCAATCCAAAACATACACGGTCATCAACGCCACTACGGGCGGGTTTAGCGTCGTCATCCGGGGCACGGGCCCGACCACAGGGGTAACAGTTGTTGCCGGCGAAGCAGTCGTAGTGGCGTGGGACGGAGCAGACTTCATCAAGATCAGCAGCAATTCTGTCGTTGGTGCGTTGACGGTATCGTCGTTGACGGACACAGGGCTTACGGCGTCCAGCGCAGTGGCCACGGATGGCAGCAAGACACTGGTTAGCGTGGCCAATACCGGAACCGGCAACAACGTGCTTGCCACGTCGCCTAC
>Ga0209390_10007919_pt1 | contig 13369 bp, 2 predicted proteins | sample BON01_FD_187212 | JGI IMG/M metagenome (GOLD analysis project Ga0209390, IMG submission 187212) | Freshwater microbial communities from Lake Bonney liftoff mats and glacier meltwater in Antarctica - BON-01 (SPAdes) (version 2) | ecosystem: Environmental > Aquatic > Freshwater > Ice > Glacier... | reverse complement strand
GTGTATGTGTATGTGTATGTGTATGTGTATGTGTATGTGTATGTGTATGTGTATGTGTATGTGTATGTGTATGTGTATGTGTATGTGTATGTGTATATGTATGTGTATGTGAAGTCATAGACATTTATGTTCAGATATAGCTGCAGACATGACTTGTTCACATATGTGACATGACTGCATGTGTTTGTGTACATGTTGTACATGTATGTGTGTGTACACGTGTATGTGTATGTATGTGTATATGCGTACGTGCAGTTACAAACATTTACGTGTAGAGTATGTGTATGTGTATGTGTATGTGTATGCGTATGCATATGCGTACGTGTATGCGTACGGGTTTGTGGATGTGCATTGGTATGTTTACCTCTCTTTATCTGTATGTGCATGTATACCTTTGTCAGAGGTGTGGGTACGTGCATAGGGCTGCTTTCGCTACGTGGGGTAGCGCCGGCTGTACATGTGTATTTGTGTATATATGCAGGGATGTATCTGTGAGTGTATAGGAACTCACGTGTGATGGAAATCAGGTACAGGGTGGCCAAGATCCACACAATGTGGCTAGAAAAGTAATTAGAAATAGTTAGGAAAACGGAGGCGGGGGTTTATAATACGGTACACTGCTACTTGAATACATGTGTATGTGTCTCAACACATGTGCATATTTGCATTGTGACGTAATCTTGGGTTCCCGTGCAGGACTACTGCGCTACTACTTAAACGGCGGCGACGCATTCCGGCTAAAACTCTGGTTCCCTGGAGTTGCTTACTACACTTAACGGAACACCTAGTTCGCGGCAGTACCATTATACATAGTCTCTCTTCTTGAAGAAAGTGAGGAGTCTACTTCCGAGTCACGTTTCCTATCTTGGATACCTACTCGACACGCCCACACGGGTGGGGGGGCAGAGGAATCAGGACACGGCGAATGCGAGTACGGGGGTGAGGGAGATGCGATGCGAGCACAACAATATGTCCGCTCTTATTTTCGCAGAGCTGTTCCCACATAGGTTTGCATGTATTAACGAGTACTGGGGTGAGAGATTGTGGAAAAGAGCAAAACGATATACACGCTCTTGCTTTCGCACAGCTGTTCCCCAATAGATTGGCATGTATTAACGAGTACTACTGATTATTGGGTGCTTGTTTTGATTGGCAATAAAGATGTTCTTCTCGATTGTGTAACGACACACCTCACGAGCGCATCCGATCTGATCGATGAGTTTCATTAACAAGAAGCTTTTGCAGCATCAAATCGATCAGCAAATACAACATGCCAAGTTACCACTTACATGTACACAAATGCGCAAATATACACGAGTGAAAACATAGATAGGGATTCCAGTTTGTTTCCTGACGATGTGTTCTACATGTGTTGAGAATGAAAGCCACCTCGTGCACTTGTGCATTGTGTATGATGACGTGTTAGATATGTGTGTGTTGAGAATGAGAGCCACCTCGTGTACTTTACACACTAGAATGTGCCCCGTTCACTACCATATGTCATTGTCCTTCGCTGGAGGCGCCTGTGGCGGCCGATGAGCGATGTCTCAGGCTTGACGATATTATAGATCTGCCAAGCTGACAGTGATTTCTCAGAGGTGCTAATGCTCAAGGGGGCGTGCATAACCGCAGTAAGTCATGCACTCACTTTGGCACACACCTGCACGGTAGCCGGGCAAGACATCCTGGCCGCCCATCTGAGGAATCTCTGTTCCAGTCTCACACAGATATGTGCAGCAGTCGTAGCAAATCTCCATGTCCCATGCTGTGTAGGAACGCGGCACGCACTTCGTAAAGTAGAGCGGCATTATTGCAGCCGAGGCAGTTTGTGTTGTCGAGACGACCGCGAGCTCTGCTGTACCGGGAGGCAGAGAAACAGTCATTGCACCAGTCAGGGATCCTCGTCGCAACGCCGAGTTTGGATCTGCTGCTTGTGCGGCAAGATTGACTGCCAAGGCCGCGGGAGAAAGCGACGTCGTCGACGACGTGTCGGGTAAGATGTTGAAAATTACAATCACAGAGCCCTGGAGGATGGACAGGATCTCGAGCAAATATGCCGGGATACCCAGCGCCGATGACGTCTCTGCAACAAACGTGTTCTTGAATTCTGCTACCTTTGCAGGCGAGGATGTGATAGCAGTGAAATCAGCAGCAATAGTAGCTCGCACTTCCACCGGCTGTGCCTTCTGAGCCATTTTCGAAAATTTACTGGCCACTGTCTTCTGGCCCCCGCCATGGACCAGGTCGTTGCCCGCCGTGATGATCATGTCCCCAACAAGCTGGTCCTCCTTCGCTTTGGTTGTCAATGTACACAAGATCTGAGTGTTGGTCACAACAACGAGAGGGGCACACGGCAGTTCACCATCAGTAAGAAAGGAACCGACCAATTTGCCCGTGACATCGGCACTCGTGATTCCGAAATTGGTTCCGGAGACTGTAATGACAATTGGCTGATTCGGCACTGCTTTATTGGTGAGAGCAGGAACCAGGCCAGTCAAAGTGGGCGGCGCATAGGCGACCCACCCTGCGCCCACGTTAAAGTTTGAGAACATGCCACTCGTGTACGAGACAATGAGATCTAATTTGGCGCCGACCCACTTGGGCGTGCGGCATGTGAGCCGTGTGCCAGCCAGGTCGAGCACCGATACTGAGGTGCACGCTTTGCCTTTTGTAATGTCGGTGGTGCCTGGCGTAACCAGAGTCACAGTGAGATCGCGAGGGCTGCTTACGACTCCACCACCAACGAGGCTGAGCTCCAAGAGCTGGTTACCTTGGGGCAGTAGAAGGCGCATGTTCTTTCCTTTCAGCTGGAGGTCGTAGTACAAGAAATCACTCATACCAGCCTGGTTGTAAGCTGCAAGACGGAAGCTGTAGCGTTTCGTCGGCTTATTGGCCACCGATTGCGATGCCCACAGTACAGTGCTCACTTTCGAGGCTGCCGTATGAGTAGCTGCAACAGTGCCAAGTTGCGCACGAAGCACCGTGGCAGTAAATGCTGAGAGACTGGCAAAAAATTGCACTACGCAGTTGCCACCACCAGTTGCGATCACGATTTTTGGAAATGTAGTGTAGCCCTCGCCCGGATCCGTCACGGTAATAGAGGTGATCTTGCCGCCATCAACTGTGAACGTGCCGGCAAAACCCCGCCCCCCACCGCTGCCCTCCAAAGTCTTTAAAGTACCCGCTGCAGTACAGTTTGCGCCTTGGTCGCCGTTACAGGAGCAGGAGCCTCCTGACGGAGAGGCAACGCCAGCAATGGAACATGTGCATTCAGCACCTCCACTGGCCCTGAAGGTACCAATGCTTTTGACACCCTGCTTCAGGCCGGTGGCTGTTTCTCCAACAGCCAGTACAAACATGATCTCAACGCCGATGCGCAGGTACTTGCCGCGGACAAGTTGGGTGGATGAATCCAGCATCATGTTAGTAGTCGAGGTCGACACAGCATGAACCAGTCTTCCCCTGAAATCCAGGGGGTAGGAAAGCACATCTCCAGGAGACGCCAGGAACGGGGAGCCGCGAGGTCTAGGGGAGCCAAGATCTGCGCCTAGAGCTGCTGGGGTGCTAATACATTTACAGCCGGTTGAACAGAAGGTTGCATTCCCGCTGCAAGCACCCACCAAGCTGGCCTGGGGTGTCTCGCCGGCGACAATATCTCCACTGCTGAAGATGCGTGCAGAGCTGGGGAAGATGCGATTGGAAGGATTACAGCCTTCAGCTACATATGCCGGATTGCCAAGCCTGCACCCGACCTTACCGGTCGGACCCACCTTGTTGTCAATACCGTCTTCAATGGCTGGGTCGGTGGCTCCGATCTGCACAAGGCTCACATTCACACCAGACGAGTGCGCAACAATAACACTGCCATGTTCGCCGCGATCAACAACCAAATGCGTCACGTTTGATTCTTTTACACGCATGATTTCCGAGTCAATCATAATATGCTGGCCACGGCGAAGCCACGGAGCCCCAATTGTCAAACTCGTAGCTGTGATAGGAACATCCTCAGAAAGAGGGGCGATAGGCTGCGCAAATGCAACGCCTTCCGAGAGATCGTCGGGGAAGTAGACAGTCTGGATGTTAGTCTTCCAGAACAAGTCAGTGGTAAATTGAACTACGAACCCCAATCGCGGCGCTAAGATCGTTGGAAAAGAAGATACCCAATTCAGATGGAATCGCTGAAGGCGAAATTCGCTCTGGAAGCCCCATGCGCCAGGTTCTGGGAGCTCGTAATTTGCGTCAAATTCTTGAACCGTTGCGGGGGTCCTGAGACCCGTTTCTGTCGAAATCCACACCGTCTCTGGCACATCTTTCCTGAGCATAGCGTTTTGGTCGACAGTGAGAAGCAGCGCGCGCTCGCTAGTAGACCACAGAGCATTGCTGAAAACGTTACTGGCCTTGTCCTGGTTACAGCCACACTTGTACGACTCGTAAAGCTCGCAGCCACACGTGCACTCCCTAAAGAGCGGGCATGCGCATGCGCATGCTTGTTGCCTACACATGCACTGCGAGCAATTGCCGTTGGACGTCGCAGAGATGACACCAGAGACAGAACACGAGCAATCCGAGCATACAACTGAGGCATCCTCACCGGCCTGCGGTGACACTTGCCACGGTGCCACGTGGCTCGACACGCCACTGCCATCGCACTTGCACGACGTACAGTTGCCAGTCGTGTTGAATATGGAGGCAGGAGTGGTTGCCACGCCAGCAAGACTGCAAGAGCATTCACCGCACGACTTGGCTGGGACTGCAGAGGAAGGCGCCGGGAAATTGGTGATGACGTCATCTGCCCAGCCTGTTGACACAAACTCGACAGCGTCACTTCCAGTTGCTCTTCTTGTCACTCTGTACTTGTTGCGCGGAGTGAAGATACCACCATTTGCATCACAAGTGCAGCCATGCTGAGTCAAGGTGTTGTTCATCGAAGACTCGTTACTCATCCGTGATGTGTTGAGGGAATGTGTGATTTCTCCAACGACGTCGTAGACATCTTGAAACAATTTAGTACCTTGAGTATTACTAATCGGCATGTAAGCAATGTCGCTCATAAAAGCGGGCAGCGTAATGGAAAGGATAGAATTCTGCTTCACATCCCGATTCGGCGTTATCTTCAATCCAACACGTGTGGCTGCGTTAAATCCAGGAAAGAATGGATTCTTGGTGCTGCCATCTTCTTTGTTGGACATGACATACCCTTCATGGAGGTTGTTGAAGCGCAATTCAGCTGGCAACACCTCCTGCTTGATCTGTGAAAAGTAGGCTGGACTTGCGGGCTTTTGGATGGCCCTGTTCTGCACTTGCGTACTTATGGCCGAACTCATAAATCTGCTGTTGTAGGCATATACCCTGAAACTGTAGATTTCGCCAGCAGTGATTATCAGGCGCTTCGGGGAAAGATTCTTGCTTCCGACAGGATCATAGCCACTCGTAGAATAAGTGACAGTGTCAGCACCATTCTCAAAGATGACTGTGGTGCGTTTTCCACGCCTCACTGTAGCATCTATCGGGCCGGGGGACTGTACATTCCTCGAAGCTGGCGTGGCACTGAAGCCGCGAATCTTTACGTTCATCATTGTGTTTGCCAACACGGCGGAACCCACGTAGATAGACATGACCGATGTTTCAGGATCGAAATAGGTCTCCCAGCCCAAACCCTGCAACACACCACCCCCGACGGTGGCGTCTGCAATCATATTCACCTCCGTAACAAATTTCGCGCACAAAATATTCGTTTCAGTAAAATCTGCCAACCCACCCGTCTTGACCGTCGAAAAATTGACGGGCCCAGCTTTTGCTCCCCTTTCTACAAAATATAGGCAAGTCCCGTCTTCCGGCTGGTCCATGCCCATTCCTGGAACAGGAAAGTCTATCCAGTCACCGCCCGCAAGCGCACGATCCCTCGTGAAGTTGACGCTAAACAAGGGATAACTAACAACGAGACCCACAATTTCGTTTGCCTGGCCCACAATTTCGTTTGCCTGGCCCACACTTTCGTTTGCCTGGCCCACAGTTTCGTTTGCCTGGCCCACAGTCTCGTTTGCCAGGCCCACAGTTTCGTTTGCCTGGCCCACAGCTTCGTTTGCCTGGCCCACGGCTTGGTTTGCCTGGCCCACGGTTTCGTTTGCTTGTGGCGGGCTCCAGTTTAACGACACGTCCACTCCCATCGACCAGTCCTGTCCAATGGACAGGGCACACATTTTGGTTGCACCAGGACGACCTGATTTGCAATTCTCGTCAGAAGTCAAGAAAGGAGCTCCAATGTTCAAAAGGCCAGCGCCACCATAATGCAACGCTCCAGACCAATCTACATCCGCAGGGTTTGAGTCTTGGATGGTTTGCAAAATGTAGGTGGTTTTCGCTACACAACCTGCCGTAGTGCCTTTGCAGTTGTCGCCACGAGAAGATTTCGGGGCTCCGAGCACAGGCGCGTGGATAATAGTAGGTGGGGGATGATTTTGTGTAAAACCGTGCGTGGTGTTACCCTTAGGAGGCATCTTGATTTTGCACGTCTCCGGCGCCGAAAATAGGACAGGCTTGGTAGCAAGTAGAATCTTGTTGGCTGCGACTCTTAAAATGAGAGTTGAATCATCAAAACTTGACACCATGATGCTTTCGGCGTCAGGGCCGGTGAAAACGCAAACAGTGAACTCTTTCAAGGCCCTGAATTTGTACGACTTGCCCAAATCAAGAACGAATTGGTCTCCAGCATACAATGACTTACTGGGATTAATGTAAAAGTTGACAGCAGAGTCATCACCGGCAGTTGCACCAGTAAAGTTTAGCAGAACATCCTCGGTGTAGCCACCACCAGACGTAACATCGCTGCCCAACCCAACCTGGAACCCAAAATCCTTGTATTCGCTACGCCCCAGGCCTTCCTGGATTGCAAAGCATGCATCAGACTTGTTGAGTGCCTTGTCAGCTACGCATGTGGCGCTGCTCAAGGTCCCACGCTTGGTGCAGCGTGTTGCGTCTTGTTCACAAACGTCCATTTCAATGATGAACCCGGACAAGGGCTGCGCGGGCGAGATTGGAGCGGGGTCAAATTCAACACGGAAACCATTTTCGCTATACGAATGCACCCGCAGATTGCGGGGAGGTTCAGGAAACGTGAAGACATCAAAACTGTTGGAATCAATCGAGGTGTAGGTAGCAGGCAGCGTCCCAGTTGTTGGTCCAGGGCCTACTTTGAAAGTGACTACTACATCACCCTGCCAGGTTGCTGTGTCATTGGTGTGAACAATGAGGTCAAGCCAAGACATGGCCAGTATGCCATTGCTACTATCCCATGGCCTATACCGCATGTGCACAATTGCTTGCTGTGTGACAGGATCAGAACCCATGCCAGTGTTAGCGTCAAATGACTTAAAGTTCCATGAAGGCGCTGAGGTAGATCCGCTCAGCTTCAAGTTTTTAGTTGCGCAAGATTCACGACCACAAGTCTTGATTTCAGCTGTTATGGGCGTCCATCCGTGAACATTGGTGGTGCTATCGAAATCATATCCCTTGCCCTTCAGGTTGACGATGGGCTGGTATCTGAAAGGAAATCCATTCCCAACACCGCTCGGAATGTTATTATCAAAGGGTTTTTTCACGCCGTCACCACCAATGTTTTGCAGGATACCCAACGCATACGGGCGTACGAAGAAGCTGTTGTTCAAATTAGTTTCCAGATTGGGGAAGTCCACCTGGGTGTCGGCAGGAGAAGAATTCAATGTCACAGTTTCTAAAACCGTGTTCCTCCCATTTGCATTGAGAGTGAACTGCAATTTATACCCTGCACCGACGACGTGACTGAGTTGCAGATCAGGGAAGGTGGCAACACCATCAACCATGTTGACAAGAGTCGTGCCTGTCAGGGTATCCAGCCATGAATTGCTGACTGTACTCTTACACTTGGTGCCTGACGATCCTGCGCACTTGGCCTGCGCCACAGTAGAACATGTCGGATAGGCAGTAGAGTTTGTTGAAGCCGAGCTCGCCTTTCCTGTTGCGTCAGTGCATTGCATAAGTCGAACCATTACGCAATCTGTGCACGACCCGTGTTTGAGTGTTGCGCCAGCCCCGTCTTGAAAGAGGACATGGAGCGGATTTGGAAGTCCATCGACATTCATTGTGGCGTTTGTGTTGCCGCCATCCACTTTGACAATGTTAGGTGCTGTGTTGAGTCCAAAGACAGTCTTACCCTCACCATACGCGACCTGAATCTTGCCTGCAACGATTCCGAAATCGAAGCTGGAGCTGGAGGGCATGGTTTCCAAGGGCTTGGCTTCCAGCACCACGTATTTAGTCGTATCTGTGATGTTCTCCATCGCAAAGACAACTCCAAAACTTCTGCCCACGCGCTCAACTACGTGCATGCCAAATTTCATGAAACTCGATTCTTCGATTTTTAAGTCTGCTGTCTTTTCCTGCGTTACTCGACTGAAAAGACTTAGATTCAATGTCACGTCGGTGTAATTGCTCGAATACTCAGCTTTACTCGAAGAGTCTGAGTTTGGTCCTGTGATCAGAGAGGCAGTGGCATTGAATCCAGACGTGCTTGACACACCAGAAATGACAGCATTATTGCTGTCAAGAAGATAGAGGCTGTAGTTGCCAAGATCAGCAAAACCCCTCGCGTTCACTTTGTACTCGTTTCGAAGGAAATACGCTTTGTTGGCATCCGCAGTCTGCGTCACTTTGAATTTTGTGGGCCATGCTGCAAAGGACGCAGTAGCCAGGCTCGTGAGTATTTTGGCACCACTCGAACCAGCGTGAAATTTCAGGTACAGTTTGCTGTATGCCTCAGCATAGTTTGTCACCATGAGATTTGCAAAATGAAAAACACCACCCGTGGACTGAGACAGAGGAGTCGAGCCAAGATACGAGCTGGAGATTGGGCCATCGGGCCCAAACAGTTCAGGTCGCACGTTTGCTCCATTCGAGTATGCAGTAAACACGCCGCCATCGTAAAATCCAGAGTTGCACGCAGCTTCCACTTGGCAAGTCCCTCCGCCAGAAGTGCTCTGACCATTCGTTGACGTGAAAGTCTTGCTATCCGAAGATGCCTGCGACCCGCACGTTTTCCGGTCGCAAGCGCACAGGTATATGGTTGGTTTGCACGAGCAGCCGCACTCGTTTTTGACAGAGACAACGCCCGAGTCAGAGCAAGAGCAATTTGTGCCGTGCGCCGAATAGTTTTGGTTCATGGCGTTACACATGTTCTGTTTGCATGAGCATGTGCAGTGATTAGGTCCTGTGACAGGTCCCGAGACATTGCCCGCGTCGCCACAAGCACAGGCGTTGCCACACGATTCCGCATGCGCGGTAGAACACGCTAAGATTGCCTCGTCAGTACAGTTGTTCACAGGCGTGTTCTCAGGCGTAAAGTAGTGTGGGTTGGCAGCCTGTGCAGAGTAAGTGGTGCTGTTGCTGCACGAGCAGCCGCACCTGTCTTGGCCAGAGACAACGCCCGAGTCAGAGCAAGAGCAATTTGTGCCGTTTGAGCCTTGCGAGCCTTCCTCGGCCGCCGTATGGTTGTAGTCCATGGTGTTACACATATTCTGTTTGCATGAGCATGTGCAGTGACTAGGTCCTGTGACATTGCCCCCGTCGTCACAAGCGCAGGCTGTGCCACACAATTGCACAAGCGCAGTAGAACATGCTAAAATCGCCTCGTACGTACAGTTGTTCACGGGCGTGTTCTTGGGCGTGAAGTAGTGCGGGTTGGCAGCCTGTGCACTGTAAGTGGTGCTGTTAGTGCACGAACAGCCACAATCGGCGTGGCCAGAGACATTGCCCGAGTCAGAGCAAGAGCAATTTGTGCCGCTTGAGCCTTCTTCGGCGCCCGTATTGTATTGGTTCATGGTATTACACATGCCCTGGTCACATGAGCAGGTGCAGTTGGTAGGTCCCGAGGCATTCCCCGCGGCGTCACAAGTGCAGGCTTTGCCACAAAATTCTGCATGCGCGGTAGCACATGCTGAGGCATTCGACTCGTACGTACAGTTGTTCACGGGCGTGTTCTTAGGCGCGAAGTAGTGCGGGTTGGCAGCCTCTGCATGGTAAGTGGTGCTGTTGGTGCACGAACAGCCACACCCCGCTTGGCCAGAGACGATGCCCGAGTCCGAGCAAGAGCAATTTGTGCCGTGTGAGCTGTTCGAGCCTTCCTCGGCCGCTGTATTGTTTTGGTTCATGGTATTACACATGCCCTGGTCACATGAGCATGTGCAGTTGGTAGGTCCCGAGGCAATCCCCGCGGCGTCACAAGTGCAGGCTGTGCCACAAAATTCTGCATGCGCGGTAGCACATGCTGAGGCATTCGACTCGTACGTACAATTATCCACAGGCGCGTTCTCGGGCGTGAAGTAGTGTGGGATGGCAGCCTCTGCATGGTAAGTGGTGCTGTTGCTGCACGAGCAGCCGCACTCAACTTGGCCAGAGACAACGCCCGAGTCCGAGCAAGAGCAATTTGTACCGTGTACGCCGTTCGAGCCTTCCTCGGCTGACGTATTGTACTGGTTCATGGTGTTACACATGTTCTGTTTGCATGAGCATGTGCAGTTGGTAGGTCCCGAGGCGTTGCCCACGGCGTCACAAGCGCAGGCCGCGCCACACAATTGCGCATGCGCGGTTAAACACACGGAGGCGTTTGACGTATTCGCACAGTTGTTCACGGGCACGTTCTCGGGCGTGAAGTAGTGCGGGTTGGCAGCCTGTGCATGGTAGATGGTGCTGTGGGTGCTGGCCACCCCAGAGTCTGAGCAACTGCAATTAGTATGGTTCCCAGTACTGACCCAAGCGCCTAGCCCAGTGACTACGGGAAAAACGGCGCCAGCACAGCCAATGCACGTGGAGTTGCCGTCCGCGCCTGCTACAGAAGCTTCTGTGCAGCCTGAATTTTCGACTTTCGGGCAATACACTGTGGCTTGGATTTGACCACTCGCCAGCTGGATGCCTGTGCGCTCGGGCAAAGCAAACGTGAATGCGGACAGCACGATGCTGCCGTTGGCAATGTTGGCTATTTTTTCCGTCGTTTGAACGGTGAGATCAGACGCTGTGATTGCGTAGGGAATAGTGGAGGAGTCCAAGTGTATATCCTGCACAGCCGCGCGCCATGTATTAGCGCAGGCAGCAGGAAGAACAGTGCACACAAGAATTTCTCGTCCGTACAAGTCATACTTCATCTCCGACAGCCACACTGGTTGTGAGCTAAAAGTTTTGCAGTGTTTACAGTGTGACAGTACGAGGAGCTGGGCATGGCCCACGAGTGAGAGAGCAGCGGAACTGAAAAGGGGGCGTGTCAGGGGGTTGGCTCACCGCGTCACTCGTTGGGCATGCGTTCACGCCAGCTAGCGTGGCCAGTGCCAAGACCGTTGCTGCAAGAACAGGGCTTATAGTCATTAAGGTTGGAGGGCCGCGCACCAGAACACGACCACCATTGGGCACCACCGAATTAGCACACGCCCTGTGGCTGAGACACCACCGCCTCTGCACAAGCACACTCCGAAGCATACAGGCTGGGCCCGGCTCTCAAGCCTCGTGTACACACTCTCACACCTGCAAGGACCGTCCGACCGTGACGGTGGGGCGCCATCCACGCTGTGACCACCATGCGCGGTGTTCCCGCCGGCATTACTGCTACGCGGAGCGAACCCTGGTCCGCTTCTCAACGCGAGCGGCCGCTTGGCCTCTTCTCTCTCGGGCCCGACGCGATAGCAAAACCGCCTGATTGCCGTTTGGATTGTGTTGCCTAAAAATCCTGGAGCGCGGGAATTTGCTACCGGACCTTCTCCTCACTCTTTTGTTCACCCTTGTACTTATATAAGTGTGTTCCCTAATCCTCGACGGTTCAGAATCCAGGACTTGCCTGCTGTGGCCTTGCTTGCACCTTTCTCCTGGCCATTTTCCTGTCAATTTTTGGAAATTCGTGCTCCCCGGATGCATTTTCCAAAAATCCGCAGGGGATCGAAAATAAAACAAACCATCTCATATCCGAAAATGCATGGCATGAGATCTCCCCGTCAGATTTTTTGCCAAGGAAGTATTCCAACGCCAACATGTACAAATGTACAATTATGCTGTCTTTTATAGTTTTTTATTTTATTTTTTGTTTTTTGTATTTTTAATAGTTGTTTTGAAAACTTTTATTTATTCTGTTTTGACTAGCACGTGCAAATATGACCGGAATAGGGATACAGTCCACGCAAGGCTGTTTAAATTGGTATTGCAATATTGAATTGGACCTGCGTATGACTTGAAATTTGTACACCGAAAAATCTGTCAAAATTGCTGTACCAAAATGTGTTTATTCATCTCATCAATCAATTTCACAATATCGTGCATGTTGACTGTGAGCGTTGATGACCGACGGTCAACAAGACAATTTTGGCTAGGACGATCCAGAAATTAAGCTCATTGCAGATCAAAACTAACGAAAAAAAACTGAAAAATACCGACTGCATTAGGCACTGGGATTTGATTCGCTAATGGAATTTATATAACGTTGAATCATGTGTTCGGTACTTTCGCGGTGCCCATGTGAATAGGGATTCAGCGCACTCTGGACAGGGAGCAGATTCGTAAGGAGGTGGCTAACAAATTTCTTGACCGTGACGATTTTGGTTGGTTGTTGGGTTTGAAATTCCTGAACAGAATTGTTGTAATTGTGGAAATTGAGGACATCATTCTGTAGCCCGTATTTGTCATCTACAGCACAAAACCCGACGTTTGTTTCAGTTGGCTTACGTGCAGCGTCAGGCAGGGATCAAAGAGAAGTTGTATGCAACAGGTAGCAAGAGGTAGGGTCAGTCTCGACGCAGACACATCGAACAGAGTCAGACACATTGGTACGGCAAGCATCTACAGCACAAACCCCGACGTTTTTGCCAGTTGGCTACCGTGCAGCGTAAGGCCTAAGTACTCGTGACATCCGTAGCCCGCAGAAAATGACAAGAATACGTGGGTAAGCTGTAGGATAGAAAAGGAAAAAAATACACCAACAGCCAGCAACCAGAATATAGGAAAAAAATTCACCAGGACAACATGTTGATGCGCCAACAATGCATGTTTCAAAAGATGATTCGGTGGTGTTCTTGGCCTTCAAAACATCGACATTTGATATGATGTGATGTACAAAGTCGCAGCTGAGGCGCAGTCCCGCGCGCAGTACATCGACCGTTATAACCTTGCTTTTGAGGGAGACATCGTCCGCAATAGAAGGCATCTCGAACACGAGGACAAACTTAGAGATAGAACCGACCGGCACTACCACAGAATCAGGTGCACATCCTCCTCCCAGCACTCGTAACGTGACAGTGCCTGTGCTGGCTTCCCACTGTTCGATCGAGAGTGCGTTGAGCGTCCCAGGTGATTCTCTGATGAG
>Ga0209390_10007918_pt1 | contig 13370 bp, 12 predicted proteins | sample BON01_FD_187212 | JGI IMG/M metagenome (GOLD analysis project Ga0209390, IMG submission 187212) | Freshwater microbial communities from Lake Bonney liftoff mats and glacier meltwater in Antarctica - BON-01 (SPAdes) (version 2) | ecosystem: Environmental > Aquatic > Freshwater > Ice > Glacier... | reverse complement strand
CGCCTGCGGAAATCTACCACTCCACCATCGAACCCCAGCAGGCCGCCTAACGGCGGCCATACCGGGCGGGGCGGGAGCTTTGCTCCCTCCCCTGCACCCCTCCCTATAAATCATTTTATCCTCCCAATCCCAAACCCGACTGCATAACTAACTTTCACGTTCCCCCTGTCCAACCAACCGGGACCACCTCAACCGCGCTGAAATGGACTTTCCTATCCTGGCGACACCGCAGTCTCTTTACGTCATCAACCATGCGTTGATCGAGGACCAGCAGGCATTCCGGTTCGATCCGATTCTGCCCCACAAAGCCGGCGTGCAGAAACGTAACCACTGCCGCGGGGCCTACTCCTCTCACTCAGGACGCCGTTTCAGTCTCGCGCCGTAAACGTCGAACGACCTCGTGAAATCCGCTTCTCCGCCCCGCTACAAGTTCTAAGCAAGGGAGTGACGCGGCCCCGCGATTAGCGGGGTCGCAAACTACGACGCTGGACCAATCGCGTTCATTTGTGGGCCACCCTGGTCGGCTCCATCTCCGCGGTGCAGCTGCGCCGGTCCGGTCTTATCGTCTCATTCCAAGATGAACTACAGGCATTCGAGGAACGGGAGCACGTGGGGTGGAACCGATCGGCGATCGCGTGCCGTCGGGCGACTTACTCGCGTTTGTTGAAACGGCCACGACAGAGAACGTCACCTCCATGAACCTGCCGAATGTGCCGGGTCGCATCTCGCTGATCGGCCCGGCCGACCGTCAGTATCACTTCGTCAATCCCTACGACGGCGAAATCATCCGCTCCCCGGCTGCACCGGCCATCGTCATGCAGGCGGTGCGGATCTTCCATGTTTCGTTTTTGCCGGCGAGTTTGGTCCGTGGATCGCCATCATCTCCTCCTGCTTCCCTATCGTGATGTGCCTCCCGGGATGCTGCCTGTTTCTCAATCGGCGGCTCTCTTGGCAAAGCTTCTACCAGGTGAATTGGAATTCTCGCCGTCGTCGCAACGGCGACCTGCACGCCGTCGCCGGATTCGCCACCGCCATCCCAATCGCATTGATCGCGCTCTCCGGGACGCTGATTTGACTGGGATCAACTCGGCAGGATATTATCAAGTTTTTGACGGATTCGGAATTCAAGGAACGCCCCACTCTCGCCGTGCCGGTCGAACGCAGTGAATGGAATTTGGATTTCACCGCCGTCCGAGCGGAGCTTGAAGCAACCGCCCCGAAAGGGATGCTGGTCGACGCCATCAATTTCCCGCGTGATCCCGACAAAACGATTAGGTTTCGCCTGCTTTATCGCTGGGCGACCCGCCCGGCTTCTTGGGCGTTTGTAGATCCTCGCGACGGCACTATCCTTGATTTTCATCATCACTGGGATTACCCGACCGGACACCTCATCCATTGACTTAATCGCGGCTGCCACTCCGGGGGAACTTTACCGCGATTTAATGAAATGGATCTGGCTGGCTCTTCATGCTGGTGCCCTTCGTTCTCGCCTACACCGGCTATCGGCAATGGCGACCGAAGAAGCGCGTCAGACCTGGAGTGAAATCCTAACCTCAATGAATTCGAAAACACCTAAGTCGGCCTGAGTGGCCGTCTTTTTTTGTTACAATTAGGTTTCGGACGTAAACCGGATTGACAGACCTCCTGGGATATTTAGCTGTTTGAACTCATTATTAGGCTTACCTAATATTTAATGATTACTCTAAATGTCTTACCTTAGCATAACTCCTACGCTCCTATTTGGCGCCATGCTCCTCTCGATCTCTGCTGTGGCCCAGGTCACTCCTACGTCGACCGGGCATGACCATGATCACGACTCTCACTCGATGGACGAATTTCAGGTGGTCACCACGGGCACGCGCACCGCACGCCTCTTTTCCGAAGTGCCGATCAAGACCGAGATGCTCGGGGCGGACGACTTTTCGGCCGCAATGGCCTTCGAGCTCGGCACCGCCATCGAACTACTCAACGGCGCGCGCACCGAGGCCAATTGCCAAAACTGCGGCACCGCTGAAATCCAACTCCTCGGTCTGCCCGGTAACTACAACCAGATCCTCATCGACGGCCGCCCTCTCTTCACGGGCGTCGCGGCGGTCTACGGCATCGACCAAGTCCCCACCCTGTTCGTGGAACGTATCGAAGTCGTGAAAGGCGGCGGCTCCTCGCTTTACGGCCCCGGAGCCGTCGCGGGAGTCATCAATCTGATCTCCGAAGAACCTTTCGAAACCCACAGCCACGTCGACACCACCTACCGTGACATCGATGGTTCCGGCACCTTCCAATCCCAGTTCATCAGCTTTGTCGTGAACGAAGACGGATCATTGAAGGGCTCGATTTATGGGCTGTATGCCGATCAGGAGAGTTACGACACCAACGGCGACGGTTTCACCGAACTCGTGGCCCGCGAAAACACCACCATTGGCACCTACTTGTGGTGGACTCCAACGGACGAGACCCGCCTGCAATTCAACTATCAATACATCCATGAAGATCGACGCGGCGGTGACCGTCTGGATATTCCAGCGGAATTCGCCCAAATCGCCGAAGCCCTCTACACCGACTATTATTGGGCGACGCTGAGTTGGTCGCAGGAAATTAACCGACAACTCAGCTTCAGCGCATCGGCTTCAGTCGTGAAGTTTTACCGCGACAGCTTTTACGGCGGCACCGGCGAGGAACTCATCCAACCCGACGACCCCCGCGTCGATACCATCGCGAAGACCTTTAATGGGAGCGCCCCGGATATCGACGCCACCCCGGGCACGGATGCCGCTCGGGCGGCAGCTTTGTTTGGCGATCTGGCCCACAGCACCGGCGGCGGTTCGTTCAACAGCTTCGGTTACACCAATACGACGACTTGGTTATTAGACGCGTCCTTCAACTACGCGGCCGGTGATATCGGTCAGACCGGCTCGCACAACTTCATCTTCGGCGTGCAGTCGGAGACCGAAGACCTCCGCGATGATCAACTCGACGCCAACGATAAATTCATTGCCGTGCTGCATGACGACTCGTTCAGCAATACCGGTCTGTTTGTCCAAGACGAGTGGCGGCTGAACGATCGCCTGGAGATCGTGCCGGGCTTCCGGGCCGATAAAGCCAATACCCTCGCCCATTGGGTGATTTCTCCTCGTATCGCCGGTCGCTTTGCCGTCACCGACGAAATCGCCTGGCGCGCCAACTACAGTTCAGGTTTCCTCGCCCCGCGCGTATTTGATGAGGATATCCACATCGAAAATATCGGCGGCGTGCCCCGCGATATCGTGAATCCCAATGAACTGGGCGAGGAGCGCTCGCACACGTTTTCGCTCGGCGCGGACTTCACCCCCGCCGCCCTGGACGGGAATCTACTCACGTCATTACAGACCTACTACACCGTATTGGAAAATGCCTTCGATTTGGATGAAGGCACGTTACGCGTCGAAAACGGTCGGGAGAAAATCGACCGCGTGAACACGGCTGGCTCAACCGTTATGGGAGTCGAGTGGGATGCCTCGTATCGCTTTAATAGCCAGTTCTCGATGAATACGGGCCTCGCCTACAGCAAAGCCCGTTTCGATGCAGTCGATCCGGATCGCGGCACTCGCCGCTACAACAAGACGCCCGATTGGACCGGAATACTGCAGGCGGTTTACACTAACCCTTCTTTGGTTAATGGCTTCTTCGCCCTGAAGTGGACCGGTGACATGCTCGCCGATCGGCTCGATTCGGTGGTGCCGGACGTCAATCCCGTGGAATCGGCGCCGCACTTTTTCGTGGTCGATTTAGGCGTAAGTAAATCCTTCGATTTCGAAAACTTCGAAGTCACGGTGCGGGCAAGCGTGAACAACCTGCTCGACCAGTATCAGACCGATACGGAAACCGGACCATCACGAGATCCCGGCTACATCTACGGTCCCCGCTATCCTCGCACCCTGACGGTAGGAGCACGATTCGATTTCTAATTTCGTGAAATTTAAAGGGAAATCGTTGTCGGGCGTAAAGCCCGACCCACCCAGCAGGACGCGTCTCAACGTGGGTCGGGCTTTATGCCCGACAACCATCCTACCGCACATTGGAGCAATCATCGTTGCCCTGATCGCGACACTCTCTCCCAGCTCGGCGTTTGCCTTCGAAGTCGGCACTCTCCTGCCACGGCCGGACCAAACCCGCGGCGGATTGGTGCAACCCAAACGCTTCACGCTACCGCCCGTCGAACTCTCGGCGGAAACCCTCGTGGTCGTGTTTTTCTACAGCGCCGCTTGGTGTGAGCCCTGCAAAAAGATCGGAGCGGCGCTTCGGGCAACTTACCCCGATTTCCAGACCCGAGCGCCCGGCTTGCAGGTGATCACCTACTCATTGGACCACAGCCCCGGAGCCCGGGCCGACTACCTGCGTAGGGAGGCTTATCCTTGGCCAGCGATCGGCCCCGGCCTCGTGGATCAGGCCCCTTGGCTGAACGCCATCGAGGGTGGCACGCCTCAATTTCAGGCCTTTGCCGTCACCGAAACTCACCTCGAAGCCATCACCGCTCCCGGGGCCGCCGACGAAATCATGAACGCGGCCCTGCGTTTCATCTCATCCGGCCAGAATTAGAGCTCACTGTTTTTTTCTTAAAATCAGTTTTGCGCCAAACGGGAAATCCCTCTCAAAGTAGGCGACTATGTTCGATATTTCCGGCACCGTTAAAAAAATCTTTGAAGAGCAAACCTTCGGCAGTGGCTTCAATAAACGCGAATTTGTGCTCACCGTACCCGACGGGCGCTTCCCTCAGGATCTCAAGTTTGAGACCGTGAAGGACAAGACGAGCCTCGTGGAGAGTCTCAAAGAGGGCGACGAAGTGAAGGTCTTCTTCGACATTCGCGGCCGCGAGTGGAAAGAAAGCTACTTCGTGAATCTCAACGCTTGGAAGATCGAGGCCAAGAGTCCTTCCGATGACGGTGACCCCTCTGGAGATGGCCCTCCCCTCCGCGAGCCCGATGGTCCCGTCGATCCGAGCGACGAAGAACCCCCGTTCTAAGCGAACTCAACCAATCTCTAAACCAAACACGCCTCCAGCCTCTCGCGGAGGCGTTTTTCGTCGAGTGCCACCCCGATAAAGACCAATTCCTGTCGCCGATCTCCCGCGGGATCCTGCCACGCGGCCTTCACTCCCGCCGGCAAGTCAGCCTTCGTCGCTCGTCCTGCCTCGATCATCGCCGCCCACCACGGGTTAAGCACATCCCACCGCGCCACGCCTCCGGCAAACGACAAGAAACCCATTTCGTCCGGCTGCTCGTCCCACCACAAAAAACCCTTGGCGCGCACCAAACCCGGGACTCCCTCCGCCAGCACGGTCTTCAAAGCCTCGCGACCAAACGCCCTCCGCGCCTGAAACGTCATCGTGCGCAGACCGAACCGGGATTCGTGACGCCCCTTAACCGCTCCGGACAACGGCTTGACCACCAACGATCCCGTCGCGACGGAATTCAGGGCCTTGATCCATCCTGCTCCACCCAATGTTTCACTCGGGTCAAATCGGCTGCGCCCCACCAACGTCTCGCTCGGCACTTGCCCCCGCTCCGTCTCAATCACCTCGGCCCGCGAGTTCAGCCCCGCCAAGGCCGCGCGCACGATGCCCAGATCTTCCTCTCCGGCTCGATCCATCTGATTGAAAATCACCAGATCAGCGCATTCGATCTGCTCGATCATCAACTCGCCCAAAGGCCTCGGCCCACCCGCGACACTAGTCTGCGGTGCCACCGCGACTCCATCTCTCGCCTCGCGCAAAAAATCCGCCCACCCCGCCGTGTCGACGACCGTCACCAAATTCGCCAACCGCACCCAGTCGCCCAGCGATCGACCAAACGGGTTCTTCTGGGTAAACATCTGCGCGATCACCCGAGGCTCAGCGACGCCCGAAGCCTCGACAAAGATGTGATCGTAGTTCCCCTCCATCGCCAATCGAACCAGTCCCTCGCCCAAATCATCCCGGCTGGAGCAACACACGCAGCCATTTTCCAACTGCACCACCGTATCCGCGCCGTCGGCAGACTCCATCACCGCGCCGTCGACGTTGATCGAAGCGACATCATTGACCACCACCGCCCATTTCCGTCCTTCCGCTTGGTTCAACAGATGACGCAATAACGTCGTTTTCCCTGCCCCGAGGAATCCGGACAAAAGCGTTACCGGTGGCAAGGAACGGGCGGACATCGATTCGGACATAACCCGCATCGCGCCCGAATCTACCGGAGATGACAAGATCAACTCCCCCCCGTCCCGACCGGGGGGACTTCGGTGCTGAACTGACATTGCTTTATCCGTATTCCCCCTGCAGGGTGGACGCTGTCCAAATGACTCGATTTTACGCCTCTACCCTCACGCTGTTACTCAGTCTCTCCGCCCTCTCGGCGCATGCTCAGCTGATCAATTACGGCCCTTGGTCCGGCGCGGTCACGTCCCACTCTGTCCAAATCGCCGCCGGCCTGATGCAAGACCGGATCACCAGTATCGAAGTAGCGACACTCCGCGATTTTCCCCGCTTCCAAACGTTCGCCCAAGATCAACGGATGGAGGGAGCGCCCGCCAATCTAGCCCGCTTCTCACTCTATGGCCTCGAGTCCGACACCACCTACTACTACCGCCTGCGAGTCGGAAATATTAAGGAATATGAACGTATCGGCACCTTCCGCACCTTCCCGCTGGAGGGAGAACCGGCCTCCTTCCGTTTTGCGATCGCGGCCGATGCGCTAAGCCAATCCTCGTCCAGTGTTTACTCGGAAATCAGATTCCAAAAACCTCGATTTTTTCTGCATCTCGGTAATTTCCACCACGCAGCGCTCAAAGAAAACTCGATCGAAACCTACTTCGAAACCTACCGCCAAGCGTTTACTTCCGCCAACCAATCTGAACTCTACGCCGCCATCCCCCTCGTTTATACTTGGGACCGTCTCGACTTCGGCGGCAGCGCCGATCGCCTCTCTTCTTCCGCGCCGGCCGCCCACGCCGCCTACCGCCACTATTTGCCCCACTACCCGCTGAGCCCCGAGCCGGATGCCGACATCTATGCCCCCCCGACTCCCCCCTCTATCGAGGTAGGGCCGATTAATCAGGCGTTCTCTTACGGGCGAGTTCGGTTTATCATTCTCGATAGCCGCACGGCGCGTGACCCCGTTGAAATCCCGGATGGTCCTGAAAAATCCATGCTCGGAGCCCCCCAACTCGAGTGGCTAAAGCGTGAACTGCTCCACTCGGGCCCGACGCACCCCCTCATTTTCATTGCCACATCCACGGCTTGGCATGGCACCGATGCGGCGGGGAGCGATGACTGGGCCCGCTACGACCATGAACGCACCCAAATCGCGTCCTGGATCAAAGCAAATAATATCACCGGTCTCTGCTTTCTCAGCGGCAACGGCGGCTCGCTCGCATCCAACGATGGCTCGACCGTCACCGGCAAGTATGAAGGCAATTTCCCCGAGTTCCACGTGGGGCCTATCGATCGCCGCCAAACCCGCTTCGGCGGAAACTGGACCCAAGACGTGATCGTGCCCAAGGGCATCGATGAGTTTTTCGGTCTCGTGGATGTCGAGGACAACGTCACTTCGATCAAGGTCACCTTCACGGGCCTCAATCAATACGCCCAAGAGCAGCTCCGGAGTTCCTTTACCCTCGATGTTCCCCGTCCTTAGTTGCCGGCTAATGCGATGGCGAATGAGGGGATTAGTAACGGTCGCAGTCGCCACGATGATCGCCGGTGAAACTCGCGCCCAAGCCCCCTCCGTTGTCGCTCTGGCCGCCGCTTCCAACTTAGTCTTCGCTCTCGAATCACTTAAGCCGGCCCTGGAAAATGAGCACCCCGAGATCGACCTTCGCATCACCACTGGCGCATCCGGATCGCTCGTGGCTCAGATTCGTCACGGCGCGCCCTTCGATGTCTTTCTCTCCGCTGACCTGTTTTACCCCGCGGCATTGATCGAATCCGGCCACGCCCAAGCCGATTCACTTTTCACCTTCGCTTACGGCGTCCTCTGCCTTTGGCCCGCTCCGGTTCCCGCCACCCCGGCATCCATCGCCTCGTTTCTTACCACCTCCCCCCGTCCGCGGTTGGCGCTCGCCAACCCCGACACTGCCCCCTTTGGCCGCGCCGCTCGCACTTATCTCCAAGCCCAAGCCCTTTGGACTCAACTGGAGCCGGAGGCCATCCTCGGTGAAAACGTCGCTCAAACCTTTCATTTCATTCGCAGCGGCAACGCTCAGACGGGATTTGTCTCGCTGTCGTTCCTCATCGCCCACCCCTCCGACTTACCCCACCACGTGATCACGTCCGCGACGGCTGATCTCGCCCACGGCGCCGTGCTGCTTTCCCGCGCTCAAACCAACGTTGCGGCCCAAACCGCGCTAGCCTGGCTCGCCTCTCCGACTGCCCAAGAACTGCTCGCCACTCTCGGTTATAAATTTCCGCCCACGGTAACGCTCGACGCCCCGCCTTGAGCTCGCTCGAATCGCGACTGCCTTGTTGCTACTGCTCTCCAGTCCCATTGCCAGTCTCTGGCTCACTCCCGCACTCTGGGAGTCCCTCTGGCTCACCATCAAGCTGGCTGGTATCACCACGTTATTGCTCGGTTTACTGGGACTGCCGCTGGCCCACTGGCTCAACGTCACGCGTCTGAAGATCGCCCCCGCCCTCGAAGCACTCGTTACTCTGCCCATCGTGCTGCCACCTACGGTAATCGGGTTTTACTTTCTGGTTTTCTTTTCTCCCCAACATCCTCCCGGCAGTTGGTGGGTCGCCATTTTTGGCGAACCGCTTTCCTTCACTTTTGAGGGGCTGGTCCTCGCGTCCGTCATCTACTCGCTCCCTTTTGCGGTGCAGCCTTTTCAATCCGCCCTTCGCGCGGTCCCAGTCGAATTGCTCGATGCCGGTCGCGCTGCCGGGGCCACGCGCTGGCGCACTTTCTGGCGGGTCCATCTGCCGCTCGCGCGGCGCGGCGTGGGCGTCGGACTCACTCTCGGCTTCGCTCACACGCTCGGTGAATTCGGGGTGGTGCTGATGATTGGCGGCTCAATCGCGGGAGAAACTCGCGTGGCCAGCATCGCGCTTTACGACGAGGTGCAAAAACTCAACTACGCCTCCGCCCACGCCTTTGCCGCCACGCTGTTGGGCCTTTCATTCGTGCTACTTCTCGTCGTCGCGCTTTTGCAACGACGACAAGAATGAAACCGGCTGAACGGAACTAGCCCGTTGTGCGCAGGCCTGAGGCCAACGCGTTAATCGAAATCATCAGATCCGGCAACATGGCCTCCGACTCCGTGGCCGGCAGTGCCCGCCACTTCTTCAATAATTCAATTTGTTGGAGATGAAGCTGTCCCAGCGCTCGCTCCCGAATTTCCAACGTAAAGGCAAGACGTGGCCGCCGTTGTTGGAACGTGCCTTGGAAAATTTCCGTCATCATCTCGCGCGTCCGGTCAAATTCGGCCAGGATCATCGTCATACAACGTTTTCGCACCGCTGGATCAGTCACCAAACTCGCGTAACCTTGCATGATTCCCTGGTTCGCACTCACCAACGAACTTTCGATATTCGTTAGCACGTATCGTAAAAACGGTGACGATCGGACTTGGTCACAAATCTGCGCAAACCCCGCCGCGTCTTCCCGTTTCATTTTCTCCAAGGCCGCCCCTGCCCCGAACCAACCGGGCAGATAAAACCGATTTTGCGTCCACGAAAACACCCAGGGAATCGCGCGCAAATCATCGAGTGATCCTTGCCCCGTGCGTCGTGACGGCCGTGATCCAATTCGAGAATTTTCCAGCGCGTCAATCGGCGTCGCCTCCCGATAAAAGGCCATAAATTCCGGCAACTGGAGCAGCTCGCGATAAGCATCCCGACTCCACCCCGCGAGTTTATCCAACACCGGCCAGATTCCCGTATCGCGCGGTGCCTCAAACCGATGCCGGGCCGTGGTCGCCGCAGTCGATGCCACCAAAAGCTCCACGTTGTAAACCGCCGAAGACAAATGCGCATACTTCTGGGCAATCGTTTCACCTTGTTCGGTCATCCGCATGCGACCCGCCAACGACCCATCCGCCAGCGCTTCCATAAACCAATGCGTCGGTCCTGCGCCCCGGCCTACCGTGCCGCCCCGACCATGGAAAAAGACCGGCTTGGCGCCGTGATTCTCCGCCACCGCGGCCAACGCTTCCTGCGCCCGATGCAGCGCCCACTGGCTCGCAAAAATACCACAGTCCTTATTGGAATCCGAATACCCGACCATCATCTGAAACTCCGCCTTCCCCCCTTCCGCCCCCATCGAGAGACTGCGTTGCGTCACCGGATGCGACAAAAAGTCTGCCACGATCCCCGGCCCCGCTTCCAAGTCATCCATGGTTTCAAACAACGGGGTCACCGGCATCGGACAACTTAATCCCCCCTCCTTCCAATCGGTGAGTCCCCCTTCTCGGGCGAGCAAATAAACGACCAAAAGATCTTCCGTGCATCGGGTCATGGAGACGATCAACGAGCCCAAACCCGCCGTGCCATAATTTGCCCGGTGCGTCGCCAATATCCGATAACACGATAGCACCGCCTCGGCCTCGGGCCCGGCCTTCATGCCGTCAGCCAGAAACGGTCGCGGCGAGTTCAGCTCTCGATCGAGTAGCGCGCGTTTCTCCGCTTGCGGTAATTCGGCGAACGAACCTTCCGTCAAAATTCCGGCCACCTTCAGTAACTGATCCAACGCTTTCTCGTGGAAGGTCGAGTTCTGGCGCACATCCAAAATCGCTAGATGAAACCCAAACGTCTGCAGCTGACGCCGCACTGGTTGCACGTAGTCCGTGTTCAACACCCCCGCCCCGATCGCATCCAGCGATTCGGCCAGCACCCGTAAATCACCATCCAATTCTGCCGGGGTCGTGTACCCCACCTGCCCGGTCGTCGGTTTCATCCCGGCCAAAAGCTTGGCCCGCATCAAATACACCGCCGCACGCCAAGGCTCCTCCTGATTGCTGACAAATACCTCCGCACTCTTGAGGTGAGCCGCCGGCTTGAGCTCCTGCTCCAACCGAATCATTAGCGCCGTGAGCGCCTCGGGGGCCGCCTGGAAAAGCGAACTCAAGGGGAGCTCTTGCGCCAATTTTTCGAGCCCCCGACGTTGCACGCGGAGCGCATTTTCCCGCAAGGCCCGCAGGGAATTTGCGGTCACTTCCGCCGTCACAAACGGATGGCCGTCGCGGTCACCGCCTATCCACGTGCCGAAGCGAACCATCGCGCCCAAATCTTTTAGCTTTGCGACATCGAAACCTTCATTAGCCCACGCTTCCTGCAAATTCACCTGAGTGCGCGCCACCGTTTCGGGGAAGACGTCGCGCAGGTAATGCAGCGCGTTATCGAGCTCGGCGCTAATCGTCGGCCGCGTCACATGAATCTCACCCGTGCGCCATAAATTCTCTAATCGAGATTCGATCTGGTGCTGTAAACGATTCTGTTCTCGCGGCGTGAGGGCATCATTCTCGCGCCGATTGATCAGCCCGTATATCTCGCGGTGAAGTTCCCGCACCGTCCCTCGCTTGGCTTCAGTGGGGTGCGCGGTGAGCACCGGTTCGACGGAGACCTCTTTTAACACTTCTAACAACTGTTCCTCCGTGAATCCGGCGCGGCGCAAGGTATGCAGATTCTCGGCCCAAAGTCCCTTTTCACCCGTCGGTCCATTCCGTTTTTCCCGCTGGCGGCGCACCCGTGCCGCGGCCCGTTCCTCCACGATGTTGAGGAGCTGAAATGAGATCGAATACGCCTGCTCCAGCGCGCGCGTCGCCTTCCCGGCTTCCGCGCGCTTCGTTCCGATCCAGGGAAGTTGATCGGCCAAGTCCTGTTCCCCGATCCGGCGAAGCACCGCGGCAAACGAGCCCATCAAGAAGTTCAGTTCTTCCTGCAGTAACCGAAAGCCTTCTTCACGGAGTGGGTGCTGAGTCTCTGGCGTCATCGCGGACACCATGCGCGACTCCGGTCCCAGTGCCACTCGAATTTTAAATTCCTGACTGGGCGGTAAATCGCCGCACGGTTTGTCCATTTACCTGCACCGCTTCGTTCCACATTTCAGCCGGCCGCACCCAGAGTTCCCGCTCCCCGTAAAGGGCTCGATACACCACCAGCGGAGCCAATGTTTCTGAGTGTCGGGCAATTTCTACGACTTCATACTCCCCCCCTTTGTAATGACGGTAGAATCCCGGCAGGGGACTGGCAGGGAAGGGCGGCAGGGAATGAGAATTATTCATCTTAAAACAGCCACCACGTGGCCAATTGGAGAAACACCAGGAACCCGATCATATCGACCACCCCCGTCAGAAAAATCGAGGAACTCTGGGCGGGATCGAAATTGAATTTTTTCAGCGTCAACGGAATCGCCGCCCCCGCGAGTCCGGAAAACGTCATGGTCGAAACCATCGCCGCAGCCACCACCGCTCCGACGATCCAATCCTGCTTCCACAGCCCGACCACCACTCCGGTAATCGCCCCAATCACGATTCCGTTTAAAAAACCTTTCGCCGCTTCCCGTCCACAGATGCCGAAGGTATCACGGGGTTGAATCTCGCCGACCGCCAAGCTCCGGATGAGCACCGCCAACGTTTGCGCCCCCGTATTACCACCCAAATTCGCAATCACCGGCATCATGACCGCCAAAATCGTAATTTGCGCGATCTGCTCCTCATAAAAGGTGATGACCGCCGCCGCCACGCTGATCGTGAGCAAGTTCACAACCAGCCAAGGATTACGCTTCATCATGCTCTCCCCCACCGAGTCCAGAATACTCTCATCTGCACCCGCTCCCACCATCTTCTGTAGATCCTCCGTCGCCTCGTCTTGGATAATATCGAGCACGTCATCGTGGGTCACGATCCCAATTAATTTCCCCTTCGCATCGACCACCGGCAACGCCGCCAGATTAAACTCCGCCGTGCGCGCGGCCACCAACTCACGGTCATCATCCGGCGCACAGACTCCCTCCACATCCTCCTGCATAATATCGCGAATCAAAGCGCCGGGCGGCGCGAGCAATATCTCCCGGATCGAGACGACCCCCTTGAGCTGATCGTCGTCATTCACCACGTAAACGTAGTAGATATTTTCAATCTCTGCCCGCTGCCGCCGGATCGCTTGAATCGCTTGCTCAATCGATTGCTCGATCTTCACCACGCCAAAGTCCGTGGTCATCACGCCACCGGCCGTCTCCGCGTCGTAGGAAAGCAGGAGATTGATGTCTTCCGCCGTCTCCCGCTCGACCCGCTTCATCAACCGCTCCCGGTCTTCATCTTCGAGCTCGGCCAACACGTTAGCCGCATCATCCGGGTCAAATCCCTCGATCATGGCGATCGCCCGACTTTCGCGCATCGCGCCCAACACCGCCGCGGCA
>Ga0209390_10007914_pt1 | contig 13381 bp, 13 predicted proteins | sample BON01_FD_187212 | JGI IMG/M metagenome (GOLD analysis project Ga0209390, IMG submission 187212) | Freshwater microbial communities from Lake Bonney liftoff mats and glacier meltwater in Antarctica - BON-01 (SPAdes) (version 2) | ecosystem: Environmental > Aquatic > Freshwater > Ice > Glacier... | reverse complement strand
CTAATGGTTGCTTGGGTGGATGCGGGGTCAAGAGTGGCGGTGTAAGGGGATTGAGCGGCGGTTTCAGTATAGATCGGTACCATAATTGTCGTACCGTCGATCGTCACTGTGACGGGACTGGGAACTTCTACCGCCTCTTCATACAGCCGTAGATGCTCTTTACCCATCAATACAGGCGGCTGAACGAACGAAAAATAAGGATAGTAGGGAATTAAGGTTTCAGGGAAAACAACCAATTCTGCACCCATTTTGGCGGCTTTCTCGATCGATTCCAACACCTTTTCAGTCGTCCCCTCGCGACTAAATAAAACTGGGCTAATTTGTACGGCTGCTGCTCGAACTTTACGCGTAAAATCCACAAATCTTTCCTCTCGATCTTCTTGAATTTTCGCAGCAACTTCAACTACAACGTCCAAGTATCTAAAATAAACGCCCCTTCCTTCCGGTGTATCAACACAATATCCAATACATCCAGCGGATCGATCGGGATAATGCCTGGAATCAAAGAAGCTTCGCCATGTCCATATAAAGCTTGCAATGCAAACCGACAACAATAAACCTTACCCCCGTCGCTGATAAATTTAGCAATCCGTACAGTGAAGTTTTGATGTCACGGAAATGCCTCATCGCCAAGCTTGAGAAAACCGCGCTGTAATCCCAATGTTACCCCAGGATCATAGAGTAAAATCGAAGTCTCAAAACCCTTCTTTTTCAAGCGGGTAGCTTGCAATAAATTAACCAGCCCGATCGATCCTTCAAATGCCACCGTGTGAAATGTAACCAAGGCTTTCTCACCACGTTCGGCTTGAACATCGGGGAAGACTTTTTCTTCATAATCAACAAGAAAATCACCAGTCTTGTGAGCTGGTATAGTAACTTCTGGCATGACGATCTACTCCGTTCTGGTTGTCAAGATTGATGCTAGATTAACGTGCGATCGAACGCTGATTTTGTATCGATACATACGGAGTTCTAATATCTAACATTATGACTAGTTAGCCATCTGTCGATCGCGAAAATATCCGCAAAATCTATCTTCACCTGTCTAAATCGCTAGGTTTTGAAAAGTATTGTAGTCTAGGCTACGAACCTAATAAAAATTCATTAACGACACTCCAAGGGCTACTAGTAGATACCTTTTGTCTGAGGGTAATATGTTCGGCGATATAGCTAGCATCACGAGCGACACCAGAAAATCGTGCCGAACCCCAAGTATGCAGCCAAGGTAAGCCGATGAAATAACAGCCAGATACATTGGTGATACCGCGATCGTGACTGGGAGAACCACTACCATTAAAGACTGGAATATCGATCCAGCTAAAATCTGTCACAAATCCTGTAGACCATATTACCGTCTGGATGTTAGCGGCTGCTAAATCTACGTTTGATTCTGGATATTCTGGTTGCCAAACTGGGATGTACGGCTGTTCTTGCGGGGCTTCAATCTGCTCTTTTTCAATAAATCTGTCAATCTTATGTTTAATATTTTCGGCAACTGTATCCGCGCGATCGAGATTGTACTGTAAGTCGTCCTGAAACTCCAGTTTGCCATCACTAATCAATCGCAATCGCCCATGTAATTTCATCCCTTGAAGTGCAAATTTTTGGAGGTCAATTTCGCGTCCACCATCGCGCCCAGTGAGATAATGATTAGTATTACTGCGCGCCGTTTCTTTCTTAGGATGTTCGTCGATAGTGAGATCGTAATAACCCATTCGATCGAGCCATTCTACCGCATCTTTACCCCGATATAAGCGTGGCGATCGCGGGGCACCACCTACACACAAATGCACCTGCGTCCCCGCCAAATGCAAATCCTCAGTAATCTGACAGCCAGATGGTCCCGTCCCCACCACCAATACGCTACCTGCGGGTAAAGATTCAGGATTTTGGTAGGTGGAAGAGTGGAGTTGGTAAATAGAATCGGGTAAACGTTCCGCCAGACGGGGGATTTTGGGCGTATGGTAGCCACTGACGGCAATGATGACTCGATCGCCGGTATACTCACCGATCGAGGTACTGACGGCAAATATTCCCGTTTCCATCTTGCTGACTTTAGCTACCGTCACCCCTTCTTTAATCGGTGGATTGAAGCTAGCAGCGTAGCCTTCGAGGTATTTGACCGGAAGACGAGCCGCAAGCCCCCGTTTTCAAACGTGGGGATAAGGCGGTCGCGGCTTTAGCAAGCGAGCTTTCGGGGGGAAGCTTCCCCCCGAAACGTCGCGCCGCCTTGGAACGATTGCACGGCTTTAGCCATCTGGGCGGGTCTCCCGACCAGAAGCAGTCTGCGCTAAACAATATATAGATCACTTCAGTATATTGTCGCTATTGTTATTTAGCTCAACGCTGTATAATAATAGTATGAGCAAATTCAAGTCGAATAATAACATTGTTTACTCTTGCAAATATCACGTTATCTGGTGTCCAAAGTATAGGCGAAAAGTATTGATTCACGATGTAGATGTTCGGCTCAAAGAAATTATCGCATCTGTCTGTGATGAGTTCCAAGCAGAACTCATCGAACTTGAAGTGATGCCAGACCATGTTCATCTTCTAGTTGATTGCGATCCTCAATTTGGAATTGCCAAGCTAATTAGATATATGAAGGGACGTTCATCGCGATTGCTTAGATCGGAATTCCCTTGGCTGAAAAGCCGTCTTCCTACCCTTTGGACAAACTCATATTTTTGTTCGACTGTCGGTGGTGCCCCGATTGCGATCATCAAGCAGTATATTGAGAATCAAAAGAATGTCTAACTATGGTTGCCAACAGGAGCTAATAACTCCCAATCAAGAACTTAAAGCTATTTTGGAATATGCTTGTGGTGAAGCTAACAAGCTTACAAATTGTGCGATCTATTATTGTCGTCAGCTTTACTTCAAAACTGGTCTGATAGCTGGCAAGTATGATTTACACAAGCTGATGAAAGATAACTCACACTTTCAAGCTTTGTACTCTCATGTTTCTCAGCAAGCTTTAACTACTGTTGCTGAATCTTTTAAGTCATTCAGAGGTTTAAAAAAAGCGGTGGCAGAGCGGAAGTGTGCTGGGGGAAGCTTCCCCCAGACACCTTCCTTAGGAAAGGTTAGCCAGACTCCAAGGCTACCTAATTACAGAACAAAAGATGGTCTAGCCTTATTAACTTTCCCAAAAGCTGATGTAAAGCTTAAAGGTGATATGTTGAGGTTTCCGCTTGGGAGTAAGGTTAAGGCTTGGTTTAGACTAGATGCTTTCTACCTCAAAATGCCTAGCAACTTAGATTACAAATCTATTAAAGAAATTAGAATCTTGCCTCGTAATGGTGCATTTTATGTGGAATATGTTTACAAGTTTGGGATCGATAAGCCATACTTAGATCGCTCTAAAGTGTTGGGTATCGATCCAGGGATTAATAATTGGTTAGCTTGTATTACGAATATTAGCACTAGTTTCTTGATTGATGGTAGGCATTTAAAATCAGTCAATCAATGGTACAACAAGCAAGTTGCCAGACTCAAGACAGATAAGCCTCAAGCCTTTTGGTCTAGAAAGTTAGCCAGAATTACTGAGAAGCGCAATCGTCAAATGCGGGATGCCATTAACAAAGCAGCTAGAGTAGTTATTAATAATTGCTTAGACAATCAAATTAGAACTATAGTTTTTGGTTGGAATCAAGGGCAGCGTCAACAGTGCACTCTTGGCAAAAGCACTCAAAGTTTTGTCCAGATTCCAACAGCAAAACTAAAAGATCGTATCGCTCAACTGTGTGAGCAGTATGGCATTCAATTTGTTGAAACTGAGGAGAGCTACACGAGCAAGGCTTCATTTGTTGATGGAGATTTTCTACCTACGTTCGGTGAACAAAATAAACCTGAAGGGTGGAAACCTAGTGGCAAAAGAGTCAAGCGAGGATTGTATCGTACAGCTAATAATCAATACCTAAATTGCGATTGTCAGGGTGCGGCGAACATCATCAGAAAAGTAAGCACAACTTTGGGCATTTGCCTTAAAGGAGTGTCTAGCGGCGCATTGAAAACGCCTTTGAGAGTCAAGATTTGGGCTGCTCAAGAATCCCCTAGCTTAACTAATCGAACCGCTTGCGGTGAGAGCGTGTAGCTATGGGGAGTTTCAAGATCTCATCTTTGGGCATAAACCCATACGGATCGTTACCAGGGTATGGATAGCCAGGAAGTTGACATTGCCAGTTGGAAGTGACTAGACAAAATGTATCCCAACGTCTCGATCGAGTAAATTTTGTATTTCTGACTACGGAAGCTCTAAGTCTAGTGATTTGGCTATTCTGGATGGGTTAAATAAGCTATGGGACTCGATCGAGCTTTTTGACCTATCGAAATGATTAGTCTGACTAAATAACATTGTGAGGAAAGGGCTTTATATATAGAATCACTCGAACAAGTTGCAGGAATTATTCAAAATGCGATAGAATCTCAATCTAAAAGATCAGACTTATGTTTCTCTTGTAGCTACAAATCTATCATCTCTAACTCTATTGGAGAAATATTGAGCTTACAAGAGTTGAATATTTATGACTATCCTACGTTTGTTGAGAAGATACCTATAACCATTGGGCAACTACCCAGAACATTTAAACGATGACTATCTGGGCAGAGTGCTAGACAAATTATACTCATTGGGACTGACCGAGTTATTTATGATGGTTCCAACTGACTTTTTTGGTTAAAAACAGTTTACCCTCTCCCTTACTCTCTAATTTAGTCTTCATTAGCCTTTGACCCACTTTGATCAGTCAATCAGCCCTGCAAGCGACGTAGCCGAAAGTCTTGCTCATGAATCTTAGGTAGCCACGAACACAACTTCGTCAGTTCTACCTCATTTTTATCTAGTTCAGCAAAGGTGAAATTACTTTCTTGCCGTTCATGCTCTAGTTCTTTGTGAAAGTCTCGGCAACGTTCTAGAAATTCTTTGTACTCTTCGTCAATTTACGATTGAAACTGTTTAAATAGCCTTAAATTTTGCTCAGTATCTTCAATGGTAACGATGAGTAAATTTGCTTCGCCCCCACCTTCTACAATTTCCGTTTTTAAGTTCTCTAGCTGTTGCTGTAGATCGTTACGTTGAGGCAATACACAGACTGACTGTTGCAAATATAATCCACCCCAACCTTTCAGTTTCCGCTACACATAGACTCTCTGCGTTGATGGCTGAGAAGGGGCACGGTAAATCAGCAAATTCCAAGATCGATCGAGCATCGCGAATGGGATAAATTAGTAGAAAGGAGACAGCTACTTAAAAAGTGGAATGATCCAAGCCGCAATCAGACTCGTTAGAATAAATGATTCCAGCAGCAGCAGCGTCGATCTTGCTGGTAATGGTTTCAGTCTATTTGACCACGAACTCCAGTGGATACTTGACCACCAGTTAGAAATTTGGGTAATCCAGAGAGTTGGGCTGTCTTTTGCGTGGAACTGCCAATTTAGCATCGATAACAGCATTGATGCCCCACCGATGCGGGCATTCAGCAAAAGATGAAGGGAGATCGTAATGACCATGATTATCCAAGAAATCAGGTGAGCATAGTACCAAGCGTGGTTCAACTCCCCTTTAGGCAGCCAAGTTTCGTTCATCATCTTACCGCTGAACAGAGCCAACGTCAGGGCGAGTAGAGCAAATGTATTTGTAAACCGGTTTAGTGTATACCACCAGACTGGCTTTCCTATTTGAGTCAACTTAGCCAATGAATCAGGCTGAATCAAACGCCTCTGTCCTCGATGAAAAGAATAAAGGACAAATGCAGGAAATACCAGTAAGACATATAGTCCAAATGTTCCGTGCAATCCTTCAATTTCTGGGTAGGAGGGAATCGGAATCTTCCCCCATCGACCATCATAGGTATTGTAAGTCCAGAAAGCCGTCAGAATTGCAGCAGTTAAAAAAAGACCAGTGAGACCATGCAGAATGCGAAGCAGAAACGGTTGATAAGGCTGGACTTGCTTCATATTTCGCTCCTTCAGATCGATTAGGTATGGCTAAATTGTAATAGGTGTTGCATTGGATCGGGATATGTGTGGAGATCAAATACAACATCTGTTGTATTTTGGGCAGACGCAGAATTCGGGTGCGATTCGTTGTAACCCACATTCCGCAGGTAGCTCAGGATCAAAGGTAATATTTACGGATGGGGGCACCAAAAAACTGAAGAATCCATAATCGTTCAGACGATTAGTTGACTGGCAATATCTCGATCGCGCAATCCTGTTGCTAGAAGACGGATAATTTCCTGCTCTCGATCTGACAGACAAATCGACTCCGATGGAGCGGTAATCCCCCAATATTCACCCCGTGTCACTGCTGTTACAGCCGAGCGCAATTCGCTTAAGCCATCAGTAACTTTCCGAGCGATCTCCGCTGGCTCCAGACAACCACTCAAACTGTTCACGATCGAATTTACCTGCTGCAACTCTACCAATAGTTGGGTTCGTTGGCGTAGCCTCTCATTCCGAGAATCGAGCATTTCCTTCCCAGATTCAACCACGGGTAATACTCCGTAACAAAAGTCTAGCTATCTATTTACAATCCAGCTAAATCTATTAAGACTCGATCGGGTAAATGTAGCTGTATGTTGGGATCCGAAAATTACCGAAAGTGACAATAGATCCTAAATCTACCCGCTCCGATCGATCGAAAATTCAGCAGATGGGATCGGATTGGCGTAGCTACTCTGGAATAGCATTAATTCTCAATTAATATCCTGAAACAATGACTCTTTATAACTAGGGTCGATTTCCCATTCTTCATTCTCACCACCGATAAATAACTGGACGATTTCGACGTATTCTTTACTCAACTGGGACAGTGAATTGATCAGAATATCGATCGCAATCGCATCACTAGTTCCCAAATCCATCCAACATCGCGCCCAGTTTCCCTCGTATTCAAAGTCGCCCATATTGTGCATCAGGGACATCATCGTGCTGTCAGCAGCATCATTGTCATAATCCATATAACTCAGATCTAAGCCTGTTTCTTGAACCTGACTATTTTCGGCATTAAAGCCACCCAATTTACCCAAGAAAAACCACGAAGAAAAAACTTCCTCAACTAACTTCTTCTCTTGTTCTGAGGGTACGTTGTTAAACTCCAGCCAAAACCAAACATCAAATTGACTGAACTCACGAAATTGGACTTGCATGGTGGTTAGGCTTTAGGCTTTAGGTTGTAGATATGTGATGGATGTTGGATCCATCTGCGCTTCATCGCACAGCTCTGATGTCTAAATTAGATAAATCTAGTTAAATTAATGCGGTAGCGTTCCTTTTTGGTAATGGCGATTTCGCCAACTTCTAGTCTACCTTTACCACGAATAGCAATTAAATCTCCGGCTTTGAGTGCATGAGAGGATTGGCTGATATCTTTCCAATTTATGCGTACATCACCACTAGAAATCAGATCGACCATTTTACTACGAGACATCCCAAATCCAGCCGAGGCGATCGCATCCAGCCTCAGGGAAGCTTCAGTCGTCACCATTTCTTTTTTCTTGGGTTCGCGAATCTTTAATTCACTTAATTCTATCCGTCGAGTTTTTACAGGTACCGATCGAACTTGAGTTAAATGGGTTTCTAAAAACTCGACCAATTCCGGTGCAACGATTGCTTGGGCACCTTGTTCGCCCAAGACGATAATATCACCTGTTTTGTCACGGACGATGCCACAACCCAACATCGAACCTAAAAAGTCTCGATGAGTGGGCGGATCGAAGAGAAAATTCCCAGCGATCTGTACGGCGGCTAAAGGCACTTGACTGGGTTCAAACGGTAATTCACTCCGACAGAACCCTAACCGCTGTCTCTCGGCTTGTGGATACCCGCCTGTAGCGATTAATTCGATATCGGAGAGCCGGCTAAATACTCCTTGGATTTCGGCGATTTCTGGTGGGGATAGAAAGTCTGTCTCGACTACTTCCCAAGTCTTAATTGCTTGTTCGGCTAGATCGATGGCTCGTGCTACGATCTCACGATTTTCAACGACACGTTTTAATAATTCTTCTCTTGGGAGCATTTTATTAGTTGACAGTTGACAGTTAAGTTTTTATGAGTGGGAATTAAACCACTGTTATTTTTCAGATTAAATAAGAACCATGATTTAGCTATTGATACATATCAGTGTAGACTTGGATTTTTTCTAGGTCGCATTTACGCAATATTGTTGTGGCTTGTTGGAGGAGTAGTTGAGAACCTTGGACAACAATTAGATATTTACCTGCATCAATTCGGTTGCGATATGGCACAGAATCACTAGTACCAAAGCCGATACCCCCGCCACCACCGATAAAGACACTACCCATCGCACCACCGATTGCGCCGAGTAAGCCGCTGATGATATGATCGCCGATTTCTCCCGCCCAAGCAAATGTTTGTAAATTTGTGAGGGTGCTAAAGACAGCTCCACCCACAAAGCCAAATGGAACAAGCCAAGTTGCCATCAATTTAGCTTGCTGCTGTGCTACTTCATTGGGATCGATTAGTCCAAATTCATCAATACTTTTGTAACCACGACCGAGAATGGTCACTTTGCTCAGAGGTAAGCCTTGCTTTTCCAACAGCGTATATGCGGTTTCAGCTTGGATGCGATCGGCTAACACAGCAACTAGATAATTATTATTCATGATGATTTGATTATAAAAGCTTTACGTTTGGTTTGAATTATTATCATCGCTGCAAAGTTCGAGGTTTGGGAGTATCCTACTAGCTAAATTGTAAAATTGACCCCGAGGATCGCCCCGTTAGGCAGCTAATCCGGTTAAAATGTGCTATTGCGTTGACCTTTATCCAACAAAACCGATCGTGTCTAAAGTTCTTGTTTCCGATCCCATCGACCAAGCGGGGATTGATATCCTCTCGCAAGTCGCTACTGTAGACGTTAAAATTGGCTTACCGCCAGCAGAATTGGCGCGGATTATCGGCGACTACGATGCGATGATGATTCGATCGGAAACCCGTGTCACTAGAGAAATTATTGAAGCGGCTACCAATCTCAAGATTATCGGCCGTGCAGGTGTTGGGGTAGATAATGTGGATGTCGCCGCAGCTACCCGCAGAGGGATCGTGGTAGTCAATTCCCCCGAAGGTAACACGATCGCGGCGGCCGAACATGCACTCGCGATGATGCTCTCAATGTCTCGCTACATCCCCGAAGCCAATCAATCGATGAAAAGCGGACAGTGGAACCGCAAGCAGTTTGTCGGCACTGAAGTCTATAAGAAAACTCTCGGTGTCGTGGGTTTGGGTAAAATTGGTTCTCATGTGGCGACGGTTGCCAAAGCGATGGGGATGAAGTTATTAGCCTACGACCCGTTTATTTCGGCAGAACGCGCCGAGCAATTGGGTTGTCGATTGGTAGATTTGGATACTATTTTCCGCGAGTCAGACTATATCACACTACATATCCCCAAAACTCCAGAGACAACCAATCTAATTAACGCCGAAACATTGGCGAAGATGAAACCCCAGGCGCGGATTATTAACTGTGCGCGGGGCGGAATCATCGATGAAGCTGCTTTGGCGATCGCGCTTCGTGCGGGTACAATTGCTGGAGCCGCGATCGATGTATTTGCGATCGAACCACTCGGCGAATCAGACTTACGCTTATTAGGCAAAGAAATCGTCCTCACCCCGCACCTAGGAGCCTCCACAGCCGAAGCCCAAGTCAATGTCGCGATCGACGTTGCCGAACAGATTCGGGACGTGCTGTTAGGGCTACCAGCTCGGTCTGCGGTGAATATTCCTGGCTTACACCCTGACGCACTCCAGCAGCTCAAACCATATCTCCAACTTGCCGAAACCCTCGGAAATATGGTCAGTCAACTAGCTGGCGGACGCATTAACGATCTCCAAGTATGTCTGTATGGAGATCTTGCCGAACAACAAACCAAACCAATTATTACCGCCGCGCTCAAAGGTTTACTCTCTCCCGCACTGCGAGAACGAGTCAACTATGTCAATGCAGGTATCGAAGCCAAGGAACGGGGCATTCACGTCTCGGAAACTCGCGACGCATCAGTTCGCGATTATGCGGCGACACTCAAGCTAATTGCCAAAGGTTCTTTGGGTCAACATTCAGTTACAGGTGCACTGTTGGGTGATGCTGAGATGCGAATTACTAGCGTTGATGATTTCCCTGTCAATGTCGTACCTACTCACGATATGTTATTCACGGTGCATAAAGATGTACCAGGAATTATTGGGATTATTGGTTCCCTGCTAGGTAAATTCAATGTCAATATTGCGAGTATGCAGGTCGGACGCAAAATCGTCCGTGGTGATGCTGTGATGGTATTGAGCCTCGACGATCCATTACCCGATGGCATTCTAGCCGAAATCAAACAGGTGACGGGAATTAGTGATGCCTATACTGTGACGCTAACTAATTAAAAGTTCAAAGCTGGCAGTTACCATCCGGCTGACCGAGACAATTTTAGATTTGGGATTTTGGCTTTAATCCAAAATCCTGTTCGATCTCGCTTGCGTGATGTACCGTCTCGACCCAAAATCGTCAATCCCAAATCGCGGGACATCGAGATACATGATGATACTGTGGTGATAGATTAGCGACTATTCACCATAGTTAATCTCTAAACATAGTTATTAGAATTCATACGTAAAGATTTAGAATCATGTCTAATAGCTGGTGGGAAATTAAAATTGATTGCATCCCCGATCTAGAAGAAAATATCTTTTGGAGACTCAGTGAGTTTGGGTGCAAAGGAATGTCCACTCAACAGCAAGGTAGAGAAATCCTAATTTCTGCATATGTTCCCCAGGTTCAGGTCAAACTACTCGCAATATCGGATCTCTCTTTGCAGTTAGAGGATGATGCTAGAGAAATAGGCTGCGAGTTGCCCGTAACTAAGTGTAATTTGATTGATGAAGAAGATTGGTCGAGTAGTTGGAAACAACACTGGCAACCACAACCGAGCGGCGATCGATTGTTAATCAATCCAGCATGGTTGGAGCCACCAACAGATTCAGAGCGAACTATCCTCAAACTCGATCCAGGCGTAGCCTTTGGTACGGGTACTCATGCAACGACTCAACTGTGTCTAGAAGCCCTCGAAATGCGCCTGCAACCTGGGACGAATCTCACAATTGCCGATATCGGTTGTGGCTCTGGCATTCTTTCTACAGCGGCATTATTGTTGGGTGCCCAACAAGTATATGCCGTCGATAATGACCCCCTAGCAGTCAAAGCCACTGGTGAAAATCGCGCTCTAAATCTGATTCCAGCCGAAAAATTAATCGTCGAGTTGGGGAGTATCGAACAACTTCAGTTGATGATTCCGGCTCCGGTCGATGGTTTTGTCTGCAATATTTTAGCAGATATAATTATTCAACTTGCCCCTTCAATGGCGGCGATCGTCAAGCCGAAAGGTTGGGCGATTTTGAGTGGGATTTTGTCGAGTCAGGTAGCTGATGTCTCCCATGTCCTGGAGCAAAATGGCTGGGTAGTCGGTACAGTCTGGAATCGCTTGGAGTGGAGCTGTATCAATCTCAAGCATAAGTAGGCTTTAGGATCGAAGTCTCGGCTGATGGATAGCGATGCTTGCTTACGCTTAAATTACCTAAGACCTAAAGCCTAAACCATACTGCTCGATGAACGGGTAAACCTCGATTGAGGGTGGCTATTTCTCGCTCGGTAGGGATTGCGAGCGGATTTGGCTCTAGCCAGTTAGTTTGAGTGCGGCAGAAAGCTAGATTTTCGCTAAATCGATCGCACATTTCTTGCGCTACCCATTCCAGATCGGATTGCAAAAATACTTCACCACCACTCGGTAAATAACGAGCGATATCATTAACTAATTCTGGTTGAACGACTCGCCGCTTGGCATGTCTGTTTTTGAAACAAGGATCGGGATACTGAATGCTAATCCGCTGCAATTTACCAGGCGGTAGTGAGGCAAGTAGGGTTGCCAGCGAAGTATTAATGTTGCCAAATACATAGTGGAGATTGCTCACACCCGCTTCATCGCGGATACGATTGGCTTGGATAACTAGAGCTTCGCGAATTTCAATCCCTAAATAGTTCCATTCTCGATCGAGTTGTGCCGATTCTAGCAAAAATCTTCCTCCAGCACTCCCAATATCGAGATGAATCGGTGCGGACAAATTGGGATAAACTACCGACCAATCAGGCGGAGTCAGGGACTGTTGATAGATAATACTTAGTGGATTAACATGCTGTCTAACTTTGATCCGAGACATGGAACTAGTTTAATGTGTGGGTTAGATTTAGGAATATTTTCCCAAAAATAGATTAAGCTAGCAAATTTTAGATCGCGATCCTCGTCATCTAAAATTTGCTAGCCAAATCGGAGAATAGCCAAGGCTAAAGAAGATGACTCAACTGAGCGATTAAAATCTAGATTTCACAGTGGTTATTATCTCAATATTACTCTCTACTTTGACGATTCGATCGCTGGCTCGGTCAAGGTTTGCACGATCGCTCTTAGCTAATTAAGACTGGAGCTAGTCTCGATTTATTCATCCCCGTTTTTATCAATTTGCTTGAGATGAATATGCTTCCGTCCTAGTGAAATTTCAAATACGTCTCCTTCCTGTAAACCCATTTGCTTGGTATAAGCAGCACCAATCAATAAGTTATTATTGGATTGGACAGTGATTTTGTAACTAGCACTACGACCGCCACGACCGCCACCAACAGCTTTACTATCTAACTGAATGCCTTCAGCATCGATTAGCGCATTCAGAAACTTCATCATGTTGACTCGCTCGACACCATTCTTGGTTTCGGTAAAGTAGCCGCATTCCCGCGCTTTATCTTCTTTAGTTGCGCTGCCAAGGTCTTTAACTTTTTGAAGTAGTTCTTCGCCAACTAACGGCTCAATATTTTTCTTATTACTCATCAACTTAGATTTCAGACTAGAGGGTTTAACGCTATCCGGCGTTGCGGTTTTGCTAAATTAGCCCTACCATTAGTTGTTGGAGGTTACTATTAGCACTTATCACCATAGTACACTGACTAGAGTGAGTTTGTTAAGTATCTCTATCTAAAATACCATCTTTTTTAGATTGGAACGAAACTTATCTTCAAATGTCAGGTAAGTAGTAAATAGTCAACAGTCATTGATAGTTGCGGAAATTAAATTAAATCCCTGATATTGGTCACTCGTTAAATATTAATAGCTCTAAGTAATTGATAGTTGGAGCTAGAAGATTCCGACTAGATGCTAGGATTGGAGTGACCCGATCGTGAGTCGGTAAGGGGAGCATCCCACTTTTTCTTGCGGAGGTTAACTGCCCTCATCCCCAGCCCTTCTCCCTGAGGGAGAAGGGAGCCGGATTCAAAGTCCCTCTCCCTGAGGGAGAGGGATTTAGGGTGAGGGTTAAAAAGTGGGATACTCCC
>Ga0209390_10007911_pt1 | contig 13382 bp, 9 predicted proteins | sample BON01_FD_187212 | JGI IMG/M metagenome (GOLD analysis project Ga0209390, IMG submission 187212) | Freshwater microbial communities from Lake Bonney liftoff mats and glacier meltwater in Antarctica - BON-01 (SPAdes) (version 2) | ecosystem: Environmental > Aquatic > Freshwater > Ice > Glacier... | reverse complement strand
TTCGGGAAAATGGGGAGTTGGACTTGGGGCATATCCCTCACTGACATTTGCGTGATTTTAACGCCAGCTCCGGTTCATCTCATTTCCCGCACAACCCCTGTTTCACTCCTCAGGTCAGGATGTCTGAGACTAGCGGTAATTTGTCACCTATTAAGTGACAAATGGGATGGGGGGGCTGAGTCGGAGGAAGCGGGATGGAGGCGCACGGGCGGGCCCTCTGGTCGCGATCCGTAAGGGGAGGGGCGCTTTATTTTAGGAGGTCGCGGAGGTCGGTGAGTTCTAGTTTGGCGCTGGCGGCGTCGCTCGCTTCGAAGACGTCGGCGAGGAGGGCTCGTTTGGATTCTTGGAGTGCGAGGACCTTTTCTTCCACCGTGCCGGAGCAGATGAGTTTGTAGCTCGTCACGACGCGGTCTTGGCCGATGCGGTGGGCGCGGTCGGTGGCTTGGGCTTCGACGGCGGGATTCCACCACGGGTCCATGTGAATGACGGTGTCGGCGGCGGTGAGATTGAGGCCGGTGCCACCCGCTTTGAGGGAAAGGAAGAACACCGGGATGGAATCGTCGGATTGGAAGGTGTCGACGGCGGCTTGGCGGGCCTTCGGACTCATGCTGCCATCGAGATAGGCGTAGGGCACGTTGGTTTCGTCGAGCTCTTCGCGGAGAAGTTTGAGGAGCGACGTAAACTGGGAGAAGACGAGCACGCGGTGGCCTTCGTCGACGATCTCGTCGAGGAGTTCACGGAACGCGGCCAGTTTGGCGGACCATTCGGGTGGTGCGTTGGCTTCGACGAGGCGCGGGTCGCAACAGGTCTGACGGAGGCGGAGGAGCTGGGTGAGAGTCGCGAAGCGGATGGCGTTGGCCGAGGCGCCGGAGGCATCCATGTCGAAGAGGGCGCGTTCGCTCTCTTCCTGTTTACGGCGATAGAGGGCGGATTGCTCGGGCGAGAATTCGCAGTAGATGACTTGTTCGATTTTCTCGGGTAGCTCAGGCGCGACCAATTTCTTCGTGCGGCGAAGAATATAGGGGGCAGTTTGGGCGCGGAGGCGGTCGTCATACCAGCGGCGTTCATCGCCCCGGGTGCCGGTCGGGACGGGTTTGAGGAAGCCGGGGAGGAGGAATTCGAAGAGCGAGCGGAGATCTTCGAGGGAGTTTTCCAAGGGGGTGCCGGTGAGGAGGAAGCGGCTTTGGGCGTCGAGGGCCCGGAGGGCCTTGGCGTTGCGGGTGCGGCGGTTTTTGATGTGCTGCGCCTCGTCGGCGATAACGACCTGCCAGCGGTTTTGGGCGAAGATGGCGCGGTCGTTGGCGAGGGTGGCGTAGGAAGTGAGAATGAGGTCGTAGGAGCCGGCGTCCGTGGCAGTCGACAGGCGAGATACGCCGTGGTGGACGAAAGTGCGCAAGGTCGGCGCGAAGCGGACAGCCTCACGTCGCCAGTTTTCGACGAGGGAGGCGGGGGCGATGACCAAGGCGGGGAGCGACGTTGGCGGCTGATTTTCGATTTTCGAATTTGGATTTTGGATGGGGCGGCGCCGGAGGCTAGGGGCGAGGCCGTGGGGGGGGGCTTTGGCCGGGGTTTTGAGGGCGGTAAGGAGGGCGAGGGCCTGGATGGTTTTACCCAGACCCATTTCGTCGGCGAGGATGCCGCCGAGTTGATGGCCGTGAAGATAGAGGAGCCAGGCGGTGCCGAGCCGCTGGTAGGGACGCAGTAGATCGTTGAGCGCGGGGGGGACCGGGGCGGCGGTGATCGATGAAAGGTCGCGGAGGGCGGCGCTACGGTTGCGCCAGCTGGCAGGGGATTTGAAGCCGGGGGAGAGCTCTTCGAGGAGGTCGTCGATCTCGGCGGCGCGGGCGCCGGTGACCCGGTGGGTTTGGCGAGTGCCGCCAGTTGCGGTCTGATCGCCGGCCAGGGCGCTTTGGACGGCAGCCACTTTTTCAGCGCGGGCTCGATCGATGAGGAAAATCTTTTCGTCGGATTCCACGTAGTCGCGACCAGAGGTGATGGCGGCGGCAAGGGCGGCAGGATTGGCGTTGCCGGCGGAGAGGCCGAGGGTGACATCGAATCCGCCTGATTTGGCGACGACTTGGGCGTCGATGTCGGTAAATGAGATCTTGGCGGTGTTCTTTTCGAAGTTCTCGGTGAATTCAGCGTAGAATTCGTCGCGGAGTTCACCGAGACGGGTGGCGAGGAAGTTGAGGACCTTGTGGCGATCACGCATCCACCACTTGCGATTGGAGGGCTCGAGGCGGAAGCCGTGTTCCTTCACCAGTTCAAGCGCCGAGCGGTAGGCGAGTGACTCGCGGGACGGGAGGCTGATGGCCAGGAAGTGTTCGGAGCCGTCGACAATGAGGGGAGCGATTTCGGAATGGGGAGTCCGGATTTTGGATTGTGGATCGGGTCGCGAGCGAGAAGGCGTTTTAGCTGCTGGAGACGGTTGGGGCTTTTCGGGTTGACCGAGATGTTCGGAGACGCCCCGAAGGAGGGGGCCGATCCAGGGAATGGAAAGGGAAGGGGTGTTGACGAAGGAGAAGAGGGGTTGGCCCTCCAAGAGGGTAACGAGTTCCCGCAGTTGCGCCCGGGAGAGCTGAAGAAAGAGGATGGGGGCGGGGGAGACGCCAAAGCGCTGGAGGGCAGCGAGGGCAGGAAGAATTTCAGCGGAAGGCGGATGGCTCAAGTCGACCTCGATTTTGAGGGCAATGGCATCGCGGGGAGCGGTGGTGGCGAGATTGGGGGGGAGGTGGAGCCGAAGCATGGACAGGAATTGGTCGCAGAGGACGCAGAGGAGACGCAGAGGTCATCGAGTTGGATAAAGGGCCGAAGAGGCAAGGAACGCCCGCTGAAGCACGGCACCACGGTGGAGAGGCGGATTTGGACACGGAGGGGGGGCAGAGGTCACGGCGCAAATTGAAGAGAGGGCGATTTAGAGTGAGGAAGCGTTGGGAGGCGGTTTTAAAGAATGAAAGAAGTTTGGGAATAGAGGGAAAGGTGGTCTACTCTCAGTTTCGAATGAGTAACGAAGTATTCGCCCAACTAGTTGATGCGCATTATACGCCGTTATTCCGATTTGCGCTCAGTCTGGCGCGTCGGGAGGCGGACGCGTGTGATTTGGTGCAACAAACTTTTTTCATTTGGGCCAAAAACGGGCATCAACTACGGGAAAAATCGAAGGCGAAAACGTGGTTGTTTACCACACTCTATCGGGAGTTTTTACGCGGACGACGTCGCGATCAACGATCGCAGTCGATTGAGGATCTGCCGCCTTCCGCACAGGACGTGCCGGCTGAAGATGTGGACCAGGCGCGGAGTCTGGACGGCCAACAGGTGGTGGAGGCCTTGCAGGAGGTCGACGAAGTGTTTCGCGCCCCGCTGACGCTTTTTTACCTCGAAGATCTAAGTTACCAAGAAATCGCTGATTCGCTTGATGTGCCGATTGGCACGGTGATGTCGCGGCTATCGCGGGGAAAAACGCAGTTGAGAAAAATTTTGGCCCGTAAAGAAGCGGGCCGTCACCAAGATGGTGGCGTAGTAGACTTTCCGAAAATTAAAAAACAGGGGGGGACCTGATGACCAACGACGAAGCAAAATTTATGCTACAAGGCTACCGACCTAATGGTCAGGACGCCGATAACGCCGCATTCAAACCCGCGCTGGAGCAGGCGACCCGTGATCCGATGTTGCGGGAGTGGTTTGAGCGCGAACAAGCGTTTGATGCCGTGATGGCGGAGAAACTCAAAGAAGTCTCCGCTCCTGCCGGCTTACGAGAGTCGATCTTGGCGGGAACGAAATTGAGCTCGCAACCGGAGACGACGAAGCCGGCGTGGTGGCGTCATCCTTGGGGTATGGCGATGGCGGCCGCTGCCGCGGTGGTGTTTCTCTTTGCGTTCCGGTCTCCCACCGACCGGCAGCCGATTGCCTCAGTCCCGGGGATCGATGCCATTATGCAAATCGCCCGGATGGACACGCGAGGCGAACACCCCGGTGATGTGGTGAAGGCCGATCAGTTGGGCGCGTTTGGGGTGTGGTTGGAGAATCCCACGACGAAGTTGGGTTCAGGAACGATTCAAATCGATTTTGCGGCGCTTAAAGCTGAGGGATGCCGGACGATCGATATTGCCGGTCGCGAAGTTTTGGAGATCTGTTTTCGACGGGATACGGGTTGGTTTCACGTCTATCTCACACCGCGAGAGGGGTTTGATAATGGTTTGTTACATGCGGACCCGATGTTCCAGGAACAGGGCCAGTTTGCCGCGGCCTCGTGGGCGGATGATCAGTTCGTCTATCTGGTAGCGGGCACGACTGGAATCGACGCCCTCCGCGGCTTGCTTTAAACCGTCATGAATCAAATCAGTCGTTATTTAAACTGGCTACACCTGCGGTGGCCGGCCGGACGGGTGGAGAAGTTGCCCGAGGTGAATTCGGATGGCACCACGGCGGTCCCGGGCGTGCGCGTGGTGGGTGATCTGACGGGGGTGCCGCTGCTCAAGTTTGCGGCGGATACGGGCGCTAAGGCGGTTGCGGCGGTGGCCGCGGAGTTGGGGAGTGAGATCGGTGGTGAATCGGGTCCGGCGGATTTAGCGATCGTGGGGGGAGGGGTGGCCGGACTCGCGGCGGCGTTGGAGGCAAAACGTCTCGGCTTGCGCTTCGTGGTGTTTGAGGCGAGCCAGCCGTTTGCGACCATCGTAAATTTTCCGAAACGGAAACCGATTTTCACGTATCCCACCGAGATGCAGCATGCCGGCGAATTGGCGCTCAACGCGGACGTCAAAGAAGACTTGGTGGCCGAGTTGGAATCACAGCGCAATGCGGCGGGAATTGAACCCAAGCAAGTGCGTATCCAGAAATTGGAGCGCAAAGGTGAGTTGATTCATCTGCACCATGATGGCGGCGAGGCGTTTAAAGCGCGACGCGTTATCGTGGCGATCGGTCGCAGCGGTAACCACCGTAAGTTGAACGTGCCGGGGGAAGAAAAGGATAAGGTTTCGAACCGGCTCCATGATCCCGCGGAATTTTCAGGTCGCAAAGTTTTGGTTGTCGGCGGTGGCGACTCGGCGGTGGAAGCCGCGGTGGCGTTGCAGGAGGCGGGCGCGGAAGTGGCTTTGAGTTACCGGGGGGGCGAGCTTTCTCGAGCGAAACCGGCGAACGTTGAGGCCCTGAACGCGAGTGGCGCGGAGGTGATCTACAAGTCGACGGTGGGGCGGATTGATGACGAGGCGGTCACGCTCAAGACGAAGGATGGGGACGTTGCGCGTCCCAATGATGCGGTGTTTTCATTGATCGGTCGTGAGCCGCCTTTGGACTTTTTCCGCAGGAGCGGAATCCCAATTCAGGGTGAGACCGGCTTGATGGGATGGGGGGGGATCGTCGCGCTGATTTTGTTCTGCGTATTTGTCTACTCGTGGAAGAGCGGAGGACCCACGGAGAGTTGGATAAATCCAGCGGGATTGGCGGCTTCACTTTCCGAACAATGGGATGATCGCACGACGATCTTGGGCACGATGGCGGTGTCGATGAATTCGCGGTCGTTTTACTACACGCTGTTGTATAGCTCGCTGATTCTGTTTTTCGGGATCGATCGTATTCGCCGGAGGCGCACGCCCTACGTGAAGCGCCAGACGATCACGTTGATGTTCGTGCAGTGGATACCGCTGTTTATCCTGCCGGAGATTGTGCTGCCATGGCTGGGCTACAACGGAGCGTTTACCAGTGGATTTGGAGCGGTGATTGGCGATGGACTTTTTGAGAAGTATATTTCGGTCGAACACTACGCGGCAGGCATGTGGGCGGATGGCGGGCATCCGCGCGCTTACTGGCGAGCCTATGGCTTTATTTTGGCGTGGCCGTTGAATGTTTATAATGTGTTCACCGGGTCGCCGCATTGGTGGTGGTTGATAATCGGGTTTTTCCAGACCTGTGTGCTGATTCCGTGGATGATTTACCGGTGGGGCAAAGGCGCTTACTGTGGCTGGATTTGCTCGTGTGGTGCTTTGGCGGAAACGATGGGCGACCGGCATCGCCACAAGATGCCCCATGGTCCGATTTGGAATAAGGTGAACGCGATCGGGCAGGTTTTTTTGGCGGCGGCGGTGGCTTTACTGGTGCTGCGGATCGTGGGTTGGGTCACGCCGTTTGCGTGGCCGGATCGGGTGTTTGATTTATTGTTGGAGGGAAAGGCGGCGGACGGTTCGAAAGCCGCGGGATGGTTTCTCAGTTACAAATGGTTCGTGGATATTTTGTTCGGCGGCGTGATCGGGGTGGGGTTCTATTTCAAGTATTCCGGGCGGATTTGGTGCCGGTTTGCCTGCCCGCTGGCGGCGCTCATGCACATCTACGCGAGGTTCACGCGTTTTCGAATTTTTGCGGATAAGAAGAAGTGCATTTCCTGCAATATTTGCACGAGTGTCTGTCACCAAGGCATCGACGTCATGGCGTTTGCCAACAAGGGCGCCCCCATGGAGGATCCGGAGTGTGTGCGCTGTTCGGCGTGCGTGCAAAGCTGCCCCACCGGAGTGCTGAGTTTTGGTCGTCTTTTGGCGGATGGAAAACCTCTCTTTGACGATCTCCCCGCGTCGCCGGTGCAGATGCAAGAACAGGCTCGTGCAATCAAATGAGGCGCTCGTTCGTTTCCCGTTTATGATGACCGAAATTACCCGGAAATTTAAGCCACAGAGACTGGCGGCGGCGAGCGGTGCATTACTCCTAGGGCTGGCGGGTGGATGTGCCCAGGTTCCGGTCGCGCAGCAACGGCTGGTGGCGAAAACCGAGATGACGTTCCAAAGTTCTGCCGGTTCACATCCGGGTTCAAATCTGATCGGACAAATCGAACCGGGATCAGCCTCCAGCGGTGGAGCTCAGGCGGCGGGTTGCACCTCTTGCCGATAGGGAGAATCCAGCATGATCAATCAGGTGAAATATTTGAGGGCTATGGTTTTCGTCGGGTTCGTCGTTTTGGCATCGGCATCGGCATCGATGCCGGAGTTGGAGTTTGTGGATCGAGAATCGGGTAATTTGGTCACGTTGGAACAGTTCGCGGGTGAAATCGTGGTGCTGGATTACTTTGCTTATTGGTGTGCTCCGTGTGCGCCGGCTTCGCGAAAGATCGAGGAAGGAATTGCCAGGCACTATAGGACAGGGGGAGGGGCGGGAGTTCCCGTTCGGGTGTTAGGGGTGAATACGTCCACGGCTCAACCGGCCAAGACGGAGCAATTTATCGCGAAGGCGCAGATGGGGCACGTGGTTAACGACCCAGACGGCAGGTCACATACCGCGTGGGGAGCGCGGAGTTTGCCTTACATCGTGGTGCTGGACGGTCGGCAGGTGGTGGCGGGAAATGGATTTAAAGGTTGGAAGGTGGCTTATCAACACAACGGCTTAGAAAGCGTGGCTAAGCTGCGACAGGTGATCGATCGTTTGAGAAAGGGAGCAGGATCATGAGACGAGAAAAACGTTTTCTGGTGGGGGTTTTGGTCAGCGTCGGGTGGGGCCTGAGTGTCACGGCGCAACCGCGCTGGGATTTTGGGACCGAGATTTTCAATGCCGATGATGTGATGCTTTGGCAGGCCGAAGGACGTTGGAGTTGGGAAGCGAACGAACAAGGACTTGCGGGAGAAGTGAGTTTCGCGAGTAACCACTTCACGATGGATTATGAGCCGGTGGCTTTTGATTTTCGGGGGATCTCCAGGCGGTTATCGGCGAATAGTGAAGCGTTGCAGGGCAATGTGCGTTGGCGGAGGCGCGAAGATTTTGAGTGGATCGGAAATATGGGCGCCTATCAGGGATTCACCAACTTTCGGTCGGTTTGGTTGGCCGAGTATTTTGCGCAGCAGTTTGAGCCGATTGGACAGACGGCGCTTGATCGCTGGGAAGAACCTGACCCGAGGGGAATTAACGGCGGCATGGGAGCGCGTTGGGAATACGTGCCAGGAACCGCGTTTCTCGAAGTGGTGGCGACTGCTTTGAGAGATGAAATCGCACCGGGCTATGAAATTGATTTTGAAGGTCTTCGGCAGGGACGGGTCAAATTGGACGGGTTCGGCGTCACGGCTTCGACCGAGAATGTGCTTAATAGGCGAATGCGGAGTCGAGTGGAGGTGAGCGGCACGCGAGTTTCCGAACGCGAGGTTCGCTGGGGAGCCAATGCGGCGCTGAACGTGGCCGGAGGAGAAACGGGAGTTTTGAGGCTGCGTACGGGAGTTTCGCAGGAAGACCCTCAGTTTGAGGCTTGGTTTGGAGAAGCCACCTGGGATTGGGCGTTGAGTGATGCTTGGGCGGTCTTCGCACAAGGGCGCTATTATGCAGACAACGGGGAAATTGAGAATGCGTTACTCTTCACCAGTGCGGCACCGGGTTTGAAGAGCCGACAGTGGAATGCGGGGGTGCGGTGGCGGGGGGAGAATTCGGTGGTGCGTCTGCAGGTGGGGCGGTTGCGGAGTAATTACGAGCCCACGAACCCGAGCACCGATTTTTTCCAAAACCTTTATAGCGACCGAAACTGGACCGTTTTTCAGCTGTCGTTCTCTCGACCACTTTAACGTCATAGTATTATGAATACAGTTGCCCGGAATTTTTATTTAGTCACGGTCCTGTTACTTGGAGTGATAGGTGGGCAGGCGCAGTCACAATATCGAGTGGGTGATGTGGTGCAGAATTTTACCGTTACAGATCGAGCGACGGGTGAGCCGGCGAGTTTGGAGGACTTGAAAGGGAGTATCGTGTTCCTCGAGTGGTTCGCCTATTGGTGTCCATTCTGTCAGGCGGCGGCGCAAGAAATTGGTCCGGGAATCGTGGAGTATTACGCGGATCAAGACGGAAATTTTAACGGACTGCCGGTCCGGCACATCGCGTTGAACCTGGAGCCGAATCTTCAGAGCTCGACGCAGGCGTTTATCAATTTTTACGGATTACAGACGGTGTGGAACGATTTTGATCGAGCGGTGGCGAATCGGTTTCACCTCGGAGGACAGCCTCTTTTTGCGATTATCAACTTGGTCGAAGATTCTCCCACTCATCACTATGGAGAACTGCTCTATACGGCGTCAGGCTATGGGGATCTTAACTTCCCGATTCAGACCTTTCGGCAAGCGATTGATCGAGTGCAGGCTGCGGAGCCGAATCCCGAACCCGAACCCGATCCAGAGCCTACGGTAGCGCCCACCTTTGCGTTGCAGCCGGTGGCCCAGACCGTTCGAACGGGGCGACGCGCCTCTTTTGTCGCGGGCGTTTTGGGGGAAGGCGTGTTGGCTTACCAATGGAGTCGAAATGGAATGAACCTGCCGACGCAGCAGGATGCCGTGTTGCAGATTGAAGCAGTATCGACCGCGGATATCGGGGACTACGCGGTGACGGTGACCAACCTGATTGGAAGTGTCACCAGCGCCGGGGCAAGATTGGCACTCGATGATACCGCAGCGGGGCGATTGGTGAATTTGTCTGCCAATGCATTTTCGGGTATGGACGCCGATCAACTGGTGCCCAGTTTTGTGGCGGTCGGTTCGGTGCGTTTGCTGGTGCGGGCGGTGGGCCCGACGTTAGCCGGTTTCGGGGTATCGGAGACGTTGGTTGATCCGGAGTTCGAGATTCGAGACGGGGAGGCAGTATTGGGGGCAAACCAGAATTGGAGTGATCGCGGCGCCAGTGACACTATTTCGGCTACGGCGGCAGTGGTGGGAGGCTTCCCGCTGTTGTCCGGTAGCGGCGATGCGGCGGCGATCTATGATTATGATGGTGGACCTCGCTCGGTTCCGGTGACGGAGGCCAACGGGGGCACTGGCACCGCGCTGGTGGAGGTTTATGAAGTGCCGACTGCGGGCCGGGATGGTCGTCTGGTGAATCTCGCCACGCGCGGGGTGGTGCAGTCGGGCAAGACGCTGGTGGCGGGATTTGTGATTGGAGGCACGGGGGCACGAACGGTTTTGATTCGAGGGATTGGGCCGGCTTTGGGTGCGTTTGGCGTGCCGGGCGTGTTGGCGGATCCGCAGATGTCTTTAGCAAGTGGCGGAGTTGTGCTGACTTCGAACGATGATTGGGCGGGCGATCCGTTTGGTGAGGCGTTGGTCAGTGCCATCGGAGGGACGGCCGGAGCATTTCCGTTGCCGTCGGGAAGTGCGGACGCGGCTCTCGTTATCACGCTTTCGCCGGGGCCGTATACGGTGCAAATCACCGGTAAAGGCGATGCGGTGGGGGTGGTGCTGACGGAGATCTATGATGTAACCGATATTTAGGGATCTAAAAGATTTCTGAGAATTCACTTCTGCCCAAGGAATCGAGTGCTAGCGTGCGGTTCTCTTGAAGGAACCTAGGAAAAACGCGGCAAAAGAACCGGTGAAGTTTGGCACCTTCGGTGGGGTGTTTGTGCCCAACGTGTTGACGATTTTGGGTGTCATCATGTTCTTGCGCACCGGTTGGGTAGTGGGGCATGCGGGGCTCAAGGATGCGTTGATCATCTTGTTGATCGCGAATGCGATCACCTTGCTGACAAGTTTGTCGCTCTCGTCTATCTCGACGAATATCAGGGTGAAAGGAGGAGGAGCGTATTTTTTGATCTCCCGAAATTTAGGGCTCGAGATCGGCGGATCGGTAGGGATTCCGCTCTTTTTGGCTCAGGCGGTTTCGGTCGCGTTTTACATCATTGGTTTCGCGGAGTCGTTGGAGTATTTGATTCCGGGATTACCCATCCGGTTGGTGACGTTGGCGACACTTTTGCTGATTTTTGGAATTGCGTGGAAGGGAGCGGAGATCGCGGTGAAAGCCCAGTATTTTATCTTGGGGGCGTTGGGGTTATCGCTGATTTCGTTTTTCCTCGGCTGGTCGCCGGTGGAGGACTGGAGCGGGCGGCTCGCGCCGCAGTATGGCTCGGATCTGAGTTTTTGGATGGTCTTTGCGATCTTCTTTCCGGCGGTGACGGGTATCATGTCCGGGGTGAGTATGTCGGGGGATTTGAAAGATCCTTCGAAGAGTGTGCCCAAAGGGACGATTTACGCAGTCGTCGTGTGCTTTGTGGTGTATGCGATCCAGATGGTGTGGCTTTCGGTGCATGCGAGTCGCGAGGAATTGATGGAAAACACCATGGTGATGGAGCGGGTGGCGTTGGTCGGGCCGTTGATTTTTGTGGGGTTGTGGGCGGCGACGTTATCATCGGCGCTGGCGAGTTTGTTAGCGGCACCGCGGACATTGCAGGCCTTAGCGCAGGATCGCGTGGTGCCGTTTGGGTTGGGCAAGGGGCACGGACCGGGCAATGAGCCTAGAGTCGCCCTGATGCTCTCGGCGGGGGTGGCCGGGGTGTGTTTGTTGGCGGGGCGGTTGGATGTAATCGCGCCGGTGATATCGATGTTTTTTCTGACCACCTACGGCACCGTGAATTTGGTGGCAGGGTTGAGTGCGTTGGCGTCGAACCCCAGTTATCGCCCGACGTTCCGGGTGCATTGGTTGCCGTGTTTGCTGGGAGCAGCCGGCTGTTTGTTGGCGATGTTCTTGTTGAATGCGTTGGCGACGATTGTGGCGGTGGCGTGTATCGTGGGCCTGTATACGTTGCTCAAGCAGCGGCATTATCAGACGGCGTGGGGGGATGAGCGCAGTGGCATCTGGTTTGCGCTGGCGCGGTTCGGGCTGTTGCGATTAGCGGAGTCACGGCAGCACGTGCGCAATTGGCGGCCCGTGATTTTGGTATTGGTGGGAAATCCAACGCATCGATTGGCATTGATCGAGCTGGCGAATCGGTTGGAAGCCCGACGGGGGTTGTTATTCCTGTCGCAAATTGTGGCGGGGGATTGGGATAAACTGGTTTCGCGGCAGGCGTCGTTGCAGCGGCAGTTGCAGGAATTCATCCGCGAGAGTCGGCTTTCGGCGGTAGGGAAGACGGTGATTGCGGATACCTTTGAAGCCGGGGTTTCGACGTTACTCCAGGTGGCGGGGGTGGGGGCATTGGAACCGAATACGGTGTTGATCGGATGGAGTGAAGATGCGTTGCGGGAGCGGGAGTTTTTAGGCGCGGTGAGGCGAATTTTGGAATTGGAGCGCAACCTATTAATTTTTGCGGAGGCCGAGTTGCCGGGTTACGAATTGGAGCCGGTTATCGATGTGTGGTGGCGAGCGAAGAACAACGGCAGTTTTATGCTGACCTTGGCGCATTTGTGGCAGGAAGGTTCGATTGGGAAACGCTACCGCTTGCGCGTGCGGAGAATCATTGATTCCGAGGCGGGGAGATTCAAAATTGAGGCGGCGATGCAAGAAATGGTGCGCCAGACTCGGTATGAGGCGGAAATCGATATCGTGGTCGCGGACGGGCCTCCTTTCGAAGTCATCGCACGGAAGTCGGAGCGCTCGGCGTTGTGTTTCGTGGGGATGAATTTGGAAGCTTCAGGTAATTTGGCCAATCCGGTGGCGAGTATGAAACCGTTGGTGGCGGCGCTAAAGGGAGAGGTCGTTTTGGCAAAAAGTTGGCTCGATTTGCATGCGCACGAGAATCAGTAGGACGAATTAAATGAATGCTACCGGGAAGATTTTGGAGATAAACGACTCACATTTATTATGCGGTGTTTAATCACAGCGGGACCGACTCGCGAATATTGGGATCCAGTTCGATATCTGAGTAATGGATCGAGCGGAAAAATGGGCTATGCCCTCGCCCGAGCGGCCCGCGCGAGAGGATGGGATGTCCAGTTGGTGAGTGGGCCAGTCACCTTGGCGCCCCCGGAAGGAGTAACGGTAACGAAGGTGGTATCAGCGGAAGAGATGCTGAAGGCGTGTGAGTCGCGGTTTCAGGACTGCGACGTGTTTATCGCGGTGGCGGCGGTGTCGGATTACCGGCCGATGGCTCGCGAGGTGGAAAAGGGGGCTAAGCGGGTGGAGCGAGTCACGCTGGAGCTGGAGTCGACGGAGGACATTTTGCGAACAATGGGCGAGAGACGGCGGCATAATCAGGTATTGATCGGATTTGCGGCGGAAACGTCGGATATCGAACGTAAGGCACCGGAGAAGTTGGTGCGTAAACACTGCGATTGGATCGTGGCGAATGACGTGAGTAGAAAAGAGATCGGGATGGAATCTGATTTGAACGCAGTTTCGTTGTGGAATGCGCAGGGGAAGGTTGGCGAAGCAGGACCCGCTGATAAGGCGAAGATTGCGGATTGGTTGTTGGAGCAGATCTTCGATTAACGAGGCAGGTCGAGAGAGCATTGAGGCGATGTAGTTCGGCCTTGGAGAGAACAGAAACCTTCGTCAGTTTATCGCTTCTACGATGCGAATCCGTCTAACCAAAGTTGATAATCTCAGACATCCTGACGTGCGGGGAAAGAGGATGATCTCAATGTGACGTATTCCAGCCGTAGGGAGGTGCCCGGATAATGGGTTTGCGTGGCGTTGAGTTCGGAGCAAAGGAGGAAGGCGAGTTGGTC
>Ga0209390_10007907_pt1 | contig 13390 bp, 15 predicted proteins | sample BON01_FD_187212 | JGI IMG/M metagenome (GOLD analysis project Ga0209390, IMG submission 187212) | Freshwater microbial communities from Lake Bonney liftoff mats and glacier meltwater in Antarctica - BON-01 (SPAdes) (version 2) | ecosystem: Environmental > Aquatic > Freshwater > Ice > Glacier... | reverse complement strand
GGGGGGGGGGGGGGGGGGGGGGGGGGGGGGGGGGGGGGTCAAATTTAGGAGTCATCCCCACCCCCGTCCGGAGTCGGGCATGGAAGAGTGTGGTTGCGACTACTGCATCGCGCCGCCGCAGGAAATCCTGAGGACGGGGGTCATCACGTGCCTGGTCCATGTGGCTGCCGGCGACGGAAGCAGCGGCGCGCTGGTCCTGCTGGTGACGCACTGGGATCGCCCGTGGTCGGTCTGGGCGTCAGATGGCACGCGGCACGCCACGCTGCGGCAGGCGTGCGGCGCTCTGCAGCTGCCCTTCGGCCGGCTGCTGGTCCGGGACCGCCAGCTCGGCGCCGTGCCCGTTGCGGCGCTCGTGGGCGTTGCGTGGCGGGACGCGCCCCAGCTCCCCAAGTGGGCCCCGCCCACGGTCCGCTGCGAGACCAGAGAGCCGCCGCCCCGGGTGTGCGGACCCGCCTGCTCGCCGACCCTCTGCTGGAACCCGTCCGAGCCGTTGCGCTGCCGGCTGGGCTGTGCCAATGCGCCCGGTGTCCTCGTGCGGGACTGGGCGCCCCTCCCTCACATCGCCGTGCCGATGGTGCGCCGGCGCAAGACGGTGCCCGAGTGGATCGCGCCCCCCGACGAGCGCGTCGAGCCGAGCGCCGACGGCCGGCCCTGTGCCCTGACGGCGGGCGCAACGCCCGTGGCGCTGTGGCCCCCCCCGGACGTGGCGGCGTACCTCGGGCGCAGCGTGCACACGCACCGCGGCTGCTCTTGGGTGCCAGGGGCCGACCTGCACCTGCTGGGCGTGCTCGCGGCGCGCACGCGCGGCAAGACGGGCGTCCTCGTGCACGACGAGGTGCTGTGCGAGTTCCAGGCGGCACCGGGGGAATCCGTGCGCATGTGGATCACGCGCAGCGCGCTCGCGATGTACACCGCCCACTGGTCGGCGCTGCAGGACTTTGAGCTACGGGCGGGCAGCCGGTTCGCCGGGTCGACCGACCCCCGACCGCCGGGGAGCGGCCGGCCCAAGAAGCGCAAACGCGTGGGTGCCGATCGACGTCGTTGAACGCCGCAGGTATGACCCGGGCAGTGTCGGTAAAAACAGTGGGAATCGGCCAATTCGCCATGTGGAGTTTACCTTTTCGCCAACCATCCTGGCTTGTTGGCGAGGAGCGGTGTTTTGGCCGAACGGGGTCCGTGACGAGTCCAGCGGCCACGCTCTGCAGGATGCACACGCAGGCGAGCTCGTTGCGGTCCGTCCCCCGGTGTACCCAGCGCTGCAAGGAGTGTCAGCCAGCTCGTCCGTGCGCACGCCGTTGTCCACGTGCAAGAGCGCAGCGAGCTCAAGGGTCCAGAGCGCAGCGAGCTCTCAGTGCATGCCGCGACCAAGTCCAGAGCGCAGCGAGCTCAAACACACACAGCGACCCAGTCCAGAGCGCAGCGAGCTCAACACATGCAGCGGCTGAGTCCAGAGCGCAGCGAGCTCAGCGCATGCAGCGAGCAAGCCCAGAGCGCAGCAAGCTCAACGCGCATGGCGACCGAGTCCAGACCGCAGCGAGCTCAGCGCACACAACGACCAAGTCCAGAGCGCAGCGAGCTCAGCACACACATCAACCGAGTCCAGAGCGCAGCAAACTCAACACAGCGACCGAGTGCAGAGCGCAGCGAGTCCGAGCGCACGCCTTGGCCGCCCGGAACTTGGCCGGTGCGCACGCCTTGGTCGAGCTCAGACCTTGGCTGGTGCGCACGCCTTGGTCGAGCCCCGACCTTGGTCGGCGCGCACGCATGGGTCGACACGCACGCCTTGGTCGAACTCGGACCTTGGTCGGTGCGCATGCCCCGAGACGCCGGAGTTGCCAGCGCTGCAGCTTGACGGCGTGCAGCCCAGCCCGTCCACCGCCGACTCGGCGCCCCCGTCCGGGTTGGGGCGCGCCCCTATATGGCTGGCAAACTCCTCGCCGAACAGTGCACCGAAGTCTGCACACCCCAACTCGGGCTGCCCCACGGGCGACATGGCGATGAGGATGACCAGCGCCAGCGCCGAGGCAGCGCCGTGTTGCAGCTTCCGGCTGCCGATGGTCTGTGCCACGGCCACGGCCCCCTCGGCGCTGGCCCACGACGCGGCCAGCAGCGACATGGCGGCTTGCACCTGGGCAGACGCGTCGCCCGTGAACACGAGCCCGGCGAGCGGCCCCGCGCACCCGGCCCGCACCAGGGCCGCCGCCGGCTCGCCCACCGTTACCCGACAAGTCGAACCATTATATCGGGGTGTACAAATAGCGACCGTCCTGCGTCTCCCTCTGGAATGTCCTCGCTTTATGTCCCGTCTGTAGAGGACAAAGCGTCTCGACTCGATGCGGTGTACAAGTTCGGGGTTGCGGTGTCTCAAACCCCCGAGGCGGGGGAGCGGGTCGTGGCGGTGGACGATGGCCACAACGGTCTCGAGCTCATAGCCACCCGGGCGGTACAACGCAACGAGGTGCTCATGCACTACATTGGCGAGTTGTGATTGCAATGCCAACTCAATGGCCAGCACTGCACCCACGCCCCGGGTTAAGGGTTAAGGGTTAGGGGGTTAACCCTAACCCTTAACCCTTAACCCGCGGGAGGGGTGTGCCTGCATTCATCAACGTCCGACACAGGGCCACTCTTCTACCTCGAATGGTTGCACTGGGACCCGCGGCGAGGCGTCGAGTACCTGGCAGCACTGCCTTGGTCGGACGCGGCGCCCCTGATCAAGTTCGGTGGCGCGGATCGCGAGTTCCTGGCACGGTGCATCGACGACGCGGCGTACCTGCAAGGGGGGCTCTTGGGCGCAAGCCTCGCCATCCACAGGGCGCCCCGGGCGCGGTGTCGACGCCGGGGGTGGCGGGTTGCGATTGGGGTCGGGTTGGTATGCCTCGGGCTCGCGCTGCTGGCGCGGCGTTGCCTTGGGCCACCTGCAACCATGCCCAGAGCGCAGCGAGCTCAACCCGCGCCAGACGGGCTTTCGGGGGCGGCGCTTGTTGGGCGCGTGGAATGATCGAACCCCCAACCCGGCTAGGTCAAGGCGGGGGGCATCTACCCGCAGGGAGCATCACGAAGGGTGACTCGGCGTGTGCCGCCTTCAACCGCATCCGCCCTGAGCTGCCCTTTCCAGCAGGTGCAGCTGGACGACCTGGTGGTGGTGCATGGCCACAACCCGCTCACCCTGCGCCAGGCTGAGGTGCGGGTCATTGGGACTGACTCCGGCAGTGCTCTGTTGAAGGTGGACACGGCTCGCGGCGATTGTGGCGTGCCCAAAGTGAGGACGGTGCCCCTACACGGCTGCGACCTGCGGGGCGGCCTGGCTGGACCGGCTGCTTGCAGGGGGGGCTGCGTGGAGCTTCGAGGGGGGTCCTGCGCCTCCATCTCAATTCGTGCGTGTACAGCCACCGTGGCGAGGACATCCTCACCCTCAGCGGCGGCCGCACCCCTAGGCTGACAATGGACGCATCTCCGCGCGCACGTTGAAAAGGACAAATGCCAAGACAATTCCAGACGAGGCCTTTCAGTTCTGGACGATAGAGGCCTGTGCACGCCCACCCCCGAGAGAGGCCCGTGCACCTCCACCCACGGGGGCCCCCCCCCCCCCCTCATTGGCCACGTACCTGGCCACACACGAGCGCGCCTTCTTCTCGGCGACCAGGCATCTCCCGCCACCCCCACTGGGGAGGGGGGCGATGGGGAAGAAGAAGCGGGGTCATCCCGGGGATCCCCCCGCCGATGGCGCTAGCGTGATGACCACCGTGGCACGCGGGCTGCGCGCGGGGCTGCTCCTTTCGGCCCGGTGCCTCGTGCCTATGTTCAAGAAGGTGGCCGACGGCGGCGGTTAACCCGACTCGGCCCACTGCGCGCACGAGCCCCCCACCCCCGCCCCCCGCCCCCCGGCGCAGCTGAAATACTCGGCGCGCAGCACGCAGTCACCCGAGGCGTCACAGGCGTAGGGCATCGGGCACTGCCGGTCTTCCGCGCACCCGCCGGCCACCTCGCGCTCCCGGGGGACACAGATGCCCGTGGAGCTCGTCAAGGCGGCATGCATGCGCACATTGTCGCAGTAGAATGCGCCCGCGCAGTCGCGGTGGGTGGAGCAGGTGGACATGACACGGGACTCGGGCGGACGCGTTGGTCCTGTAGGAGGGGCTCCGAATATTGGAGCCCGCGCCCCGGGCGCCCCGGGCGCCCCGGGCGCCCCGGGCGCCCCGGGCGCCCCGGGCGCCCCGGCTTCATTGGCGCCCGCCGCCCCGCCCGCCGCCCCGCCCGCCGGCCCGCCTGCCCCGCCCGCCCCGCTCGCCCCGCCCACCCATGCCCACCCCCCCAGGGAAGTTGCTGCCGTCCGAGGTACGCGTATGGAAGGCGCCCAGGAGCTGCGCCCAAGCGCAGGTGCTGAGCACCGTCGGACAGGCCCGGTCACGGCCGCCGTGCGAGGCGGTGATGTCACAATGGGAAAGGTTCGCGGCGGGGAACAGCCGCACTTGGATCTGGAGCGGGAACAGATGCGCCGCGCAGTGGTAGGGGCACTGGCCACCGTTTTCGGCCGAGAAGCAGCCCTGCGTGATGCCGCTCGCAGTCACGGTTAACCGCGCGCGGCTGTCGCGGTGCTCGCCGTCAAGCGCTCCGCCATGGCGGACGCCTGGTCGGCGTCCACGGTGACGTTGGGCCAGACACAGCGCACCCGCGTCGACGAGGCGTGCAGGCAGTGCCCCCCCAGGAGCGCCTGCGCGTTGCCGGGGAAGAAGCCCCCCAGCACCTCGATCGCACGCAGCACAAACGCCTCGGGCGCGGTGTCCGTGGGGAGGTCCGCCTCCAGGAAGAGCGCGAAGGCCCCGACGAGGCACTCGCGCACCTCGAGCCCGATGGGGACCCCGCCGGCGGCGATGGCACCCGCGACGTCCGCCTCCCACCCCGCCAGAAAGGCCTGCTGCTCCAACGCGCCGCGGGTGGCGATGGCCCCGTGCCGATCCAACTCGCGCACCGAGTAGGAGCAGTAGCTGCCGGGCGGCAGCGCCGCGCGCGCCAGCGCCGAGGACGCGCGCATACCGCCGGTGCGCAGGGCAGCCGCCATGGTGTTGCTCATCCGGGGCTTTGGAGCGAACCTTTGCGCGATCCACACCCCACCCGCTTGCCCAACCGTCTCCAAACTGACCCCCACCGCACGACACGACCCCCCCCCCCCACGCGCGACGTGGACCGCGGGTGCATCCACGTGGCGCGGTCGCTCCGCGTCGGTGGCCACACCGCGCCCGGTGAGTCGGGTGTGGCGCCGTGTAGCCAGATGCACAGGTTCCACCGGACTGGCCGTACGGGCGATCCCTCCGGCGTGCAGCGCGCAGTGCGCTGCACGGCGCCCGTCACGGAACCAGCGCGCGCGCGACACACAGACGCGTTCATGCGCCACGGTTGTGCAGCCCCCCCCCCCCCCCCCCCCCCCCCCCGCGCCGCATGTCTGGTCCACCCAGCGCCGCGCAGGCCGCGCGTCTGGTGGCGTGCCGAGCCGAGCACCGCGCACGCCATACCCAACACCGGGCACGCCGCACCCCTCCCGCTCTGGTAGTAGGTGGTGACCCGTCCGACCCCTGGGCCCCCCAAAAAAACGCCGCCGGCCCGCGCGGTGGGCCAAGGGCGGCCGACCAGCGGGTATGTCCCCTCTGTCCAGGTCGGGGGCGATACGCGCGCTCACATCATGTACCAAATGCCCAGTGCGACCATCAACAGGATAAATGCGATCACGATTGCCATGATGGTCCGGGAGTTTTGTCGCATAGGCGCCTTCACCGCGGTGGCGCTCGGCTCCACGTCGACTTCGTCTGACTGCATCATAGTGGCGCCTTGATAGTGCCACACAAAATTATTTGTGGGCGGGTTACCTGCCTACCGGGGGCCCCGTCGCGCGGCGGGTCGGTCGTGGCACGGCGGCGGCCAGGCCCGTCGCCACGTCCCCCCGCCAGACGGGCCGTCACACGGTCACCGGCGTGGCGGCGACTCCTGTCCGATGTGAAGGCGCCTCTCGTCCCTCTCGCCCCTTACGGTACGGATCCCGTGTGCATGCAAGGTGGGCCAACAACTATCCCGGGCCCCCCACTCGAGCATCACATGCACTGGCGTGTGGTCCGACCCTTCCGCCGCACGGGGGGCGAGTGCGGGTCGGATGCATTCACGTGCGTGTCTACACAAACGGCGCCCGCACCGGATGCCGTGACCCAGTCGAACCGGGCGGTGGCGTCGCTGTGAAACGTCGGGGCATCCGGGGAGAGCGTCGTGTACTTTGGGCCAAATGGGGTTGCGAGGAAGGTGCGCGCTTGTCACACAGAAGACGCAGCCGGTGCGCCGGTTCCGCAGGCGGACGGTCACAACGCGGTCGGCCGGCACCCCCGCCAACTTGTGCACGAGCTCGAACCTCGCATGGTTCCAGAAGCTGCCCCAAGCAGCCTGGGTGTCCCGCTGTGTGTTGGCGCAGGAGCCCACCGGCTGCGGCAAGGCCAACGCGGCGCTCTGCATGGCCGTCCGTCACACCTTGGTGGCCGACTCGGACACGCTGGACGAGTCGGACGAGTCGGACAAGTCGGACGAGTCGGACGAGTCGGTCGGACGGGTACGTCCGCCCCCCCCCGGGCGCGCCGGGGGGTCCAGGCGAGCCATGCAACACTGGGCGCCGTCCACCGAGGCCATCACACATAAAATGCCGAGCCATGATAGCATGCAATCGACCGTCTCATGTTGGCGGTCGGGGCTGTCATAGGCCTTCTCGTCGTCATCGTCAGCGCAATTGTGTTTTTGATCGCCGTGAGCGCGCGCCTGGGCTCGGGCACAGACGTGGGCACAGGCACAACCGCAGCCGAGGCGGCGGCGAAGCCTGTGGCCACGACGCAGGCGGCCGAGCCGGCCGAGGCGAAAGCTGTGGCCCAGCCGGCCGAGACGGCCTGGGCGGCCGAGGTGGCGGCGAATGCTGGGGCCAATGCGACCGAGGCGGCCGATGCGAAGGCTGTGGCCGAGCCGGCCGTAGCGGGTCTGGGCGATTTTTCTGGTCTTGTCATCGGACCAGACGCAGAGGTGTTGGACCAACACAATGGGCCCGTGTCCCAGACTGCGCCTGCGCATGCGCCGCCGCCGACTGCGTCGCCCGGCGTCACCTCCACAACCGACCCCATCAACGCTCTCGCCGCCTTCACCGCCTCCGACGACGACCCGCCCTCGCCCGAACCGCCTGCGCCGACTGCGCCGCCTGCGTCGCCCGGCGTCACCTCCACAACCGACCCCATCGACGCTCTCACCGCCTTCACCGCCTCCGACGACGACCCGCCCTCGCCCGAACCGCCTGCGCCGCCTGCGCCGCCTGTGTCCACCGGCGGCACCCCCACAGCCGACCCCATCGACGCTCTCGCCGCCTTCACCGCCTCCGACGACGACCCGCCCTCGCCCGAACCGCCTGCGCCGCCTGCGCCGACTGCGTCAACCGGCGGCAACCCCACAGCCGACCCCATCGACGCTCTCGCCGCCTTCACCACCCCCGACCGGGGTTCCCGCCACGAACCGCCCTCCAAGGAGTGGTGCGAGTCAACAACTCGATTTCCGTGGAAATATGACCAGCAGTCGTGTTGTGAACTGCACGATCTACAGTGCCCGTCAGGCGAACCGCCTGCGCCGCCTGCGCCGCCTGCGCCGCCTGCGCCGCCCGCGCCGCCATTGCCGCCTGCGCCGCCTTTGCCGCCTGCGCCGCCCGCGCCGCCCGCGCCGCCCGCGCCGCCTGGAGGCCGAGGAGGTCGAGGTAGAGGTCGTGGAGGTCGTGGGTAGTGGCCGCTCCTCCGCCCGCATCGAGCGACAACCTGTTCCACACCTTCGGGTTAACCCGCTGTCCCGCCTACGCCGCCCCCGCCTTCTGCGACGGGTGTCGGGCTGACCACCGGCCTTTGTTTGGGTTGCCCCGGTTGTACAGAGCCCGGCCCCTTTGCGGTGTAATGGAACCCGCAGTGCAGTTGGCCCTTCTCAAGAGCCAGCTGCGGGGAGCTCGGTGATTGCCCCCCCCTCAGCGAGGGTCAGGGCGAGTGCAACCCAACGAGAGCGAGCGCCCAGGCCAGGAGTGTGCGAGCAACCAATATCGAGGAGCAACCCAGTCCAGACCAGACCAGACTGTGCGCGAGCAAGTGGCCAGGGGCGACGCGAGCAAACCAGAGCGACCAGACCAGACCAGACTGGCCGAGACTAGTCCGTGCGCGCGCGCGTGGGCCAGGGGCGAGCGCGAGCAAGCCAGACCATGTTCGAGCAAACCAGACGCTAACGCAAGCAGACCAGGGGGTCAGGGCGAGCGGGCGCTAGCAACCGCGAGCGACCGGCCGGAGCGTGTCAGCGCGAGTGCAAGCAACCACGAGCGAGCGAGCGCGAGTGCGAGCGAGCGGCCTGAACGGGTAAACCGCAAGTTCCCCATGAGCTTCCGCGCGCGAGCGCCCAGTCGCGCGCACACCCCACCCGCCGCGCCCACTCCCACCCGCCGCGCCCACTCACACCCGCCGCGGCCTCTCTCCTACACCCCCCAGCGACCCCAAGGCGACCAAGGCGCAGGCCGCCGCTCCGAGCTTGGGCAGGGACAACAGTCTGATGAAGAGCGCCAGCTGAAACAAAAGAGCGTGTGCATCGCCGACATTGCGCGCCGTGGTCCAGGGGTCCCCACGCGGCTCTGGTCCGGTTCGGGTTCGGGCTCGGGTTGGGTCTTGTCGGGTTCGGGTCCAGGTCCTGCCCCAGCGCGACCCTGGGTCGCGGTCTGACCCGCTCGGGGTACACCCCCCTCCCTACGCACGCAGGGTTCGGACCGGACCCACCCGGCGCCGGCGCCGGTTCACCCGCCCCGTGTCTTGTCTTGCGCGCACCGGCGCCGCGAGTGGCTCTGGTTTGGGCGTCGCATTGCCGCCACTGGCAACGCCCTCAACCCCTTTGGCCACGGCAACCACCTTGGCGACACTGGGCCGGGTCGGTCAGTTTCTGCTGAGTGTGCCATTCGCCCCCCCCCCTGACCAACCCTGGGCGCCCGTGGTCATGGACCGAACGGCGGAGGGGCCGGTCATCGGCATCGACCTGGGAACCACCTACTCGTGCGTCGGCGTCTGGCAGAACGACCGCGTCGAGATCATCGCCAACGACCAGGGCAACCGCACTACGCCGTCATTCGTGGCCTTCACCGACACCGAGCGTCTGGTTGGCGACGCGACCAAGAACCAGGCCTCTATGAACCCGGTCAACACCGTGTTTGACGCCAGACGCCAAGCGGCTGGTCGGGCGCCGGTTTTCAGACGCCGCCACGCAGGCCGACCTCAAGCACTTCCCATTCCGGGTGGTCGCCAGGGACGGCGACCGGCCGTGCATCCAGGTGGAGCACCGGGGCGAGCTCAAGGACTTCTTCCCTGGGGGTTAAGGGGTTAAGGGTTAGGGTTAAGGGTTAACTTAACCCTTAACCCTCTCGGCGATGGTGCTGCTCCAGATGGAGCAGATTGCAGAGTCGTACCTGGGCACCGCCGTCCAGAACGCCGTCATCACCGTCCCCGCCTACTTCAACGACGCCCAGCGCGCCTCGACCAAGGACGCCGGCGCCATCGCGGGGCTCAACGTGCTGCGCATCATCAACGAGCCGACCGCCGCCGCCAGGGTTAGGGCTAAGGGTTAACTTAACCCTTAACCCTCTCGGCGATGGTACTGCTCCAGATGGAGCAGATCGCAGAGTCGTACCTGGGCACCGCCATCCAGAACGCCGTCATCACCGTCCCCGCCTACTTCAACGACGCCCAGCGCGCCTCGACCAAGGACGCTGGCGCCATCGCGGGGCTCAACGTGCTGCGCATCATCAACGAGCCGACCGCCGCCGCCATCGCCTACGGCCTCGACACGCAGTCGTCGGCCGAGCGCACCGTGCTCATCTTTGACCTGGGCGGTGGCACGTTTGACGTGTCTCTCCTCGCCATCAAGGATGGCATCTTCGAGGTCAAGGCGACCGCCGGGGATACGCACCTGGGCGGCGAGGACTTTGACAACTGCATGGTCACCCACTTCGCGCAAGAGTTCAAGCGCAAGCACAAGAAGAACCTCTCGGCCAACCCGCGCTCGATGCGACGCCTGCGCAACGCGTGCGAGCGCGCCAAGCGCACGCTCTTCTCGTCCACGCAGACCTCGATCAAGATCGACTCGCTCTTCGAGGGCACCGACTTCTTCGCGTCCGTCACACGCGCGCGCTTCGAGGAGCTCTGCATGGATATGTTCCACGCGACCATGGAGCCGGTCGAGCAGGTGCTGCGCGACGCCAAGGTGTCCAAGCGGCAGGTGGACGACGTGTTGCTGGTCGGCGGCTCCACGCGCATCCCGAGGGCGCAGCAGCTCCTCTTTGACTTTTTCAACGGCAAGGAGCCCTCGCGCTCCATCAACCCGGACGAGGCGGTCGCCTACGGCACGGCGGTCCAGGCGGCCATCCTCTCAGGCACCGGCTCGGCCAAGACGGACGACCTGCTGCTGCTCGACGTGACGCCGCTCTCGCTCGGCCTCGAGACGTCGGGCGAGGTCATGACCGTGCTCATCCCACGCAACACCCCCGTGCCCACCAAAAAGTCGCAGACCTTCTCCACCTTTGCCGACAACCAGCCGGCGGTGACCATCCAGGTCTTTGAAGGCGAGCGCACCCGCACCAAGGACAACAACAAGCTGGGCGAGTTCAACCTCACGGGCATCCCGCCCATGCCGCGCGGCGTGCCGCAGATCGGTGTCACGTTCAACATTGACGCAAACGGCATGCTCAACGTCTCCGCCGTCGAGCAAGCGACGGGCACCGCCAACGCGATCACCATCACCAATGACAAGTCGCGCCTCTCCAAGGCGGACGTCGAGAAGATGACGGCCGACGCCGAAACGTACGCCCAGAAGGACGCCGAGTTCAAGGGACGCGTCGAGGCCAAGAATGCGCTCAAGAACTTTTGCTACTCGACAAAGACCAGCCTCGACGACGACGCGGTCCGTGGCAGGACCCCCGAGGATGACCGAGCGAAGGCCACGGGCGCCATCGACGACGCGCTCCAGTGGCTCCAGGGCAACCAACTGGCCGAGGCGGGGGAGTTTGAACGCAGGCGCAAGGCGGTGGAGGCCGTCTGCACGCCAATCCTGGCCGCCGTGTACGCATAGGCCGGCGGTGGTGGAGCCGGCGGAGGCGTGCCGGGTGTACCGAGCGTGCCGGGCGTTCCGGGTGCAGGTACAGGCGCCGGCGCTGGCCAGCCCAACGTCGAAGAGGTCGATTGAGTTATTGATTATCAACGGCGGCCACACCGCCTGGCACGCCCGAGCCAAATCCCGGGCCGCCGCCCGGGCCCGAGTCGTCGCCACCCGGACCCGAGCCCGCGCCACCCGAGCCCGCGCCACCCGCGCCCCCAGCGCCACCCGCGGTGCCCGTGGCGGCGCCGGCACTCACTGCCCAGGCGCTGGGCCCACCGTCGCGGTTTCGCCCGGGAAGAAGGCCAGGGCCACCGGGACGCCATCGGAGGCGACGATGGCCGACACCTTGGTCGCGTTTCTACCGCGGTCGGGCGGGTTGCGCCCTGCGCAATCCCGGCCGTAAATACGCTTGACATATGACGAGTCGATGCACTCGACGCGCACGTTGCGCTTGAACGGCCTTTTCTCGAGGCGCAGCACGGCGGCGTAGGTGCGCTCGAAGACGCCCACCGCAGTCCACTTGGTGAATGTTTGGGAGACAGTGGTGTACCCAGCGCCCAGCGTGCGCCAAGGGCCGCCGATCCACACCAACAGGGCCATTCGCTCGAGCACGGCCGATGGATCGACTCGTGGGCGACCTGTCTGTGCCACTGGCAACATAGTGTTCACTGCGCACAGGATTGCAGTTTGCACCCTCACGTCGATGCGACTCATGAAAATTTCTGAGTATGCGACACAAACATTTACGGTCAGACCCTTAGCCGCTCCGGGTTCTCGTCATCGGGGTTATTGGCGACAGAGGTGGCAACGTCGTTGCCCTGAGCCTGTGGAAGCTCTGCATGTGGAGTGGCAGCGGTGACAGTCCCTTCGGTCCTCATCCTGCGGTGGATGGCGCCACCCGATAGACGACTTGACTTGAAGTTGTGCTGCTTGATATGTGTTTCGGTGGAATGTAAGACGTCCCTGGTGTGCGCTGTCTGCGCTCGAAGTATCGCGTGTCGGTTTCGGGTGCCCCCCACCCCATTGTCCGCCTGCGCCGCCGACGTCGCCGCCGCCAGCTCCGGCACCTTGGCCGCCGCATGCGCCGCCGTCCATACCGCCGCCGGCGCCGCCGCCACCTGCGCGTCCGCCTGCTCCGCCCCCCCTGCCTGCGCCGCCGCCGCCGCCGCCTCCACCAGCGGCGCCGACCGCCCCAACGCCAGCGTCGCCGCATGCTCCAACGCCCGCGCCGCCGCCGCCACCTGCGCCGGCGCCCCTGCCTCCCCCAGCGGCGCCATTTCCGACTGCGCCGGAACATGCGCCGGCGCCCCCGCCTCCTCCAGCGGCGCCATTTTTGACTGCACCGGAACCTGCGCCTCCCCGCCGTTGCCTCCACCATTACGCCAGTTGACGTTCCTCGTGCCATGTGCAATCGCAAACATGGCCATAATCGCCGCGCACAGAGCAATCACCACAGTCACGGGGACGCCCGCCCGCGTGCTAATCGCACGGGTCATTGCATCCGACACCTTGCCCGTGGATTGCGTCGACGCCCGGCCGCGAAGCACGCGTGCCATTTGCGTCGCTGCGTCGCCCGTGGCCATGGCTACGGCTGAGCTAACTCGCGCGACCGAGTCGCGACATCGCCCGTCATGCTACGCCGAACCACACTCTCTGCCCCCGCAATGAACTCCTGGGCGCGCGCCACCGACCAGAGCGGTTGCTTCGACTAGAATTCTGCGGCAAAGTTGTATATCACCAGCACCAGAGCGGTCGCTCCGATGTTTACGGCGGTCGGCGCCATGCGCTCGGCTCCAGGTCCGAGTATGGCGAGCCTCCTACATTTGACTGTGCTATTATGTTATACGCCGGTCGCCGCCGCCGCCCTCGCCGCCGTCGCCCTCGCCCGCGTCCTCAATGTGGTGACCGTGGCGTGGCCGAGGTTTCCGAGGTGTGTCGTGACCGCTTCGGGAGGTGTGTCCGAGGTGTCCGAGGTGTGTCGTGTCCGCTTCGGGAGGTGTGGCCGATGACGCGACCGCTTCCCGAGGTGTGGCCGAGGTGTTCCTAACAATTGTGTGTTTTCCGTGGCGCCCTGACCCCCCCCCTCGTGGGTGCCTTGGCCCGTAGGGTTAGGGTTAGGGTGAAGGTTAGCGGCACACCGAGCATCGCCACGCACACCGAGCACCCCCATGCACACCGAGCCACACCGAGCCACACCGAGCCACACCGAGCCACA
>Ga0209390_10007905_pt1 | contig 13396 bp, 7 predicted proteins | sample BON01_FD_187212 | JGI IMG/M metagenome (GOLD analysis project Ga0209390, IMG submission 187212) | Freshwater microbial communities from Lake Bonney liftoff mats and glacier meltwater in Antarctica - BON-01 (SPAdes) (version 2) | ecosystem: Environmental > Aquatic > Freshwater > Ice > Glacier... | reverse complement strand
CTTGCAAAACGATGTGATTAATTTTGGTTCTTCCTTTTAATTTTAGCGTCAGCTTTTTGCCGCTTCCCGAAGTTGCTGCCAACGGCGTACTAAACCGCCTCTCTATTTCATCTCCCCATTCCTTTAACCGCTGCACGTCCGGTTCAGGCAAAAGTCCCTGGGGATCAGGAGTCAACCCCATGATCAAGGTTGAATTTCTCCCTACGGACTTATAATACATGTCCATTAGATTGTCCAGAGGGAAAATATGCTTTTCATCGTCGGGTTCCCAAAACCACTCGTGGCCTCCTTTATAGCCTCGTAAAGGTGCATCACTCATGGCAGGCATGTAATACTTGCCGTTAGGATCGCCTTCCTTTAGCAGTTGAAAATCGTTTTTATAAACTACCTCGGGGTTGGCTGCATGCGAATAGGGAAAAGGATAGGTGCCCCAGCTTGGGTAAGGGACAGTTCCTGATTCACTTCCTCCCCAGCGGATGTCGGCGCGTTGGGTATTATGGTAGAAAATACCGTTGGGTTGGTTCTTTTCAAAAATGGACAGCACGTCCGGGCCTCCCTTTTCGGGACCATGCGCACCTCCATCAAACCAAATAATAGCCAGGTCACCGTAACGGGATGTCAACTCCTCTACCATGCCTTCGCACATTTTATTATAATACGCTTGTCTGTTTTTAGAAAATTCTGTGTTGTCCTGGACTTTAAAGTCATGCACACCAAAAAATGAATTCCATCTGATTCCAATGTAAATCCCGGGTTTAATCCCATATTTACGACAAGAATTTACAAAGTCCCTAACAATATCTCCTTTTCCATCCCTCCATTCTACTGCTTTCAAGGAATAAGGATTCACATCACTTTGGTAAAGCGCAAACCCGGTCTCATGGGTTGCCGTTAAAATCGCAATCTTAAAACCGGCATCCTTAGCTGCTTTGACCCATTGATCCGTATCGAGGTTAACGGGATTAAAGATATTGTAATCCTGAATAGGGGTTATCCTGTTTTCTGCCTGGTTGTATGCCTTCCCATCAAAGACATGAAGATCGTAATGGAAAACAGCTACTAACTCTGCATTTTGCCAATCTAACTGGGCTTGCGTCGGAATGGGTATATTTAGATCATTCTGAGTTTTGGCATAACCTAAAATTCCAACTATTAATAGAAACGTTAGGTTTAATTTTTTAATCATTTTCTTATTTTTTTACTGGTGTACTCCTTCTTTGTTCGCGGCACTACTATACTTAGTTTTTATCTTGAAATTAATTCGAATCGTGTTAAGTAGCATTCATGTTTGTTTGGGATCATTGATATCCCCCATTTTAATCCTTCTCCTACAACAACTGGATTCGTTATATCAGGACGAAAAGCTCCTGGCGCAACTGCACGTTCTTCTACTTTTACACCAAGTTTGTTTGACATAAAATCAATTCCGTCAGGGGCATATTCAAATGTTTCTGTTAGAGAAGCGAAGGCTCCAACTCCGGTACCTTGTGGCCAAATCAATACTTCATGACTTCCTTCAAGTATTTCTTTTCCTAATTTAGTGTAAGGTCCTTCAGGATATTTTGAAAAGGCAACACCCATACATGTGTGTGCTGGTCCGCCGTTTCCGCTAGCCAATGACCGGCCTTTATAATACATCCAATATATTCCATTTCGGTAAAGTAAAGCAGCATCATCAACCCTATAACTATCAAATTTTTCTGGCTCTACACTTACTTTTAGAATTGGTTCCTGGCTAATTCTTTTGAAAGGGCCGGTTGGTGAATCTGATATGGCTACACCAATAGCTGTAATATCAGTAATATTATTATTCTCGAATTCACCATCGGCGTTTCCTGGTGTTGGTTTTACCCCCGTAAAATATAAGTAGTATTTACCATTGGCGTAAAATATGTTTGGGGTAAAAACAGCTTGGGAATCCCACTTGTCTTTTTCGCCAACACGCAACATTTCACCAACTTCTGTCCATGAAAATCCTTCATCTTCAGATTTCGCACACCAAACGCTTGCTCCCCAATATCCGGCTCCCCAATATTTTGGTTCAGCATCAGGTATTTTGGTGTAATACACATAATACGTTTGGCCTACTTTCATTACATCGCTGGGATCGCGGCGCGTGACCCCTTTTTCATAGCCAATACCTTTGACATCGGTAAATTTATATTCAATATTACTGAAATAGGTTTCGGCATCTTGGGCTATGATTGCATTTGTCGATATGAAAAATAGGAATAGCAGACTTCTATAGTACATTGTTTTCATTTTAAAACTGGGTTTAACTATTTTTTATCACTTACAAATTAGATATATTCCTTTTACCATGAGGCGATTTTTTCGAAATCTGTTTTAAAGTAGCCGCAAGTTGCTTTCTGGTAAAATGAGTTTAATATGTCTACAGGTAGTTGAAAACATAACTTACCTGTAAAGCACCCCAAGTAGGCTATTCGATATCTTCAACTGAATTCCTTATAAATTTAAAATGTTTTCAAGCGTTTATTGGGATCGTAAAGTTGGTTCCGATGAACTAAACTGCGTCGTGTTTGCTACTATTTTATACGCTGCGTAAATTCGATGACCGTGTTCTACTAATCCCGAAGGCGTTAAATGGGTCTCATCTGCCTTAGGCAGGCCATACATGGTCGTGTAGATGACATTTACATCCTTTTGGGCAATTTTTTTCTGCGCTTCCAAAACAATAGGACGTTCCTTAAGAAAATAGTGTTGTTCATCCACCCCTAAAATTACTTTGAGGTCATCTTTTTTTAGGACCTTGGTTCGCAAATGAGTTAAAAGCGTTCTTAAATTTTCTTCATAACCATTGGCTGCTTTATCATCCCCTGCATCCGTTTCTCCCTGTATCCAGACAAAACCTTGAATGTTTACAGTATGCCCACTATCCTCCAATTGTTGAATGGCAGTTTTCAGATGTACGACCATCGAATCATATATACCCCCTTCTCCAGGTGCTTTCCAATCCCTAGCCAGGCCGGTTCCTCCCTGGGTATATTTGAAAATAGCGGGATGGTAGCCTCCTTTTTTCAGCTCCCGGGCAAAACTCACTTCCGGGCCAAAGTGACCGGCAGGATACCGCCCTTTTTGTGGCTGCATGGATATCCATTTTCCATGCGAGCTTTCTTTGCCAAATACGGTGTAATTTAACAAAATGTCTTTATCCAATTCATCCCCATCTTTTGGATATTCCTTTGCATCACCCGTGTATCCCTGAGCGTTGGATTGTCCAGCCCAGATAAAAAGATCGACGGTTTCCTGTGGCGCAAGCATCAAGGAAACCATAAACATGATCAGTACAATATTTATTTTTTTCATATGTTTATTGTTATCAATGACTATACCCAACTGTTTTGTATTGATTGAGTAATGCCGTTAATTATTTTACCTTTTCCGGATTATCGGTATACAGGTTCTTTTGCTCTGGAGGATCATTATACAAATTATAAAGCTGACCATCTATGTTAAATGGAATACCTTCAATTTTAAGACTTTTGATGAATCCACCGGAATCCTTATCAAGAATTAACTTCCAATTTCCTTTTCTAATGACCAAGGTCCCATCTCCCAAATGGTGAACAATTGAATTTCTTATTTATTTCCAACCTGATAAACAGAAAAGTCCAAAATTTGTGGTTCTCCTTTTGATTCCAAAATGTTTAATCGTACTGCTGAAACGTCAATTTCTTCAAAGCGGTGTATAAATTTATGTCCAATAGAAGAGCCCTCAAAAATGGATTGCCATCCCTTTGTTGTTTTTCCCTCAATGTTGCATTTTCTTACAAGTTCGCCTTGTTCAATTTGCTCCATCAACACCAGCTGGTTAATTTTCTGTTTGTGTTCAAGCTTTAACGTAATTCTGTTTCCGGATCCTGAAGTGCTGGCTACCGGCTGGTCAAACCGTCTTTCAATTTCCTTCCCGAATTCCTGTAACCTTTTCACATCAGCTTCCGGCATCAATCCGGTTGCATCGGGAGTAAGGCCTAAAATCAGCGTTGAATTATGTCCTACCGAATTGTAGTACATTTCCACCAAGTTGGGCAAAGGTAAAATCCCATCTTCCGAATGCGGATTCCAAAACCAGTCGTGGTGACCGTTATAACTACGAAGCGGTGCATCTGAAAAGGCCGGCATATAATACTGGCCATTTGAATTCCCTGTTTTAAGTAGGGCAAAGTTATTTTCAGGCAATGCTCTTTTTATGGAATCGCTGGCAGTAAGTGAATAAAATGGAAAGTTTCCCCAGCAGGGATAAGGAACCGTTCCTGATTCACTGCCTCCCCAGCGCATATCCGACCGTTGGGTATTATTATAGAAAAGACAACCGGGTTGATATTTTTCAAAAATAGGAAGGATGTCTGGGCCACCCTCATCAGGACCAGATGCCCCTCCATCAAACCAAACGACAGAGAGGTCCCCATAACGGGAAAACAGTTCCTGTACCATGCCTTCCACCATTTTGTTATAATACTTCTGCCTATTTTCTGCAAACTCTCCGCCACCATTCACTTTATGAGAATTAACGCCAAAAAAAGAATTGAACCGGATGCCTATGTAGAGTCCAGGAAGTACGCCATACTTTCGGCAGGAAGCGACAAAATCCCTGACAATATCTCCTTTGCCATCCTGCCATTTAACCGCTTTCAGGCAATATGGATTCACATCGCTTTGATAGAGTGAAAATCCTGTTTCGTGACTTGCAGTAAAAATAGCAACGCGCGCCCCGGCATCTTTTGCAGCTTTAACCCACTGGTCGGTATTGAGGTTTACAGGATTGAAGATGTTATAATCGGGAATAGGAGTAATCCAGTTATTTGATTGTTGATACTTTTTCCCGTCGAATACATGCAGATCGTAATGAAAAACAACAGCCAGCTCTGCATTTTGCCAGGTTATCTGCGCAGGCCTGGGCAGGGGAACTTTCGTATCATTTTGTGAGAATCCAATATTGATAATGAAAAGAATAAAAAATGCAATCGAAATAATTTTGTACATATTCTTAATTTTAAAATCCTAAAGAAATTATTGCTTATTTAATCAGGGAATTATTTCTCTACAGTTTTATATCTGATAAGATAACATTCATTTCCATTATGTACCATTGAAATTCCCCAATTAAGCCCTTTACCTTTAATCGTCGGATTGGTCAAATCCTGCCTGAATACACCTGGTGCCATGGGCCGGTTTTCTGCTTTTACCCCTAATTTATCGTTCATGAACTCAATCCCGTCGGGTGCATATTCAAACGTACTGCTTAATGATGCCAGTGCTGCGATTCCGGTACCTTGCTGCCAGATCATCACTTCATGACTTCCGGATAATATAGGATCGTCAAGCTTAATATACGGGCCTTTCGGATATTTTGAAAAAGCCACCCCCATTTGCGTATGTGCAGGTCCCCCGGCGCCATTAACCCTGCTTCTCCCTTTATAATAAAGCCAGTATATTCCATTCCGGTACAATAATGCTGCATCATCGACACGGTAACTGTCAAATTTTTCTGGTTCAGGGCTTACCTTCAATATGGGTTCATCGCTTAAACGAGTAAAAGGTCCGGCGGGAGAATCGGATACAGCGATACCAATGGCTGTTATATCGGTAGTGGAATTGTTTTCAAATTCACCTTTTTCATTGCCCGGAGTCGGCTTCACTCCAGTGTAGTACAGGTAATACTTTCCATTGGAAAAAAGAATATTAGGCGTAAATGTTGCCTGTGAATCGAATTTTTCTTTTTTACCTACACCTAATACTTCCCCTTTTTCTTTCCATATAAATCCATCATCGTTTGAAGTGGCGCACCAAACGGTCCCCCAGTATCCCGGTGCCCGTCCGTATACTTTAGTATAATAAACATAATATGTATCGCCTACCTTAATGATATCACTGGGATCGCGACGGGTACATCCTGCCTCGTAACCAATCCCGGTTACTTTATCGTAACTAAATTCAATGTTTGAAAATCTTTCTTTTATCGATTTAATTTCCTGGCCTTGGGATGATAATGAATAGATAAACGCAAGACTAATTATACCAGCAATTATTAATTTTTTCATTTTCTATTTGTTTTATTTAGTACACAATTTTCTATTGGCCAACCGGGATTAAACTGGGATCACTCTTAAAATTCCACTATCACCTTTGCATCAACATTTTCATAGCTATTTAACAATGAAACAGTAAGATAATTGTCTTTGACAGAATAAGATGATGTGGCATTATCCGCAGCAACGTTCTTTACAGTCATTTGTTTTCCCTCCGGCAAATGGATGACAATGTTCATGGTTTCCCCTTCTATTAAAGATGCGTTAAATGTAAGTTTGTGTGTTTGTTCTTCCCATTTTTCATTGTTTAGTTCAAACATACCGCACATTACATGCCGGTTAGTTCCAATTATTTGGGGATAGTTAAACAGTTCTTTTACTGAATAAACCAGAGCTTCACCTTTATCCAATTCACGAGTAAGACTTTCTTTACCAGAGAAAATTCCAATCGCATTTTCATTCCAAAAATCATAAACAACATATCTTCCCGTAGGGCTGAACCCAAGGGAACCAGTGGTAACCTGATCTCCTGAAAAGGGGGCACTGATAATACTTTTTTCTTTGTTATTATTTACCAAAATTACCTGCTTCCATTTTTTGTTTACGTCATAAACATACGTTTCCGGATGTTTCTTATCCAGCAGAAAATCAACCGGACGGAAAGATTTCCCATTTGGCAGAACAGGATACAGGCGGGTTAAATCAAAAATCATTTCATCCGTCATGGAACCAATACTGGTTCCAAGTTCAATTCTTCCAGAGAGTAGCCCTACCAATGTCAGAAATGTTCGTCGGTCTTTTGCGCTTAATGCTTCTCCTTTGGCGTAAAAACTTTTCCCGTCAGGATAATAGCGAAAAACTTTTCCCTGCTTATACCATCGCAATCCCATTCGGGAAGCCATTTCGGGTTCAAAATGAGTGGCATCTCCCCAGACTCTTTGCAAATCAACAATCCCGGCAGTACAATCAAGCCTGGGAGTATTTGGATCACCAAGTATTCTTTCATGTATGAAAGCCTCTTTTCCCATTCCTTCCCTGCACAACTCAAAAACTTTTCTGTAGGCTGATGTAGTTGTATTGGATTTATCGTCAAATCCACCATCCCAGGCCCAGGCTGTTTCCGGATAATCTAATTTTATCCCCCTTACACCATCTTTACTTAACCGTGACCACATGTTAAGCACATATTTTTGAAAATCAGGATTCGTATAATCATATCTTACTAATGGCTGGTGATGGCGATGCTCGATATGTAGTAACGAGATATCGTCATTGAGCATCCATTCAGGATGTGTTGCTGCAAAATCGTTACTCGGCATCGAGGCCTGGATATAGGTAAACACCTGTCCCCCCATCCGTTCCACTTCAGCAGAAAATTTTGAAAATGTTTCGTAAGGGGCTTTTAAAGAACCATAGTTTTTATCTATATGAAATTGAGGGTACTGTTTTGCCCAGTGTTCGTCATCCCACCATCCCTGCTGGGTATTTCCTTGATTATTATAGCAATAATAATCAGGTTCAAGACGAACTGCCAGAGAGGTATATCTATTTAAGCCTTTTTCTTTTGCCAGCTTCATCTGTTCAGCCAGTCCCGGCGAGTTATTTATTGGTTTCCCTTCTCCGATAGTTGATACCATCCATCCACAAAGCGTTGGAAAATTATAAGAATTCGGATGAGCATTGTTTGCTTTTGCCAGTTGATATCCATAATTCTCCAGTGACTCAAAAGGATTTTCTGTTAGAAAATCAATATAAAAGTTATCTTCGGATTTCCAGATTGTTTTGGGAGGAACCCTTTTCCCCTGGGGGTCAGTTATGGTTAAGGTTATAAAAGGCTGTCCTTTATCAGTTCCTTTTTTGGATTCTTCATGTAATTCTATCTTTCTGGAATACTCTGCATAATTATAACCACCGGCAACAATTGTCTTCCTTTTGTTACTTGTCTTTTCATCATTATAGGTTAGCATTACACTGTTTAAGGCATCAATTTTCCATGTGTTCTCAACAAAATTGGGTTCTGCTCCTGCGCCTCCCCTCAACACCCTTGGATTGGTTGCCATCTGACCTTCAAATAACTTTGCCTGAAACAATACTTCTGCCTGCCTGACACGAACTTCATATTCAAAATCATTTTTAACTCCCCAGCCGATTATTATATTCGGCATGTCTTTTTGAATTAAAACATCCAGAAATCGAACAGGATCATACTCTGTTTGCGGAATATACCATACTCTTAAATTCTTTGCTTCAGGATTATTTATTTCTTCGGCTTTAATGATTTCTTTTGGTTTCTTCCACGGGATAGCCATATTCTTACCCCGGTCGAGAAGAAATTTTGCATCATTAAACATTATAATATTGTCGGATTTATCGATCCCAGAATAGGTTCCCGTTTCCAAATCAAATTCAATGGACACTTTCTCATTTTCTATACTGGCTTTCTTTTGGGTTATTGTGATTAGCTGGGCAAATAATTGCAGGGAGCTCATTAAGATTGCAGCTGATAATAATAATAATCTTTTCATGTTTTTTTAATGATAAGTTCCTATAACTAAATTTTTGGGATCAAATGATTTGTTGATATCATTGATCTATTCTCCATTGTCTGCTGATATTTTTTTATTACAAAATATTTATGCCTACTGTATATTTAGAAAATTGCTATGGCAACAGTGTAACGTCCCTTAACCTCATTAATCCCTGATGATATTTTTTTGCATCTTCTGATATTCTCAGGGGTCTTACTGAAAGTGTATGCCGTCCGGGCACCAAGGCAATTTCGCCCAATGTAACCGTTTTGTACTCTACAATTAATGGCGCCCATTGTCTTAAACTTTCTCCCAACTCCATCTTTTGAACCGTATGTTGAAAAGATTGCCCTGCAACTTCCACCAAAAAAGTACCTCCTTCAATCCAGCTTCCGTATGTAATTTCAACTTTATATTTCCCGCTTTTTTCGGCAAAAATGTCCCATTCAGCCCAGTCCGATTCATTGGTCCACCCCTTGAGATTTTCCCGTTGTGCACCCGCGCCTGTACCGTAATAAAAATAAAGGTCCCTGCCGTGAATTTTCGCAAAACCTACCGGAAGAAAATATGCTCCTTCAGGAATTTCCCTCATGGCATCTCTGGCTTCAACTTTTTTACCAAGTGCCCTGGATGCGTTGTCAACTTCAGGTGCATTGTTTAATTCTACCTTTAAAACGTTGGCCATTGCGTATGGGGCTTTTTCTGGTAAATCAATGTGTATATCATTCCCTTTTCTAACTTTCGGAAGCGTTTTCTGTTCCGGGTCAGCCAGAAAATAAACTGACTTTATCTCTGTTTTTAATCCAGGGATTATTAGATTTCCATCTTTGGGATAATCGAATATATGATAGTAAAGCGTGTTTCCTTTTCGTGAACATGTACCCCATTCCAGGAAATAATGCGGGCCTTTTTCAGCTTCATAAATTGATTCTCCATTGATATAAAGCCATTTACCCACCCTCTCAAGTTTGGCAATGCTTGTCTCGATAAATGTTCCCTTTGGAGAAGGGCCCAGGCTTAAAAGGAAATTACCTCCTCTTGAAGCAGCATAGCACAAATTATATAAAGCCCATTCCGGGGTCTTCGATTGGTTAGTCCCATCATAAAACCAATTGCCGTCAAATTTGGCACAGCCCTCCCAATAATCTTCCTGGCCACCTAACCACGGCATATAATTTTCGGGTGTATTATAATCACCATCATTCTTCCTTCTTTGCCCGATACGATTGGCAATAACAGTATTGGGCTGTAACCTGTGAATCAATTCAAGTAATATATTAGCACGTTCAACTGTCCAGGATTTTTCCCATTCGCCATCAAACCAAATGGTTGCTACCGGACCATAATTTGTTAAGAGTTCTTTAACCTGTCCGAGCATATAGGAAAAGTATTTGTTATAATCGGTACTCCCCAGGTTTCCACTATAAAAAGGATGGTGTAAATCCCAAATTGAATAATAAATTCCCAATTTCATCCCGTGTTTTGCGCAGGCATCAGACAGCTCCTTGATCGGATCGCGTTTAAAAGGTGTAGCATCCACAATATCATAGTCAGTATATTGGGAGTTGAACATACAAAAACCCGCATGATGTTTTGTGGTAATAACGACATATCGAAACCCCAGTTTTTTTGCTGTCAGCACCCACTGCTCAGCATCAAAATTAACGGGATTAAACCCGGACAAAACTTCAGATTTAATGATAGATTCTCCCCCAGCAGTTATTGGTCCCCAGCAAATTAAAAGCCCATATTTGAGATCCCCCCATTCTTTCATCCGGTCAGTTTTTTCCCTTTGGGTCTCACCCGGAAAACCAACAACAGGCAAATCCCCAACCTGGTAACGGGCATACCACGGCAAACCGGACTTGGCTGATGCCGACAACTCCAATATATTTGCCTCCTGGGAGTTTGATTTAACAAGAAAAGTGGTTGTAAAGAGTATCGTAAATATAAATACAGCAAAGTTTTTTTTCATTTTTTTTCATGTTTTATGGAAATATATAATACATCTGGTATGTCTGAATTTACAAACGCACTGAGAAATTCAACGGTCCTCTTTTCCAACCTCTCCAATCTGCCGGCAACATAATCAGCTAAAGATCATGCGTCTTTATAGATGGTAGAATAGTGGTTTCTGATTACCTCATGATTAGCTGCAACAAACTAACTCAACTAACTTAATCTAACTAAATTTTTTACCAATTTGGATTTTGTTTTAAATTTGAATTCTTTATAATCTCCTCGGTAGGAAAAGGTTCTAGATAATCTCTATCCGCACGAAAAGTTCTTGAAGCAGCTGTTTCTACCAACACATACCCTTCTGCGTCTTGTAAAGGTGGATTTTTATAAAGAAGTTGCTCATTTCCATTTTCATCCAATATTGGTTGCCCATCGTTATCGACTAGAATTTTTGTTTCAAATTCGGTTCCACCAAATTTAGCCCCTAATATGGCTTTTGGCATTTCTAACTCTGCTGTTTTCCATCGTCTCAAATCATCTCTTCTAAAGCCTTCATGTGCTAATTCTACGGTACGTTCTCTACGGATTTCATTAAGCATATCCAACCCATTACCAGAAACCAAAGTATTGGTTAAAGCTGCTATACCAGCTCTTTGCCTTAACAAATTTATGGACTCATTTAACTGAGGATCTGTTATACTCCCATTCTTTTCATAAAGTGCTTCGGCATAAATTAAAAGTACTTCGGCATATCTTAAATTATGTGCAAAATATGAATTTCCTCCAGTTATAAAATGATAAAATTCAGATAGTTGTTTATAGCTGCGGTAATAGGTAAAAGTTTGTCCTCCTTCGCTTCCATTCGGAAAATCAATACCACTACCCTCCTGATCCAATCTACTAATAGTGAAAGTTCCAGGAACAACAATGGATGCTGTCATCCTTCTGTCTCTATTCTCAAATTCCGAGTCCATTAAATCTTTCCCTTGATATAAAGACGATTTGTCTATTGGCAACCCATCAGAAGATAGATACATGTCTGCCAATTTACGCGTAGCGGGTAGCAGAGGTGACGCAAAAAAGGGTTGACTGAAGTCGTATCTGAATGCCAAAATTTGTTCGTTAGAATCATTACCTAATTCCATGAAGAAATAGCGGTAGGATTCATCTGGTTTTGTGGCATACTCAAATAGGCCGTATTGACCACTGTCCATTACAGATTTTGCTGAACTTATAGCAATATCTAGCCTGCCACTAATATCATCTCCAGTATCATGATATTTTGCCCAAGTGGCTTCAAACAAAGCCACCCTTGCTCTTAGCGCCACTGCGGTTCCACTGGCTATACGACCTTTATCTGCTGATGCAATTTTGCTTTCTAGAGGTAATATACTAGCTACATCATTCAATTCGCTTAAAATAAAATCGACTACCGTAGCTCTTGGTGTTCTAGCTGCATAAAGATCTTCATTATTTCCTGGGTCAATTGTCCTAGTATAAAATTGCACATCACCATAAGCATTAACCAACTCAGAATAAAAAAATGCTCTAAAAAAACGAATTTCGGCTACATACCGGTCATTCTCAAACCCATTTGCCAAAGCCCGATCTATTAAAAAATTACAACGTCTTATATTGCTATAGGAACTATTGTAAAAACCACTAATTGTAGGTGTTACTCGTGTACCGTTACTTACCTCATTAACCCCTGAATAACCAATATCAGAATCGTTATCCGTTCTAAATTCAGGCAATAATTTGTAAAGCAGATTAGCTCCACGTTCATAATCTTCTGAATTTTTCCAAAGACTAGCATCTGAAAGTTCTGTTTCCGGTGTTAATTCTAGCTCCTGGCAAGCAGTAAGCATAAGAAATATTCCAAAAATAATATATATATATTTTTTCATTGTTTTAAATTATTAAAATTATTAAATCAAAAATTAACCTGTAAGCCAAGTGCATACGTTTTCGCAAACGGGTAAGACAAAGAAGCTCCACCAGACTCTGGATCAAAGTTCAAAGAATTGTCAATACCATCAAATGTTAGTAGGTTCTCTCCACTTACATATAATCTCAATTTACTAAGCCCTATCTTATTTAATGTTTCTGATGGAAGGCTATAGCCCAATTGTATGTTTTTCAACCTTAAATAAGCAGCATTAAGCTTCGTGTTATTAGAAACAGTATAGTTGTAACCCGCTTTTAGCATACTTGCGGCAGGAAAATTACTGCCTGGATTTGTTTCGGGGTCAAAGTAATTATTTGCCCAATATTTTAGCCCTGGGTAAAACCAAAATCCATTAGCAATTGGTGCAGAAAATGTACCTGATTTAAATATTGTTCGTTTACCAACTCCTTGGAGAAATACTCGAAAATCGAAACCTTTATATTCTCCCCCTAGATTAATACCATAATTATATCTAGGATCTGAGTTTCCCAGTTCCACTAAATCTCCCGTATCTCCATCTTCCGGATTACCTAAAGCATTTAATTGTCCATTACCATCAAGATCTGCATACATAGCATCCCCAATGCTAATGGCTCCAAATGTGGCATTAGGGTTAGGGATTCCTCCATTAGGAAACGTGGCTATGTAATTATCGAGTTGCTCTTGGTTCGTAATGACACCTTCAAACTGATATCCAAAATAGGTATTCAATGAATATCCCTCAAGCCTATTATTTATTCCTATGCTTCTAGTTTGAGCACTACCTTGCAAACTTATTAATTCATTAGTGCTATCAAAAAGATTACCATTTACATAATAATTGAAATCTCCAACATTATCCCTCCATCCAATAGTAAATTCCCATCCTTTGGTTTCCAACTCACCAATGTTTAATGTGGGCGGAAAAGCGC
>Ga0209390_10007904_pt1 | contig 13396 bp, 10 predicted proteins | sample BON01_FD_187212 | JGI IMG/M metagenome (GOLD analysis project Ga0209390, IMG submission 187212) | Freshwater microbial communities from Lake Bonney liftoff mats and glacier meltwater in Antarctica - BON-01 (SPAdes) (version 2) | ecosystem: Environmental > Aquatic > Freshwater > Ice > Glacier... | reverse complement strand
AGGGGCCGAGAGGCAGGGGCGGACGTGGTCAAGCCCCGCCCCTACACGGAGAGGCAAGAGGGGCTGGCGCTTTCGGCGTTTGCCTCAAGCGTGGCTACGGGGTGCGGATGGACGATCAGGGGTAATTTCTCGCGAGGGTCGAGTCGGGTGATCGGGGCACGGACAACGGGAACGGGGGGTAACTCGTCGAGGTCGAGCGGGGCAGGATGGGCCGGTGTGCTCGTGGAGGAGGTCCGGAGGAGCGACCGACGAAAAAACTGGCGGTGGCGGTGACGACCGAATCGGCGTGAATCTCTGGGTAACTCTCGTTTCTCTCGGTGGACTCTGTGATGAAGTGCGGTTTCTCGGATCCAGCGTCTTGGGACGTAGTGAACGATTAACAAGGGGTTGCGGAGAATTGAGGTGGAGTTCTCGGTTGGAACAAAATATTCCTACTGGCTCGATGACGACCCCTGACTTATTCGAGCTCGCGGCTCAAGCTGGTGCGAACCCCTGCGAGAAAATCCCAACTTTGGTGCATGCCACGGCGAGTGCCGCGGCGACTGCCGTCGCTCGCGAGATTGCGCGAATCGTGCGAAATGCCGAGGCGGAAGGGCGGGGGGCGGTGCTTGGTTTAGCGACGGGGTCGACGCCGATCGCGGTGTATCGGGAGCTGGTGCGAATGCACCGGGAAGAGGGATTGTCGTTTCGGAAGGTGACGACGTTTAACCTCGATGAATATTACCCGTGTCAGCCGACGGATGTGCACAGTTACCGCCGGTTTATGCAGGAGAATTTCTTCGATCATATCGACATTGAGCCGGCGCGCACCCATGTGCCGGAGGGGGCGCGTCCGAGAGTGGAAGTGCCGTCGCATTGTGCCGATTACGAAGCGCGAATAAAAGCGGCGGGTGGATTGGATATTCAACTACTGGGGATTGGTCGAACGGGCCATATCGCCTTTAACGAACCGGGGGCTTCAGGGGCTTCGCGGACCCGTTTGGTGACGTTGCACGCCACGACTTTATCGGATAACCGGCAATTGGTGCCGGATGGTTCTCTGCCGGCTCAGGCCATCACCATGGGCGTGGGCACGATCCTCGAAGCGAAGCGGGTCGTGCTGTTGGCCTTGGGTGAACACAAGCGAAGTATTATCTACGAGGCGATCGAAGGACCGGTGACGACGGAAGTGTCGGCAAGTTTTTTGCAAAATCATCCGGCTGCGGTGGCAATTTTGGACGAGGCGGCGGCGAGTGACTTGACCCGAGTGAATGCGCCTTGGTTGCTCGGCCCGCTGCCGCTGCAAAATCGGGCTTGGGACGACTCGCTTGAACGCCAGGCGGTGATGTGGTTGGCGAAGGAGGCAGGCAAGCCGGTATTGAAGTTAGAAGAAGCTGATTATGCTCGGCACGGGTTGGAGGAGTTGTTGGCGCATGGAGGCTCGGCCTATGAAATCAATCTACGGGTGTTCCGACGTCTTCAAAATACCATTACAGGATGGCCGGGCGGGCGCCCGGAAAAAGGCGTGGATAAACCACCGGCTCGGCGAGTCTTGGTGTTTTCGCCGCATCCGGATGATGATGTGATCTCGATGGGCGGCACTTTGGCCCGACTCACCGAACAAGGGCATGACGTGCATGTCGCTTATCAGGTGTCGGGAGCGAATGCGGTCTCGGCTTCATTCATGGCGCGACAATTAGATTTCATCCGAGAAGCCTCCGATGTTTTAGGCAAAGTCGCCGCCGATGTTTGTAGGGGCGAAATGTCGACGGATAATCGGAGACGGTTGGCTACGGCGTTGCGCCAAGCCGAGGCGCGTAGTGCCGCGGGAGTCGCGGGAGTGCCGCCTGAGCGCTGCCATTTTCTCAATCTGCCGTTCTACGAAAGAGCAGAAAGGGCGATCGAAGCGGATGACATTATAATTATGCGAGAACTTTTGGCGGCCGTAAAACCGCATCAAGTTTACGCGGCAGGAGATTTGGCCGATCCTCATGGAACGCACCGAATTTGTTTGGAGCTGCTTACTACGGCGATTAAGGCGGAAGCGGAAGCCGAGGCTGATTGGATCAGTGATTGTGACTATTGGTTGTATCGAGGCGCTTGGGGCGACTGGCGGGCGCACGAGATTGATCGGGCGATTCCGCTGAGCCCGGCCGAAGTTTTGTTAAAGCGGCGAGCGATTTTACGTCACCAAAGCCAGAAGGATGAATCCCCGTTTCTGGGCGGTGATGAACGCGAGTTTTGGCAACGTGCCGAAGACCGCACGCGCGAGGCGGCGGAGTTGTATCGGGCGTTGGGGTGGGCTGAATACGCGGCGCTGGAGACGTTGGCGCGCTGGCAACCGTTGGTGTAGTGACCGGTAGGGCTGAGAGGCAGGGTGTTTTTTAGCCACGAATGGACCCGAATGGCTCCGTCCACCGACTACGCACTGGGGGGAGCTGACGCACTGAAGTTGTTTTTTGACCTGAGAGGGAGAGGACGCGGGCTCTGGGTTCGTTAAATGCGCATGCGCCCGTCCCATTGCCGACGCCCCTCTAGGTCTCGCGGATGTGATCGGCGGGGAAGGTGACGGGGCCCGTGACTTCAAACCAATCGTGGGGGTATCCCATGTCGCAGGGTAGGGCGGCGTTGAGTTCGGTCAACATAGCTTCGGGTAAAGTGATGTCGGCCGCACGCAGTTGGGGCTCCAAGTGACTGAGCTTGCTGGCGCCGGCGATGACCGAGGTGATCCCGGGTTGCGCCATGCACCAAGCTAGGGCGATGGCGACGATACTTTCGCCGAGTTCGTCGGCCATGGTAGCCATGCGCTCGACTAGAGCGATGGTCCGGTCGTTCCAGAAGCGGGGGAGCAGCACCTTACCTATTTGGTCAAAGCGGGAACCTTTGGATGGCTGATCGAGGCCGCGGTATTTGCCGGAGAGAAAACCGGAGGCGAGCGGGCTCCAACAGATGACGCCGAGTCCTTCGGAGCGACAGGCGGGCAGGATGTCGCGTTCGATGTCGCGGCGCAGGAGATTATAGAGGTATTGACCGGCAATCAGGTTGGTGATGCCGGCGCGTTTGGCGGCCTCGTTGGCTTGAACGACTTGCCAGCCGTGGAAGTTGGAGAGGCCGGCGTAACGCACTTTGCCGGAGCGGATGAGGTCGGATAGGGCCGAAAGGGATTCATCGATCGGGGTGTAAGGATCGGGACCGTGAAATTGATAGAGATCGATGTAGTCGGTCTTGAGCCGCCGCAGCGATGCCTCGCAGGCAGAGATAATGTGGCGGCGCGACAGGCCGCGAGCGTTGGGGTGCTCGGCTTGGGGGAACCAGCACTTGGTGCCGATGACGAGAGCGTCGCGGTCGTGGTCATGGAGGATGTTACCCAGAATCGACTCAGAGACTGTCTTGGCGTAGAGATCGGCGGTATCGATGAAATTGCCCCCACCCGCGATGAAGGCGTCGGTCAGGAGCTTGGATTCGGCGGCGTCACAGCCCCAGGCATCGTTGCCAAAGGTCATGGTGCCGAGGCAGGTGCGGGAAACGAGCAGGCCGGAACGGCCGAGTTGTTGGTATTTCATGGAAGCCTGAATTTAGGGGAGATTTTAGGGGGGGAATCCGGGGCCGCAAGTTGGTCGATTTCTGAGGAGATGGACGAGCAGGAAAACCTCGTGTTTTAGAGGGTAGGCATACGCGGACGGTAATACGCGGGCGTAGGTCGGTGAGTTTATCCGATATTTTAGTTCAAGAGTGCGGAGGGAGGAACCTCGCGTTGTTTTGGGTCTTCTCGGATTGGTCCGGTGGGCGTGAATCTGTCGGTTAGGTCTAGTTCGACGCTGCAAGGCTGAAGTAGGTCGGGCTTGAAGGGCGACTCACGGTTCGGGGAGCGGGAGGATGGAACATGTCGGGCTGGGAGGAATGGAACTGTCGGGCGTAAAGCCCGACCCACATGGAGGGCGCGGGGGAATGGAACTGTCGGGTGTAAAGCCCGACCCACGTGGAGGGCGCGGGGGAATGGAACTGTCGGGCGTAAAGCCCGACCCACATGGAGGGCGCGGGGGAATGGAACTGTCGGGCGTAAAGCCCGACCCACGTGTTGGGGAGCGGGAGGATGTAATTTTCTATGAGCGGGAGGATGGAACTGTCGGGCTGGGAGGGCGACTCACGGTTCGGGGAGCGGGAGGATGGAACATGTCGGGCGTAAAGCCCGACCCACGTGGAGGGTGCGGCTTTATGCCCGACAGTCGGTTCCACCATTATCTCCACCATTCAGGCGGTGGTGAATCCGGTGCCCGGGGTCTAATCCATTGAGCCGCTTCCGGGCTACTCCACCAGCCATCCCAAGACTCATTAACTGTACGTATTCCTGCTCGATACGGGTTCAGCCACATGTAGCGCACGACTCCACTGACCTTGTCCTCCGGTCGTAAGCGGTGGTCGTAGAAACCCGGTTGCCAATTGAGTCGGTGGATTCGGAGGAGCGGGACGAATCCGCCCTTCAGTAATCGCACCGGGCCGGCGACCTTTTCGGTCTGTAGTCGCACCATTAGGTGCAGGTGATCCGGCATTACGACCATGCTCAGTAACTGCCATTCGTCGATGGACTTTGCTCGAGTGATTAGTTCCGCCTGCAGGGCTGGAGCGGCGAGTCCCGCTGAGTCTTTGGGCAGAGGTCGCTGAAGAGTAATGGTGAGAAAGTAGAACGCCTCTTTGAGATTGATTCGTCCCTTTCGCAGTGCCGAATAACCGGGTTTTTGCGGAGGGGAAGTCATGCGACGACTGTGACCGCAAGGATGTCGGGCGTAAAGCCCGACCCACGGTCGGGAGCGGGAGGATGGAACATGTCGGGCGTAAAGCCCGACCCACATGGACGGCGCGGGAGGATGGAACTGTCGGGCGTAAAGCCCAACCCACGTGGAGGGCGCGGGGGGAGGGCTTTATGCCCGACGTGTTTCACGCGACTTTCGGCTTGATCCAGTTTAGGACGGTCACCAGGAGGACGGGGAGGAAGGTGAGGGTGACTAGACTGGTGAAGAGGAGGCCGAAGAGGACGATGGCGCCGACTCCGCGGTAAAGTTCCGTGCCGGCTCCGGGAATGAGGACCAACGGCGCTAATCCGCAGACAGTGGTGATAGTGGTCATCATGATCGGACGGAGGCGCGACGCGAGGGCGTCTTCGACGGCGGCGGGGGTGCTGGTCGCACCGCCGCGGAGGTTGGCGAGGGTCTCCTCAACTATAAGTATCGGATTATTGACTACGGTGCCGAGGAGGATGAGGAAACCTAGCATCGTGATCATGTCAAAAGGCTGGCTGATCGCCTTCAGGCCGAGCAAGGGGAGCATCGATCCGAACACGTTGAAAAGCCACAGACCGATGATGCCACCGGCGATGCCGAGGGGCACCGTAAAAAGAATGATGAACGGGTAGCCCCAGTGGGTGAAGATCACGACCAACAGCAGAAAACAAAGCACGATCGAAACCAAGAAATTGGAACCGAGGGACGCCCGGGTCGCTTCGAGTTGATCACTGGCCCCGGAAAGCGAGACGGTCACCGCTGGGGGGATTTCGCCATTCTTGCGCATGTAGCCCACCACTTCGTTGCGCACGATTTCGACCGCGGTTTCGAGTGCGATCTCGCGGGGGGGAATGATGTTGAGCGTCACGGTGCGTCGACCGTCGACTCGTCGAATGGCGTCGGTGTCCACCGTCTCTATAATGTCGGCCAGCGCACTCACGGGCAGCACTCCGCCGCGAGGGGTGTGGATAGACATTTCGCCCAAGGTTCCGATCTGACGATTAGTCACTTCTTGGCTGTAGAGATAGATGTCGATTTTGTTGTCCTCGAAGAAGAATTCGTCGACGTAGGCCCCATCCGCCAGCGCGGAGAGAGCGTAGCCAAATTCGGTATTGGTGAAGCCAAACTCCGCGGCGCGATCCCAGCGGGGACGAATTTCCACGAGGGGTTGACCGAGCACCAAATTCGAGGGGGACGATCCGATTTGAGGATTTTTGAACACCTCCTCCGCTTGGCGATAAGCGGCGAGGGCGGTGGTGTAGATTTCGGGTAGATTCGAACCACTGATCTCTAGGTTTACACTGCGAGTGCCCCCGTCATTACTGGAGATGATAGAGCCCCGCGAGGCGAAGGCTCGCATGCCGGGGAACGACTTGAAGTAGTCGGTGATCACGCCCATGAGCGCATCGATGTCTCCGGGCTCGTGGGTGGTGGCAACGATCATGAGTGAGTCGGTATTCACAAAGAGGAGAAAGCGCTTGAGGGAAGGCACTTCGGCTCGTCCCGCCGCGAAGTCAGCGGGGTCTGTATCCACGTAAGGAACGAACTTAGCTTCCACTTCGGCGGCGACTTCCTTCATCGCCTCGAGACTGTAGCCGGGAGGGGCAATCATGCGGGCAAACGTTTTGGCCTCTTCGCCTTCGGGGAGGTATTCGGCGGGCGGAGTCAGCATGAGCAGGGCCGTGCCGGTAAATGCGATCGTGCCGATGATGAAGGTGGTGCGACGACGCGAGGTGGCCACCAACCAATGCACTAAAGTGATGAACGATTGTTTAAAAGGCGCAGGAGCCGGATCACCTGACTGGAGGGCCCGCGGAGCGAATTTCAGGCGGGCGGTCGCTGCCGGCACGACGGTCACGGCGATGATCATCGAGAGAATGATCGAAGCGGAGATGGCGATCGCGATGTCGGAGTAAAGTTGCCCGGCCTCTTCTTGTACAAAGAGCACGGGTACAAACACGAGCACGGTCGTCGCGGTGGATGCGAGCACGGCGGTCCAGACTCGACGCAGACCCGCAATGGCTGCTTTGAAGGGGTCGAGTCCGCGCCGCCGTTCGATCTCGATGGCTTCGAGCACCACGATGGTATTGTCGACCGTCATGCCGATGGCGAAGGCCACGCCGGCGAGTGAGATGACGTTAATGGTGCGATCTGCGATAAACAGGCCGAGGAACGCGGCGATGGTGCAAATAGGAATCCCCAGTATGCCGACCAACGTCAGGGGAACGGAACGGAGAAAAAGAAACATCACGAACGCCGCGAGGGCGGCCCCGAGTGACAGGTTGGTCCAGACGTTGGCGATCGAGTCCTCGACGTAGACCACGTCGTCATTGAACAACTCCATCCTCATTCCGGCGGGTCCGAGCAACTCGCGGTTTACTTCGACCACGGCGTCCAATACGGCGGCTCGAACGTCGATCACGTTGGCTCCAGTTTCCCGTTGGATCGAGGCGAGCAGGATGGTCTCGCCCGCGAATCGGCGCATGCTGCGCACCTCGGCATGATGAAGGCGCACGGTGGCCACATCTTGCAGGCGGATTTGGGTATCGTCGCGTTGGGCGACGATGAGCTGCCCCAGTTGCTCGGGGGAGTCGAACCGCGAGATCGTGCGAATGAGGTAGCGACGTTTACCCGTATCGATGTCGCCGCCGGAACGGTCACGATTGCGCTCACGGATTGCGCTACGGATCTGAGTGAGAGTGAGGCCACGGGCGGCCAGTTTTTCCGGATCGATCATCACTTGGATTTGCCGCTCGGCTCCGCCACTCAAATTGACTTGGGAAACACCGGGGGCGCGTTCCAGGCGGGTGCGCACATAATCGTCCACGAAATCGCGCATGATCGTCATGTCCAACTGGCGCGGGTTGCCCTCGAGGGGAGCTATGCCGAAGTGAAGAAACGCGCTGTTGGAAAACGAGCTCGTCAGCAACCGTGGCTCATCGACGTTTTCGGGATAAGAGGAGACTTGGCTGAGCGCGTTGTTGACGCGGACCAAGGCGTCGTTGATCTCGGTGCCAAACGGAAACTCGAGTTGAATAATGGCCTGCCCGGTGGAGGCGTTGGAGACGATCCGTTGCAGATTTGGGATACTGCGGAGATATTCCTCCTGCTCGATTATTATCTCTTTTTCGACATCCTGGGGCGTGGCACCGGGCCAGGAGGTAACGACACTGATGGTGCGGATCTCCAGATCGGGGATCATCTGCACCGGCACACGCAGGGCGGCGAGCACGCCAAAGAGGCAGACGATCAGGAGAACGACGGTGAGGAGGGTGCCGCGGCGGAGGAGGGCTTCAAGCATGGGGGAGAACAGAGCTAGTGGGGCGGTGGTTTTACAGGAGAGAACAGAGGTAAACAGAGGCGGAGCTGGGACGTGAGACAGGGGGGTGTTTTCCAGAAGCTAACGAAGCGAACGAAGAGCTGACGCACGGGAACCTGGCATGATTTTTTAACCACACGAAGCGCGGAAGCGCGTAGATCGTGCGATCAAAGATCGTGCTCCGAAGGGGTGATGAAATGGGTGCCTAGAATGGGCAATTGAAGAACAAATGGACCCGAAAGGCTTCGTCCACCGACTATGCGATGTGGGGCTGAAGCATGGAGTTTTTATGGGTTCCGAGGGGCAGGGGCGGGCGTCGTCAAGCAACGCCTCTTGCTACATCCGGAGTCGAGGGGCAGGTGGGGCGGTTGGGTACGGTGGGCTGACGCATTGAGTTCTTTTATTGGTTCCGAGAGGCAGGAGAGAGGAGTCGAAGGACTAGTTGGAGTGATCGACGAGGCGGATGAGTTGGCCTTGGCGGACGGTTTCGTTACCGCGGATGATTACGAGTTGGCCGGGGTTGAGACCGGTAAGGATTTCGATATGATCGGAGAACGTGCGGCCGAGATCGACGCGGGAAGATGTGGCCGTGAATTGATCACCGTCGGGTTGGGCGAGCATGACCGAGACCGTGCCGTCGGCGCGGCGAATGAGGGCGTCGCGTGGGACCGTGAGCACGGGGCGATCGCTGCGGAGGTGGAAGGTGACGCGGACTGATTTTCCCGGCGGCAGGGCGATGGTGGTATCGACGGGCTCGATGCGCACCAACGCGGTGCGAGTGTCGGGGTTGCTGACGGGCACGCGGGCGGTGATCCGTCCTTGGATCGATTGGTTGGATCCGCTATCGAGGGTAAATTCCACCGAGGTATCGTTGAGGAGGGCGGCGAGTCGTTCCTGGGGGACTTGCACATCGATCCGAGCGTTTTCGAGCGCGACGAGGCGTAATACGGGCGCCCCGGTTGAAACCCATTCGCCGGCTTCGGTCAGTTTACGGGTGATCACGCCGGAAAAGGGGGCAACGACGGTATGGCGGGCCAGCAGTTCTAGGCTCTGGCGGTGCGCGACCTCAGCGCGCCGGGCGGCCGAGGCGGCCATGGTGGCAGCGGCCTCGCGGGTGAGGAATTGGGTTTCAGGGACCGACCGACTCGCTAAAAGCCGCCGTGTCTCTTCGAGCAGACGTTTGCTTTCGGCGAGTTGGGTTTGGGCTTGGACCCGGTCGGCATCGGCGGATTGAGCGGCGAGTTCGGCGAGCGTGGGATCAAGCGTGAGGAGGGCGTCGCCTTGTTTGACATAAGCACCGGCGTCGACGGCGACCGACTGCACTAACCCGGTGATGCGGGAAGACAGGGAGGCCTGTTGTCGAGCGGTGACGGTGCCGGTCAGGGTGAGTGATTCCGTGACGATTTCTCGTTTGGCCTCGACGGCGACTACCGGCAGGGGCGGATTTTGGGCCAGACAGGAAGCGGTTAGCACGAGGCTGATCAGGCCCGTTAAAAGACTGGGGATGAATTTTGGGGTGGTAAAATGGCGCATGAGATGAGCGGCGGCTAGGAAAACTGTCGGAGGTAGGAAGCCAAAACCGGAAGATCGGCGGGGGCGAGCGCAGCTTTTGCCAGTTCGGTGCGGTCCAGCCAGCGGAACGCAACGTGTTCGTAGGGGTGCGGCGCAGGGCTGTCGGGTAAGAGTTGAGCGATGAAGGGGTGGAGCTGAATGGTGGCGCGGGGGTAGGCGTGAATCACGGGCGCAAGAGCACCGGTGATCGAAAGGGTGCAACCGAGCTCTTCTTTGATTTCGCGATGGAGGGCTTCGGTGGGAGATTCGCCGACCTCGATCTTGCCGCCGGGGAATTCCCACTCACCGCCCAGATGCTTGTCGAGCGGACGCTGGGCTATCAGCACCTTGCCCTTGTTTTCGATGAGGGCGCAGCAAACGGGAATGGGAGAATTCAAGGGTGGATTGCGGAATTTGGGCGGCGGATTTTCGAATCCAGACGAGCAACGAAGTTTTTCTGCTCGCTTGGATTTGGGGGAGGTGGTCAGGGTGCTGAAAGTAACCGGACGGTTACATGCCTTAGTTTTCTTCATCCAGATTTTTGCCCAAGTGGATACTTCAATGCCAGAACTGAGCACCGTCAACGCGATCGATTACGCGATGATCCTTTTGTATTTCGCGATCATCATATGGGTCGGCATCTATGCGGCGCGAAAGAACCAGAGTACCGATGATTTTTTCAAGGCGGGTGGGCAGGTGCCGTGGTTTATGGCGGGCGTGTCGAACTGGGTGTCGGGTTTTTCGGCTTTCATGTTCGTGGCGGCGGCGGGATACACTTATAAGAACGGCACGAGCGCGGCGTTGCTGTTCACCTCGGCATTTTGGGCCTACTTGTTCGGCTACAAGTATTTTGCACCGATGTGGCGGCGGGCGCGGCTGCAAGCGCCGTTGGAGTTCCTGACCCGGCGGTTTTCGGCCTCGACGACGTATTTTTTCACGGTCTGTTCGATCCCGATCCAAGTGGTCGGCTTGGCGCAGGGGCTCTACATTCTGGCGATCTTTGTTTCGGCCGCAGTGGGTTTGGACATCGAGACCTTCAGCATTTTCGGGCTCACCCTCTCGGGGCTGCAGATGACTATGCTCGTCGTTGGCATCGTTATGATCGTTTATAGTGTGATCGGCGGATTGTGGGGAGCGGTGCTGTCCGATGCCGTGCAGGGGGTGGTGATCCTCGTGGTCTCAATTTTGATTCTACCGATTTCGTTGCACTTTCTGGGTAGCGATGGTGGTGCAGGTGGCGGAATATTTGCAGGTTTTCATCGGCTCGTGGCAGATCTGCCGAGTGAGTATCTCTGGCCGCACGGTGATCCGACGAATCCGCTGTTTTTAGGGTCCTACATTTTTAGTATGATTCTGGGCTACAATGTCGCTTGGCATGTGGTGCAGCGTTACAACAGCGTGCCGACCGAGCGGGATGCGAAGAAGATGGCGATGTTGTGCGCGTTCCTGTCGCTGTTCGGGCCGTTACTCTGGATTTTGCCGGTGATGGCGTCGAAGTTGATCTTCCCGGAGATCGGGTTGCTGTGGCCTAATCTGGAGGCGCCGGAAGAAGCTTCGTTTGTGAGTCTCGCGATGTTGCTACTCCCGCACGGCATGATCGGGTTCGTGGTGGCGGCGATTTTGTCGGCGACGCTAGGCCATGCCAATGACGCGTTTAACTGGTTGTCCGCGGCGATGACGAAGGATGTTTACGTGCCGATGCGGAAGAAGTTTGGGCTGAGCGAAGCGAGTGATCATCATCAGATGCGTTCGGCGCAGGTCTTTATGCTGATCGTCGGGGTCATGGGAGTGGGATTCGCCTTCTTCATCGCGAAGTTGGGGGGGGCGTTTGAGTTCAACCTCAAGTATTTCTCGATGGTGATGCCCTCTATGCTGATGCCGGTGATGCTGGGAATGATTTATCGTAAAACTCCGTGGTGGTCGGGCATGGCCTGTTTGGTCGCTGGGGTGGTCACGACCTTCACGCTGTTTTTCTTGGATCTATTTCCGAACGATGTGTATCCGCGCAACGTGATCGGCACGGCGATTTCGACGACTTTGGTGTTTGTGATTTCGGCTTTCTTCTATCGGGCCGATGACCCCCGTAGTGTGGAGGCGATCAAACTCGATCGCGATCTGCGCACCCCGGTCAAAGAGGATCTTGGCGGTACGGATCCGGCGGCGATGCAGGTCTACGGCATGGTGGGCAACGTGTGCTTCGTGCTGAGCGCGGTCTTGGCGGGATGCACGTTACTGCCGGCGACGGAGGTCGCTCCGGCATCGATCAATGCGATCGGTGCGGTGATCTTGGTGATCCTCGGCTGGGCGCTACGGCGACTGGCGAAGGTTAAAGTCGAGTGAGCGGATTGCGTTGGGGCGGGCCGGGAGGTTGGGTTTTCGATTTAGCTAAACTGGCGGGCGCGCACCCGAGGGGCATACGCGGGCGTGGTCTGCGGGCGTGGTCAAGCCACGCCCCTACGGGGTCGGGTGCGCGTTGTGCGTTGTTCCCGTGGGGCAGGTGCGGGCGTGGGCAAGCCACGCCCCTACGGGGTTGGGTGCGCGTTGTTCCCGTGGGGCAGGTGCGGGCGTGGGCAAGCCACGCCCCTACGGGGTTGGGTGCGCGTTGGGCGCTGTTCCCGTGGGGCAGGTGCGGGCGTGGTCAAGCCACGCCCCTACGGGGTCGGGTGCGCGTTGTTCCCGTGGGGCAGGTGCGGGCGTGGGCAAGCCACGCCCCTACGGGGTTGGGTGCGCGTTGGGCGCTGTTCCCGTGGGGCAGGTGCGGGCGTGGGCAAGCCACGCCCCTACGGGGTCGGGTGCGCGTTGTGCGTTGTTCCCGTGGGGCAGGTGCGGGCGTGGGCAAGCCACGCCCCTACGGGGTCGGGTGCGCGTTGTGCGTTGTTCCCGTGGGGCAGGTGCGGGCGTGGTCAAGCCACGCCCCTACGGGGTTGAAAGTGTTGACGCCTGCAACCCATACGCGAGACGCTGGTGGATATGTCGGACTTACCTGTTAGGCGAACGGAACGACTTCACCCCGGCCGAGTCTCGGCGCAGGGCGCGACTTACTACGTCACGTTTGTGACAAAGAATCGCGCCCATTGGTTGGCTTCCCAAGCGGGTCGCGAAGCAGTTATTACCACATTACGGGATTGGCATAATGAAGGTGATGGCGCGATCAGAGCGGCCGTAGTGATGCCTGATCATGTTCACGTTTTATCTGTGTTGGGTCGGAAATTGACCATCGGACGCTGCGTTTCGCGGTGGAAAAATAAGTCTCAGAAAGCGAGTGGTAATGAGGGAAAGTGGCAGCGTGATTTTTGGGAGCATCGCGTCAGAACGGGCGAGTCGATGGAAGACTACGGACTCTATATGCTACTCAATCCCTATCGAGCGGGTTTGGTGTCAGCCGGTGCTTCGTGGCCGGGATGGTGGTGGCCGGATCCAAACTGTTTCCGTTTTGCGTCGGCTCTCGACGAAGGAGGAACTCCGCCGAGGGATTGGCAAAATTACCCGGAGGATCGCTTTCGTGAGTTAGGGTTAGGAAAAGAATCCGACGGGGATGAGTGAATTTTTGTCGTGTTTTCGAGGACCGGTTTGGGGGTGTTTCACGTGGAGTGCGGTGAGGCAGGTGGCGGGCGTGGGCAAGCCTCGCCCCTACCCGGGGTTGGGGGCGGTGAGGCAGGTGGCGGGCGTGGGCAAGCCTCGCCCCTACCCGGGGTTGGGGGCGGTGAGGCAGGTGCGGGCGTGGGCAAGCCTCGCCCCTACCCGGGGTTGGGGGCGGTGGGGCAGGTGG
>Ga0209390_10007899_pt1 | contig 13400 bp, 14 predicted proteins | sample BON01_FD_187212 | JGI IMG/M metagenome (GOLD analysis project Ga0209390, IMG submission 187212) | Freshwater microbial communities from Lake Bonney liftoff mats and glacier meltwater in Antarctica - BON-01 (SPAdes) (version 2) | ecosystem: Environmental > Aquatic > Freshwater > Ice > Glacier... | reverse complement strand
CCACTACCTGACTCATTGACTGCCCGGCCTTGCCTTTATCGATCTTTGTCCTTTTTTCAAAGGGCTTTTGATGTTCGTTTTGATCGCAGGAATCGTCTGACAATTCCTCTCGCAAACTGGCCTGCTCGAATACTTTCCTCTTGGCGGGCACGCCTCCTCTGGCAGATGCCTCAACCCTGCTTGAGTTTATGTTTCTCATGTGCTCCTTGGTTGAGCGGCAACCGACAGCCTGCACGATGCTCGCGCAAGACTCATGATAAGTTCGCAATAGCTTGCAAGGCAAAGAAGCTTCTGCACCGTTGCATAAGCGCGCATGCACGAGTCCATATGCATTTTTGCGGAGAGTATGCATGCATTCACAGGTGTTGTGAGCACCATGCATGTTCAGGTGTGTTCGTTAGACAGATGTTGTGAACTGTGAACCTCAGCGTACACATTTGCTTCACGCTCGCTACAGGATGTGCATATGCGTGCATGTATGTGCAGTTTGTTTCATTTAGTATAGGGGAATGAGGATGGGGGGGTTCAGCTAGTTTATGAGGTCACTTGTTGCTTGGCGTGGGGAGTTGTTTTTGAAAGAAGGAAAGATAGGGGTGTTGTCTGCGTTTTCTCTATTTGTAACTCGGGTGGGAGTGCACGTGGGTGTATGTGTGTGTATACGCACACACACACACAGACTGCACAGATGGGGCATTTGAATGTGAGCCCAGGAGTCGGGATGAGACACCTGGAGGGCCCGGAGAATCCAGATGGACTAAATTTTGCCATACATGTATTTGTATATGTGTACAAAGTACACATGTGTATATATATACTAAAAGGCGGGATGAGATCTTGGACTAACTGTTTTTTTCATTAACATACTTTTTCTTCCGAAAAAGAAAAGCAAAAGATGTGAACGCAAACCACCGATATTCTCAAATCTAAGTTATGAGATTTGAGTGCATAGACCCTCAATCAAGGGTACTCAAGCTAAACAACTATTTATAGTAATAAAAGCAATCATCATCAATAGATGTTCATAGTGACGTAAAACATGCAGTGAAGTGGCTAAATTTTAGACACGTGACAGAATGCAATACGGATAAGTAAAATACAATAAATGTGTCCGTCTTCCGGACTCTGTGGGGGGGTCTTGGATTGTGGTTCCCAGTTTACCATCCTGAGTCCACTATGGTTCGACGGACCCCAGCTTTGACGCTCTATGAGCGTGTGTTTCTCTCGCTATCTCCTCACACGTGCACATTGTGCCCGATGTTCTCCCTCGATCCCTCTGTGGTGAGCCTCGCATATCCTTGCACCTGCTGGAGGATGGACACAAACACCCGATTGTGCGCTTCGCATACCTGTGTCGCATGATCTGTGAAGAGCTTGTCTTTTTTTCCTTCTTGTACATCAAGCTTTTTGAGCTTGGTGCAGAAGTCGCTTTCAACAACCGATTCACGATTACCCACTATAAAGTTAATCTGCTCAAATTGCCACTTTGGGGCAGCAGCTTTGAGCGCACCGATGACTCGGATGTTTTTGTGCTGCTCATTTGCTTCTGCTTCTTTCACCTATAAGAACCCCTCATCCCTGTCTGTCGACCTGCACAGCTGACACCCTGCTGATTGAATCTTGCCTATTTTGGTCTGAAAACTGTCGATTGGCGTATTTCCTGTCACCGCCGTCCCCAATCTTCTCCTTCGCTTGGGATTTTTTTGTCACTCAAATACTTCCCCAGCATCAACCTTCTTGCATCCTGTCTCAGCATGAAGTCCGCTGCCCATGTACCGTAGAGAGGCTGGTGGATGCCTCCCCTTTTTCTCTTCTCCTTGATGAAGCTTTTTTCACTTTCCTCATCCATCCATGTACCATGCTGTAGAGCCGTTACCATACTCGGATCATAGCTTACATCCGGGTCGACTTGTCGTCTGTGTTTGCTGATGTGTTTCCAATCTCCTGTCACACGATCCCGGTGTTTGCACACCTCCTCTTTTGTTGGACCTCGTCTCTCTTTTGCACCCCGCCGTTCCACATCGACTTTCGATCTTCATAGCTCACTGTACCTTCTTTCAGGCGTGGCTTTTGCCATGTGAAGACTGCTCCATTTGTCCTGCCGTGCCATTTCGTCAGGAAATTACACGTGTTTATATATGTCGTTTAAATACATTGTAATGTCGTATTTAATCTTAAACGACATACTAATTCTTTGATGTCAATTTCCGATTAGTATTTGTCGTTTAAGTTCTTATCAGACTTAATTATGTCAAATAAGAAGTAAGCGATTTAAATTCTTAAGTGACATATAATGTTAAAGGAGATAATTTCATAATTTCTATGGACATAATTTCATGGACGACATAATGTGTTGACCGACATAAATAATGTTACACGACACAATTTGATTATATGACACAATTATTCAAACGACATAAAACATCGGATAAAGGTTATCCGACATAAGTATGTCGCACAATTTGATACGATATACACATACACCTTATTAAAGGACATGTGTATTCAAATCTAAGAATCTCTTTCAGGACCAGTCAGGAATGGGTATTTCCACTTTGTTCGGTGACAATAACAGTTGAAGTGTACCACCTCGACTCGACCCTTTGTAGGGGAGTTGGTGATTACTGCTTTCCTTCTGTCCGTTGACTTGTTTGGACCATACCCTACTGCATAGCACTCGCTGGCTAGTTGCGTTGGTTGAAATGTATGATTGTATGCATCATCAGTTGCAGGAGCGCACAGAATGTCGAGGACAATCTTTGCTGTCTCTACCCAAGTTGAAACTGGTCTTGGAGCGCATATACAGGCGCTTGAAAACGATGGTTTCCGTAAGCACCAGTCTGTTGATGGAACCACGCGCCATTGAATGGCGCAGGCCAGTGCCTTCCATGTGTGATTTGGCACCACCAGTAAGGACAGTATCGCTCCGGGTGGTACACGACGGATCGGGCCTGATGTAACCTCTCCACAGTCAACAATGTGTTGCGGAAAATTCAAGGGCCTTGCGAACATCTTTGCCTGAAATAGCCTTGTCTGCTTGGATGTCAGCTTCTTCATTTGCAGGTGCTCCTCGATGCGCTTTCACTTTGACCATAAGCGTTGCTGCTCCTGCTGTTGCTCTTTTTTAAACATGTTTGATTGCTTCTAATAAAATATTTGCGTCTGGCGCTCCTGATAAATCCCTTTGCCGCCTTCACCTACCCATCTTTTTGCAGCCTGCGGCTTTCAGCAGCACTTGGTTGTCGCACAAATAAAGCATGGGGGTTGTCACAGGGGTGTCGCGTAATGCCAAGACGATGGCTGCTAGTTCTGGACGGTTCTAGCTGGATTCTTTCTCTTCGCGTCCCACTTTCCTCTGCTGCCTTTTCATTTTTTTCCACAGGTTCATATAACCTGCTTCCATTTTCTCTACTTTTTGTTTAAATCTATCACCCGTTGCGACTGTGCCTCGGAAGCCGTAACCTCCTAATTTGCCGATCACTGTGCCCATCCAGTATTCCCGCTTGATATCAGTCAGTTGTACTTGACATTCGTCCTTTCCGCCTTTCCACCTAACGCCCTCGCTGCTGTCAACAAAGCCTCAATTTGTTTTGCCGTGACAATGAGATCTTTGTGAACCCCAGTATGAAGTGTGATCCTCACTCATTGCCAATTTTGATGTTGCCTTGCTTGCACCATGACCTGTATCATACGCTCTGCCCGTAATGTGCTTTCTTTTTGCTCTCGTTCTTTTTATTCTTCTTCTCTTTCGATTTCGTTTCATCACAGTTAAAGAAGATTTCTTTCCCGCTGATGTCAAATGAGCAGATTTCCTCTGCCCCTTTTTGTGACCTGTACCACACGACACGACCGATGCACGGTCATCGTGCTTGCCTCTTCCAGCCAACTCTCTTTTTCTTGTTCTGACAGCCTCCCATCTTACTACCGTTGGTCCTTTTTTTTTCCCCCACGAGAGTAGATCTCCTCGTCCCGCCGACTGAAAGAAAGGAAGGGCAAACATCGCTGCTTCTCCTTCAATTCTCATGGCACTGTTGATCTGCTGCAGTACTCGTAATACTGCTCACGTTGGTGATCTGTATCCAGCTTCCTCCAGCTCTTCTTTTCGTTTAGTCTCCTTCCGAATAGTTGACATCAGCGTTTGCTCGTGGCCTTCCCAACACTCTTGCCTTTTCAGAAAGTTCCATCCCCCGCTAGTGATTGTCCATCCTCGTCCTGGGTCTGGGCATGTGGTCAGATCTTCCGTCGTGATGATTCTCGTTTCGTCCACTCGTTGTACCCATACCTGTGACGAGTCTAAGATTCTGACGAAACCACCCGCTGGCCCGGGAATCTTTTGGTCCAGGAACCAATCCTTTCCTATCTCTGGTGGCGTTTCTTGCTCACGAAGCAGGTGAGGGTCGTATGCAGCCGTTGGCATCGAGGGCACTTCCCACCGCATGATTCCGCGCATGAACTCCGAACTTTTCTCGTCAATTGGGTTGCTGACAATGAGTGGATGATGTGTTGAGCTTTTGCCTCGAGGGCTCGATCTCTTTACTCCATTCACTGTGTAGCCTGGCAGCGTTAGTGTATGTTCAAGTTCGTTGTTGAAGCATTCTCGATTTTCATCCAAAATAAAGTCAGTGATCGTAGGTGCAAAGTGATACGCAACTAAGTGGTCAAGTACCCTTTGGCTACTGTCCAAATCCTCTGCTCTCTCCTCGTGCTCTTCCCCACCTGTCGGTCTCAAGGGAAAGCCTTTTTGCTCCAATGTGAGCCACAACCATGTTGACTCGTCCACCAATGCCGAATTGAAAGCGATTGCTTCTCTGACTCGCTCCATCATCACAATAGTGTCGCCGCCTTGCTTGTCGTCTAATCTGCCAGCATACCTATGCTGCAATCAGCGACGACCGCCTTGCCTGGCTTGTCGTCTAATCTGCCAGCATACCGGATCTACATTGGTGAAAATCATGCCGATCAGTGGCTGTTGTGGTTTTAGATTTGTCGTTTGGATCCTTTTTTTGCACGCTAAGCACCTGCCACCTCGACCCAGTTGCATCTTGTGAGAGTTCTTGCCAAACTCCTTAACAACCCCGTACTGTGCAATGTGCACATTGCTTGCACTTCGCTTGGGGTGTCGGCTTGTGCCACCATCCCGCACTCTCGAACTCTGGCTCGTGCTGCCCACTCCACCAAGAGCCCGGTAAGAGTAGGACAGGTCTATCCTTGTCGAATCTGTTGGCGAGATGCTAGTCTAAAAGACCTTGCCAGGCTTGGAATCTGTTGGCCTTTTGGTTTGTTCCATGCCCATTTATCTAAGCCTTAAACTCTACCATGTCGGCCACCCCCTCTTCAATCTGCGCCTCTGCTGTCTGCCGCACGTCTCTTACCTTTCCGACGAAGCTTGTGTCCATCGTGTGCGTGTTGACTGCTACCTGTTGCACTAGTCGTCTTTGTGTTGCCGCTCCTTTTTTGACTGGGCGACTCCTGTCAAGCCCTGCAGTATTGTATTCTGCATACTCAGAGATTGCCTTCTTGATCAATCCTTGGGCTCGATCCAGAAAAAAGAGTCCGCGTCCCACATCGAATGCATGTCGTCAACGAGCTGAAACAGCAGATGGTCGACATGCGTCTTTGCCTGTCAGCTATCTCGCTCACTACGTGCAGGCTTGATGATATTTGTAAAGAGGTGTTGCACTATAATCCGGACCTCTTTAACGTCGTCTGCACCTACTCCCCGTAGCAGCATGATCTTTAGCAAGTTGGCGAGAGAATTTCATACGTTACCTCCAGCCAAGCTTCTGCTGCAAAACTCCACTGAATGCGTCTGATTTCCGCTTTCGTTCGGCTTTTGATGTCATATCATCGGACCCTGTTTCGTCTGACGTCTCCTTGCCGCTCTCAGATTGGATATTCGCGAGAGTTTCTTTCAATTCAATCCACTCTGACAAAACTGTTGAGAAGCACTCGAATTTCTTGACACTCGGATTGCACCTTCTGTCTGTTGATGGTAGCTCGAGGCCTTCCCAATCAATTCGATTTAGGTGCTTCTGCATAAGACATTGGGTGGTGCGGTGGAGTCCTTGCGCATTGGGTACACGCACTCGAACTCTTTTCTGACCAATCAACGTTGCAGACAACCTGAGCTGTGGTGGCAGATCCTGATATGCTTTTGAGAAAAACCCCACGGCTGTCCTTTGTAGATCTTCGACGCTTTCGAGCCCTGCCTTTTTCAAGATTGGTATGCCTTTCTTCAGTGCCTCTTCACCTGTCCACAATAGATTCCAGATTGTTGCATCAAGGCTCCACGCAGCTAGCTGAGTGTCTACACACGATCCCCCAATCTTCTGAATTCGTGTTTTGCACTTCCAGATGGACCGCGTTGCCGTTGCCAAGCTCATCTTTTCAGGGACGAGCACTAGAGCGAGTTTTGGGTCCATTTTTTCTGCTCATGTGACTGACACTTTTTGACTGTGCAACAACTTCACCAATCGTGACCAGAAGTTTTTGTTTGCTACGTCCAGTCCCACAGCTCCATTTCGGAAATCAAGACAGTAAATGAGTTGCAGTGCCACTCTGTCAACGTGCGTGCTAATTTTGCTAGCACAATTTTTTTGATGACATCTTCATGCCGCATGCATTGGTCAACGTGCTGCAGCAAGGCCTGCGTGAGTACTCCTGACGGCAGGGGGCACTCATGGGAAACTTCCTGCAACTGGGAAGGTTTACAGAGAGTTTGTTGTTGACCATGGTACATGCCATACGTTTTATACGCTTGTACCTAGATTATTTGCAGACACTCTGACTCACTCTGCGACTATTCGATGAGGGCTGCTGAGAACCCGAAGGCGACGATTCCTTTCTGTGCAAAGAGTTCGACAGAAAGTTCTGACGTCAGTCGCAGGTGGCTTTTAATTAGATCATGTGCAACCCTGCTTTTTCACGGACTACCTTTTGCACACAGAGCATCCAGCAAAGCTAATAGACTATTTCTTACGAAGTAATAAAAGCAACATCAATCAATCTCTTGCGGACTACCTTTCTCATGTCACCCTTTCCTATGCCGCAGTGACCTAGGTACCGGCACGCGTCAGTGATGTGTAGCGTTTTGAGACGTTCGCCATTTATCCTCAGATCTGGTGCCCGCATTCTTTTCCTTTGCTTTCGATCCTTGTCAATTATGAGCAAGAACGTTGCTTTAAAGTTGATCTCAATGCCACACCATGTTGTGAACTCCTGCCCCACATCTAGCAAAGTTTGCATTCCTTCTGGTGTCTCAGCAAAAACCGAGATGTCGTCGATGACACCTATGCAATTAAACTAATAGCTATGGTCGGCGTCTTGACTGCTATCATCCTGGTCCTTGCCAATCTGCAAACCATGACAGATCCCCTGATGCTGCCCAGTTGCTGTGAGCATTCGCAACAGAGCCTTGCTTTAGATATTGAACAGTTGCGGGGACGTCATGCTTCCTTGCGCTACACCTGCATCAAACGTCATTGTTGCACTTTCTGCGTCGTTTGCAGCCCAAAGGACTGTTGCGCTGTCGTAAATCTGCTCCAGCAAGTCAATATCTGGTACATGAAACATATTCATCACGTGCCAAAGAGCTGCCTGTGACATTGCATGGAAGGCGTTTCTGAAGTCGATGTCGACTCGATAGACTTGCTTTCCATGTCTGTGGGCTTCATGCGTGACAAAATGCATTTTTTTGCATTTTGTTGTTGACACTTCCACCCTGCCTGCCTCCGCCCTGCCCTGGTTCGAACACATTTGTCTGTTCCACGATCCTTTTTAGCCGCTCGTTAATGTTGTACTTGAGTAGTTTGTACCCACTGTTGAGCAGCACTACCGGTCTATCATCAGACATTTTGTTGGTGCTGCCTCCTTTGTGGAGTGAAGAGATGGTGCCATTCATGGTGGGCCGACTTTGGCGCGCGGTGTCGATGGTTTTTTCAGTAGAGTCAATACTACTAGTATTTTATTTACCCACGCTTGCACGATCAAGAATCCCTCGTCTGAGATTGTCTTTAATAGCTCATTGGGGCACTTGTCCGGGCCTGACATCTTGTCTGGTTATAGACGGTATTCAACATACTTTGCGATGTCTGGACTGGTGAGTGCGCCACGCAACCTGCCCTGCGTGCCACTAGCGGTTCTGTATGCGTCGTTTTTTAGTTTGGCATCAGCTCCAGCGCTGCTATACTTCCTTTGTTGTGCCGGAAATCTGTGAGGTGCCAGCATCACTGGCAGAAGGCAACTAGCTTTCGTCTATTGTGCTCGGCAGTGTCCTGCGGGACACTTGCACAGGCCTTGCTCACGTTGCCCCAATTCGTCTTCGTAGGCTCAGGTCGCCGTCTTTGTGCACCCACGCAGCCTTCTTGCGAGGGACATTTGAGGCAGCACTATGATATTCAATGATATGCCACGGTGGCACAGATACTGGTTGGAAATCAGGTAAAAGTAAGACAGATGAGAACTCATCATTGTTATCTGACGACAATGCAGTTTCATTATCAGAAGACGGTCCGACAATGTCAAGATTGTAAAGATGTGACATGTATGCTGAGGGCTGCATATGCAAACTCACCACAGGTCGGGTTGCTTTCTTTAATCCATCTTTCTAAGCTTTTGGACAAAACTAGTAAAGGGGGGTTTCCAATTTTTTCCGGCTAAGTACACAGTCATGGTGAGCAAGCTTTTGCTCACAAACTGCGTACAGGCCCATCACAATATGTTGAAGGTACTACGACACATGAAGTTGAATCTTCACCTCTCGACAAGACGGCCTCAAAATATTGGGTTTCCCGGTCACGCTGGGACCAGTTTTTTTGAAATTCCGTATTTGCAAGAATACTGTCTTTCAAGACCAAGAAAATGTTTACAAAATCGACAAAAAGTCATCAAAAAAAATTCACGGGGCTGCGGCCCGCACCCCCTCCGTACGGGGCTGCGCTCCTCCCACCCACTGAGGCAGGTGCCAAATGTCTGTCCGCAGTGGTGCTTGCTCACCATGACCGTGTACTTAGCCACCAGGTGTGTCATCTCATCTGGTGTGAAGGTTGCAAAAGTGGGAAGGTTTAGTATTCGTGTGTGCCCTTGGAATTTATCAATGAACTTTAGTATTACCCGGAAGTTTGTTGCTTTGCAATGGCATATGATATCACAGTGTGGAGTTCGTCCTCGAGTACTGTTGTGCCTGCAGTGCGGGCACACCCTGTCTTGGTGACCCGCCCGAGCATGTTGGCAGCATTAATAGTTGTGGATAGTATATAATCCGAAACTTGAACAATTTCTTGGGTCAAAAGTGACTAATCGGGTGCTCACCACCCGCTTAGTCCGATCTGTTAAGAGGGTCCTTAAAAGGCCTTGAGTGGCCCCCCCGTCACTTTAAATCAGTTGGTAAGGGTGCGGCACTCAAACTTGAAAGGAAAACAGTTATCCGCAAATTCCTGGTTCGATTCCGGCCGAAAACCAAGACACCAAATCCATATGAAAAGAGGGTCCAAAGGATGTTGATTCTTGGACCCTCCTTTTCCCCTCAAACCCACGGGGTTCAAAGGTGATTCATCAGTCACTTTAGCTCAATGCATAAGAGCGTGGCACTCGACAGAATCATGGGTTATCCGCAGAACGCCGGTTTGATTCCGGTTGATGTGTATGTTTATAGTCATACATTTCAAGTTTAGAAGAGGATCCTGATGGATCTTTCGTGATTCATTCATTCGTCACTTTAGCTCAGCCGATAAGAACCACGGCGCAGCACCTAACAGACAGAACGGTTGTCTGCAGGTCCCCGGTTCGATTCCTGCTGTTAACCCGACAACTCAAATCCATATTTGAGCCACCCTCAAACAAAAGTTCTAAACTACTGAATCCAGTAAAACAAGCCCAAAAAAAAGAATGGCATCTCAAGCACGGGTTCTAAACTACTGTTTCCAGTAAAACAAGCAAATAAAATCAAATCACTGATTAAGCCTCAGACGGTTGGGTATTCAAAACCCAAGAAAGAAAGAAAGAATAAACTTTTGATGTGTAATACTTTGTTTGGATCCGAAGGATTTTTAATTGTTTGGAGCAGGATTGATGAGTGAGGTATGGGGCTGGCTTACACATATACTATTCGAGACGATGTAAAACTTGCTCAGTTGGTCAGAGCGCGGGACTCAGGCTGTTAATTCGGAGCTCGTCGGTTCGATTCGGGCAAAAACTCAGAAAACCGAGAACTCAAATCTACATGGATTTGAACTACATAGACCCTGAAGCAAGGGTACTAAATTACGGTTTCAAGCAATAAAAGAAATCAAAAATCAATACTCCGCTTGTGTTGTGGAGATGCCAGTGTACGTATGCTCACACTCGTTTTGGTGGATTACTGAGTGTACGCTCGACATGTTTTTCGAGTCGCCATTGATCGGAACATTGGGCCTGAAGGTATTTCTTCAGTGGCAAAGTGCACGGTTCTGGTTATGCAGCTTTTCCTCACAAACTGCGTAGAGGCCCATACGTGACAATCTTTTGAAGGTACAACGACACATCAATCTCTACCTCTCGACGAGACGGCCCCGAAAGATCAGGATTCCCGGTCACGCTGGGACCGGATTTTTTGAAATTCCGTATTTACAAGAATTCTGTCTTCAAGTTCAAGACCAAGAAATTTTCCATAAATCGACAAAAAATCATGAACAAAAATTTCGCAGGGCTGCGCCCCGCACTCCCTCCTTACGGGGCTGCGCCCCACCCACCCACAAAGGTAAATGCTAAATATCTGGCCGCAGTGGTGCTGGATAACCTGGGAGGGCATGTGCCAGTGTTTTCATCGGTGTTGAGACGGTGACTTTGTGGCGAGCATGTGAGTCAATAAACGATCAAATTAGGCGTACTTTTGTTCACACATGTCACAAACGACAAAAGCTTTTTGAAGGCAAATCTGCAATAAGAATCAACACAATTGTCCGATTACAATGAAAATGAATGCAGTAGAATTGCCTGCTCGAGACACATCTTTGCATCATACATCATATTGTTGAAATATGGCATATGAACGAGGCATCATCACATTACTTCCTCCCCACCTGTCTACCCAATAAAAATAAGATGTATCTGGAATCCGGAGATAGTTGTCAGCAAACCATAATTTCATGCGGAAACGATCTGGCTCGTGTTTCCAATAAAAGCCCCCAAACCGATAGTCTGACGTACGAATTTTTGGTACCAAGAATTCAAACCAGACGTATTCTCCTTTCGAGAAATAAACCAGCAGAGAAATGATGTTTTTTGCAAATCATCTTTGTAACAACTCCTACAAGTTTTCTTGTAAGAATTGCAGTGCAGCGCATGAATGTAGAATTATTTTGTCTGTTGTGTGACATACATTTTTGACAATTATAGTGAATTTGTGTTTTATTTTTCTCCTCGTTACATGACATTCAATTGACCCTCAGAATTTAAATTTCTCGAATTTTTTACAATTTCTGGAACATCCAGCAAGAATGTGTGTGGGGCAGAAAATCAGAGGTCCATATAGGACCTCTTGTGAGAGTTGCAGCTTCTCAAGCAGGGCGAGTTTTTTCGCACATTTTGCTTCCTGCTGCACCTGTGCTTTTGCCTGCTCCTCACGCTGCACGGCAAACTGCTTGCGTTTCGTGCTCTCGTCCGGTATCGTCTCCTGCCGATATTTTGAGTGAGTCCTACTCTTGAAAGCTCACGAATTGTCGACGCAAAACAAGTTGGCTTGTGTTGTGAGTAAAATCAAATTTTATTGGGAGCAAGAGACACCACAAAAACGCAGCACAGCACTGTCCGCGGCACAATCTCTTCATATGGGCGTCTACACTCCGGAACACAGCCTAGGCTGGATGCATCGGGGTCCCAGATGCCTACCAATGTCCCGCGCACTGCAGCGGTGCAGGTGAATAATATTTCCCTCCTTTTTAAAAAAACACAAAAACACCAAATTATTGCATGCAAACAATTGCAAAAATTAATAATAAGTAGCAAATTTATAAAAAAATCAGGGAAAGGTTTAGTATTTTTGGGAGCTTTAAGACACTACAATTCAAAGCTTGTGAGGTATTGATAATTTTGCACGCTTCATGGTAATGCTATGAAGTTTTACATCTAATCTAAGTTCAAATGAATTTCAATAAGATGATTTGAATTTCTCGTTTTGAAATTCCTACCGCTTACAATTGTATGATTTGTTTCCAAAATAGCGGTAATGTTGAAAATGAACATTTAAATTGATGACAAGAATATTTTTCACAATACGAGATTATATTTGCAATATTTTGGAGTATGCAAGCTTTCTGACATAAAGCTTGTACAGAATATGCTATTTTTGATGTCTAAGCAGCATCAACACAACGTGTTATGATATCTTTAAGGCAAGTAAATATTATCTTCTCAGGCAAGATTTCTCGAGTTGTTTAGTTGTCATATTGCACTTTGTTCCGTATCGTGCAACATAGCAACCAGACACAAACATTTTTGGTACAAATACAAACAACTCGAAATCGTCATCTTGAGGGGGCTGCAAGTGGTAAAATGAACACACTTGAATCTTGAATCTCAAGATTCATTTAAATTCTGAAATCGAAAGTACGAAAACAGACCTGGCTCAATTACGCTCCTTCATTCCCCATCGTTGGGCTTGGCTGTTAATGCGGGCACAGGGAGGCAATCAGACTGTGGCATCACCCGTAGAGAGCCAATGACAAAGGTGTCATATAGTAAAAGATGCTCCATGAGTAGACGGGGGTATTGGTCTAAGTTTCAGAAGGATCAGGTCAATTTTTGGTGTTCGATGTGTCATTTTACGTTTGATCATTTAGAACATGTGTAAACGAAATCATTTCTATTTTGATCGTCTGAGCGCTAACTTGCTTGCCAAAAGGTCACCGTCTCACAAGTACAAAAACACTGGCACATTATCTCCCGGACCGTGCACCGGTGAGGGTACCAGAACTGCCTATTACAGACTGCGCGGGAAGCACCAACAATCGTCTCCCAAGGTGGCCCAAGCTGAGCGCAATAGGTGTGACAGAAAATATCGTCACAAGTTTGTATTCGTTTCAGGACCGCAGGCTTTATTTTTTCGCGCTGCACATTTTTTCTGAAATTCCAAACCGTCAACTGTCCCTATTTTTTTTTGGAAAACGGTTGGGATTGGACGGTTTGGAATTTGAGAGAAAAAATGTACAGCGCGAAAAAATCGTTTGTCACAGCTGCTCCTGTAGTATGCACCCACGTTCGCATTTTGGAAATCATACTACGCCCGTTTTCAAATCTCTCTGGTGTAATACCAGAGACATCGGAACCCGAGAGCCTTCCCAGCGCTATTTGTGGTACATGGCCTTTCAATTCTGCATTATGAACATATATGCATTCATATACACACCGTGTGTCCATGTGTGTGTGTG
>Ga0209390_10007897_pt1 | contig 13402 bp, 12 predicted proteins | sample BON01_FD_187212 | JGI IMG/M metagenome (GOLD analysis project Ga0209390, IMG submission 187212) | Freshwater microbial communities from Lake Bonney liftoff mats and glacier meltwater in Antarctica - BON-01 (SPAdes) (version 2) | ecosystem: Environmental > Aquatic > Freshwater > Ice > Glacier... | reverse complement strand
GAGGCTGCCGGCGGGGCGACGCAGGGAGGATCTGGAACGGCGTTTTTTCGATTTCATCGAAAGGGGTTTCCACGGGCGGGTGTTTGCGTTCGATGAACGTGCGGCGAGCTGCTACGGGGAAATTGCATGCGGTCGGGAGGCCGCCGGGTTGCATGTGGATGCGGTGGATCTGATGATCGCAGCGATCGCGAAGGATGCGGGTGCGACGGTGGTAACGAGGAACACCGGGGATTTCGAGGGCTGCGGGATTGAGTTGATCAACCCGTGGGAGTAGGACGGTCGTAGAAACAAGGTAGCCCCGTTTTCCTGTCGGTTCAAAACCCCTCACCAAGTTGCCTTTTCCAAAAAAAAAAAAGCCCCAAGATTTCTGCGTATGCTCAGGATAGGCGAGCAGGCATACTCTCAAGGGGCGGATGGGGAAAATGTAGCGGGAACGGTTCATTTGTCGAAGCTTCAATCTGCTCTTCTTTCCCAATTCTCAATTCCGATCGTCAGGGCAGCGTTAATATGGTCGGAGAGGTCGGCGTCCATGGAGAAGGGTTGGGTAATTTCTAGGAAGGCCCAGCGGCCGTGGGTGGCGAGGTGGTTGATGCCGGGGATCCAGTAGGTGTGCATGGTGAGGGCTTTCTCCTTCGCGTCCTCGCCGCGGAAGCCTTTGATCTCGACGATGAGGTTGAGCGGGTCTGGTTTGCCGTCGTTCACCTGGAGGATGAAGTCGGGGAGGTAGCGGTGGGAGGAGGCTCCTTTGAGATACGGGACTTCGAAGCCGAGGCCTTGGTTTTTCACGTAGGAGAGGACGGCGGGGTGTTCTTCGGCGATGCGGGCGAACTCGGCTTCCCATTCGGAATCGGTGACGACGAGGTTGAGGTGGGATTTTTCGGGATCGGTAGTCCAGGTGGGTTTCGAGGAGTTGAAGGCGACGGCGGAGCTGGAGCCGGAGGAGTTGTAGGGATCGAGGATGGCGAGGATATGCTGGTCTTCCTGGCTGCCGAGCAGGATGGCGGATTGGATTCTACCGCAGGCTTTGTCTGCCATTTCCCGCATGAGGATCTGGGCGGGGTAGCAATCGCCCTAGCAGGTGAGGTGGCCATCGAGCCACTGGCGGACGATGCGCTTGAGCTGGCCGAAGAGGTGGAGCTGGAGCTCGCCGTTTTCATCCCGGTAATGGGTCTCGATGAGGCGGGTGGTGAGCTTGAAAAGGATGGTGGATTCGCGCTCGGTGCGGAGGTGCTCGACGTTGAGCTCCACGGTCTCACCGACGATACCGGAGATGACGGTTTTCGATGGGCCGACGACGGTGGGGTTCAGCTCGAAGGAGTGGTCATCGTTGAACTCGGCGATGAGCCGCTTCCCGGATTGTTCGGTGCGGTAGCCTTGGACGCGGGGAAAGTTGATTTCGAGCTGCTCGCGCTCCTTCATCGCATGGACGCGGACGGTGGGCTTGGGTGGTTTCGACTCGGCGATGACTGGCTTGGCGGTGAAGTCGAATGGGATGCCGAGAATGTCCGCGTATTCGACATCGAAGAGGCCTTCCTCATTGAGTTCGTAGGACTGGCGGCGAAGGCCGCGGCCGACGACCTGCTCGCAGAGGAGCTGGGTGCCGAAGGCGCGGACACCGAGTATGTGGGTGACGGTATTCGCGTCCCAGCCTTCGGTGAGCATGGAGACGGAGACGACGCAACGGATCTCGCCGCCGAGCTTGCCGGGCTGGCCGACGGAGTTCATTACCTCGCGCAGGAGATCGGAATCGGTGATTTTCTTTCCGGCCTCGGAATTGCCGGTGCGTTGGATGAGATCCCGGCGGTAGCGGTCGATCTCCGGGGCGAACATTTTCCGGAATTCCGGGTCGAGGGCATCGCCGGATTCGAGTTGCTCGGAATCGATGAGCAGAGATTTCGGCTGGGGGAGGCGGTTGCCATCGTCGTCGTAATTTCTGAAGAGTGGGAACTGGCCGAGGTGCGGCGGCGGGATGGTGCCGTCCTTTTTCTCAGGATGCTCGAAGCCGGAGATGTATTTATAGACCAGCTCGGAAATGGCGGTGTTCTGGCAGACGACGATGAAGACAGGCGGGCGGGTGTCGCCGGATGCTTTCCACGAGTCGAAGGTTTTCACGTAGTGGCCGTAAAGCGCCTCCATGGCGGTGATGAGCAGGGGCGGGAGGGAGAGCGGGTCGTAAGAGGCGGCTGCTTTGCTGCGCCCGGATTTCGGCAAGGAGGCTTTGGCTTCTTTGAGCGATTCCCAGAGGATGCGGAGCTTGGGGGTGTCGTGCAGGGAGTTGTCGGAAATGGGGACGCGGGGGAGCTTGACGATGCCGCATTCGATGGCATCCATGAGGGAGAAATCGCTCATGACCCATGGGAAAAGCGTGCCCTCGCGATAGCCGGAGCCGGCCAGGAAAAACGGGGTGGCGGAAAGGTCGAAGACAAAGCGCACGCCGAGGACGCGCTTCACAGCCTCAATGCCGTTGATCCAGAGGCGGGCGTATTCGTTTTGTTTTTTGGCCTCTTTTTTGTCGTCGCCTTTGAGGCCATCGACAGTGTCTTCGGCGGTTTCGGGATCGGTTTTCTCGCGGTAGCAATGGTGGGCTTCATCGTTGAGGACGACGATGTTCTTCATGCCCATGAGATCACCGAGAACGCGCTGCACCATCTGGCCTTCGGTTTCCTTGGTGAGGAGGTCGGAGCCGCGGCCTTGGAGAAGGGCTTTGCCGCCGGAGGAGATGGTGAGTTTTTCGCGGAGCTGGAAGGAGTGGTAGTTGGTGATGACGATTTTCGCTTTCCCGATTTCCGGGAGCATGTCGGCGGGAAGGATCTCGCGGGATTTGTAGTAGCTCTCGGCATCGTTCGGCAGAAGGACGTTGAGCCTGTCCTTGATGGTGATGCCGGGGGCGACGATGAGGAAACCTTTGGAGAAAAGCTTGGAGGCGGGCTGGCGCACGGCGTTGACCGTCTGCCAAGCGATGATCATGGACATGACCGTGGTCTTGCCCGCGCCAGTGGCGAGCTTGAGGGCGATACGGAAGAGGTTGGGATTAGCAACGCCGTTGACCGTTTCGAGATGTTTCTGGAACTTTTTGTATTGGGATTGTTTCGGGGCAACCTCGGTGAGCCAGATGGCAGTCTCTACCGCCTCAACCTGGCAGAAAAAGGGCCGCAGCCCGTTGAATTCATGATGACGCCAGTGCTGGAGGAGTCGCGCGGTCTCTGGAGTGACGCCCCAGTTTTTCGAGTCGGGGATTTTCCGCCAAGCGTCCACTGCGGAGCGAACCTCATTGATGATCAGGTGAGGATCGTAGGTCTGACCGTCGATGGTCATGCCTTCGTCTGTGTTAATGACGAGCTCGGTCTGGGCGTGATTCCTATTCTTCTTTGCCTTGGGGACAGGTGTGACGTAAGAGCATTTCCGCCGCTCGGAGAGGATGGTGTCGTTGGGTTGGCCGGAGTCGTCGAGCTGCCAATGCCGCGCGGGATATTGGTAGGGAGAGTTGAGTATGGGTTTCTCGAAGAATGTCTGCGCCATGGTTAATATATGTCTATTGATCCGCTTTAGAGGTGGCAAGGTGATTTGATAGTTGCCTCACCTGAAACTCCCAGCCGCGGCATTAGGAATTGGGCTTGGATTTCCGCCAATGATCGAGGCGTTCCTTGATTCGCTTTTCCATGCCTTGCTCGCCGGGGGTGTAGTAGGTGCGGCCCTCGGGGAGGTAGGCTTGGGGGACGTAGTTCCCGGTGTAATCGTGGGAGTAGAGGTAGCGCATGTCGTCCTCGGGTTTGCCGGTGAGTTTTTTTGAAGTCGGAGTGCGGAGGTGCTCGGGGACGGCGAGGGTGCGGCCGGTTTCAACGTCTTTCATAGCAGCTCCGAGGGCGGCGTAGGCGGAGTTGGATTTCGGCGAGGTGGCGAGGTAAACGGTGGCGTGGGCGAGTGGGATGCGGCCTTCGGGCATGCCGACGAACTCGAGGGCGTGGTGGGCGTCGAGGGCCACGCGCAATGCCCCGGAATCTGCCAGGCCGATGTCCTCGGAGGCGGCGATGACGAGGCGGCGGGAGATGAAACGCGGGTCCTCGCCGGCGTGGAGCATTTTCGCGAGCCAGTAAAGGGCGGCATCGGGATCGGAGCCGCGGATGGATTTGATGAAGGCGGAGATGGTGTCGTAGTGGCCTTCGTCGCCGTAGTGCACGGCTTTGCGCTGGATGGATTCCTCGGCGATTTCCAGGGTGATGTGGACGGCGGAGGTGGAGCCGACGGTGGCGAGTTCGAGGGCGGTGAGGGCTTTGCGGACGTCCCCGTCGGAGAGCTTGGCGAGGTGAAGTATCGCTTCGGGGGCGGCGGTGATCTGCATGTTACCGAGGCCGCGTTCGGGATCGGCGATCGCCTTTTCCAACAGATCTTTGATGGATGTTTCATCGACCGCTTCGAGCTGGAAGATCTGGGAGCGGGAGATCAGCGGGGAGTTGACGTAAAAATAGGGGTTGTGAGTCGTCGCGCCGATAAAGCGGACGGTGCCGCGTTCGAGGTGGGGGAGAAGGACGTCTTGCTGGGCTTTGTTGAAGCGGTGGATCTCGTCGATGAAAAGGATGGTCGTTTCGCCGCGGAGGTCTTGGTTCATCTTCGCCTGGGCGATTTTTTCGCGGATCTCGGCGACGTTTGACTCGACGCCGTTGAGCGATTCGAAGCGGGAGCCGGTGGTTCTCGCGATGACATTGGCGAGCGAGGTTTTTCCTGTGCCGGGAGGGCCGTAGAAGATCAGTGAAGCAAAGCGGTCCGCCTCGATGGCGCGGCGGAGGAGTTTTCCTTCGGCCAGGATGTGACCTTGGCCGAGGACCTCGTCGAGGGTGCGCGGGCGCATCCGGGCGGCTAGAGGCTCGCGGATTTCTGGTTTTTCGGCTTTCGCCTGGGGGCTGGAGAAAAGATCAGACACGCTGTGGAAACCAGAGACCAGAATCCAGAGTCGAGCAAGAATGATTGTGCGCAGTCTACTTGAGTTTACAGACTGTGATGCGTTTCCAGAACATGCGGTCGCGCCAGTCGCTGAAGGAGCTGAGGTAAGGTTTTAGGCGGGAAGCGGTGGCCACGCTTTCTCCGGCAACTAGAACTTCATTCATGCTGTTTTCAGTGCGCAGCGAGCGGACGATTGGAAAGCGGGCGCGGAGGTTTTCGCGGACTTCGGATTGTTTGCTGCGGTGCCCTGGGCCGATGACGAGATTGAGCACGAGGATTCCGCCGGGCGAGAGGGCGCGAGCGGTTTCCGAAAGCCAGTCGCCATCGCAGCCTTCGGCGCGGAAGACGTCTTCATCGCCCGCGAGGTATAGATCGTCGATGATCACATCGAATTTTCGCTCATTTTCCCGGACCCAGCGGTAGGCGTCCGCGATGATAATTTCGGCACCTGTCCCGGAAAGGGACATCTCGGAGCGGGCGAGTTCGATGAGTTCGGAATCGAGGTCGATACCGGTGAGGGAGGTTTCGCGAAGGACGTGGTGGAGGGTCCGGAGGGCGGTCCCACCGGCGACGCCGAGCATGAGAATATTTTTAGGTTCGCCTTCGGGCCTGAGCAAGGCAGCGGCCGCGATGAGGTCCCATGCGAGGCCGGTAAGGAAGCGCTTCTGATGGAACGAGGCGTGGATCGCTCCGGCAACGCGGAACTCGGTAGCCAGCGGGGATTTCCAGACGGAGATTTTCTGAAAACGGGTTTGGAAATCGCCGAGTCGACGCATGATTCTGAAGCCATAACAATCGGTGGGCGGGAAGGGAAGGAGGAAGATCGCCATATAGCAAGATATGCGCAGTCTTGAGCTGTGGCGGCGTGGATCGCACATGCCGTTTCTGGCAGTCTATTTCCTCAGCTGCCGTTGGTGATTCCGATTTATTGCGGTTTTCTAGGACAAGTCAGAATGAGCGATTCCTTATTCGCGTAACGAAAATAACGAAAATAACGAAAATAACGAAGCAAAAGTCGTAAATAACAGCCGCACCGACAAAAAAAGAATATGAAAAACGTATCCGTGATTAGCGGAGTCTTGACAGCATTCGCAGGTGAGGCTTTCGCTGGGATTATTCTAGAAATGGACCTTTCGCCGGAGCCCAAAGATAATGCGTTCGAAACGGTCTGCCGTCCGATCACAAACCCAACCCTGTTCGATCTCGCTCTGCCAACGACAAACATCCACCCGATTTTTATGTATCACAACCTACCCGATCAGGTGAATGTCGCGGGGGGGCTGTCTACCTATGGGTGGTGACGTTCAGGTTTATGCGCTTCAAATCGAATATGCGTTTACCGACAGACTCTCGCTCGTAGCGACCAAAGACGGTTTCGTGGATTTCAATCCTAGCGACACAGCGATTTAGGGTGAGGAAACCGGCTTCGGCAACCTTGGCGCTGGATTGAAATACGCCTTCATCTATGACCCGGTCAACGAGTTCGTCCTCAGCGGAACAGCCGTTTTGCAGCTCCCGACTGGAAACGGCGAGGTCTTCCAAGGCGAAGGTAGTGGAGTTGCAAACTTGATCGTCTCTGCCCTGAAAATGTATGGTGATCTCCAGCTTGCAGGTGCCGCTGGTGGACGCATCGCTTTTGATGATAGCCAAAGCACAAGCAGCTTCGTCAGCGCACATGTGAGTTATGAAGTCTCTCCATGTTTCATCCCTCTCGTTGAGCTAAACTGGCATCACGTGCCCGAAGGCGGAAACGGTGGAAATCGCTTCCCTAATCAAGCAGGGGGTGGCGTCCCTGGAGCTGCGACATTTGAAGGTTCTGACCTGCTCAACTTCGGTGCATCCAACTCGGACGGCAGCGATCTCGTTACAGCAGCCATCGGCTTCCGCTCACGCGTTGCTCAGGGTGTAGATCTTGGATTTGCATACGAAATCCCGCTTACTGACGAAGAAGACGGCATCATCGAGAATCGCTTCACAGCGGACCTTGTCTGGAGATTCTAATTTTCACCTAAACTAGCTAAATCCTTGGTGGAATACGTTCCACCAAGGATTTTTTTTACCCGGAGGCGTCAAACCTGAGGCGAGGCGTGTGGGATACTCCAACAGAATTAACGCAGGCTTCAGTATAATGGACGGGCGATTCCCGATGATACTGCAACTCAGAAGCCATTGCGGTTCGTGAGGGCAGGCTGCCGAGGGGTGACCGCGAGGACGCGGTATTAAATTTTCCCCAGCCATATCGAGGACCTGGCTTGACGGGCGGGGATTGTGCATCATACTCGCCCTCAGGACAGGTTTGTTGAAAAGGCCCGTCTCAAGCTCAAACAAACGACCTTCCTGCTATGAAATCCAGCTTTTTCCACAGCCTGCCGCTTGTCGGCTGCCTCGCCTTCGTGTCTTGCTTCCCAATTCAACCTGACCGTCGCGGAGCGCGCGATGCTCGTCCTGATGCGGATCCAAACGCCTCGATCACAAGCGCCGACCAACAGAAAATCGATGAACAGCGTGAGTTGATGAAGCAGCGCGCGAAGGAGAATGAGGAATTGGCAGAGAAAGAGAAAGAGAAAGAAGCCGAGCGTGAGACTCCTCCCGACAAGCCGATCAAAAGACCCGACGATTTCGCTTTCGCAAATCCCGTCCCCGGAAAGGAGGGCTTCGTTTTCAGTCCTTTCAACAATAAGCTCGTAGACGTGCGCGATATACCGAGCGGCACTTTAGTGCGGGACCCGACTTTTCCTGAAGCAGAGAAAAAGTTTTTCCGTGTCCCGTAACCGGGCTCTCTTGAGAAGCGTTAAAAACTTTCCTCGACCGGGTCCAACCCCTTGGATCCGGTCTTTTTTATGATCCATACCTTCAAAAGAATCACCGTTCTGGGCGGCGGTTTATTAGGCGGCTCCATGGTTCTCGCTCTACGCGGGAAAGCGGGGGCAAGGCTCTGGTTACGCAGGCCGGAAATTGTCGAAACGGCGCGATCATCTGGCATCGATTCCGCCACGGGAGATCTTTCTGAAGCGGTTGCTGGAGCCGATTTGCTGATCCTTGCGGTTCCTGTTGGTGCCATGCCTGCGCTGCTTGGAGATGCGGTGGCGGCTGGGTTGCCTTCGGACTGCCTCGTCACTGATGTCGGATCGGTGAAACAGTCACCCCATCTCTCGCTCGGCCCGATTTTGGAGAAAAGTGGAAATCCATTTATCGGCAGCCATCCGATGGCCGGATCCGAGCAAAGCGGATTGCTGGCGGCACGGATCGATCTATTCGAAAAAGCCGCTTGCCTGATGACGAACGATTCGGGCGCATCCCAGAATCTTTGCTCCCGATTGGAGGATTTCTGGAAGTCCATCGGTTGCCGGACCCAGTGGTTCAGCGCGGAAGAGCACGACAGAATCGTCGCCCGCATCAGCCACCTGCCTCATATCACTGCGGCATCGACTGCCCTGACGGCACTGGAGGGTGCTTTGGAAAACGGCGATCTTGCAGGCGGCGGACTGCGGGATACCACACGGGTCGCATCAGGAAATCCAGAAATGTGGGCGGAAATTCTCACCGAAAACCGTGAAGCCGTGGTTTTGGAACTGCGGAATAACATCGGCCACCTGAATGATATTCTTGCCTCATTGGAGCGTGGCGACCTAGAAGCTGCGCGTGAGTGGTTGGCCGGGGCGAAGAAGCTTCGCGATACGCTCAGATAGATTTTTTCTAACATCCGATATGTCCACGTTAAGCATCAAAGCCATTTCCTCGCTGCATGCCGAGTTCAGCGTGCCGGGCGACAAAAGCATCTCGCACCGAGCTGCAATCTTCGGCGGACTTTCCAACGGGACCTGTGAAATCTCAAACTTCCTGCCAAGTGAAGACTGCCTGAACACGCTCAAAGCGATGCGTTCACTTGGAGCTCCCTTCGAGATTATCGAGGAACTAGAAGGTTACGGCCCCACAAAGTTGCGCATCCAAGGGCAATCGATGGCGCTTTCCAAGCCGGAAGCACCCATCGACTGCGGGAACTCCGGCACGGGCATGCGCCTTTTGGCCGGATTGCTGGCGGGCCAGGAATTTACCTCCGAACTCTTCGGCGACGCCTCGCTTTCCTCGCGGCCGATGGGTCGCATCACGGATCCTCTCGGGCAAATGGGTGCCAATTTGGAGACTCTGGGAGAAAAACCTGGCTGCGCGCCTTTGAAAATCCATGGCTCGAAGCTCAAGCCCATCGACTACGATATGCCGGTCGCCTCGGCCCAAGTGAAAAGCGCTGTGCTTCTCGCTGGTCTTTTCGCAGAAGGCACCACTTCGGTCACGCAACCTTCCGTGACCCGCGACCACACCGAGCGCATGATGGCAGCCTTCCAGCTTTCCTGTAAAACCGTCGGAAACAAAATCTCGGTCCCCGGCGGACAGATGCCAGAGTCCCACGATTTCGTGGTGCCGGGCGATATTTCTTCAGCCGCCTTCTGGCTCGTCGCGGCTGCTGCGATGGATGGTTCCCGGCTATTGCTGAAAGACGTCGGCCTCAATCCCACCCGCACCGCCATTCTTAAAGTCCTGGGCCGAATGGGTGCGAGCATTTCTGAAATCGTTCACAACTCCGCCGGTGAGCCAATCGGTAACATCGAAATCCACGGCGCGAAGCTGCAAGGCACCACGCTATTGCCAGAGGAGATCCCCAATCTGATCGATGAAATTCCAGTGATCGCCGTCGCCGCCGCGCTCGCGGAGGGATCCACCCATATCCGCAATGCGCGCGAACTTCGCGTCAAGGAAACCGACCGTATCACCACCACCGTCGAGAATTTGCGGAAAATGGGAGTCGATGTGGAGGAGTTTGAGGATGGGATGATTATCCACGGTGCAAAACGCCTCAAAGGAGCAAAGATCGAGTCCCACGGCGACCACCGCATCGCCATGGCCTTCTGCATCGCCGGGCTTTTCGCCAAGGGAGAGACCGTCGTCCACGGGACCGACTGCATTAACACCTCCTATCCGGGTTTCGCGCATCACCTCGACGCGATCCGCCACGAGCGTACGAAGCCCGAAGATTTCACACTTCCTGTAATCTTAAAATGACCCATCACGCCATCGCCATCGACGGACCCGCCGCTTCTGGAAAAAGTACCATGGCAAGTGCGCTTGCCAAGCGACTCGGTCTGGTCATGGTCAACTCCGGCGCGATGTATCGGGCGGTAACATGGAAAATCCTTGAGGAGAAAATCGACCCGCAGGATACCCCCGCAGTGATCGCCCTGCTGGACCGCATCGAAATTTCATGTGGCCACGACGGCACCTTTTCCACGATCGCCATCGATGGTATCAACCCCGAGTCATTTCTCCGCAAACCCGAGATCAACGAGAACGTGTCCGTAGTCTCCGCCATCCCGCAGGTTCGGGAAAAGCTTGTGGCAATGCAGCGCGATTATCTGAAACACACGCATGTGGTGATGGAGGGTCGCGATATCGGCTCGGTCGTTTTTCCAGACACCCCTTTTAAAGTCTACATCGATGCTGACCCCACAGTCCGCAACAGTCGCCGGTCGGATGACGGCGAGGTGGATTCCGTCGAAAAACGCGATGCGGCAGACAGCTCGCGGGCGACCGCTCCGCTCAAGATCGCTGACGGTGCAACCGTGCTGGATACCTCAAAACTTTCCATCGAAGGCGCGATCGAAGCAGCCATAGGAATCCTCCGGAAACAGGGATTTCCCCTTCCCGAAAAGAAACGGCGTCAGCCCGAGGAGGAACCCTCGAAGATGATGCGCTGGATTTATTGGACGGGTTGGATGTCCTTTGGTGCCGCTTACCGCACGCTTTTCGGGCTGCGTATCATCGGTGATGAAAACCTGATCCTTTCGGGTCCGGTCCTAGTTGCTTCCAATCACCAAAGCTACCTTGATCCGCCGCTGATCGGAAATCTCTACAAAAGCGAGATGGTTTTCTTCGCCCGTAAAACCCTTTTTAAAGGATTCGGCAAATGGCTCTACCCACAGTGGAACGCCATCCCCATCGATCAGGAAAAACCGGACATGAGCTCGATGAAAACCGTTATTCGCAAGCTCAAGGAAGGCTGGCGCGTGCTGGTTTTTCCAGAAGGAGCGCGCACGCTCGATGGTGAGATCGGCCCCGCGGCCCCTGGAATCGGGTTGATCGCTGCAAAAGCAGGAGTTCCAATTCAGCCAATCAGAATCTTCGGCGCCGACAAGGCCCTAGCCCGCGGCTCCGGAAAGATCCGGTTCGCGAGGATCACCGTGAAAGTCGGCAAGCCTATCATACTTACTCCAGAGGAGTTCAAATCCTACTCGCGTAAAGGCGGATACGAAGAACTCACCAACCGCATCATGGACGCGATCAAGGCACTGTGAGCTGCACGGATCATTTAATTCCTTCAACGCAGACCCCCAACGGCTTCGCCATCACCGCTGCCATCAACCCCGAAGGCAAAACCTCCGTCAGCGTCATGGACGGCCCAGGTAGCACCGTCATGCTCACCAACGGCGAAGGCCACATCCAAACCATCTGCCACTACGAAGTGCTACCTAGTGGCGGCGGATTGCATCCGCCCAGCCTATCCGCCATCTCCATCCTCATCTCCCGCGGATGAAAATTTATACCCAGCAACCCGAGCACACATCCAGAGTTGGACCTGAGAGCAGGGAGGCAGGGAGGCAGGGAGGCAGGGAGGCAGGGAGGCAGGGAGGCAGGGAGAGGCGTCTCGCCAAGCGCATGCACAACACCAGTATCCGAACCGCGTAGGAAGCAGAGTGCGGCATTAGACCGATCTTAGACCTTAGACACGCGAACCGATCGCGTGGGGCAGAGCCCTCTACACGACATCCAGCGGACTCATGACCCCACGCCCGTTCACCCAACCGTGACCGGATTTTTTTACATTATGCCAGGCAATTAGATATGATTTTTGTTGTGGTATGAATTTGTGGCGGTAGGATGCGGGTATGATGATGAATTCAAGGCGGCGGTGGATACCGGAATGGGCGGATTCGGAGACGAAGCCTGCGATTTTTCACTGTATCAGCAGGGTGGTTGATCGAAAATTTCGATTCCTTGATGATGAGCGCGAGGCTTTTCGGATGTTCATGCGGATGATGGAGAATTTCTCGGGATGCCGGGTTCTTTCCTATTGTGTAATGTCGAATCATTTTCACCTCTTGGTGGAGGTTCCACCACTGCCAGAGGGTGGACTCACGGATGTGGAGTTGCTGCGGCGGTTGGGGGTTTTCTACGGGGAGGATTTCGTGAAATTCGTTGCAGATGAGCTGCTTGCTGCGCGGACGGAGGGTGATGTGGAAGGCGGAAATCCGGAGCGGGTGGCGGAGATTCACGCCCGTTTCACTTACAGGATGCATAGTCTGAGCGAGTTTATGAAGACGCTGCTGCAGCGCTTTACCCGCTGGTTCAATCGGACCCACGAGCGGACAGGAACGCTCTGGGAAGAACGATTCAAGAGCGTGATCGTTGAGAGCGGGACGGCGGCGCGGACCATAGCGGCTTATATCGATTTGAATCCCGTTAGGGCGGGGATGGTGGAGGATCCGGCGGATTACCGCTGGAGTAGCTATGGGGAGGCGGTTGGTGGAGGCCGGAGAGGCAATGGAAAGAAGGCACGGGAAGGGCTGGTGCGTGCGATCACCTCGGATACGGAAGTAGGCTTTGATGCGAGTAGCTGGAAAGGTGCCTCGCGTCGGTATCGCAGGCTGATGGGGTTGGCATTGGAGAGGAGAACGCTCAACGCAAAGGTTGGAGTTTCCGGGAAAACGAAGATTTCAAATAACGATGCGGAGACTTTGGAAAGTGGAGCTAATCAAACGATCCTACCGGAGTTGGGGATGGCAAAGATGCTGCGCAGTCGGGTGAGGTATTTCACCGACGGCGCAGTGATTGGTAGCAGGGGCTTCGTAGACAAGGCGTTTAGGGAGGCGAGGGATCGATTTTCCGATAAACGGAAGGATGGTACGCGGGCGATGCGGGGAAGTGCGAAGGCAGCTTCTGGAGAGTTGTGGAGTGTGCGAGCTTTGCGGGTGGGTATAGAGTAACTTGGGTTGACGGTTGGCGGACCCGAGTCCGAGCCGGCATCATGAGGACGGTGTAGTATTGGAAACAAGAAAGTGTCTGGCATACTTTTAGCGAACTGGATTGCTGGGGAGGGCCCGCGCTCTGGTGCACGCGGCTCCGTGCTTCCGCTAGCGGAGCAACACTGACCCACCGTTTTGGTAAGATGTGGAAGTCCGCCCGGGGTCTGAAAGCAGGGCAGAGGGGTGATAGGGTCTCCAAGGCATGTTCAAAAACGGACTGGAGTAAGATGCTTCAGTCACGATTGAATGTGCACGGGCTTTTGGCAAACGGTCTAAGCATCAGCGCAGGGATGCGTAGGATACGTTTCATTTCGTTTTTGCGCGGTGGCGGGCGTTTGGTCCGGATGGGATTTCATACTCCATGGCTTTAACCTGTGCGTCGAGTTCCA
>Ga0209390_10007894_pt1 | contig 13405 bp, 14 predicted proteins | sample BON01_FD_187212 | JGI IMG/M metagenome (GOLD analysis project Ga0209390, IMG submission 187212) | Freshwater microbial communities from Lake Bonney liftoff mats and glacier meltwater in Antarctica - BON-01 (SPAdes) (version 2) | ecosystem: Environmental > Aquatic > Freshwater > Ice > Glacier... | reverse complement strand
ACGCGGCTTTGATCACCTCGCCAAAGTCATCACTGGCGTCACGTTCAAAGACGGCATCGAAACCACCGAGACAGGCCAGATCGCCGCATGACCCAAAACCCTCAAACACCAGACTCGACAATAACTCTGGCGGGGCGCAGTCAGACCTTATTACCCGATGCCACGTTTCTAGCCCCCGTTCCCGCAGGCCAAAAAGACATCGTGGTGCTGGTGATAGGTGAGGCATCGCGGGCCCAAGATTACGCCTATTACGGCTACGGTCGTGATACCAACCCCTTTACCAAAAACACCAGCCTAGTGGCCTTTCCGCCAGGGCAATCTTGCGCCACCTATACGATCGGGTCTGTCGCCTGCATTTTGACGCATGAAGGTAGCGAGGCGTCAGACCGCACGGAGTTTGAACCCTTGAACAGCTATCTCACCCGCTACCACGTGCAGACCATTTTCCGCACCAATAACTTTGGCGAACCGCCGATCAAGGTGGATGAATACACCCGCGCCGCTGATATTGTTGCGAGCTGCAAGGGCAGCGATTGCCCAGCCCCCGAATATGACGAGGCCTTGGTTTGGGGGTTGACGGATGAACTGACCAAATCCACCGCCAGCCGCATCTTTGTAACCCTGCATGAGGCGGGCAGTCACGGCCCGTCATACTGGCGCAAATACCCGCCGGCGTTTGAGGAGTTCAAGCCAGTGTGCGACACGGTCGAGGTGGCATCTTGCAGTCATGACAGCCTTGTCAACGCCTATGACAACAGCATCCGCTATACAGATTATGTGAATGCCAAGCTTATTGAGGCGCTAAAGGCGGTGCCGAATGCGCGGGTGGCGATGATCTATGTTTCCGATCACGGGCAATCCTTGGGCGAAAACGGGCTGTATTTGCACGGCGCCCCCTATGCGGTGGCCCCGCAAACCCAACGCTTGGTGCCGTTTCTTGTATGGATGTCGGATAGCTTTCAGGCGGCACATGGGGTATCGGGGTCGAGCATTTTGAGAGATGAGACCAAGCCGCATGACTTTCCGTTTCATTCAATCATGGGCGCGTTCGGAATGCGCAGTGCAATTTATAAACGCGAATACGATATTTTTGCAAAACCCATTCAATAGCAAAGGGGCGGGCCATTTGCCCGCCCCCTGTTAAATCGGATGCTTAGACGTTTGGCACAATCTCCTGCCCTTCGCGGGTTGCTGACATATAGATCACGATGGCGACGATGGCCGACAAGAACATGGCGCTGGTGATAATTGTGCCAAAGCCAAGCCCGCCGTAGTCGCTGGGTTGTGACAGCAAGTCGCCAAAGGACGCGCCAAGCGGGCGGGTAAAGATATAGGCGATCCAGAACGTCCAGACACCATCAAGTTTCAGAAAGAAATAGCCTGCGGTGATTGACGCGATAATCATTCCAAACAGGATGCCGGTTGCCATGTATCCCAATGCGAAATGTTCAGCCACAAGATCGCCTGCGGCGGTGCCCAGTGCGAAAGTGAACAAAATAGCCAGCCAGTAAAACGCCTCACGCTTTGTCGTAAAGATCGCATGAATCGACAGCGTGCGCTCAGAAACATACCATATTGCAAAAGTAGCCGCCAAGGCACTAGTAAAGAACACAGTGGTTGTGACCAACGACACCGCAAAGTTATCGACAAGGTTATCGGTGACCAGCGTGCCGACGATGCTAATAAGCACCACGGCCAGCCAATAGGACCACGGCACATAGCGCTTTTGGCCAAATTGCAGCACCAAAGCGCCGATCAGAATGGCAGCCATGAGCAGCGACGTCATGGTCAGCCCAAGGCCCAAATTTACTGCAAGATAATCAGCGGCGGTTTCGCCCATCGTCACGGCCATCAGCTTGATCAGCCAGAAATCAACGGTGACGGCAGGCACACGGTTAAAGGTAACCGGTTGCAAATTTGAATTTGCGAGGTTCATGGTTTTGTCCTTTCAAATCACGATTATTTAGCTAGAAGCGCAAGCGCTTGGGCGGAGAACCCGTCAGCGCGAGCATCATCATCGGCGTTGCAGCGTTCAAGCGCCTTGGTCTGAAAATCAGTGGCTTGCGCCAAAACATCTGGCGCAAGTTTCGCCGATGACAGCCCCGCGGCCACATCTTTCAGCATTCCCTCACAAGGCAAAGCGCGGCCATTTTCATCTGTGGTCGCGATACCTGCTACGCTTGCCACGCCTTTGGGCGCATTGGTCGGTGACAGAGACGGGTCGGCCAATGCGGTTTGCAAATCTGCGAGTGTACCGTTCACGCTGGCGGCATTTGGCACCTTGGCCCGCAGCGCCGACAGGGCGGCATCGGCGGCATCATCAATATTGCCCCAATAGCCCTTGTTGATCGGACGCAATGTGCCAGCGCCGTTATCCCAAGCAGTTTCAAAATCAGCGATACGTGCCTCAGCTGCGGTAAAATCACCCTTGGCGCTGATACCCTCTACGTCGTTGATGATGTTCACAAAGGCAGACATATCGCCAAGGCTAGGGCCAGCGGGTGTGGCTGCCTGAACCGGCGCAGCCTGAACTGTCGTAGCAGGAGCCAAGACCATATAGACGCCCGAGAACACAGCCACGGGGGCGGCAATCAGCGCAACGCTTAGGAGGAGGTTTCGCATTTCTTAAATCCTTGAATGAGACGTCGTTTCGAAATTTTGGCAGCGGGGTTGCCCGCCGATCATTTGGGTCTGGACGTCTGATCTAACCGAGCGCTGCCGTGGGGAATACAAAGCTGTAATCTTAGCGAGCACTGAGCGGTTTTCCTACAGCCTAGGGCCCGCAGATAAACGCAGCGCCAAGGCCAAAACCACCGTCGAAGATAGAATGGCCGAAAACACAACGTCGCTTAGAAAATGCGCGCCAACCACGATGCGGAGCAGTGACCCAAACCCTGCCATCCCCCAAATAGTCCAAAGAGACGGTATGCGCCATTTCGTGGCCAACATTGGCACAAAAAACAGCGCGGCTAAGGTGGCGCAGGTAAACAATGCACTGGTTTCACCTGACACAAAGCTGCACGCCCCGCGGCATTGCCCGCCCAATTCAAACGGTGAGGTAAAACCAAACGCACCGCCAAACACATCAATATTATAGGGCCGCGCCCGTGCCCACAGCGGCTTGATCATCCCGTTGACCAGAACACCGGGAATAAGCAGATAGGCAAGCGCACCAAACCCGGCAATCTGGCAGAAAGCGCTGCGCCCAAGTTCAGGCGCCTTTCGCAAGCGAAGCACCAACCAGCAGAATAAAAGCAACACAATTGAACCGTTCGTGACGATGATGAAAAACTGGCGCACGTCCTCCCACAACACGCTTGGCCGCAGGGGAAACCCAGTTGCACTGCCAAACAGCGCACTGGTTGCAATGTCCAGTTGGGGAAACAGCACAAACACGGCAATCGCCGCCGCAAATGCCCCAGCCAGCCAATAGAGCGCACGGCGGCCGGCCGCGCGATTGAAATTAAGGCTTAGGGATAACCCTGACGTATACGCCATTTTTCTGTCCATTCCGATATGTCTCAAAATGGAATGGCGGGCCAAGATGTGTGGCGCATGAAACAGAGGTTACAGATATGTAATACGCCGCGCGTCTGCAGGTCGTGCTAACACATTGCAAATCTGTATCCTACTTGACAGGCAAAGCGGTGCCTTAATCCCTAACTCTGGTTGACGAAGGGCGGCAAACCCGCGGCCCTCGGTCACAGGAGTCTGTTATGACACGTTTAAAGCAAGCTATTCTTGGCACTACACTTATCGTGGCCTCTGGTTTTGGTTTGGCCGCACAGGCCGGGTCCAAAGCGGATTATGGTACCGAAATGCAGCAGTTTTTGGCGTCATCCCAAACCCTGAGCCAAGCAATCACTGCGGCGGAGACCGCCGTTGGTGGAAAGGCAATGGATGCCGGTTGGGAAGGAAATAAATCCACAGCTGGCACATTTGAAGTCGTTGTGGCCAAGCCCGATGGTACCTTGGCACGGGCCGTAATTGCCACCGATGGCACAGTTCAAGTCACTGCAATGACGGAAAATGATAACCACAATGGTGACAATTCCGATGAAAACGATGGCGATCAGGACAGCGACAAAGGCTGATCCATACTATAGGCCCTGAATAGGGGCCAATCGGCGGCGGGGTTGCGCCGCCGAACCCATGAAGAGAGAATGGTTGATGAAAATACTCGTGTTGGAAGATGACAAAATGGCGGGTCCCTATATCGCGGAGGGCCTACGCAAAGAGGGACATTCGGTGGATCTGTTGACCAATGGGGCCGATGGTTTGGTGCAGGCGATGGTCGGCACCTATGATATTTTGGTCGTTGACCGGATGATGCCGGGGCTGGATGGCGTGAGCATTGTCAAAACCCTGCGCGGTGCGAAAAAACGCACGCCGGTTTTGTTTTTAACCGCAATGGGGGGCGTGGATGACCGGATTGAGGGGTTGAATGCCGGCGGGGATGATTACCTAATCAAACCCTTTGTCTTTGGAGAACTCTCAGCCCGGATCAACGCACTTGGCCGCCGCCCGCAAATGGCCGAAGAACCAACGGTGCTGCGCGCCCGCAATTTGGAACTGAACCTTGTGACACGCAAAGTTACCCGCGCGGGTCAAACTCTAGACCTGCTTCCCCGCGAATTTGCACTGCTGGAAGTGCTGTTGCGACGCAAAGGCCGCGTGCAAAGCCGTACGATGCTGCTTGAGGCGGTTTGGGAAATTCATTTTGACCCGCAGACCAATGTGGTGGAAACCCATGTCAGTCGGCTGCGCGCCAAGGTGGATAAACCTTTCGATGTCGAGTTGATCGAAACGCTGCGCGGTTCGGGCTATCGGATCGACGCCGAATGAACGCCTACCGCATAGTTGTTTCTACACCCCTACGTTTGACGGGTATTCTGATCGCCGTGTTTATGGCGGTTCTGCTTATAAGTTTTGCCGCATCTTATCTGGTGATCCGCAATAATTTTGACGACGGGCTGCGTGACCAAATAGAAACGCGGGTTGGTCTTTACCGCGCGATGCCGCCAGCAGAGTTTTTGGCCCACCTGTCCCAAGACATTTCCGAAGCCGACCCTGCGCTTTTAGTTCTAGACTATACCCCAGCCAAAGGCCCCCGCCTGTCGAATGTTAAATATGTGCCGACGGTACAGGCGCTCACGCTCATTCCCGAGGATACCATCAAAGGCAACGGAGTTGATGACAGCTATATTGCGGAAAGTTTTGCCCTTGCTGGCGGGCGTTTGACCATAGCCCTTAGCCGCGCGCAATTGGTTGATATGGGTGAGATTTTTCTGACAGTTCTGGCTATCAGCTTACTACCAACTCTTGCGATATCCACGGCCGTGGGCTTGTTTTTTGCTCGCCACGCCAAGACACGGATTACAGCAATTGGCGATACTTTGCTGCGTTTTGGCCTTGGCGATCTATCGGCACGCGTGGCCCTGAACCCTGCTGACCGCGACGATCTGGCCGAAATTGGCGAGGCCGTGAACCATATGGCGGGGACGCAACAGGCGGCTATGGCCGCGTTAAAACAGGCGACGACCGACATCGCACATGACTTGAAAACCCCGATCCAGCGCGTAGCCCTGACACTAGACCGGTTGCAAAACCGTACCAGCCTGTCGCCCGATCAGGCGGCCTTCGTTGCCTCAGCGTTGGACGAAACCGACCGCATCGCCAAAACCTTTGACGCCCTTCTGCGCATTGCCCAGATTGAAGGCGGCGCCTTGCGTGCCCGGTTTCAACCTATTGACCTAAGTGCATTGGCCGCCGATTTTGTGGAAGTGTTTGAGGCATCGGCCGAGGAAACCGGGCACAAGCTGCGATTGTCGGCCGAAGCTGGTGCGATGGTCGCGGGCGATCGTGATCTGTTGGGCCAAGTCATCGCCAATCTAATTGAAAACGGGCTGCGGCATGTGGCCAAAGGCGGTGAAATTGCGGTCTCGGTTCAAACCATCATAGACGGCGTTGTTTTGCGCGTAGCAGATAATGGCCCCGGCATACCCGCATCTGAGCGTAGTAATGTGTTGCGCCGCCTGTATCGTTTAGAAAGCAGCCGCACAACGCCAGGCAATGGTTTGGGGTTAAGTATGGTCACGGCAATTTCTGATTTGCACGGTGCAGATATGGTCTTATCTGACAATGCACCGGGGCTGGTGGTCTCGATAAAATTTCCAATCGCCTAGGGTCTGTTGACGTTTGAGGATTCCCAAATCAGTCGCTGAGTGATTCAAGGTTGCCAAATAGGAGGCAACCTTGATCCGCACGACACTGACTGACGCCCAATGGAAAATCATCGCCCCGCACTGTCTTGGTAGAGAATGTGACCCCGGTCGCACCGGGCCTGACCCTCGGTTGTTCGTGGAGGCCGTGCTGTGGATTGCGCGAACCGGTTGCCCTTGGCGCGACCTTCCGGTGGAGTTCGGTGGCTGGAACACGGTATTCAAACGCTTCCGCAGATGGGTCAAAGCGGACGCGTTCTACCGTATGTTCAGGGCGTTAGCCGAGGACGCCGACTTCGAATACACCATGATCGACGGCACCATCACCAAAGTCCACCGCCATGGACAGGGCGCAAAAGGGGGACTCAAAGTCAGGCTATCGGACGCTCTCGCGGCGGCATGACCAGCAAGATCATGGCGCTGACGGATGCTTTGGGCAACCTGATCGACTTCCGACTACTTCCCGGCCAGGCCCACGATCTGCGCGGCACGGCCGCGTTGATCGATGGTCTGTCGTGCGGCCAACTCCTCGCAGATCGCGCTTTTGACGCCAATTGGTTGCGCGAGGCCCTGTCAGCAGCCAAGATCGAGGCGGTCATCCCGCCCAAATCTAACCGCCGGTTTCCCGCCGAATTCGACAAAGAAACCTACAAATGGCGGCACCTGATCGAGAACTTCTTCCAAAAGATCAAGGAATACAGAGGCATCGCCACACGCTTTTGCAAAACTGACACAAGCTACACCGCTCTCATCTCTCTCGCAGCTACAGTCATCCGATTGAAATGAACGTCAACAGGCCCTAATGAAAGCGCCACCGCACTGAGTGGGCGGTGGCAAAAGGGCTATCCGCTTGGGATGTATTAGCCCTTATTGCGGCGCAGTGACCACATGCGCCCCAATGGCACTGTGCCTGCAAAATGCGCCAAAACGCCCATTCCGGCATGGCCGATCAAATAGGCCCAAACGAGGTTTGCAAGAGTCTTGTGAACCAACATTGTCAGCCCCACCAAACCGCCCGCATCCGGGTCGCCGGTATTGATGAAATAATACACTGTGCCAGAGGCGGCCATCGCCGTCATCAATAACAACCCCAAGCCATGAATAGACGATGCCAAAGGCGCAGAGGCGCCATGTAGTGGCAGTTTTCTGGCCTTGATAGCAGCGATATGGTGCCTAATATCTTGCCAGAGTGCCGTGCGGGCCGTGCTGGAAAACCAAGGCAGCAACTCGGCAAAAGGCGTGCCACGCTGACGCAGCATCGTATTGCCCCAAAACGCGAAAACCAAGCCAAAGGCTCCAAGACCTGCCCATTCATGTACCTCAAACGCCGTATTGCCCGCGCCATCTGGGGTCATGAATTGACTGCTGGCAAGCTGTACGACAATTGCGCCAGCGAGACCGGCGTGCAGCAGGCGAGTCGGAAATGCATGGAGTTTTTCGGTAGTTTGGTCGGAGAGTGTCATGACGTGCCCTTGCCAATCGCCTGCGCACATCGCAAGCGTTAGCATCTGGCTGGGCCATGCAAATTTCACAATCATTGGCTAGGCATTACATTTATGTAATTTCGTTCCTAAATTGCTCAAGAATACAAATTTGTATGCTGGCGGCAATGCAATCAGCATCCCGACATCACAAAAAGGCTTTACTAACATTTGTTTCCCAAGCCCAACCTTCCTGCCTCAGGATTTAGGGCAACTGACGGGCTTTTTCAGTAGAAAGAGCCCGTCTCTTTTACGCCTTTGCCTTTGGTGTTACCGATGGGGCATAAGCAAATTGAAAAAGCTCTCGATCTCAAATCCCTGTAGAAAGTGCTACGCCTGATGTTTGACGCCTTACCGACGACGGCCACCAACCAAATCTGGCTACAGCTCAAGCATCTCTTTCCGGTCATTTTGGCCTTGGGGCTACTGGCCGCAGGTGCATACGCGCTGTATCACCTGTTGGCCCAAGTGCAACTTTCCCAAGTTATAGCACAAGTTAGGGCGGTGCCGCTGACCACGATGTCGCTCGCGCTTTTGGCCACGTTCTTCGCCTATCTCAGCCTTGTCGGATATGATTGGTCGGCCTTGCGATTTATCAACAAGCCCCTCCCCTTGCCTGTTACAGTGACCGGCGGGCTGCTGGCCTATGCCTTTGGCAACACCATCGGGTTGGCGGCTCTTTCCGGCGGTGCCGTGCGATACCGCATTTATTCCGGCCTTGGGCTGGATGCGTATGAGATTGCAGCGATCTCCACCTTTACCGCTGTGTCCTTTGGTGTGGCGGCAACGCTTGTGGGCTTTGGGGCATTGGCAATCCACCCCGGCGCACTGGGGGTGCTGATACCGCTGCCGCTTCCGACCATCCGCTTACTGGCAATTATGGCGATGGCGGTGATGCTATTGCCGCTGCTTTGGGCGTCGATCAGCCAGAAAACCCTGTCAATTAAAAGCTTTAGCCTGCGCGCGCCCTCTGTTTCTGTGCTCGTTGGCCAAGTGGTGTTTTCACTGTGTGATATCGGCTTTGCGGCGCTGGCGCTCTATATTCTGCTGCCGACCAGCGACCTTGGGTTTTTAACCTTTATCGCCGTCTTTGCGGCGGCCACGATGGCTGGGATTGTCAGCCATGTTCCGGGCGGCGTTGGTGTTTTTGAAACGGTGGTATTGGCGGCGCTACCGGCCTCGGTACCAGTCAGCGATGCCGCAGCGGCCCTACTACTCTATCGCATTACATATTTTCTGGTGCCTTTCATACTGGCTCTGATCACACTTGCGGTTTTTGAGACGGTCGTGGTGCTGCGCGGAATTACCCCCAAATCCAACGCCAGTAGAATCATCGTCGCTGTGCTGCCCGCACTAAAGGCCGCAGGTCCGGTTATTCCGGTTGCGATTGCTGCAATGGTCTTTGGCTCGGGTGTCTTGATGTCGTTTTCGGCCTTGGTACCGCCACTGTCCAACGCCGCCGAGGCAACCGAGGTTCTATTCCCGCTGGCCTTTGTTGAGGGCGGCGCGCTGTTGTCCAGTCTGATTGGCGTGGGGTTGGTGGTGCTGTCGCATGGGCTTTACCGGCGCAGCAGCGCAGCCTTTGTTCTGACGTTGGCGGCGCTAGCGGCAGGGGCCGTGACCGCCTTGGTCAGTGGGTTGGATATCGAACGCGCTGGCACGTTGGTATTGGTGGCGGCCATTTTGCTGCCCTTCCGCCCAGAATTCCGGCGAAAATCTAATCTGTTACATGAACCACTGTCCCAGCGTTGGTTGTTCCTGCTTGGGCTGCTGGCCGTTGCATGCAGTTTTATCCTGTTTTTCACCTTCAAAAGTGCCGCCTTTTCCGATGAGATGTGGTGGAAATATGCGGCTGATGCCCATGTGCCACGCGCCTTGCGGGCGGGGATGCTGGGGGCGGTGGCGCTCATGGCATGGGTATTGATCTTGCTGTTGCGCGCCCCGCGCGTGACCCCAACCAAACCCGATCCTGACGCGTTGGCACAGGTCCGTGGCATCATCGCAACCACGCAGGAACCCGAGGCATGCTTTGCCTTGACCCGTGATAAGTCACTGATGTTCAGCGATGATGGCGCCGCGTTTATCATGTATGCGGTGCAAGGCCGGTCGTGGATAGCACTTGGCGGCCCGATTGGCCCCGAGGCCAGCGCCCAGGCCCTGGCGTTCGATTTTGCCGATGCTGCCCGCGTTGCCGGTGCGCGACCTGTGTTTTATGAGGTAAAGGCCCAATCGCTGCCCCTCATGCTAGATCTTGGCCTCAACCTATTTAAAATGGGCGAAGAGGCCATCGTTGATTTGCAACAGTTTTCCTTGGACGGACCAGACCGCAAAAAGCTGCGTACAACTCACAGCCGCGCGGGGCGTGACGGGCTGTCGCTCACGCTTCACACCCCGCCTTATGATGATGCCCTGCTGGGCGAATTGCGCGTGATTTCCGACCAGTGGCTGTTGGCCAAACACGCCCGCGAAAAGGGCTTTTCTGTGGGGCGGTTTGATGCGGCTTGGCTGGCGGAATGTGACCTTGCCTTGGTCATGCTGAACGGCGAAATCGTGGCCTTTGCCAATATCCTGACGGGCGGCACGCATCAACAGGCCGCGATTGACCTGATGCGCTATTCAGGCGCAGCACCCAAAGGCGTGATGGAATACCTGTTCACAGAATTGATGCTGCAACTGCGGGCAAAAGGGGTTGCGAAGTTTTCTCTGGGCGTGGCCCCGCTATCGGGAATAGAAATAGGGCCCAATGTGAAAACATGGAACCGGCTGGGCGCTGGCGTGTACCGCCATGGCGCGCATTTTTACAACTTCCAAGGCCTGCGCGCCTTCAAGGAAAAGTTCGACCCCGACTGGCAGCCACGATACTTGGCAGCGCCGTCGACAATTGCACCAATCGGACCATTGGCAGACGCCAGCTTGCTGATTGCAGGCGGTGCTAAGGCCTTGTTGCGACGCACATAAATCACACTCGGTAGGCGCGCAGAAACACCCAATAGGTAAAGCTGGTATAGGCCAATATCAATGGCAACAGAACAACTGCTCCCACTAGTAAAAACTGCAGCGATGCCTCGGGCGCAGCGGCCGCTCGGATATCGAGTGAAGGTGGCACCAAAAAGGGAAACACGCTTGCAATCACGGTGACATAGCCCACCACTAAAGCAAGGGTTGTTGCAACAAAACACAGGCCGTGTCTTGGCCGCTTCAAACCGATCACAAACAAGGCAATTGCAATCACTGCCAGCAAAACCAAACCGGTCGCCAGTGGCAGCCTATGAGTCCAGGCCGTAAGCGAAATGGCAGACGGAAATCGATAGGCGATACCTCCCAGCCCTAATACTAAGATCACGACCATCCAAATCAGCAGTCTACGTAACCGCGAAATCTTGACCCTCCGAAACAAGAGCCACGCCAAGCCATGTGCTGCATAAGACGCGACCAGCACAATCCCAGTCAGCGCCGAAAACGGCGTCAACCAATCCCAAGCGCCCCCCGCAAAGCCGCGTCCTTGCACCGCAATGCCCTGTAGCACCGCTCCCAGCATCATGCCCTGCATCAATGCTGCAATCAAAGAGCCTGCGCCAAAACCTACGAGCCAAACCAGATGCAACCTGCCCATCCGCTCCACAAATTCAAACGCCACACCGCGAAATACCAAGGAAAGCAGCATGAGGGTGAGTGGGATTTGAAGTGCGGGCAAAAGTATACTGTAGGCCAAAGGGAATGCCGCCAGCAGGCTGCCCACAGTCAGCACAAGCCAGGTTTCATTCCCGTCCCAAATCGGCGCGAGGCTGTGCATCGCTCGCAGTCGCGCCTGAGGGCCGTCCAAAAACGGAAAAACAATCCCAACTCCAAGGTCAAACCCATCAAGAACGAGATATGCCAGCATCGCAAAAGCCAAAAGTCCCGCCCAAATCATCGTTAGATCATCAAACATTTGGCACCTCTTTCGTATCCATAGGGCACGCCATAAGCTGCAGCACATAAACACTGCCCGCGCCGAAAACTGCCAAATATACAAGGAAGTAAGCCAGCAGGGATGCCCCGACCATGGGCGCTTGCAAAGACGATGCGCTATCAGCGGTTCGCAAAAGGCCGTAAATGGTAAAGGGTTGGCGGCCCACCTCGGTCGTGATCCAGCCTGCTAACACCGCGCCAAATCCGGCAGGTCCCATAACCAGCGCCGCTCGGTGTAGCCAAACCGCCTCAAACAACCTGCCCCTCCATCGTGCAATCCCCGACCACAGCCCAATGCACAGCATTGCAAGTCCAAGGGCGACCATCAGACGGAACGACCAAAATACAATACCCATATTCGGCCAGTCCGCCTTAGGAAACGCATCCAACCCCAGCATCGGGGTGCTAAGATCATGGGTCAAGATCAACGATCCCAGATCTGGAATAACGAGAGAATGTCGTAATACCCCCGCTTCCATATCCGGTATACCAAACAACACCAAAGGTGCGCGGCCTTGAGGAAAGCTGTCAAAATGCCCTTCCATCGCAGCAATTTTGGCAGGCTGGTACGCCAACGTATTTAATCCATGCTGATCGCCTGCAAGGATCTGCAAAGGCGTGACAAGCAATGTCATCCACATTGCCATGGAGAACAAAGTTTTTGTCGCAGGGTCACGACAGCCTTTTAACAAATGCCACGCACCGCAAGCACCAACCACGAATGCCGTCGTCAAATACGCGCCCAACACCATATGAACAAGGCGAAAAGGCAAGGATGGGTTGAACACCACAGCCCACCAATCCAGCGGCACGAATTGCCCGACATCGTTAACGTCATAACCGGCAGGCGTTTGCATCCAGCTGTTCGCACTGATCACCCAGAATGCGGAAAACAATGTGCCAAGCGCCACAACAACGACCGCACCCATATGCACAACCGCCCCAACCCGATTGCGGCCAAACAGCATGATGCCCAGAAACCCCGCTTCCAAGAAGAACGCTGACATCACTTCATACCCCATCAACGGGCCTATAATGGGGCCGGTCTTGTCTGAAAATACCGACCAATTGGTGCCGAATTGGAACGACATGACGATACCGGAAACTGTCCCCATGGCAAAAACGAGTGCGAAGATGATTTTCCACCGCTCAAACAACGTAAAATAGCGCTGCTCACCACGCCACAGCCAAAGCCCGTTCAACACCGCAAGCCAGCTTGCCAATCCGATGGAAAACGCCGGAAAGATAATATGGGCGGAAATGGTAAAGGCGAATTGCAAACGCGATAGTTCAAGAACGGTCATGGGATCCATCCTCTGAAGGTGGTTCCAGCAATGCTATAATCCGGTCCATCTTGGCTTCCAACTCCGCCAGCCGCGCATTGTCCCACTTTTCATGCAGCGCCATGATCTCTAGCTCTGCACGCAAGTTGGTTTCATAATCCGCCTGTACCGCGATGCGATTGCGTATTCCGGAGGATCCGGCCACCCATTCCGACAACATCCGGCCACCTGTTCCGGGGTATCCGGCCACCTGTGACGCGTTGCCTTGAGGCAGCGTGTTTTGGTTATCAGTTCTGAAGGTTTTCGTCATCCATTTTGGTGATGGTTTTGCGCATGGACTGCCCCTCAAGTTCGAGACGGTAGGCGTTGTGAACGATGCGATCCAGGATGGCATCTGCGAAGGTTGGTTCACCGATAACATCATGCCAGGCTTTGACGGGCAGTTGGCTGGTGATCATTGTCGCGCCGC
>Ga0209390_10007890_pt1 | contig 13411 bp, 6 predicted proteins | sample BON01_FD_187212 | JGI IMG/M metagenome (GOLD analysis project Ga0209390, IMG submission 187212) | Freshwater microbial communities from Lake Bonney liftoff mats and glacier meltwater in Antarctica - BON-01 (SPAdes) (version 2) | ecosystem: Environmental > Aquatic > Freshwater > Ice > Glacier... | reverse complement strand
GCGGTGAGATCGAAGGTGCCGAGCGGGACGTTCTTCGTGTCCCCGAAGAAGCGGTTCTTGGCAAGCCATGCGGTGACGCGCCATGCGGCTCCGGTCGGGACGGCGCGACCGAAGTTCGTGACGGTGACACTGGCGGAGACCTTGTCGCCGACCCCGAGGGTGGCGGACGGCAGGGACGGCAGGCTGAGCGCGAGATCCTTGTCTTTGAGTTCTGCGATCACTCCGGAGGTGAAAAGGAAGACGCGCTCGCCGAGGTTGTCCGCGTACCGGATGCTGTTGAACAGTGAAGGGATTTCCTGCCATGCGAGTCCGTCCGGCCCGGCTTTCCATGTTCGCACCGGGTTCTGGGCTCCCGGGGTATTGATGAAGGCGTTAAAGCCGTCCGGGGTATGGAAAATGTCATAGTCGTTCCCGCCGCTTCCGGCGCTGAGGTTCGCGGCGGCCCATGAGTTGCCGGTGGTGGAGATGAAAGGGAACTCGCCGCGCTGCCAGATGACCATTAAGCCGTGGGCGATGAGCGTCCGGACCTGCGAGGAGGAGTTATTGAAACCGATGGCTCCGCGGTTTTGGAGGACGTCCCCCGCCTCCAGGGTGAAGCCCACGTAGGGGCTATTGAAGGCGGAGGCAGCAGATCCGATAACGACCCAGCGCCCGTCGAACCATGAGACGGCCGAGCCGCGCACGATGCCGGTGACGGAAAGCTGCGTCCACGACAGGCCGCCGTCGGTGGAGCGGAACAGGCTGCCATCGGAGGCGAGAAGCATCCATTCCGAGCCGCTCCAGGCGAAATCCGCCCATATTTTCTCGGGCAGGCCTGAAACGGTTGTGAATGCGACACCGTCGGTTGAGCGGTGGAGGATCTCGGGAGAGGAGAAGAAGCCTTCGAAGACAAGCAACTCCGCGCCACTGGAGGCGACCTTGTGGAAATAGTTGGACGTGGAGGGTGGTTGGCCGTTCACGGTGGCGCCGGTCCAGGTGCGGGCGTTGTCGGCGCTGGTGACGAGGAGCGCACCGCCTGCTGCGACGAAATTACCGTTGAGTTCCGCGATGCTGAGTCCGACGCCGCTGTTGTTGCTGGTCGCCACGCCGCCTGGCAGCAGGTCCGTCCATTCCGCGGCATCGGGCGAGGACCAGATGCCGCCGGTGGAGTCGATCACGAGGAAGGAGCTATCGTTGGAGAGGACTTTGGAAACGGTGGCGTTCATGCCGGGGATGGGGACAGGCTTCCATAAGACGCCGTCGCGGCTGGAGACGATGCCCCCGGCGGTGTCCTGGGCGAGGAAGACACCGCGCGAATGCGTGACCCGCTGGCGATGGATCGAGAGCGACATGGGCTGCCATGTGCTGCCATCTGCGGAGACAAGGGAGAAGTCCGGCGCCTCGCCGAGAAAGAACATGCCGCCGAAGTGGCCGAGGGCTGGGGCCTGGGTCACGCTGGGCGGCATGGGGTGCCCGCTCCACGATTCGGAATCCGTGGAAACGAAGACTTTGTTGTCGCCGCCGCCGGAGTTGGCGATCGCGACCACGAACCTGCCGTCCGCGAAGACACCGTGCGAGCTGTAGAGCACCCCGGTGGCGAGCGGGGCGATGGGGAGCCAGTTGAAGCCTTTGTCCCGGGTTAGGCGGACCATTCCCTGGTAACGTTCCGCGCCGATGATGGAGCCGTCATCGCCGTTGGCGGACCATGAGAGGTATCCGTCCTGGCTTACGGCGCCGACTTCCCAGCGCAAGCCGTCTGCGGAGGTCATCACACTGCCGGTCTTGGTGCCTTGAGTCTGGTAGGCTGAGATGAAAACGCCGGACGCGAAGCGGATCGGCTCACGCACCCAGTAGCTGGTGAGGTTGGGCGAAAAATGAGTCCAGTTGATGCCGTCGCGGGTGGTGATGATCGCACCGTTGTCGAACTGGATCACCAGAGATCCGTTTCCGGAAGCCATGCCGTAGATCGTGCCCGCGAAGCTGGGAATGGGGACTTTCTCCCAGGATTTTCCGTCAAGCGAGCGATGCACCGCACGGGATCCAGCCGTGTAAAAAACCCCATCTAATGTAGTGGCGAAGCTATATGGGATGGGAGGGCCACCCCGGACGTTCGCAAGAAGATTTTCCGGCTCCGCGGCGGCCACCCGGAGGCGGATGGCATCCATCTGCCGCAAGCCCTGGGAATCGTTGGCGCGGACGGTGACCGTGTGGCCGTTCGGATCGGTGGTGGTGACCTCGAAGCGGAAGCTACGCCCGATGCCGGAGGCGACGAGCTGGGAATCGAGATAGCACTGGTAGGAGACGGAGCCGTCCTCCGCGTCGGAGACCGTGCCCTCAATGGAGATGCGCGAGCCGATGAGATGGGTGCTGGTTGTCTGCGGGGAAAGAATGGACACCTTCGGGGCGCTGGCGCCGGGATGTGGGGATCCGGTCTGGATGATGCCGCCGCTATCCATCACGGCGACAAGCTGGCCGTTGCCCACCGCGATATCCACGATCTTTCCGGGCGCGAAGCCGCGCTGCCATGTCGTGCCGTCTTGCGAGAAATAGACGTTCTCATCCGCACCGAGGAGGATGAGATAATCTCCGAAGGTGGCAACGCGTTTTACGAACCTCGAGTTATTGATGCCGCCGGGAAAGCCGGTGGTGGCGAGGTTTGTCCAGGAGGTGCCGTTCGTAGTATGCGCGGCGCGGATGGTCATGGGAAATGAAGAGCTTTGGAAAACGCACCATGATTTCCCGCCGAAGGGGACGAAATGAGGGTTGCCGCCGGTGAGTCCGGTGGATGTCCAGGACTGCCCGGTGGTGGATGTGTAGATCAGCGCGCTGGAGGATGAGTTGAAATTGGAGAACCAGCGGTTGCCGAGGGACGCGAATTTCCTGGTCGAATCAAGGGTGAGCGGAAAGATGCTCTGCGTCCATGTGGAGGCGCCGGCCGCCCTGGTGAGCAGAGCCGTGCCGGGGCTGCCGGGATTCAAGGCGAGGGCGTCGCCGTTGGGAAGCTGCCCGATGAAATATACTTTGGGTGCGAGGCCTATGCCCTCGCTCGGGTTCAGGCGGACGTCGAAGGGGTTGTGGCCGGAGTAGATCGCGGTAAGCAAACTGCCTGTTCCAAAATACCGCCCGTACGCGCTGCCAGTGGCAGTGGTTTTGGGTGTATCGAGCGGAGTGCTCTGCTTCCATGTCACGCCGTCCCCCGAGATGTGGTCCGCGACGGAGCTGTTCGAGCTGTTCGTGGTGCGGGCGATGAATAGGTTCTCCGTGAATTCGAGGGATTGCAGGGTCGATAATTTTTCCTGGGGTATTCGGACATCAAGAGGGCCGGCGGCGGATGCGAGCAGCCCTTTGTCGGTGCCGTAGAGGACTTTGCCGCCGAAGGTGGCGGCGGCGGTGAAGGCGTGGGAGCTGGCAGGCTGGAGGACGCGGGATTTCCGGTCGTCCGGATCACTGTAGTAATGGAGTTCCTGCAATCCGGAGAGGAAAGCGATGAGGATTTCGCCATTGCTGGCGAAAAGGCTGCGGGAAGTGAAACCGTTGCTCTGGGCGTAATGGTAATCCCAGTTCGCCCCGTCCACGGAGGTGTAGATCGACTTTGTGCCCATGAGGTGGAATTTGCCCATCGCGTAGTGGGCGGTTTGCGGGGACCGGGACCCGCCCGTGGTGCCCCCGACCTCCGTCTCATACTCCGTCCATACCAGTCCGTCGGCGGAACTGTAATAGCGCATCTTGAAGTTGCTGCTCGATGAGTTGGAGGCCAAGATCAGGGTGGTGCCGTCCGTGGCGATGCTGCCGGGCCCCATGAGGTTCACGGTGCCGCCGGTGAGGTTCGTCGCGGTGAGACGGGTCCATGCCGTGCCGTTGGTGGAGCGCATGCAATGGTTTCCTGAGGTCGAGCGGGAGATGAACGCTCCGGCATGGGAGATCAGGGAGGATTTCTCCGGCTGTGGGATCCCGTTGAAATCGGTGGGCGTGGAGACAGCCCATGTCACCGCGTTGTTATTGGAGGTGGCGATCCGGAACTGGTTGTACTGATCCGTTCCGAGGCAGACGAAAAGGCTGCCGGCCTTGGCAATGGAATTGCCGGTGAAGCCCTGCGGGAAAATGGATTTCGTCCACGTCTCGCCGTCCGTGGAGCGGAAGAGAACGGTGCCAGAGACGGCGAAGGCCTCGTTTCCATAAGCCTTGATGTCGGTGATGGCGGCATTGGGGATACCGGGGCGACGCCACTCCCAGCGTTCCCACGGGGATTCCACGACAGTGAGCTGGTAATCTGCGGTGGCGGAGCCGGCGGAGTTGCTTGCGGTGAGGCGGTAGTCCCCCACGTCGCCGAACTGCGCCGAGAGGAAAGCGAGGGACGGGCTGACGGCATCGGGAACGGGCTGGCCGTTTTTCGTCCATGCGTAGGTCATCGGCATGGAGCCGGAGAAGGTCGCGGCGAGGGACACGGGGATGCCGGAGGCGACGGCCTGGTTGCCGGAAGTCCATGCCAGCCTCGGCGGCGTCTGTCGCTCGGAAAGGGCGACGGTATCGCTGACCGCGATGTTCTCCGTGTTGCGAACCTCGACCTTGTAGTTCCCGAAATCATCGGCGCGGACGGGGTCGACCACGAGGTTCGCGGATGTCTGTCCGGGGATGGCATTGTCGTTGAGGAACCATTGGTAAAACACCTCACCGCCGCTGAGAACGGAGACATCGAAGACCGCGCGCTTGCCCAGCTCCACGCTCAGGCTGGCAGGCTGGCGGATGATGTTGAGCGTCCCGCTGCGGAAGCCGTTCAGGGTGATGTCTCCGGTGGAGTTCTCACGGAAGCTATCCACCGCGATGTGGTAGGTCGTCCCCGCGACTGCGCTGAAAGTGACCTGGCTGGTGTAGTCCAGCGGGGAGCGGTCATCGCCCGACGCCACGCCTGTTAGATTTCCCGAATTCGGTCCGGTGTAAACGGCCAGCACGGTGTCGAAATCGCTGCCGGAGGTGCTGATGGTGAAATCCTCGGTGGTATCCGCCGTCCAGCGCCACCAGACGCTCTTGCCCCGGCCCGTGCCTGCATGGGGGGCGGCCTGCTCGAAGAGTTCCTGGGTCGCACCGCGGTTGGTTCCCGTGACGGTGAAGCCGCCTGCTTGGATAGAAGTGGCAGATTTGAAGAAATCGTTGGAAGGACTGAGGCTGTATTTCAGAGCATACATCTGGCCGGTCGGCTGTCGGTCGTCGAAAGCCACCCGGTATTCCGTATCAGGTTTCGCATCGAAGGTGAAAATGGTCTGCAGGGTGAAGGCACCGTTTACCTTGTCGCGTATGACCTTGAGCGAGCCTTTTTCCGAACCCTCGAAAACGATCATCCGGTAGCCGGTGATGTTCGAGTATGCATCGAGAGTCACTAATCCGCCGTTGGTGGTGCGGAAGGCGAACCAAAGGCTGTGTATGCCGCTGCCCGGAACTGAAAACTCATCCTCGTCTGGCTCCCGGCTGGCATCGGCGCTAGTGCCGCTCCAGAAACCGTAGCCATCTTCGAAACGCTGGGCATTGGCGAAATTATCATTGCTTTTTGAAGGGCCCAACCCCCTCAGTAGGCGGTCGATATTGAGTCTCCCACCGGAACTCGTAATCGAAGACAAGCCAACCACGCGATCTGCCGAGCCATACAAACGGGCAATCAGTTTCGCGGAACTTTCTCCCGGGAAATGAGCTTTCGCGAGGGCGAGGGCACCACTGACATGCGGAGTGGCCATGGAGGTGCCATTCAGATATTTGTAAGCATTATTGCCACCAATGTAGGAGGACCAGATGCTGCTGCCCGGTGCGGCGATATCCACTGAATTTTTCCCGAAGCATGAAAAGGAAGATCGTTTGTCAGCCTTCGTCGTGGAAGCGACTGCGACGATATTGGGAAGGTTGTAGCTCGAAGGGTAGTGAGGCGTGGAGTCGTTGTTCACTCCGTCGTTTCCTGCCGCTGCCACAAAAGGGATATCCGCTTGGCGGCAGGCTTCGAGCGCATTGTATAGACTCTGGCTGTAGCCTCCCCCACCCCAGCTCGCGCTGATGATGTCCGCTCCGTTTTCGCGGGCGTAATTGATCACGCGTATCCCGTCCGAGGTGCTACCGCCGTTCGGCCCGAGGAAACGCAGCGCCATGAGCTGGACCTCCCAGGCCACCCCGGTCATGCCAGTGGAGTTGTTTCCACTAGCGCCTATCGTCCCAGCGCAATGGGTACCGTGCCCACCCGTATCCATCGGATCGAAATCGTCGTCATAAGCATCGTAGCCATGAACTCCTGACGAAGGATGGCTCCACATGTTGTCGCGCAGATCGACGTGGTTGTATTGGATGCCGGTATCCGTCACGGCGACCACCACATCGGCGGCACTCGTGCGGAGCTCCCACGCCTCGGGAGCATCGATATCCGCATCCACCACCGAGCCGGCCTCGTTGCCGGGGTTATGAAGACCCCACATTTTTCCGGAGACATAGTCGGGATCGTTCGGAGCGAGGCATGGATAAACGATGAAATCGGGTTCCGCGAAACTAATAAATTCTTCCAGTCCACCGATCTCTCGGATCGCTTCCGGTTGCGCATTGGCCAATTCGAAATCTTCCAGCTCCGCCAGAATGAACGAATCCGGCTCTACGGACCGGACCCGATAGCCATTTTCCTCGAGAATCTTGCGGGCCAGGCCCATATCCGTCCCCTGAGCCACGCCGACCATCACATGATCGGCTACGGAAGTCCGCAGCAGGGTCACGATTTCCTCGCCGGATTGTGGATCGATCGAAACGGACTCCTCAAGGCGGAGATTCGGATACTTGAAATCCGCTTCCACAATCCGCACCCGTTGCCTTCCAGCGATTTTTTCCTCGGGCTCCGTCCACTCAGAGAAAATCACCTTCCGGACAAAAGCCTTCTCTTCGGCCCGCACAAGCGGCTTGTCTACGTTCCCCGGAACGTGCGGAAGTGTTAGCATTTCGGGTTCTCCTTCAAACAGGATCACCTGCTTCCGCTCCATCACCTTTTGGACCGTTGGCTCATCCACTCTTCCCGGCGACTCCGGCACCTCCCGGCTTCCACGAAAAACTACAAAGGCTGCTGCGAGCAACAATAGGAACAAGAGGGAGTTACGCTTCATAAAAAAAGAAACAGGGAAGCACCCCGTATATCGATGTCGAGTAAAATCAAGCTCATCGCTCATGCCATCCCTTTGTCACATAACTATTTTTTCGCTACGTGGTTGCCCTTCCACATATCCTCTGATAACTCTCCGGAAGTTCTTGAACATCCTATGAGCGACCACTCCCTCCAGGCGCCAACCCCAGAGCACCTAGCCCAGCTTCTTCCGCAATACGGCATCGAATACTTTATCGCTCAGGGCGGTATGGGCGCGGTTTATAAGGGCCGCCAACTCTCACTGGATCGCGATGTCGCCATCAAGGTGCTGCTTTATGAATTCGGCGACGACGCTGAATTCAGGGAGTCTTTCACCACAGAAGCCAAGGCGATGGCCCGCCTCAACCATCCCAATCTTCTCGGCGTGCTTGACTACGGCGATATCGAAGGAATGCCCTATATCGTCATGGAATACGTCCATGGCGAGTCACTCCACGAAGCTGCTTGGGAGCAGGCGATCGACCCCTTGCAGGCGGTGACCATCGTCAAGGGCATCTGCGAAGGGCTGGCCCATGCTCACGAGCAAAACATCGTTCACCGCGATATTAAACCCTCAAACATCCTACTCACGCTAAATGCCGTGCCAAAAGTCGCAGATTTCGGCCTGGCACACGCTGTCGACTCTGAGGAGTCCGGCCCCGTCATGGGCACACCCGGCTACACCGCTCCAGAGGTTTTTCAAGACCCCAGCCAAGCCGGACAGCTAGCCGATATCTACTCAGTCGGCGTCATTCTTCACCAGTTACTCACGGGTATCGACCCCGCAGGATCCGTCGGCCCGCCGACCCACCCTACGGGCAGAATTCGCCTCGATGCGATCTGGCGCAAAGCAACCCACATCGCTCCCTCCCAACGCTATCAGAGCGTCGGGGCAATGGCCACCGACCTCGAAAAATGGACCGTCGCGCAGCAAAAAGCACCGGTAGCCGGCACCGCAGCACCGTATAATCCAACATTCCGTTCACTCCAAACCCCCACAAAAACCAGCAGCAATGGTGGCTTCCTCGTTAAACTTTTCGTCATCGCCATTCTCGGAGCTGTCGTTGTCTTCACTTACCAACTCCTTCAGGAAAATAAGGAGGATATCAAGAAAGGTATAGCAGGGTCCGACACGGTCGATAATCCGGAACCCACGGCAACACCCGGTAAACCGCCTCAACCTATCCCTCAGACACCTGAGCAAGTCGACATCACCCCGGTGCCTGATATCGAGATCGGCGTGCGCGAGAACCCTGTCAATCCACCGGTTGTGGAACCCGAGCCTGAACCGGAACCTGTCGCCGACGAGGATCTCCCGCCCGGCGACCCCGAACTATACGAGCGCGCCATCAGCCTGATTCTCGAAGCCCGCACCAAGCGCGACAAAGAACTCGCTGAGAACGCCGGCGCGTTGCTTTTTCAACTCCGCGCCCACTCCCGCGATGCCGAGCCGGCCGGAGCTCTCCTCATCGAGCGCCTCAAAGGCGATGTCATCAGCAACCGGATTCCCATCACAGAAGGTATCACCGGACTTCCAGCAGATATTTCCAGAGACTTCGAACTCTGCTTAGCCAAGGAGGAATCGATTGATGAAAACCACCGCTCCGATCTTACGCGGATCCGCGATGCATACCTAACCCGCCTCGATGGGGCCGCCGCAGACGCCGATAACGATGAGCTCAAGCGCCAACTCGTCGCGCAAGCTGAGCACGCAAAAGATCTTGCCACATGGGTCGAATTGCTGTCACCCGAACCGGAGATAGAAAAAAAGAGAAGCTCCGGCTCCTTTGGTGCCGGTGGCTTCCCCGGAAAATGGGTCAGTCATACCCCGGATAGCGAAAGTCAATGGATCGCGCATCCGGACGGCAGGATGGAGATCGTCGGTAGGGATTGGATAGCTACCTGGAAAATCCTCGAAGACGGCACACTCGAAGTCGATTGGGGAAAGAAAAAACCACACAGCTACACCCGCGATAAAAACGGCATCGGCTGGACCGGTAAAACAGGCTTCGGTCACCCCGCCTCCCTAACCCCTGGAGATTGGTGAACTAAGGTGTGAGCTTCAATACCCCCCCGCCGCTTCACTGAAGGTGTAAGGCGCTTGGTAGTTACCGGTTTTTTCTTTCGCCAACTGTCTAAGGAGATCGTTAAGGACGGAGGAAGCACCGAAGCGGTAGCGGGTGTTGCTGAGCCAATTGTCGCCGAGGGTTTCTTTGACGGCGACGAGGAAAGTGAGCGCCTGTTTGGCCGTGCGGATGCCGCCGGCGGGTTTCATGGCGATCTCGATACCGGTCTCCAGATAAAAATCACGGATCGCTTCGAGCATGACCTGGTTGTTACCGAGAGTCGCGTTGTCCGAGGTCTTTCCCGTGGAGGTCTTGATGAAATCGCCCGGACGCAGGACTTCCATTGCGAGAAAGGAGGCGGCGCGGATGTTGTCGTAGGTTTGCAGCTCGCTGGTTTCGAGAATGACTTTGAGGGTCGCTTCACCACAGGCATCGCGGACGGCGGAAATCTCGTCCTGCACTTGCCGGATCTCTCCGGCAAGGAAGGCACCCCGGGTGATGACCATATCGATTTCATCCGCTCCGTCTTTCACTGCGGATTTCACTTCTTCAAGACGGGTTTTAAGAGGTGCCTGGCCGGATGGAAAAGCCGTGGCGACCGAGGCGACGCGCACGGAGGTGCCTTTCACAATCTTCGCGGCATGTTTCACCATAGCGGGATACACACAGACAGCGGCGGTCGTCGGGACTTCGAGGTCTTCGTGAGGGCGCAGTGCCTTGTGGCAGAGCGATTGGACTTTCCCAGGGGTATCATTGCCTTCAAGTGTGGTCAGATCGACCATGGAGACCGCCATTTTCAGGCCGAAGACTTTCGAGGATTTCTTAATACTGCGAGTCCCGTATTTCGCCACTCGCTCTTCGATCCCCACACGATCAACTCTGCCGACCTTTTCGATTAGCTCCGCAAGCGCCCGTGATTTTCCATACGTCATAACAAGACAATCATCGCGAAACTGCGGTATGCCAAGATTCAAGTTCACCCGGCACCGCAGCATTATCGCCGTTTTCAGCTCCGGCAGGTAGCGGTGAGTTTTAGTCGTCACCCCTTCCTTCCAAACAGCCAATGCCTCCGCCTCAATCATCCCGCTCCTATCCTTCGTCTTCCAACAAGTTTGATCCGAAGCACGGAGCCGCGTTCACCAGAACGCGAGCCCTCCCCTCGCAAGCGAGTACTGGAAAACATCGCCCTCCCATCGACCGGCATGAGTTTCCCATTCTCTTGTAAACGGCACATTTCTTCTTCTTCGACTTTCCGTAAGTTCGCGCGAACGAGTCCCGTCCCATAGATTCCGGCAACGGATCATCGGCGCAGATTTTCGGGTCCAATAGACCCCAATCCCAATATCTACCTTGATTCTTTACTTAAAAGTATGCCAAGCAGTTTTTTCTTCGACTACACCTACACCGCCAACAGCGGCTACCTCCTCGGAACCATCGCAGGCCCCGAACACACCGTCACCAACACCTGGGCCACCGACCGCAACTCGCTTGACATTAAAAACAACGTAGTTGATTCCCTCCCCGTTTCACAGTATACATACCAAGTGAATGAAATCGGTCAACGCACCGGAGTGCAAACCGCCGGCTCCGCCTTCGGCAACACCGACCGCGGCTGGGCGTGGGGCTACGATTCCCTCGGCCAGACAACCAAAGCCGTCAATGCCGCAGACACCGCCCTGAACCGCGCCTACGCCTTCGACGGCATCGGCAACCGCCTGTTTTCTGAAATCTCAAATTCCGAAATCTCAGATCCGGCCACCGTGAACACCACCGCCTACACCCCCAACGCCCTCAACCAGTATTCGCAAATAACCCAGAACTCCATAGCGAATACCCCCACCTATGACGCTGACGGAAACCTCCTAACGGACGCCGGAATCAACGCCCTCACCTACGGACTCAAGTATGAGTGGGATGCAGAAAACCGCCTCATCGCCGTCCGCAAGGCCGATGACACACTCATCGCCACCTACGTTTACGATTACATGAGCCGCCGCATCCGGAAAACCACCACCGCTGATGCATACCAAGGAGCCAGCGATACCTCCTACCTTTACGATGGCTGGAACGTCGTCGCGGAATACTCCATCTCCGGCGCTTCCACCGTCACCCTCTCCCAAGCATACACCTGGGGGCTCGACCTCAGCGGCTCCATGCAAGGCGCGGGCGGAGTCGGTGGCCTGCTATGCATCCATCGCGCCCCGGGAACCGACATCAACGGCGACCGCACCTGGACGGACACCTTCTACCCGACCTATGACGGCAACGGCAATGTCAGCGAATATCTGGATAAAAACGGCGCTGAAGCCGCGCATTTCGAATACGATCCCTTCGGTCGCCTCGCCTCCAGCACCGGCAGCCCCGAAGACTTCACCTACCGCTTCAGCACCAAACCCCAAGATTATGAAACCGGCCTGTTTTATTACGGGTACAGATACTACGACCCCGTTACCGGCCGCTGGCCATCCAGAGACCCGATCGGGGAGAATGGGGGAGAAAATCTCTACGCGTTTGTAGAAAATGCGGGTGTGAATATGATTGATATTTTTGGATTAGAAGGTTGGATGCCCCACCCTGGAACTGGCCTGGCCCCTCAACCCCCTGACCCCGATGGAGATAACCGGAGAAGACTAGAAAAGGAACTTGAGGAGCGGAGAGGCTCAAAGTGCTGTAATTACGAAAAAATACTTGAGGGTAAAACGTTCCTAATTGGGCGATTCGAACGCCTTAGAAACCAGTTTCGAAAACAAGGTATCAACCGTGGTATAGCATATGAAGAAAGTGCCAGGACAAGCTGCTATGGTCAAAATACCTCAATTATCGGGGCTTTTAGTACTGGTAGAAAATCTATTCCTAGCTGTTGGGAATGTAAACTAATCCATCACACTAAAAAATATTTTCATTTAGTGTAGAGGGAAATGATCATTGGTGGGTTGAATGCATGGCATATGACCAAGATGGGAACCTTGTATCACATATTTCATTTGATGCATGGCTTGATACAGAAGGGGCAGGTGATCCTCAGAAGCTGAGAATAGAATATCCCTATGATCTGGGGGTTTCTGATAAGGATTTCAATAGGTTTCTGCCTATCCATGAATCGTGTGATGGTTCGAAAGTGAATTCTCAATGAGGAACCTATTATTTATCTTGTCTCTATTTTTCATGGCGTGTCGGCACGAACCATCGGAATTTGAGCGAAAATATGCGGGAAGATTGTTTGATACGCAAGTCGCCAGGAGTCTAGTCGAAGAATATTACAAGGAATATGGAGATCTTCCCGAGACCTTCAGGGAAATCGGAGATCGCATGAAAGGTGAAATCGGAATTCCACAGGGGTTTAGTAATGAGTGGGAGTTAGTGCAAATATCGGACGCTCAACTTTTGGTAAACGACATCGTTGCTTTTGAGAGTTTTCCAAGAAAAGAATATGATTCGATATTTTATATTTACTATTGCGGCGACGGAAAATTTGAGTTTTCAAACTCAAAGGGAAGTTTTAACCCGGAAGTCCAACGACACGTCCCTAGGTAACTAGATGAATTAAATGGGGGGTATGGACCGAGGACATAAATGGGGTCCTTTCGGATTGATATTTTTAACGGAAAGGTTCTCCACGCTGACTTCAATTTGCATCGAGTTTGCGCAGCAGTTGATCTTTTTAGTTTACTCTCTTTCTATCTTTCTGACCAGCAGAAATCAGCCGACTTACCGAGGTGGGTTGCCCCATTGCTTAGGACGAGCGAAATAATAAATGTCGCATACTGCTTAAGTTTTGTTAAACTTTTTCATGCTCACGACCGTTCATTCTCTCTCTGATAAGTTCACTGCCATTTCCGCAACCCTCACCGAGCGGGGCTTGAGGCTTTGGGCAGCGGCGGAAGCCCGGAGTCTCGGATACGGCGGTATCACCCGGGTGGTTGAGGCTACGGGATTATCCCGCCGGACGGTGGCCCGGAGAATCGCGGAGCTTTCCGATCCCAACCGCACACCTCTCCCCGGCCACATCTTGTAAAAGAAGCTGTAAAAGAAGCCAGGCTTTTTGTAATGTAAAAGAAGCCTGTAAAAGAAGCCAGGCTTTTTGTAAAGAATTCTTCTTGTATTCGTCCTCGAGATGGGCAAAATGAAAGTTATGAGCAGGAACAACCGCAGGCGCTGGATCGCACCCTGGAAGAACTCGGCGTCGAAGCCGGAAATTTACCATACGTGTGGACGGGTTGTAGGGCGCGGC
>Ga0209390_10007887_pt1 | contig 13414 bp, 11 predicted proteins | sample BON01_FD_187212 | JGI IMG/M metagenome (GOLD analysis project Ga0209390, IMG submission 187212) | Freshwater microbial communities from Lake Bonney liftoff mats and glacier meltwater in Antarctica - BON-01 (SPAdes) (version 2) | ecosystem: Environmental > Aquatic > Freshwater > Ice > Glacier... | reverse complement strand
CCTGCGTTCGCTGAGGTCGTTTGGTCCGGGCTTGGCCGCGTTGTTCTCGATAAGATTTACTCATGCGACCAGTTTAGCGCGATTCAAATTTGACAAAAGCCCTGTTTGCTAAAAACTCACAGCCTCGTAGAATTCGTGATGGCCTCGTTTCAGCGACTTCACAGTTTGGGAATCGAGACGTTGAAACATTACTTAGGGATTACACCGTACAATTGGGTTTCCGAGACGTTTCGGAATTCCAAATCAATGGTTTAACGCAGAAAATTAACGCGATTTGCTCAAACAGCAGCATCAAAACAATTGACCAGATCAACGCGATGTCCGTGGAATGCTATTTGGCTAAACGCCGCAAAGACGGGCTCAGCAAGCAAACTAGCAATCATTACCGCCAGGCAATTCACCAATTCTGCCGTTGGCTTGTTAAGCACAATTATCTAAACGCGAATCCGATTTCGGATGTCCCAAAATTGAATGTCAAAACGGATCGTAGGCACGATCGACGCGCTCTGGCGCCGGACGAATTTCGCCGACTTATAGAGGCGGCAGAAGCTGGCAGGTCCATCCAAGCGATTCCGGGGGTGGATCGAGCGATGATGTACATCCTGGCCGCATGGACGGGCTACCGACGAGGAGAAATCGGTAGTTTGAAGCTAAGTTCCCTGGATCTGGAATCCGACACTCCTACGGTGACCGTTGACGCAAGTTTCAGCAAACGACGCCGGAAAGATACTCAAGTTTTGCATCCCGATGTCTCCGAGAGGTTGAAGAAATGGCTGGAAATCCGCAAACCAATTCACAAAACGCTCCTATTCCCCGTCTCTAAAGTAACTTGCGGGTTCGACCGTCGAACCTCGATCATGATGAAACGAGACCTTGCAATAGCACGCCAAAAGTGGATCGCCGAAGCTGCTGACGAAGCAGAGCGAATTAAACGAACGAAGTCCGACTTCTTGACTTACAAAAACGACGACGGACTTTTCGCCGATTTTCATGCCAATCGGCATACTTTCATTACAAATCTGGGCCGAGCAGGTCTATCGGCCAAAGTTGTCCAAACATTAGCCCGCCACAGTGACATTCGCTTGACAATGAACGTCTATAGCCACACCGACCTCGCTGAACAGAAGGAAGCGGTCGGACGTCTGCCTCAACTCGAAATCAAACCCCGTCAAGAAACTCCGCACGAAGTTGAAAACGACAATCAACCTCTAGAGGGAGCGCCGCAACGTCTCAACCAATTGCGCCACAGCAACGCGCAGCAGGCGGAAGAAGGCAATTTAGGTCTTCTATTGACAGTGAGTGGCAAAATCGAAGAAAGCAATTCACCTGGCTTAGAAAGCTGTAATACCCGTGAAATTACGGACTTTGCAGCACATGGCAGCGATTTTCAGGTAAAAATCAAAGTAGGCTCGGAGGGATTCGAACCCCCAACCCTCGGTTCCGAAGACCGATGCTCTATCCAATTGAGCTACGAACCCATGATTTTGGAACACCGACAAGTGCCGATGATCTTTAATCCATGCCAGATTCTAACAATTCGGACGCGGCTGACAAGCCGCTAAAGGAAAAGCCGGAAAATCAATCGGAATTCCGGCTCAATCTTCTCGCAAACTAGTCGCTTGCACATAGGGTTCTACTAAAAATCAAATTGAACTCGAGCCGCGTAAGTGTTCGTCATGCTGTCGCCCAAGACGGGATCATTCAAGTCACCGTTGATCCAGTTGAGTTGGAATTTTGAATTCGCAGTCATGTACCAATTCAAACCAAGGTCCAGGGAATTCAAGCGTCGAGCGTTTCCGGTAACGCTGGGTTGTCCAAACAGCGGGTTCAAATTGATATTGCCAATCCTGGCGACCACTTCCCAAGCCCCGATTTCACCTTTGGCAAAGTCGACCGAATTCTTCGGTTTGATTCGACCAAAGACGCCAGTAACTTGGTTGTAGGGAATGGTTTCACCGGTAAGCACGTATCGAGCGGTGGCGTATCCAGTTTGCACCGTTACTTCTTCGCCGGTAGGCAAACTTAGATTTGCCCATCGATATTCCGCCTGAACCAAGGCATGTCCGACTGATGCCGCAGCTTCAAGGCCGAACAAGTTCGCATGGTCCAGATTGAATATGCCCGAATTGACGAACGGGGGAACGCCGACCAGTGGCAGGACACCCAGTCCAGCGGGTCCTAAATTGGGTTGTTGCCCGACAAAGACTTCATCCAGGCTGGCAATCTGGAACTGATTGCGTGCTGGATCCAAGAAACTATGACTGGCGCCAACGTGGACCAGTCCAGAATCGTCGCTACTGTCGCGGACCAGGTACGTGAAACGTTCGGCAGTGCCGTAGCCGCCATCGTCTCCAAAAACATTGCCAAAGTTGTCCGAGAGTGTGCGGAAACCAGCCACCGCCCAAGTCGCTCGTTCATCCAAGGCATTGTCACTGAACATGATTCCCGTTTGCCGAAAAGGCGCGAATGCCACACTGGTTGGACGTTCAAGAAATGCAAGTTCACGGATGCCGGTCAATTCAGACATGCCAAAAGGCTGGCGAAAACGACCTATCCGCACGTTGCCAAACGGAGTGTTCTTGACTTGACCCCAAACATCGACAAACCTAGCTTGGGCCTGTGCGAAGTCGAATTCCATATTGATGGAAACTTGTTCCGATAGATTCCCTGTCGCAGCCAGACGGGCCCGGCGGAAACCGGCACCATCTTGAATATCCCCTAGCGTCGCGATACTTTCGGGCGACTGATCGAACTTAGCTGCGTCCAATTGGAAAAAGCCCGTCATTTTCATTTCAGGGAACTTCTTTTCAGCTGGTTTGGTAGCTGAAGTCATCGCCAGCGGTGCCGTGATCTTGTCAGCAATGGGAAGGCCGCCTTGGGTCGGGTACCCGGCAAACAAAGTCGAAGGCTGGGATTGGTTTTGGCTGGTTTCCAATCGCAATTGATCCAACTGGCGCTGCAGTTCTTCGATTTGCTGAGCGGTCGAGGAGGGTGGGTTTGGGTTGAATTGCTGTGCCAGCAAAGATTGATCACGGGCAGAACCCAACGCCAAAACAGACAAAATCGAAACCATGAGTAGTCGGAATCGCAACATTGGTACCAGCGAGTTAAAAAGTGGAAACGGACTGTTCCCCTGTCTATGCTTGTTTATCGAATGAATGAGCCCTAATTATCGGTAATACTGTTGCAATTGGAAAATCTACCACCAATTAACTTGATTCTTTGAGTAGACAATGCCAGCAGTTAACGGTCGATTTGCTCGCAAACTTCGTCCATTTCTAGTGTGTTCTTGGATTGGAAAGGCAAATCTAGCCGGGCAACGTTGGGGCAGGGCATCGTTCGTCGTTCAAAGAGATGGTCTGTTGTTCAAGGTAAAAGGCCCTCGCTTCTGGGGCCATTGGGGTGCCTTGGGAACGCCTTGAGATTCACGGCGGGAACCGTCTACGGCCTAGAGCAGCTGGATTGCGTTTGCCATTTTTGCGGCGTCAGCCGAGGTTCAGGCTTTGTCGCCGAAGGTGAATTCGTCCTGTTTGTTGAGAGACCGATCGACGGGCGACTTCAAAATACTGAAGTTATTTTAAGGACTTGAGCGTTGTATTTCTGGGGACTGACTGGCGATTGAGATGCTAATTGACCGTGCACCCTAGCGAGAATGATTCCGTCCAAGAGGCCAGTTACTGGTAAGGTACGGCGAAAAAGGGCAAGTCGCTTTTGGTAATGCCAATATTTGGGTACCAAACCGACCTCACAAGTTCATTTATCGCCATCGTCGTCAACTTCGAATAATTTTGGCACTTTGAACTTCACAATCGGGTCACTATTCAATTGTTAAGTATGCGATAAAATTTAGGATGATCTGGATGCAGAAGCGTTGGAGTTGGGACGTTAACAGTCCGGTTTCAGAGCGGTTAGGCCGCCAGATTCCTAGGCGATTAATTTGCCGGGTTTCTAGACGGTTTGACGGCTTGAAAAATTACATAATCCGTGGGCGCAGCGACTTCATTGCTGGAACTTGATTCCGTCGATGTCCAGCTTTTTAGATTGTGGTTGTGGTGCCGACACGTAAGTGTGCCGGATGACGAATTTTCGGTCATACTAATTGGCCCAGATTCAGAAACCCTGTCACGCCCAAAGTCTGTAAAACACAAACGTTGCAATTGAATTATTTTGATACAGTTATCGTGAAAACACGCGGGAGAAGATAAGACATGATCACCACCAGCAAGACAACGTTGTTACCGGATGAACAACGAGTGGTGATGACGGGCATCGGATTGGCGGCGCCCAACGGCGATTCGTTACCCGAATTTCGTCAATCGTTGTTAGAAGGTCGCAGTGGCGTTGTCGATTACGACATTCGATATTTCGGAAAAACGTTGGCTGGCGTTTGCAATTTTGATTCACTGCGATATCAAAAACGAAAAGAATTGCGCCGGGGGACTCGGGCCGGTTCGGTAGGAATCTACGCTGCCAACGAAGCAATCAAAGACAGCGGCATCGACTGGCCTAATGTGGACACGTCGACGGTTGGCGTGTACATCGGTGTCACCGAACATGGAAACGTTGAAACGGAAAACGAAATCTTTCAAATCAAGGCTTTCGACTACGACACCAGCGTTTGGTCGCACCATCACAATCCCAGAACCGTTGCTAACAATCCGGCTGGCGAAATCGCCTTGAACCTTGGTGTGACTGGGCCCCATTACACTTTGGGTGCAGCGTGTGCGGCGGGAAACGTCGGCATCATCCAGGCCGCTCAAATGCTGCGATTGGGTGAATGTGACCTTGCTTTGGCCGGTGGCGTATCCGAAAGCATCCACACTTTCGGTATTTTTGCAGGTTTTGCCAGCCAGGGCGCTTTGGCCTCGCATGTCGATCCCACTAAGGCCTCTCGTCCTTTTGATTCCAATCGAAACGGTATCGTGGTGTCTGAAGGCGGGTGCATTTACACAATGGAACGTTTGTCGGATGCGAAAAAACGCGGAGCCAAGATTTACGGCGAATTAGTCGGTTACGCGATTAACACCGACGCTACTGACTTCGTTCTGCCCAACCCTGAACGACAGGCACAGTGTGTTGCGAAGGCGTTGAACCGAGCAGGTTTGAATCCTTCCGACATTGACATCGTTAGTACTCATGCGACCGGAACTTCGAATGGTGATTCGTTGGAGTGCGAAGCCTTGCGAAATGCGTTCGTATCCTCGAATCGAACTCATTTTAACAATACTAAGAGTTTCATTGGGCATTGCATGGGCGCAGCCGGCGCTTTGGAATTGGCGGGCAATTTGATGTCGTTCCAAGATGGTACGGTTCACGCAACCATTAACGTCGAAGACCTTGACCCGGGATGTGTACTTCCAAATTTGGTAGTTGGTTCGCCCAAGGAAATCGGTCCAGTGAATCGAGTGCTAAATAATTCGTTTGGCATGTTGGGAATCAATTCGGTCGTGATTATCGAAAAAGTTTAATCGACTGTCCTCCAAAGAAATGTCTTTCCCGAACCCGCAGGTACGGTCGGTAGAACCGTCCGCCTGCGTTGGACCAATCGTGACCATTCTCATTTTTTCTGGCGTATTTTACTGGATACGGATACCGCACGGCGATGAAGATCGTTGGCTATGTCATCCAATTCATGCTGGTCGTGGCAAGCCAACGGACGGTTGTCGCTTGTGATTCACGCGGTAGCGATTTCTAAAGAGTGAAAGACTTCGCCGTTTTCTCAGGATTGCCAGTCGTGGCAATGGATCATCTGCGGTAGTTCTGGAAACGTCGATGGACGAGTTGGCCTGCCGATCTGGGTCGGATCCATTTCGGGCACCGGTTTGCCTGCGCTTCGGTGTTGTTTTCAGAAGCTGGAATCTTGCGGATCGAGCATTTTTACGGATCGAGCATTTTTACGGATCGAGCATTGTGAACTGCTTACAACTGGCGAACCCAGAGGCAAGTCGCTTCACTGAACCGAATGCATGCCTGAATCTGGGCGGTCGGGGATCTCTTGCTCAGGCGGTGCGTTGGTTGGAAAGGCGGATCGATTGATTCGGATTTCTACTTCGAAACTGCAAACGGTGGGGCGTCGATGCCAGTAGATGGGGCCCGCAAGTAGCGATTTTGCGAATTATTGAACATCCGAAAGTCAACTTTGGCCATTTTGTGCCCCTTTGGTGTACTGGTGAAAAAGGGTGAAACCGTGATAATACCTTCCAAAATACTTGGCGGTTTGTTCGAGTGTTCATTCAAATTTGTATTCGCCCCTACTTGGTGTAGGTGGTTTTAAACAACTGGTTAAGGAGAGCTGCTGTTATGGCGCCCGAAGAAATTCGCGAAGTTATCATCGAAATCTTAGAAGATATCGCTCCGGACGAAGATTTAACGTCGTTGGATGATGCTGTCGCCTTTCGGGAACAGCTAGAATTGGACAGCATGGACTTTTTAGATATCGTAATGGAGTTGCGAAAGCGGTACCGCGTGCAGATACCTGAAGAAGAGTATTCCAATCTTGCATCCATGGCCAGCACAGTGACTTACTTGATTCCGAAGATGGCTGAACTGCCCAAATAGACCAGCTCAGATAGACCAGTCCAGATAGAGCAGTCCAGATAGAGCAGTCCAGATAGAGCAGTCCAGATAGAGCAGTCCAGATAGAGCAGTCCAGATAGAGCAGTCCAGATAGAGCTGCTAGATTCGCAGAGGACGCTGCCTGTCGGCACATTGGCGCAATGCGATTGTTGTCGAGTCGGTAAGCATAAATCTAAACAGTTGAGGAATCGATTCAGGGTCAGCGAATTGTCGATTTTTCAGCTAGGAATCCTGGCAACTGTGAATCTCTTCAAGCGGGGCCGGTCTTAAGGCTGTGTGATTTAGACAGAATCGCGTTTGGTTAAGTCGGTGAACCGATGTTGAGAATCGTTGAAATTTTGACCGTTGTGTAAATCCGTTGATGATCGTGTAGAACTTATGGCTGACTCGTACGACACATTGATTATTGGTGCCGGTATGAGTGGGCTGGCGGCCGGGATTCGCCTTGCTTACTACGACCAAAGTGTCGCAATCGTCGAACGCCATAATACGATTGGTGGTTTGAATTCTTTTTATCGCATGAATGGTCGCGACTATGATGTTGGCCTTCACGCGGTAACCAACTTTACTCCCAAAGGTGCGAAGAAGGGCCCGCTGGCTCGTTTGCTTAGGCAACTACGTTTTCAGTGGGAAGACTTTTCTCTTTCGCCTCAAGAGCAATCTCGCATTGCCTTCCCCGGTGTGGACTTGGAATTTTCCAACGACATCGCGGTGCTTGAGTCAGAAATCGCTCGGGCGTTTCCCCATCAAGTGGATGCCTTCGCAAAATTGCGTAGCCAGGTAATCGATTACGACGACTTGGACCAAGCCGCGTTTGACATCTCGACTCGAAAAGTCCTGGGCGAAATTTTCACCGACCCGTTGCTGATTGACATGCTGCTATGCCCACTGATGTGGTACGGAAATGCCAGAGAGCATGATATGGACTGGGGCCAGTTCTGCATCATGTTTCGGAGTATCTTTTTGGAGGGATTTGCCAGGCCGTTCAAAGGGGTTCGACTGATCTTAAAGAACCTTGTAAAAAGGTTCCGTTCACTTGGCGGAAACCTCTTGCTTAGGCACGGTGTGGATCGAATTGTAACCGATGGCGATCATGCGGTCGGCGTGGTATTGGATGATGGCCGAGAAATTCAAGCCAAACGCATTTTGTCGTCTAGTGGGTGGGTTGAAACACAACGGTTGATTCACGGCGTTTCGCCGCAGACTGAAAAAGAAGCGGGGCAATTGACGTTTATTGAAACAATAACCGCGCTCAATTGCCAACCCAAGGAACTGGGGATCAAGGACACCATCGTTTTCTACAATGATAGTCCGAAGTTTCATTGGCAACCGCCGGAAGATCAACTATGCGACGTTCGGACGGGCGTGATCTGTTCTCCAAACAATTATGCATACGCCGACCAACAACAACTACCTGAAGGCGTGGTCCGAATCACCACCATCGCTGACTTTGATCGCTGGAATTCTCTAGATGAAGACCAGTATAAAAAACAGAAACTGCGTTGGTACGATTTGTCCACTGATAGCGCGGTCCAATTCATTCCAGAATTCCGCCATCACGCCGTCGAAACGGATATGTTCACGCCCAAGACCATCAAGCGATTCACATGGCACGACAACGGGGCCGTCTATGGGGCGCCACGAAAACGTCTAGATGGCAAGACCGATTTGGACAACGTTTACCTGTGCGGAACCGATCAGGGATTTGTTGGAATTGTGGGCGCGATCATCAGTGGTATTTCGATGGCAAACCAGTATTGTTTGCGGTAGCCAATGGCTAGTTGTGCGAACTTGCACTTGGGTGAGATCATCACACTTAAGAGCAAAGCACATTTTTCTGCCAACCGTATCCGGCAGTGGCGGTTGAACCAGAAGCAATGTTGATTTGGGTTGGGCGTCCCGCGTGTTGCCACTGACTGTGCCAGAACTTGCAGCCTAGTTTCGAAATTACAGAAAACCGAAGAGTTGATTTCATGCCTAAAGATTTCTTGAAAGATGTTGCCGACAATTACGATGTCGTGGTAATCGGCAGTGGCCTAGGCGGTCTAACTTCGGCGAACATCTTAGCTCGTAGTGGTCGCAAAGTGTTGCTGCTAGAACAGCACTACAAGTTGGGTGGCTTGGCCACGTGGTTCAAGCGTCCTGGCGGGCACATTTTTGATATTTCTTTACATGGTTTTCCGTACGGGATGGTAAAAAGTTGCCGTCGGTATTGGTCGAAAGAGATCGCCGATTCTATCGTGCCCTTGGAAGGCGTCCGATTTGACAACCCAATGTTTTCGTTGACCACCAAATACAACCGCGAAGACTTTACTCTGTTGCTGCAAAAGCAATTTGGAATTACCGAAGCGACGATCAAGGAATTCTTCGACACCGCCCGCGGAATGAATTTCTACGACGAACGAGACACCACAACTGGGCAATTGTTCGAACGCTTTTTTCCTGGACGCGAAGATGTGGTTCGCTTGTTGATGGAACCAATCACCTACGCCAACGGATCCACTTTAGAAGACCCGGCAATCACCTACGGAATTGTTTTCTCGAATTTCATGTCCAAGGGAGTTTATGTTTTTCAGGGCGGCACGGACCATTTGGTCAAATTGATGCAAAAAGAGATGGTGGCCAATGGAGTCGACATTGCAATCAACTGTCCAGCTGAAAAGATCGTCATTGAAAACGGCAAAGTGGCGGGTGTAAAAGTACATGGGCGAACGATCAAGACCCAGACGGTGGTTTCCAATGCCAATCTCTTGTCGACGTTGTTTGGCATGGTAGGTGAAGAATACTTTGATCAATCGTTTCGCGACAAAGCCCGTGAAGTCCGAGTCAATAATTCCAGCACGCAAGTTTACATGGCGTTGGACCCAGAAGTCACAGTAGAGCGATCCACGGGCGATTTACTGTTTAGTTCTACTGCCGAACGATTTCAAACGGACCTGCTACTTAGTCGAGATATCACCAGTCGCACGTTCAGCTTCTACTACCCGGACATGCGTCCCACTGGCAAGCAAAGGCATCTAGTTGTGTCAAGCACCAACGCTCGCTGGGAGGACTGGGCGGACTTGGATGAGGAAGCGTACAAGGCCAGCAAGGCGGATTTGGTGGAAAACACTCTTGATGCTCTGGAAAAGTACTTGCCCAATTGTCGCCAAAAGGTAATTCACGCCGAAGCGGCCACTCCACGGACCTTCCGACATTACACTATGCATCAAGACGGAGCCAGTTTTGGAACCAAGTTCGAAGGGTTGGAGGTCAGTCGAAGTCTACCTCAACAGATTCCCGGACTGTACCATGCCGGTAGTGTCGGCATCATCATGTCAGGTTGGTTAGGTACAATCAACTACGGCGTGATCGTGGCCAACGATGTGGATAACTATCTAATGGCCGCGAACCAAACTCCGATCCAGAACTGCTCGATCTAGCCGTACGGGTTCAGCAGCCAGCCTTTCTGGAAACGATTCCGGATGGCTAATGTCGCACGTTAACCCGATGTCTGCCTTACGTTTTCCGATGGCAGAGGCCGTACAATTCTAGCAAAGCACCGACTAGTGACGATTAGTGTTCCCAAAAGGGTGGCTGCGCCGAACACTAATCTTCTCTAGTATCGTTGATGTCCGCTGCGGACAGTCCAACCGCGGAAATCCAGGTTATGGAACGTAATTCGATCATCAGAATGCCTAATCTTTTTTTTTCTTACGAATTAGCAGTCAGATAGCCACCCGCCAGATTTTGCAAGGCGGACTTTTCCTGGTAAACTATCCGGAAATTCAGCGCCATTGGCTTCGTTAATTGCGATGGCATATTGGCGGTGGCATAAAAAAAGATAACGCCTGCCACGTGACTATCTACATCGCGTTGGATAGACACCCGTACACACGGAGTCATGGACACGGAGTCATGGACACGGAGTCTTGGACACGGTGGTTTTGCGGAGGCCGTCATTGTAGGAGCGGCTAATGTCTACGGTGCCTGGAACTGAAAATCCGTAGGGCACCAGTGAAGCTTAGTGTTTTTTGGTCTGCCGGGTTCGATGGAACGTTAATAGAGATCTAAACAATTGGGTTATGAAGATGTCACCAACCTTGGAAGACGCGGGCAAGATTCTAAGCGACGTTTGGGGCTACGACAGTTTTCGACCGTTGCAAACCGATTCGATCCAGTGCGTCCTTAGCAAGATCGATAGCCTAACGGTGCTGCCTACCGGTGGCGGCAAGTCCATTTGCTTTCAAATTCCAGCCATTTGTTTGGATGGGATGGCGGTAGTGGTATCGCCCTTAATTTCTTTGATGAAGGATCAGGTCGATTCACTGGTTGCTAACGGGGTGCCCGCCGCCTTTGTTAACAGCAGCCAAAGTGCCGCTGAACAACAAGCGGTCGCCAAACAAATTCAGACCGGCAGTTTGAAGTTGCTGTATGTGTCACCCGAGCGTTTATTGACACCGAAAATGTTGACATTTTTGGAGACCGCGAAACTGTCATTCTTCGCCATTGATGAAGCCCACTGTATCAGTGCGTGGGGACATGACTTCCGCCCCGAATACCGCGACCTAAAAGTTCTAAAGCAACGTTTTCCAGGCACTTCGGTACATGCATTTACCGCGACCGCATCCGAACCGGTCCGCACAGATATTGCAAGCCAACTGGGAATCGCTGATGCCACAATGTTGGTCGGCAATTTTGACCGACCCAATCTGGTTTATCGAATGCTGCCTTCCAACAATCGGATCCAGCAAGTGGTCGATGTCATCCAACGCCACAAAGGTGAATCGGGGATCGTCTATTGTATAAGTCGCAAAGAAGTTGAAAAAACAGCCAGTGTGTTGAAAAATTTTGGGTGTTCGGCATTGCCTTATCATGCCGGTTTAAGCGATGCCGATCGTGTGAAACACCAAGACGCCTTCATTAAGGAAAAATGCGACGTGATCGTGGCAACGGTTGCCTTTGGAATGGGAATTGATAAGTCGAACGTCCGCTTTGTGGTTCACGCCGGCATTCCCAAATCGATCGAACATTATCAACAAGAAAGCGGTCGAGCAGGGCGAGACGGTTTAGAATCTGAATGCATCTTGATCTATTCGCCAGGCGATGTTGTCACATGGAAACGAATCATCAGCGGTGACAACAAAGAGGCTTACCAAAACGCCACCCGATCACTGGATGCCATTGCCGGGTTCTGCTCCAGTCCGGTCTGCCGTCACAAGTCGTTAGTTGAATTCTTTGGGCAACCTTACACCAAACCATCCTGCAACGCCTGCGATGTATGCTTGCAAGAGGTGGAATTGGTTGCCGACCCGATCACCATTTCTCAAAAAATCATCTCTTGTGTCGCTCGGCTGAATCAAAATTTTGGTGCCGCACATACAGCAAAGGTATTGACCGGTTCTCAAGAACAACGGATCGTGCAACTTGGGCATGACCAACTTTCTACCCATGGTATCCTAGCAGAAGAAGGCAGCCTTGCGACCAAGATGTGGATCGAACAACTGATCCAACAAGGCTACTTGTTGCGAAGCGGCGAATATCAAGTTTTGTCAATCACTTCCTTAGGTCGCAAGCTTTTAAAACGCGAAGGAAGTCCCCAACTTTCGATGCCCGTGGCCATGGAGAAAGGTCGGACGGACTCCCCAAGCGAAGAATCCTGGGACGATGTGGATCGAGGCCTATTTGAAGAATTGCGAGTGATTCGGCGTGATTTAGCAGCACAAAAGAATTTGCCAGCTTATGTCATTTTTGGTGACCGTACCCTGCGTGAACTTGCGAAGATCCGTCCAACCTCAAACGATGGATTTGGACGGATCAAGGGGATTGGCCAGCGGAAGAAGGACGACTACGCAACGCAGTTTGTTGAAAAAATCCGTAGTTACTGTGAAGTTCAAGAAATTTCAACTGACCTTTTTCCAATGCATGGCACCGAACATAAATCAGAGCAAATCAAATCGACATCAAATGCAAAGTCTTCGGGTGAAGCCTTGAACTCAAGTGCTGTTGCCGCGTTTGCGTATTTCGAAAAAGGACAGTCAATCGAAGCGGTGGCCCAACAAATGAACCGTGCCGCATCGACAGTAAGTGGTTACTTAACGCAGTACTTGCAAACCAAGAAGATTACAGATAATTCACCGTGGGTTGACCAAGCCACCAGCCAGCAAATCATAGAAAATCTACATCGACTTGAAGACAATCGAATTAAGCCTTTGTACGAACACTTTGAAGGGCAGATATCTTACGAGGCCATTCGTATCACCCTGCAGTGCTGGCGGAATCAACAGCCGCAAGATAAATCGAATGACGCTGCTTCCAAATGAGCCTATTGATAAGCGAACAGTGAACCTAGCCCAAGGAAAATCGAGCACTATTCCTGTCATCTCTTGAGCCACAGAACTGCCGTCGGGTCGAGTTCTTCTCAAATAATCTATACAGAGGTGACCGCCATCGTTGGATCGTGCTCCGATGTTTGGCAGACCCGCTATTCAAATGATTGGTTTGAGGGTTTCGGGCGATTTACTTGCTCACCTGAAGTCACCTGAAGTCACCTGAAGTCACCTGAACAAACGGCGAAAACCGAAGTAGCCGATCGCTAGGGTCATGGTGCAGTAAATCAAGATCGTTTCCCAAGACTCGCCGTTCTTAAATAGCTTGTTCGTATCCAACTCACTTTCGCCGCTAATCCAACCTGCTGCGATATACAGTCCATTAGATAAGACGCAGAAATACGCAATAAACCAACACCAATCCCTACGAAGTAACACAGCGATTATGACTGGAAAGAAGATACCAAGAATCAGTCCGCCCCAAAGCGTGATCCGTGGGTATGGATCTGGCGAAAAATGGCTATAAGGCA
>Ga0209390_10007883_pt1 | contig 13417 bp, 15 predicted proteins | sample BON01_FD_187212 | JGI IMG/M metagenome (GOLD analysis project Ga0209390, IMG submission 187212) | Freshwater microbial communities from Lake Bonney liftoff mats and glacier meltwater in Antarctica - BON-01 (SPAdes) (version 2) | ecosystem: Environmental > Aquatic > Freshwater > Ice > Glacier... | reverse complement strand
AGCTAGAAAATATTTGACAAATCTCATATTGTTTGTCAAGAAAAAATAGTTGAGATCCCGCAGAGCTCCTCATGCTTACACACAAATGTTAAAAATACAAAATATGACAAAATTTATGCATAAAGGTCCTAATATACTGATATAATGCACGATTTGTATGATTTTCGACTTTTGTGTTTTTCTGCCTCCAGCGGGGAATTCTCCAAGCTAGACAATATTTGACAAGTCTCAGATTGTTTGTCAAGAAAAAATTATTCTATTCGGAAATAAAATGTCTCTGCATCCCAGGGTTTTAGGGTTCTCTACATCCCATAATCGTTTCTGAACAATGACAGATTTATTTTGGATTGGAATAAACTTGATGTTTAATTTTGTGAATTTCTCGAAAATATACCCGCATGTCGATTAATTCTAGTATCAATTTGTTAAGTCCTTTTTCTAGCTGTGCTATGTGAGTTTCTTTCGGTGATATTGCCGACTTTCCCTGGTATTTGAAATTGCAATTGCATTCGAGCCTCAACAAGGGTTTGCTAAGAGCGTCGATGATATTGGCAAAGTGCTGCATACACGATTTCTTGTACAAAGCATCTGCAAAAGGTTCAAAGTGTGGCAATCGAATCTCCTCACTGCAACGATGAAGCATTCTGATTTTCCCTTTATTTTTTTCACGACACAGGGCCAATTGCAGTATTTCCTCTGCTTTCATCAAAATGGCGTCGATTTTGCCTGTGTGTTTTCTGCGGTGCATGTAAAGCGCTGCGAGACATACAGTGTCCTTTATACATGCTACGAGCGGAAACTACAAAGAATGCATTCGATTTTTTTGGTCTTTTATTTTATTGAAAAAACACAACAACTTGGTGTAGGAAAAAGTCCTCACGATTTTTTGCAGGTGACCTTTTTAACCTGGACCAAAATCGCCTTGTATTGGCTGCTCATGTTTTCAATCAAGCCGTCCTTGATTTCTTGTTTCTTGTCGTACAAATTCATCAGCAGCACTATATTCTTTTCTGTCACATATTCGCCAACATTCTGCAAGAAAACAGCGACTTCTTGGCGATATTTCTCGTGGGGCACCCCAACGATGCGCGGCTTGAAAGTGTAGTGAAGCTTGGTCTTTTGCATAAAGACACGTAAGAAAGAAGACAATTCACACCCGCCAGCTATGGGTTCTAGGATTTGGGAGCGCATGTCATACAGCTCTTTTTCTCCTGCTTGTCCGTGCCATATGAGGCTAGTCTGTACCAGCATTCGCATCAGCAGACGCTTCTTGTCTTCGATATCAGGTCTCGAGTTCGAATTTCTACTCCAATCCAGACGAGGACACATTTCATGCAGGTCCTTGTCCTCTGGCATGCACCCCAGACGCGTGGAAATTTCATGTTCGATTTCTTGGATGGGTGAATTGCCGTTGATGATAGTCTCTTGGCGTTTGGCCTTGCTCGAGAAACGCGCACCTTCGTAGAAAATCGCATACACAACGTCGCAGATGATCTCGGAAAGCATGACGCGTGAAGCATCCACGTGCATTTGCTGTACCAACGAAACAGTTTGGACCACCTGCACACGGAACAAAAAAGAAGAAGGTAACCATCCAGAAAAACTTGATTTCAGTCTAGCACGAGTTTAGGGTTACAATACTGCAACAACGCAAACAATGAACATTCTGGTTGTTTCACGGAGGCTGTCTCCGAAGGGGGGAAATTCACAGAAGTAAATGGCTTTGAGGAGTGACGGTCTCTAGAACGTATGATCTGAAACTAGATAAGAAAAGACGAGAGAGTTCTAAATTCAAATACTACATTATTTCTCCAAGAGTTATAATAAAAGCAATCGTCATCATTATCTAGACATGACTGTATTTACCTGTTGGCCAAGCACTTGAACCTCCTCTGTGCTGAAGCCTGAACGCTCGTGTAACTTTTCCTGAACAATCGACACTTTAAGGAGCAAATGTTGGATTTCTGAATTGTTGTAGACGGCCTGTTCAGTCGATACGGCGAGAATTAGAAGGAATAGATCGAAGCACATGTCATACAGCACGATAAGATTCGATTGCAATGTGAAAGCCAAGGCCGTCACCGAAAAAACGCTTTCAGATTCATACGGAAAATCTTCCACATCATCTTGGACAATCATAATGTTTTCTTGCGCTGCTTCACCTTTCATCTCATCGGCCTTGCGCTTTTTCGAATCATTTTCCTCTTGAAAGGAATCTGTGTACTTGCCTCCAGTCATCATCAATATGAGGTATGAATCCAGCAAGCTCATTTCTTGTTTTTGCAACTTGAAGAGCCTTTTCATTTGTTGAATTTCTTGCGCATATCCCTTCTTGATGTCACTTTGCAAGGGCTCAGGCCCTTTCAATAAGATACCGTGATCCTTCATGCAGAACCGCAAAAAGGAAGCAAGCGTGAAAGAATATTGTTTCTTGACGATTGGTTTCTGAAAGCCAAAAGCCACATTCATATTTTTAACACACCCACGGATGTCGGGCCAAGAAGGTTTCAGCACATCTGCAATTTGGTTTTTCGATCCACACTCAGTTTCAGTAATCATCGTGAGATTGTTGTACACCTCGTAGCGTTTGGCGTGCACCGGTTGGTGTTCGGGAATGTTTTCCAGCTTGAACTTCGACATTATACACTCTCTTGCAGCATGCAAGGGAATAGGAAAGGCGTCTCCAGTGAGCACCTTTGCGTTCTTTGCATCGAGTGACAAATAGCCAATTACAGGAAACGAAACCCCCACATCACCCGATCCGAGCGATACCGCGCTGCCTTCAACGACTCCAGATACAGGCATCTGTGCAGCGAAATCATCTGTAGACATCCAAACGCGTGTCGCCTTGTCCAATATTAACATGTGATTGCGTGGCAGAGGCTTATCATCCGACAGTCGTGTCCAGACAGTCCCGACAACATTCCATTTATGTTTGCCACAGACTGCACACAAAAATTCAACAATCAGAGAACTATCGTCAATAACAATCACAACATTTTGCAGACTGTTTTTCCTGTTACATGAAAATATCAATAATTACACACATACCTTTGATCATCTGAAACGGGGAACGCTTCTGAAAACTCTCCATCCGCAATGAATTGTGCTTGATCATTGTGTTCGTTTCGTAGTGGCAAGGTGACACCTTCGTTGCTACTTGTGCTTTCTCCATCGACATTTCCGTATCATTCGCATCGCCAGTACACGAAAATATTTCACGTACTTTCTTCAAAATCTTATTTTTCAAGAAATCGTAAAGAATACAAGTCAGCACTTTTTCCATTTTCAATCGAACCGTATCCTTGTCGCGCGACATACACTTGATCAAAATGTTCGAGACGTCTTCCAGGAGTTCGCCGTTGTCCAAAAGAACAATTCCCGTCACATACACAGACTTCAACGTCGCCAAAGAGGTGTTGGACCCAATTTTCCTAAAGAGCACACAGAACTCACATTCACACTGCGATCTGGAGTCACTGCTGACACCCCCCTTGCAGGATAGCGGTAACTGCGGGAGGATGTGTGTAACGTTGAAGAGGGATATGCACTTCGAAATCCCACAGGAACACATTTCTGCATTGCTGGTGTTCTGTCGCACGACAATACTGAGGTTGAACTCCGGCTTCATAATCTCCGAGCGCACTAAATTCGACACGACCGAGTGTGTGCGCGTGCTCGTGATCTATTTTACAGTGGGGTGCATTTTATAGACATTTTTTTCGAAATTTCCCAAAATAGAACAGAAAAATCACTGGGAAAATCCCGGACACCGTGAAGCTATCTTCTAAAATCGACCCACAGCCAGGAGTTTCTCTTCAAACACGAGTCCAAAAAATGTGTGATTCGAATGTGGGGGTTCCTAATTCTTGGCTGCATTGACATATTCTCTTGTATACCCTCCACTCAGAGGTGACTTTTGAAAGCTAGAGCGCTTAAATCTCCGCAATTCGACATAAGTGTTGGCTTTTTCGCAAAAATTGTGAATTTAAACAGAAACAACACACAAACTTAAGCCAATGCTGTAGACAAGACATATTTTATATATAACAAGACATATTTTTATATATAACAAGACATATTATGCAATATGATAATCAAACCGCATGCAGGCAAAGTTTAATAGCACTCGTGAGAACCAGATTTGGCATTGCAAAATCACGTATTTGGAGTGGGTTTGGTATATTTTCCAGGGTTTGACTACGACCAATAAATTTTGTTGGAAAACCGTCTTATTTTCTCATGATTTAGTGGAAAATAAAATTTCAATAACACATTTGCAATGAATTACTGACAGAATTCTCAACACACTCTTACAATATAGTGTACGGTGCTTTCAAAAACACACTGGGACACACGCACACGCACGCACACAATCACTTGCACACACAAAACACACACACGCTTAAATATATATATACTTATGTACTTATACTGATATGAGTAAACAACCTCGCCGATGGTTTCCAACTGCGCCGGTTGTCAGAATGTTCATTGTCTGAGCCGGCTCCTGCCACCCTGGAGTGCTGCTGGTAGAAACCTGCAAAAAAATCCTACGTGTGTTGTGAGTGACGACTCTGAAACCACCACACACAATTCTGTAGGAGACTTCATGCTCTATCGGATTCAATTAGTGAAAGCGAATCAAGCGAAGAAACGGAAAAAGAAGAAGAGAAAGCAGCGGAGACTAGTCCTCGAATAGAGAAAAAATTGTCTTTTGACGCCCGCACACAAAACATCCAGGTTACCCAACAATCCCTGGAATTGCAAATTGTGAAATCCTGGCTGTTGAGTGGACTCACATATTGCGAGGGACGACTATCCTGATGTAGCGCACCGGAACTTGACCACGCCTACTACATCTCTATCTTAGGGTGCGTACCACAGTAACGGACGCTACTGGAAATCTCGATATCTTTTGACCCATCACACTGTTCGCAGTGTCAGATGCGGGAGATCCAGAACAAAAACATGCTATTGGCACAGAAATTGAACACCATCTTGAGTCTCATGCACAATCAAGGACTTGTTGATGAGCATCTGAACATCAACAATGAATTCTGTGAGATTTTACCAAACAAAACCCCATGCCGCCACAAACATGTTCCTGTTAGTAATGAATGCGAAGCCAGTGCATCCTCCTTGCTATACACAGAAGCGTGTGATACAGCAGCACACTTTATTTACCTGTCATTTCTGCGCCTGGTAATTAAACGCAAGAAAAACAGGGCCGCTAAAAATCGACAGCGAAGCGCAGAACTGTGTGCAAACATGTCGAGAGTCGCGAGTGTTACACAGCACGTCAAGAGCATCGTGGAATTCTATGAGAAACAGATGCCAATAAAACCCGAACACGTCTCGTCACACAACAAAACCACGAGCTCTTCCTATTGATGCAGAAATACGAGTGTCTCCAGAACTCAAGACTACAAACATCATCACCGTGACACGATAGAAGCATGCTTACATGTATATATATAATTATACAATTCATTTTCGTTTATCAGTATGTATCACCACCCCTCGAATGTGTATCACTCGCAACCCCAGCAGCAAAGCATGGACTCCAAATCACCGATACACAACAAAGACGGCAAAAAAATCAGTTGGGGTACGATTATTCTAATATCCCTGGTCTTGCTCGCCGTCGGGCTCTTGGTATATTTCACACTACCATCTACAAAACCGGTTGATTTGGGTGTTCAAACGATTGAGATGCAGAAAGCAAATTTCTGTGAGGGGCGATGTTGTACTGGTGATGGAAAGCCTCCAGTCGGTAAACAGAATTCTGTCCAAAGCGCTGTCAATTTAATTGAATTGGTGGGAAACGCAAACTGTGTGGAATGCCCTGATAAACAAGGGTTCCAAATGTCAGAATGCTCTGAAACAGACAACACATAAAAACCTCACGATAACTAAAATTCTCATGAATTTGAACTTCATAGACCCTCCAATAAGGGTACTAAACTACTTATGAAATTAATAAAAGCAATCGTCACGGTAAAATATCCGAGTCGCGGGGTTCATCGATTGTCTGAGTGGACTTTTCCACCGCGCACAAAAATATATATAATGCACAAAGTATAACGCCAGATCAAGGGCCAATCTGAAAATAACAGATGTTTTTCCGTGTTATCAACCCATACATAATATTTAAGCCAGCGTTCTGTGACGACTTTTCCAAACGTGTTCATCGCGAATTTCAAGCTCCGAAGCTGTCTCTCCCAAACAAAAAAATACACAAACAGGAAAAGGCGAGGAAAGAGACCAGCAAGAGCATGGCATTGAGCGACGACGAATATGAAATCGTTGATCCGATCGCAGCGGAAGACGCGAGGAAAGATACCAGCGATGTAGATGAAGACACAGTTTTGGTGTAGCGGAATTTATTCACTTTTTAATGGTACAAAGAGAATACAATGAATTTTATTTTACAAAAGACTACTTGCTTGCACTAAGCATGTGTATCGGAACAGCAACTTGCGAAACTTGCGAAACTCTCAAAGACAAGATTTCTCAGAAAGGGTTGTTGCAATTTTGGTTGTATGCGCACCACATCTTGAGCATTTTCATGCGCATCGGGGTCGGAAGCTTCAAGTTTTGTGCGTGCAGATTCATTGCTTTTTCCAGCAGGGAAATTCGTACGTGCATGTCGAAATCATCAGGCTGTGTGCGTTGGAATGTCGATTTTTCGAGCTCCGACAGCTGAGTGTGCATGATTGGACACTCCCTGCCATACCACGGGACATGCAGTGATGCAGACTGTGGCTTTGCTGAGTGAGAGTCTTCATTGCACTGATCAGGCACCAAAAAATCTGCTGCACAATCTGCATTGCCGTTGAAAAGACAGCCGACGCCCGCCCCCGCCTTCACAGGCAGAATCGTCGTAGCACACCCAGTGTAGTACACGTCTTTCTCGCAATCAAACTGGCAGCCGAGTTCGTCATTCAAGTAAGAACGCAACATGACAATCATATTCAACTTCTGCGTCTCGTTGGTTTTTTTGGTGTCAAATATCCTCGTCACAAATCCTTCAATCACAGACAACGGCAGCTCGTTCTTCACCGACAAATACCCCTCTTCCTCCAGGAAAATTTCGAAATTCTGCATTCTCTCGGAATTCTGCACCAACGAGATATTATGCAAGAAGATTGGCGCGCCTCCCACAGAAAGCTCATTTCTCTTGCAAGCTGCCATCACACTCTTCACCTGTCGAAAGCTATTGAAATTCACAAACGTCTTGCTCTCGGTCAACATGTTGATAAAAGAGCGCGTCGTTCCCTTTTTCTCATCCTCCTGCTCGGCAGGAGAAAGGAATGCTCCAAATGCCGCGGCAATCATGTTCTCCTTGACATGCGTGTCATGTATAAAAAGCAACGCAAACCTCTCTTTATGGTTCTTGGTCACCTCGTTTACCGACATGTCACAGCCGTACCGCAAGTTCAGCTCACCCTCTACATATTGTCGTAATCGCTCAACGTTCAGCTGAGCCGCTTTCGAAACTCCCGTCTCCCGATTCACAGACGGGTTCGTGTGAATGTAGATCAGCTTGGAGCCTCGGCTGTGTCTAGAATGAGAAAACTTATCTTGTGCGATATTCAAATCACTCCAGCACTCCTGTTGGGCATACGTAAACTTGCGTAAATCCTGACATATCTGTGCAAATGAGGCTGCGGGAGACCCTTTTACCAGACAAGTAACCGTGTACGAATCACGTGCTATACATGCACTCGTTGTCGGGGAAAACATCGTGCCAACTTTTTTCCACAATTCCGTCTTGATATACCCCTCCTATAAATAGACCCGTACACCACAATCACTATTTGTGGGTTCATGCCTGCTGGCAACCTGCCGCCTCCCAGCTCCTGTGCAAGACTATTCCCATTTTCTATCACAAATAAAAACTAACAGTCTCCGTTGCTTCTGAATATGTTTTTTGACATAAAATCTAAGACTCGTCAAAAATATTTATGCTGCACACGAAAACACTTATCTCATGGACAACATGAAGATCCATTAAATCTCATATTATGTCGCAAAATTGACACATTTGCTAGTTCGTTCAAGAATATAACGATGTTTTCAAACTTTGAAGTTTACAGTCTGCAAGTACGAGGCTCTGCAGAATCTCAAAAATATTTTTTGTTGTCAGAGAATCTGAGACTTGTCAAAAAAATTCTGCTCCGGGGCATTAACAAAATACACATAATCCTAAAAGCCCATATCACGTGTATGAATTGTACATATTCTGGCGAAAATCGACCGGATTTGGTGATTTTATAGTTTTGTGTGATTGGTAGTCTGCAAGTACGAGGCTCTGCAGAATCTCAAAAATATTTTTGTTGTCAAAGAATCTGAGACTTGTCAAAAAAAATTCTGCTCCGAGGCATTAACAAAATACACATAATCCTAAAAGCCCGTATTACGTGTATGAATTGTACATATTCTGGCGAAAACCGACAGTATTTGGCGATTTTCTAGTTTTATGTGATTGGTGCGAGGAAACGACAACTGTGAAAACACTCAAAAACGTCCATTATATGGCATAAAAATGGATATATTTAGCAATTTTCGACCAAAATTCGCGATTTTCGAGTTTTGTGTGATTTGTGTGAGAAAATAAGAGCCGTGCAGAATCTCAAAATCACGCACTATGTGACAATATTCGCCAATATACTGCATATTTTGGCTGAAATCTGATGTTTTTATGATTTTGTGTTTTTTGTGATAGAAGAGTAGTGCAGGATTTCAAAACATTTGTGTTGACCAAGGATCTGACATAATTCCGACAAAATTGCAAGGCCATACCGTCATGCCGGAGCGTCGCAGACCACACAAAGAGAACGAGAGGCAAGGAAAAAAGAGAGAGAAAACACTCTCAGACACAGACAAAGACACAGACACAGACATAGACACACACACACACACACAACACTCAGAAAAGCTTTCTCATGGGAGAGTGGACAGCGGACACGAGAGGGAAAATGATGCCAAAATAGAAAAAATGCGAACATTGGCACAATATATGCATGTTGAGCTTCGGGGACACAGTGGTGACACAACAAAAGTATATATATGTAGCTAGATTACATTGTCAAAAGAATAGAGCAAGCGCTGCATTGATTGTTTTTGTAGTTGTGCTATCAAATTGTATTCTACTGTCAATAGACAAGATGTCTACTGTTCATTTTCATACGTACGGTACTTTCATGTTGATAGTACGAAAAACCATTTTGGACGAGAAATTTTTTTACTGTTCTGAAGAATTCAAAAAATGGGCCATTCAGTTCAAAATTTTTCATCAAATAGAAGAGCGGGAAATCCAACTGAAAGCAATATATCTAGATCAGATACAAATTTGCAAAGCCATCATTCGCAAAAAAAAACAAGAAACCAAAAACATTTTCATTGATTTGGAAACGCTTGCTACGGGAATGCCAAGGACGCACGATTATGAAAATCAAGAAGCATGGTATAGGCTTCTGGTACAGCAAAACAATCAAGAAATCATGTTTTATGAAATGAGAATATGCGATTATCGAAAAGCACATAAAATCGCATTTTCGAATCTGGGCATGTCTCCAATTGTTGGCACAGCGCTCGAGGAGGCCAATGTCGTATTGGACAAGATTCGAGAATGTGAGAAAGAAATCGACGACTTGAAGAAGCAGGAAAAAGACGAGTTGGAGCAGCAAGAGTTGATTGCAAAGGCGCTTAGGAGGAACAAAACAAGGAATTTGGTTATCACTGACATTGAACAGGTGCAAGAGTTGATTGCAAAGGCGCTTAGGAAGAACAAAACAAGGGAATTCGTTGTCATTGACATTGAAGTGGTTCAAGACCCTCTCTCACAATAGTGTTGTCAGTGAATTTTAGAAAAGATCAAGTTGTGATGACAATGAAATAGAGCTTCGATGAGAATAAAATACTGCACCTGCAGAGTTGAACACAAAACTACTACATTATTTGTTTTGAGAAATAATAAAAGCAATTTTCACCTCACTGTGTCGGCTTTAGGCAAAACACGTCAATTTAGATTCACATGGATTCGAGCGAATAGAGCACAAGCAAGTGTTCTTAAACTGACATTTGCGGTAATAAATGCAAATAAAAATGAATTCAATGAATCGGTTGGTATGTAAAGAAATTGTGCAGTGCTGTATAATGAATCATCGAGTGACTACAGGCTATAAGAATATCACTTCGCACATACACTCCAACACACGCGTGATAACGCGTGAAGGGCTGAATGCAACAATTTTTCAGTCTTCCATGTGTATCAAGGCACGATGATATTGATACAGTCGATAATCATGACGGTCGCGGCAATTCTCGCAGTGCTGAGACACTGTGCCCTGAAAGTTTGCAACTTGTCGTGTTGCCTACTACAGAGCAGAAGCAAACTTTCGACCACTGTGCTCTCACCATGAGCTCTCCGTGGGACCATGACGATCGTGCATTCTTCAACGAAAATATACGACGATTGGAACAACAGTTTGCGCAGGCAGGACTCTTGTTTGTACACGGACAAAACGAGCGGAACCGCTGGGGGGATTTGTGTGCGGCCGTCAAGTCTCTTCCAAATATCGGGTGCGTCCGTATAAGTGGATGTGGGCATAGCTTCTGCGCGGTGCCGCTCATCTACACCTTCATGACAAGCGGATTCAAGTGCCCTATCTGTCGTTTCGGAGGTAACCAGGCCGTGGATCTCTCTGCAGAGTGTCCTGCGAATTTTGCTTGCGCTACCTGGGAGTGTCTGTGTGTGCTGGCACATTTCTCACGCAAACATGACGTGCATTTGCGTCAAGTGGAAGAAAACACATTGCATTCACAACTACAAGTCATCAACAATACGTTTTCTACCATCTATTACAATATGCCCTGGGTGATGCGATTTTTGCTCTACGACGAAGCTATTCCAGACAACAATTGCCGCCCCTTCAAGGCCATTTACATCCAAATGTACGTGAAAAATGTCGTCAATGTCGGACATGCACCCTTCTTTGAAATGCTCGAAATGAACTGCCACCCAGGTTTCCTCTCCCAGCCCACCTCATTTGCTCTGGCAAAAGTCCAAGTCCCCTCGAATATTATAAAATGCACGATTCATTGTCTACATAGAAATTGAGAATTCTAGTACAAATCGACGATTCCGTGTGATTTTTGTGAAGATTTCCATGTTTTTATCAAAGATGAATTTGTTATTCACAGCCTTAGATTTAAATTGGGAATTACACAAACTGGATCAATTTGTTTTGAAATTGTGCATCATTTTTGTACTTTTAATTTTGTGTACTTTCACATTGCATCTCACATCAAAAAAACACGTCCAACATGACTACAGGTACCAGAAGTTCTATTGATCGCAATCTTTCGCGAAGCATGCGTCGTAGTGGTTCCTTTTTTATAGATCTTTTCATCGACTTTGAGACAGATCGACACATTGTATTCCAGAGCAAACGAATGCAGAATCCCACTCAACAGAATTCCACGCAAAAGAGACGCAAGACATCAAAAACGAGTCAAGTTTCCACCGCCATTACAAACACAATCGTGAACACCACGGCTTCTCGTACTGGTGACTCACTTGGCGAGTGCACACTTGTCTACGAACACAATGCATACGAACCCAAAATGCTTTTGAAATCGGTCTCATACACTGTCCAAGAGAACACTCTTCGTGCCAGCATCATCAACTTTTCTTGACTCTGTGAAAGAGGGTGCTATCAAAATTCAAAAGCAATCCTGGTTGCAGTGTGTGTTGTGAGGAGCTTGAGGTCGGATTCGGGCCAATCTTGTAAGCACATGTATTTGGGCACATAGACACTCAATCAAGGGTTATAACTACTGTTCCGGCAATGGAAGTAATCAAAATTAAATTAAAAACACCAAAAATGAAAATTATTTCAAGCATGTTTAATAAAAACGGAAAAGTTTACTCGAATCTACTACAAGTTTTGTAAAATCGAAAATATGACAAGTCACATTCAATAGTTTCAGAAAAAACTTCTGCGAAAATGTCTCCTGAGTGATGCCACACTCTCAATAACCATTTTGTTGCCTGAAAACAGCCAACTGGGACTTGGAATGTACCAACGAGGAATCATAATACAAGCTTTCGAATTGGGCCCTGTACTCTTCGACTGACGCATTGCTGTCGCTGAGCATGATTTCGACGCACTGATTGGCCTTTTCTAGCAAATCGTACTGCGAATACATTTCAGTAAAAAGCACTTCAAAAATTTTCACAGGCACACAGTGGTTGTAGGCTCTTAACAACAACAACAAGCAATTGATAGCAATCCTCTTTTTCGGAATGTGAATGCTTTTCTTCAGCACAAGTGCAACCTCGCCAATGCTATCAAAGCACAACCCCGCCTCAAAAAATTCCATAGCGATGCTTTCTGTAGAAAAAATCGCCAGGCATACACATGCGGATTCCTGCATCTTCTCTGTTTTGTCGAGTATTTTCACACTGTTCAGACACATCCGCGTCATTTTTGAGCACAGTGATGCTTCCAGTTTCATTCCCAAAATGACAAAATCAATTGTCAAACACATTACTGTTCTTTTGATGTAAAAAACTTGGTGATTTTGCATTGCATCTAACATCGTAGGCAATACCCCTTCGAAACACTGGAGTAGATTCTTTTGAATATATTCCACCTTGAAAAGTTTTTGCATCATGTTCACCAGAGTGTTCAACATTTCTAAACCGTTTATCTGAAAATCCTCGTAATGTTTATACACCCTCATATAATGAAGAGTTTTAAACACAGTCCACATGAAATATGTCTCGAACGATGCCTGCTTGTCGGCTAAGCTTTTCATCAAGATAACACTCCTGTCGCTAGAAACTTCGACACGTTTCTCAAGCACCACGATTTCAACCCTCTTTTGCTTCAATACAGTCATCATATTGCCCATGAGTCTGAGGTTGGTGGAATACCAAAAAGTCCACATCATAAAAAGCATACTGCCAGCAGGCCATTGCATGTCGCCTAGTTGGAATGAAGGTCTTGTTTTTGAAAGTGCAGTATTTCTGCACCCGTTTGACGAATTTTCCCGAAATAGAAAATGTCAATCTGAATCAACCGATTCAGAATTCGAATGGATCTGCACTTGCTTCGATGCAGAATGCAGAGGGATATAATAACAGATTTTTTTTGAACTTATATAGTGTATGGACAATTTAACCTCCAAATAAAATGTCTCCATTATTTTGCATCCAAAATACGCCTGGTTTCGACGCTTTTTGTCTTCAAGGTCCGTAAAATGCAAATAGAACACACATATATTTATACAAGTCAAAAAATCAAAATTCACACAGCATGTGTAATTCGGAGACAGAAGACGGATCGAAGCATGATGTTTGCCGTCAATCTTTTACAGACGACGGCAATGAAGCGGTGTTTGA
>Ga0209390_10007879_pt1 | contig 13424 bp, 4 predicted proteins | sample BON01_FD_187212 | JGI IMG/M metagenome (GOLD analysis project Ga0209390, IMG submission 187212) | Freshwater microbial communities from Lake Bonney liftoff mats and glacier meltwater in Antarctica - BON-01 (SPAdes) (version 2) | ecosystem: Environmental > Aquatic > Freshwater > Ice > Glacier... | reverse complement strand
CCTCTCTCTCTCTCTAGAGAACAGTTTCCCTGTCTGTCCGCCATGCATACATGGGAGGTTGGGGCGTGCTTGCGTTTCGCGCGTGTGTAGCGCGTGGGTGGGGTGTGTATGTGTGGTTTTCAAGGTTCAATGTCAAGGGAGCTGGAGCTGGAGGTAATGCTGTAGTCTACTGTAGTACCGAAATGTATTAGTATATATTAGTATTAACTATATTTTAGTAAAATATAATAATATTAGTTATATATTCGGGTTCGGGTCGGTATCGGTATATAGGTATATTTATATTTATTATATATATGTTTATATATGATATATATAGCAGCAAGTAATGACAATGAGTTTATTACGTATTAGTTATAGCATATTAATAATCGAATTTGTATATAGTATATATATTATTAGACGGTATAAAAAAGTGTTAACAGGTATTTGTTGATTGGTGCGTGGTGCATGGTGGTGTGGTGTACATATTTTAGTAATAGTGTTGTTTTAGTTAGCAGGTATTAGCAGGTATATAGCCTACGTTTTAGGCATTACTCTAGGATATTTAGGCTTATGAATTATATATGAATATAATACCAAAAAAACGTATTGTTATATTATATATACATATATTATATAATTATATAGTATATGTATATAGTATATATATATTATATATAATATAATTAGTCGTGTAGTCGTAGTGTCGTAGTCGTAAGTCGTAAGTCAGTCATAGTAGCTATTAGCTATTAGTAGAGTCACCGCATCATCAGTCATCAGTCACAGTGTCACAGTCACCACTCCCACTCACAGAACACTGGAACTGTTGCAGCTGTGGAATATAAGAATAAGTTGCAATATATATGAAAAAAAAATCTGTTTTACAGTTTACCCGAGGGCTTCTGTGGAGTACACACAACAATGGTAATGGTACGTGCAACGTGCATGTGGATGTTCTTGTGTCTTGAACGGGAACAGGCAAGGCCGCCTCGAGCTAGGTTAACGGTTAACGGTTAACCTGGTATTGGTATTAGTAGTATTAGCCAGGTACAGTACTAGTAGTACTAGCAGGTATTAGCTATTACTATTACTACTATTAGCGGAGGTATTAGTATATTAACAGTAATAAAGTATAAATAATAGAAATAGAGTTAGAGTATTCGTATTATATATAGTTATAGTGTGGTATTACAGCAAGGTGCAGGTATATGTACATAGATATAGCAGGTATTAGTATTGATATTAGCAGGTATTACGTATATTAGCACAGTGTTTACGGTCGTAATTATTAGTATTAGTATTAGTATGAGCAGGTCATTAGCAGTTAGCAGGTATTTTAGCTAAAGCCTTTACTAAAGCGTTTCCGAAAGCGAACAGTGCTAATAATGACTCGCTATACAGTAATAATACGAAATACGAATAATACATTACTTTATTATATATCCTGGTGGCACCCTGCTTCAAAAATATTTTAAGATTAGAAGCTGGGTACCCAGCCCTCAGATGCCATATTGTAAAACAAAACACAGGTCACACGCACAACACACACAACACACGAACCACCACACAACCGAACACACGAACGAAACACACGACCAAACCAGAGGAGGAACACCTCAGCGACTTGAAATAACACATAATACCGCCGGAGTTAGGGTACAACTCAGCCAGTTTTATCCGAAATCATTTTGTAAGCAAGACTTGAGCTCGGAGTCTGCGCTGGATGTCAGACCCCGGAGTCGGTGGCCACGGCGTCTGCGGCGTCTGCGGCGTCTGCGGCGTCTGCGGCCTCGGCGGCGTCTACGGCCTCGGCGGCCTCGGCGGCGTCTGCGGCCTCGGCGGCGTCTGGGCCAGGGCTGGTGGCACGTGTCTTGTGGCTGTATTGCATGCGCCTAGCGTCATCGGGTGTTGGGGGTGTGCGGCGGGTGTGGCTAGCGTTATGCAACGGACGGCACCCGATGCACACACCCCACACCCGATGACGCTAGCGCTAGCCGCTAGCCGCATGCAATACAGCCACACGACACGTGCCACCACCACCAGCCCTGGCCCTGACCCCATAGTTATATATTACATACTCGCTAATACTTTTCTATTATACTTACTGCAATACTGGACTAAATATGTTAACTAATAAAACTGTAAACTGTATCAAAAAAAAAACTAAAAAAAATCCTGTCGCTTCTGCAGAACTTCTGCTTATTTTATTTTTATTAATAATCAGTATATATATAAATAAAACACAACTCACCACTCAGCACTCATCCCAAATTTCGGGTGGGTTAAACCGATTCTGAGTGGCCTCACTAACACTATATAATAATACTGCTAATATCAGTGTATTATAGTATTAATGACCTACGACCTACTAATACCTTAACCTTATACTAATACCGAGCTAATACCTATACCTATACTGCTAGTGACTGGTTAGGGTTGGAGGCTAACCAGTAACCAGAACCAGTACGTACGTGTTACGTGTCACATAACGACACAGAACTGTGAACTGTTGCGCGGCTGTGGAAGTTGCGAATAACAAAGATACTTGCTTGTTAATAGTGAGATAGCGCCGGGCCGAGACCTATTACCTAACAACTGACAACGACTCTTTGCCTTTGAACTCGGGACGAAGTTTGTTAACAATAGCCAATAGCCGGCCTCCATATTCACAGTAACAGTAATCAGTAATCAGTATCAGTAAACAGCTTCATGCTTTGCACGTATTAATACCTAATAGTAATAGGCAGTTTCCAAAACGTACCTACCTGGTATTAATGATCAGCCCTAGCCTTGATTGTACAACAAGAGCAACGACTGTGCGCGCACGCGAGCAGCCCGACCTGGCAGGTGCGGACTGTGCGGGACGTGCAGGAACATGTGGCTAGCCTCCGTCGTCGTACTTCTGAACCGGCTGGCGCACGCGACTGCCCTGGCGTCTGACAGGTGGAGAGTGCGGTGCAACCGCGACTGCCTCCAGGATAACTGCAGCTGTGCCGCTGCTGTCGCCCAGCTCGCTGCTGTTTACGGGCGTGGCGCTGACCGCGCTGCTGCTGCCTCCCTCCGCACCCCACCCACCCATAAACGGGGCTGCGTCGACGTGCGCAGCGTCGCGCCTGGCACCGCAGGTGCATCGCGAAGCGTCCACTCCATAAATGAGCCATGGCGGCAGCGCAAAGTTGGCCTTCTCCACAATATTGAGGCCGAAGCTGAAGTTGCAGTGATACGCCCGCGGCAGCGTGACGACAAACTCGCCCTCTCTCTGCGTCAGAGAAGCGAGGGGCACCCCGTTGGCCATAAGAACTTCTGGCGAGAGCATGTGGCACTGGTGCCGGAGGAACTGCTTGCATGAGGCAAAGTCTTCGGGAAAGAGCGTCGCGGCGATCATCTCAACCAGGCCTGCTACGCGCGCGGGTGCGCCGAACCACCGCTTCGGGGCGCCGACGTGGAGGTAGTGGATGGCGTAGAGGTCCGAATCTTCGAGTTGGAGACTCGACATCGTCCGCCACGCGCCATAGGAGAGGGAAGACCCGGTGACTGACGCCGCCTGCGCGCTGTCTGCCCGCGGGTCCTCGCGAAGCAGATCCGGCAGTGCGCGCAAGTTCCAAGCTCGCCCCGGAAGGTCCCCCGCGCTCTGGAAGAGAGAGCCCTCTTGATCGACGGCGCACATGGGCGGGCGCGCAGAAGCCAAGTCGCGCCAGAAGCGCTGCTCCAGGCCAGCCATGGCACTGTCTTGCAGGTAGGCTCGCCCCAGCTCGCGCGTCGCCGCCGCGCTCTCCCTCCGCTCAAACCTCCCAAACGTCAGCCGGTGCCGCTGCTCGTTGATAACCCTGTAGACGCCGCCACTACCTTCCACGTGCTGCACGCTCGGCGCGAGGAGAACGGTAGTCTCCGGTGGCGCGCGGCCGCGTGGGCCGGGCCAGTCGGCGGGTGGGACAACCTTGCAGAGGCCGGCTGCCGCAACGTCCGCAGGCAGCGATGCCACGTACACCGCAAAGTCCTCCATCTCGATGCGAGTTGGCCGCAGCGTTGGCGCCTCGCGCAGGGCCATGGGGCTCCCTCCGTAAAAAACGGGCTAACTTGCGTGAGCCAGCCGAGAATTAGCCATTTTTTCTATTGGCCTTGCCCGCGGGCCTGGCGGCAAAAAATAGAAAAACCTAAGTCGGTGTCGCTTCTTCTATTAAATAGAAAAATGGTGTGAACGCGCTGTATCGCGCTTTACGCTGATCTAGCTCAGCAGCTGCAGCAATGGCTTGCCTGAACGCGCTGCTGTACGCTGATCAGCTGCAGCAGCTGCAGCACGAGCTATTGGCTCGGCCATCGGAGCTCCACCTGTTGGACCGCCACGGCGACTCGCTTATGCACCTCGCGATCCGGCGATCTAGCGTCGCCGGCGTGAGGCTGCTACTCGCGGCGGGTTTCGACATCAACACACGCAGCGCCGGAAACTGGACGGTGATGGAGGAGGCGATGGCCGTGGCCCAAGCGCTGGCGCCGCCGCATGGGCAGGCCGACGCGCTCGTCGTCCTGCGGGAGGTTCACCATGCCACGCAAGCGGACGAGCAGTGCCGGTGGGCCGAGCGGCGCGAGGTGGTGCTAAGCGCGCTTAAATCAATGCCCGACTTCTCCACGGTGCTGGCCTGGCGCATCGGGTCCTTCATGTTGGGCATCTCCACCCTCCTGCGGCGCTTCCTCCCTTCCGACACCTACCGCATTCGAAAGAAGGGGTTGAGGGTGCGCGCGCCCTTCCACCCGCCCGCCTGGCTTGGTTCTCACCCTCCGCCGCCGCCTCAGGTGCGCGTTGACTCGACGTTGGCGGGGCTGGACTACGGCTCGCTCTCGTGGCACCGCGGCGTGCTCTCTCTCATCATCCGCTTCGATGCGGGGCCGGGAGAGCCCGAGATTCTGATGGTCGACCACCAGCGCCGCCGAGTCGCCGAGTACCTCCGCACGTGGGCCCATCTCAAGCCGGACCACTCGCTCTCGCGCGAGGCCACCGCGCGCCTGCTCGAGACCGGCCTCCAGCGCGAGACTTCCGACCAGGCCGAGTGCGCGCTCACCGGCCACCCGGCAGACAAGGCGGCCGACGAGCGCAGCCGCGACCGGAGCAACAGCGGCAGGGGCATCACGAGGGGCGGCCGGCGCGCGCAGCAGGGCGGACGCGACGCCGGCGGCGGCGGCGGCGTGGGCGGCTCGGGCGTGCGCTTTCTCTCGGAATTGGTTCCGCTGGTGCCGGAGCTCGACCTGTGGGGCCAGCCCTCGGCCGACGTCGGCGCGCCTGGGGGCGTGGGCTCGTCGGCAAAGTTCCACTGCCGCTGCGTCCTCAACGTGCGGCTGCGCGAGCGCGACGGCGTTCCCGCGACGGAGCCGGGCCACGCGGCGCACATGGCCACGCTCTCGGCCAGGGAGGAGGCGTCGGAGACCGCGTGTCAGATGGACTCGCCGTCGGACGTTGGCGACCTCGGCCTGCTCCAGCAGCTGGCCAAGGGTGGTAAAGTACTAGGCCACTTCACCAGGCCCGCCTCGGCCAAAGTCAGCTGCTCGTGGGGCCTACCGCTCTCGCTCGAGCACTTCTGTGTCGTGATGCGCCTGCTCGCGCCTATTAATAGGCACATTTCGGGCATCTGCGACTACCTGGTCGGCATGTTGCCCCACGGCGCCTTCCCCACGCGCCTCGCCGTACCGCTGCCAGTCTCTTTTTTTGTAGAGGCGCACCTCCGCTCCTACTCGCGCGATCCCGCCGCCCTGCACGCGGAGCAATTTGACTTCGACGACACCGAAGCGGAGGCGGCGGGCGCGAGAGAGGCCGAGGCGCAGCACACGCGCGCGAGCAGTCATCAGGACGCTCCTCCGCAGCGCAGCGCCTTTCCCTCTGTGGGCAGCATGGGGTGGCATCGGCAGACGGCATCGGCCGCTGACGCTCAGTTCGAGCCTCCGTCGGACTTTGCGCTCGTGGGCGAGGATGTCTTTCTGGACGAGCTGCTCGACGCCTTCCTCACGTCGCTCGCCGACGGAATGCACGAAGGGCTGGGCGAGGAGGGGGAGGAGGAGGGCGGCGGCGAAGTCGAGGGGGTGCCGCGCCCGGTTAGGAGCCAGACGGCGCCGGGAGTGGCGCACGAGGACGCGGCGGCGATCGTCGCCGCCACGAGAAGCGACACCGCGCCGTGATACTGAGCTCCCTGCCTCTGCCCCAAACGAATACTCAATCAGGTACATGTACCTTTATCAATATCCCCCACCGTATACGCACCCCCTCCCATACAACAGCATACAGCCCGCCCTATCACGACCGCCGCACGTACCCTCCACACAGCCCACAGCCCGCCCATACATGTTTTGATGCTAGGTGCGACGTGTCGGCGGCGCTATGCGGTATGTATAGGTGTGTGGGGGTGGACGGGGGCAGTACAATCAAAGGGGCGCCACCTCAGCCGGTCGCCGGTCAGTCGCGCGCTATATATCTACATGCTGTTGCGTGTGCTGTGTGCTGTGTTTGCGTTTGCGACTACTGTGCGCGTTTTAAAATCCAGTGTCGTGTCTGTCTGTCTGTCGTAATTATTGAGTTATAATTTAATTCTAATTTAGTTGATAGCGTTGTCTTTATGTATAGTAATACCTATGTCGTCATACTATATGTAATATATATTATATACGCTATATATATATATTATAGCTGAGCAGTTTTTATTTTTTATGGTTATTGTTATTGGGTGGCAACTGCAATTGCTCTAAACCCATGTAGTCTTACGACTTACGACTGCGCCGTCGGTGTGGGAAATAAAACCTCTCTCTAACTATATGTATATATAATATATACCCCCACTCACTCGCTTCACAACTAAAATAAAACTAATAAAAAATGTCCCATTATGGAGATATGGCCCAATACCGAAATATTTTGCCTGCGGCCTGCGGCGCTGGCGCTGGCGCTGGAGCTGGGCCTGGGGCTGGGGCCTCACTGGTCACTGGTCACCGGTGTTGCTTGTGGCGGGCAATACGCACACACACGCGCACGGCACACGGCACACGATGACACCATATTCCTCAATCGATCCTGAAGACGCATAATAAAACTGCAGCGCGCTGTGTGTCTTATTCCCGCGGCCCGCGACCAGCGGCGGTGGCGCCGGCGCGCGCTAGAAATACATCATACGCATACGCACCCTGGCAGGGACACACCCCCACCCTCCCTGTATATGTTCAATGCACTTCCCTTCACGTTCACACCTCCACCCTCTCCACCCTTCACCTTCACGACTCACGACTCACGGACTACAAAAAAGTCCGAAAGTCCTCCAAAAATTTCATACCGCCGCCGCTGGGGCTGCATCGCCCGCATGGCCTCGGCTCTCCTCAAGCTGGCAAGGGCGCGATGGGCCGGCCGGGGCGCGCCGGACCCTAGCGCGCGCCAGGGCGCGTCGGACTTCGACCCTGCTTCCCATGCTGACTTCGGCGCGGCCACCCACCCTGGCGTGGGAGGTGGCACGCACTGTCGTCGCGCAACCGCCGATCGCTGCTAAGTGGTTCGGTCATGTGTTTCGTTCGTGTGTTCGGTTGTGTGGTGGTTCGTGTGTTGTGCGTGTGACCTGTATTTTGTTTTAAAAATTCAAGGGTAGTAACAGTAATACAGTAACGACCCGGGCACGTGTGGTGTGATAACTGTGACTGCAGTCGTGACAGTGTGAAGGGCTATAGGTAGCTAAAAATATTGCTGGCTCTGCCATTCTTCTTCCTTGTTCTTGGATGTTACGTAAGCCGTACGACGTAAGACCGTAAGATTGTAGAGCTAGAGCCCGGAAACGTACTTCAGGTCTTACGTAAGTCTTACGACTCTTACGTAAGTCTTATGCTCGTTACGACTCGTTGTGTTCTAGAGTTTTGTTTTGCACTAGACTACACTGAAAACGAAAACAGTTTTTTTTTGGATTTGACCCCTTCGCCTTCGACCTTACGCGCCAAGGCCAAGTGTAAAGTTGGGGTGACCTTATTTATGTAAGTACATAAGACCTTACGTAGTAAGGTCTTACGGAACATCTAAGCTGTCATTGTGATTGTGATTGTGGCGGCGATATACGGGTGGACATATCGGCACTTGAGTAGCAGAGTTAGAGAGAAACCGAGTACGTGCCGCTGCCGCAGCCGCACAGCCGCACACAGCTTAATGTGATGGTTAGATACGGCTAGATACAGGGACACAGGCACAGGGATGCATAATGAGCGGACTATTTTAAAAAGTTAAACGTGCACGCCAAAGGCCAAAGGGGGAGGGGCTTATAGCTGTGGCTGCATAATAATGCATAATGCATAATACACAGCAAGAGCAAGAGCAAGCGTTTTTTTAACTAGTAATATACATAATATATATATTCCTCTAGCACTAGCAGTACGTTTGTATATTTTATTATATTTATTATATATATATTGTTATATATATATATGCCACAACCATAACATGCATAATAATGCATATTATATATATATATAATTTAAAATATATGAAATAGTATATTATATTATATGTGTATGTATGTGTATATGTATATGTATATAGTATATATTATATATATATATATATGTGTATAATGTATATGATACTAAACTAGTCGTATACTGTATTATACTATTATATATATATATATATATACATATATACATATTTAGACGATAGTAGATAGAGGACCGACAGACCTCCTCACTCCTCACTCCTCACCCATCAACCTTCAACAAACTAAATCATAATCAAACCATACACATTGACTTCGACCCAAACACAAAACAAAATGCAAACAACTTCTGTGGGGGTGGGGCACTGGCACTGGTGATACACCCCACACCTTCGCCAGAGAACTCAGATCCCTCTAGTCCTAGTCCCTAGGACTACTTATAGGACTAAAGCATATCTCACAAAGCATATAAATATACCGTGGCCAATGACCGATGAGTCTACAGTCTATGCGTTAAGGCCGCCCCTCCCACAGCTCACAGCCCCCGGATCGAGGAAGGAGGGGCTGGTGCTGCCCTCCCCGCCACGCGGCCCTCACACCTGCTTTCGTATACCTATACCTATACCAAATACCAAATACCAATACAGGAAAGGGGAAGGGCACCGCTCTCCCGACATAAACATAAAACACGTCTACCGTTTAGCACCGTAGCCGCAGCCCACCTCCTCTGTGGCTCAAAGCTCAGCAGATCAGTGTGCACGAGCCAGTCCGAACACCAGACACCCCAAGATCTGTACTTAAAGCGGGGGCGGATACGTTATACGTTAGGCGTGGTGTGGCGGGTGGGAGTGGGAAGACGACGGAAGGCACGGAACACGGAATAAGGGGTGGAAGAGAAAGGAAAAGTAGGGATTACATATAATATAGGAGAATAAATTCCCGGTTTCCGGGAGGCGCGGAAGGTGGTGGGGTGGGAGGGCGGAGGGTCCGGCCTCCATCCATCACAGCCCCTTTTTTAGCACCACATATCATCGTTTTATCTCCCACGCAGCAGCCAGCGGCATGCTAGAGCGCCAGGCGCTAGCGCATAGGTGTTATAGTTATAGTAGGCTTCTGCTAAAGAGAATGGAAACATGTATATATAATCGTATACTATATACTATATTATATAATATGTATATATGTATAGGTATAGGTATAATAGGTATAGGTGGTATAGGCTATGTAATGTATATATATATAGGTATAAGTACGTCAGTCATCATCATCAAGCGCCAAGTCAGTCACGAGCACGCGCACGCGTACGGCCCCCCTCCCCGGGACGTCGAGACGGACTCTACCTCTACCGTCGCTCTCTCTCCTGCTCTCGTTTAATTAAACTTAGCTCTCCTGCTGGCCCGCCTCTGACTCTGCTCGATCTCTCTCTCTCTCTGCTCTCTGCGCCTCTTCCCACGTCGCTGCTGCGCGCACGCGCGTGCACAGTATGAGCTCCAAGACCCTGCGCACTCTTGCCCTTTGCCCAGATCGCCCTCAGCTCATGCCTTCTCCTTCTTAACCCGCTTATTGAGCGTGCGCTCCTTCGCACTCGCCTTGGTTCCATCTGCCTTCTTCCTCGCCCGCGGCGGCTTCGGCTGGATCGCGTTGCAGAATCCGTGGTGCTGGAGCACGCCGAGCGCCGCAGCGACCGTCTCCACACTGACGTCGTGCCCCGCCGCCTCGAGAGCCTCGCTCTTGCTGAAGGTGGGAGGCGCGGCGGTGCGGCACCAGTCGAGGAAGCGCCAGAGCGGCGGAGGCGCCACCAGCTCCACTCGCAGCAAAGACGCGTAGTCGTCGCCACCGAACTGCGCGTGCAGTGCGTAGGTCGCCGGCTCGCTAGGCTCAACCTCCTCCTCCTCGCTCTCCTCCTCCTCCCCCTCCTCCCCACTCGCCTCCCCCGCCGATCCCTCATTCCACGATGCCAATACCGCTGGGTCCATCCCGTCGACAAGGAGGTCCGACGCAGAGGTCAGGTGCTCGAGAGAGGCGATGGCGCGCGAGAGTGACGCGCGCCTCGCAGCACTAGCGAGACCGCCAGCTTCCTCCTCCTCCTCCCCCTCCTCCGACCCCGCCTCGCTGCACTCGGCGTCGCTCTCCTCCACCCCTTCCTCCTCGCCGCTGTCCTCTTCCTCCTCGTCACTCTCCTCGCCCCATCCCACCGCAGGCAGTAGTAGCAGCACCGCAAGCGGGTTGCGCCGGTAGCGCGTGTCCTCTCTCAGCCAGTCCACGTCGCTCCCGCGCTCGTGCAGAAGCGGCAGCGCGACACGCAGCGCGCGCGGCAGCGGCATGCACGCGGGCAGCAGGTCGTGCGGCGCCATGGCCGCCGCCTCCGCCCTCAGAATGGCGAGCGTCTCCTCGAGCTGCGCCCTGCCGTCGCGCACCGAGTGGAAGCAGATGGCCCTGCGCGCGGCGGCGTGCGCCTTGAGCCGCTGCGTGATGGCGCCGCCAACGACATCGGCCCAGCTTAGACCCATCAGTGAGACGTTGATTGAGAGCGAGTCCTCCTCGCACTCGACGCGGTGCCACGTCCCCGCGGGCACGTACAGCATGGAGCCGGGGCGTAGGATGACCTCCTCCCACCCGCCCTCAAACTGCTCGGCTGGCGGCGCGGCGTCAAACGGCCCGCTCGCGTGCTGCGCGTGGCACTTGGCCTGCGCCTCGGCGGCGTCGCGCACGGTCGCGTCAGCCTGCCGCCACATGGGAGTGCAGCCTCGCACCGGGTGGGCCACGCCGCTCCGGCGAAGCCTCCACCGCTTGACGCCGCTCAGCTGCAGCGTGAAGTTTTCCATAAAGTCAAAGTGCCAGTCCGTCACGTGGCCCGTGCGTGACGCAAACGTCTCCACCTCGGAGCGAGGCGCGCCGTCGGGGTAGAGCGATCCAAACGACATGCCCAGCTGCTGCGAAAGCGCGGTGACGAGCACGTCGGACACCTCCTCCGGGGCTCGGAAGTAGAGAGACGCGCCGGCGCGGTAGCAGGTCAGAGCGGCAGCGGCGTCGTCCGTCTTGAAGGACTCCGCGCCGCCGTCGCTACCGCCCGCTACGTTGGGAGTGGCCGCGATGTCGCCGGACCCCCCGAGCTGCCGAGCGACCCACACGTGTATGGCCTCAGAGGGCGAGTCCTCCAGCAGCTTCGGGAGCGAAAGGCCATGCAAGTGCTCGGCGACGGGATCGTAGCGCGATGCGGGACCGTGAGTGGCCAGTACGCGCGAGCGGTAGTAGCGCTGCACGAACGCGGCTGGCGTGAGTGGGAATACCAGCTGGGCTAGCAGTGGTAGCTTGTGGCAATTGTCACTGCCGCCGTCCGCAGCTCCGTTGGTCGGGCGCCTTTTGCGCGGGCCCTCGTCGGGGACAAAGCTGAGGACCGAGGGGCATTCATTCAGCCACCGCAGGTTGACGAGAGTGTCGTCTGCATCGGGAGCGCGTGCACGCTTCGTTGGCCTGTAGCTGGGCTTGTCATCGTGCCCGTGGGCGACCATTTCTTGCTGGGCACTGCACTCAGCCCTGGGCCTGTGATCAACTGTGACCTGTGAAGTCAAGTTCCTTTTCTTTGCGGGAAGGACCTTAGAGCTCTACGCCAGGACGTCAGGACGTCGGATGGCTTTTCGCTGGCTTTTCGCGAGTGCCTTCCCTCCCTGCGAGACGGCGCTCGCGAAAAGAAAAGTGCCTGTGTGAATCTATCTATGCTATGCGGGTCAACCATCGACCATCGATCTCGGTATTATACGGTGTAATAAACTACTTATATTATTATATCATCATCTATACGGCCCGACACGTTCATGCACTGTAAGCACTCCCCATCTCCAGATGAAAAGAAGAGAAACACGCTTTCTATTCTGTTTATAGAGGCGAACATGGCCGACACTTTCATGCACTGTACGCACTCCCCACCTCCAGTTAATTAATTAAAAGACGCGCTTTCGAGAGTCCGAGGCCAACATGGGTTGCGGTTCTAACTAATTGGTGACTGGGAGCGGTATACCGCGAAATGTATTAGATTCGGTTCGGTATTAGGATAAAATTGGTATGAGCAGGTATGAGAATGAGCAGGTATTAGTGCGGTATCAGCAGGTATTAGCGCATTAGCGCAGGTATTAGTTAGCAGGGTATTAATTAATTAGCAGGTATTAGCGTACTAGCAGGTATTAGCGAAAAGTGCTAATACTCGCTAATGCTAATTAATACCTGCTAATACGCTAAACGCTAATACCTGCACTAATCCGTACCAACAAAATAATTCAAAATATCACTATAATACCACCTAATACCTGTGCACTAATACAAAAAAGAAATCACTAATACCACACTTGCACTGATATTCGTGATTTTTTTTGGTATTAGTGCAGGTATTACCAGGTATTAGCAGGCTACTAAGCAGGTATGTTAGCGAGTATTCGCGAGTATTAGCACTTTTTTGCTAATACTTGCTAACTGCTAAATACCTGCTATTACCTACTATTTATTACCTGCTAATACCTGCTAACTGCTAATACCACACACTAATACCTGCGAATACCTGCTAATGCTAACACCTATACCTGCTAATAATACCAATTAAATCCTAATACCGAGACCCGAATCTAATGCATTTCGGTACCCTACCCCCGCGCTAACTAACAAACTAACTAACTAGCTACTAGTACTAGCTAAGTAAGGAAATGTGAAATGTATGTATGTATGTGTCGTTGGAGGTATTATATATTACGTACTAGTAACTAATAACAGTATTAGTATAGGGCTCTAGACTAACTAACTAATACAATCACCACCCACGACCACCCCCAAAGTGGTCTTTTCCGCGCTACCTACTGTATAATAGTCCTACATCGGTCGCCGCCATGCGTCATGCGAACCATTATCATTATATTAATACATTATTGAAGACCGTATCCCTGCCTGACTACCTACATCAACGATCGATAATAATTATATTATAATTTACGAAACCCCAAAAAATATAATTAT
>Ga0209390_10007873_pt1:7500-13435 | contig 13435 bp, 27 predicted proteins | sample BON01_FD_187212 | JGI IMG/M metagenome (GOLD analysis project Ga0209390, IMG submission 187212) | Freshwater microbial communities from Lake Bonney liftoff mats and glacier meltwater in Antarctica - BON-01 (SPAdes) (version 2) | ecosystem: Environmental > Aquatic > Freshwater > Ice >... | reverse complement strand
GGGGGGGGGGGGGGGGGGGGGGGGGGGGGGGGGGGGGGGGGGGGGGGGGGGGTGAGGGACAGGATCTTGGTTGTGGACGAGGCGGAAGTAGGGGGTAGGGTGGTGTGGTGGTTGAGCGCGGCCGGTCAAGTCGTACAGGTGCATCGCGAAGGCTTGGTTCCCGACGCGGGGTTGGCCTGGAGAAGGGAGGGGGGGAAGGGAGGGAGGGAGGGAGGGTGAGGGACCGGGTCTTGGTTGTGCACAAGGCGGAAGTAGGGGGTGGGGTGGTGTGGTGGTTGGGCGCGGCCAGTCAAGTCGTACAGATGCATCGCGAAAGGTTGGCCTGGAGAAGGGCGGGAGGGAGGGGGGGGATAAGCTGAAGCTAAAGGCTGGGAAAAATGAGATAGAAACGAAGTTAACAAAGCGTTGACCGTGTGGAGATAAAGATGAAGACGTACCAAAAGTGTAGACCGCCTCGGCATGTATGGCGTGATTCCCCTTCAAATCCGCCACCGCCAGCAATGCCAATGCCCCCCCCAAAGAATGGCCAGTTATCCATAACTCGGATTTTGGGTAGCGGGCGAGGACGTAGCCCAAGGATTCTTTCAGGGAGGGAGCGATTGCCTGGGGTGATGGTGATAAAGAGGGAAAGAGTGGGCGGTGAGTCAAGTAAGAGGATGGCGTGATTTATACGCGAAAGAGGAGGAGAAGGAAAACCTACACCATTACATTGCAACGTATCTGAACCAACCCTCCATCGCATCTCTCACCTGGTAATCCGCGTACAACCCCGCGTGTACCTGACACCCATCCCCCCCACAAGGAGGGTAATCGATCAACTCCCCATTCAAATTATTCGCCCACTCCATCAAATCCGTCATTTGCGTCCCCGCAAAAGCCAAGATGATCTTGTTCAAGTCTGGGTCATGAATGACCATGCCGCTCACGCCGCCCACATAAGTGTCATTAGCCCCGCCCGAGAAACGCAACGATTCGGCGTTCGGATGGAGCTGGGAGGGAGGGCGGGAGGCAGAGAGGGAGGGAGGGAGGAATGCTGAGTCACACATGCAAAAGGGCATAGATCTCGACACGCGGGCTTCTGTGCCACTACGTTCAGGCTACTTTCTTCCTCTACTTGCGCCCTCCTCTCCTTTTCCTCCCTGCCTGGCACGACAACCCTTCCATCCCCTCCCTCCCCTCCTCCTCACCCCCCTCCCTCCCTCCCTCCCTCCCTCCTTCCTAATTTCTTCCTCTACTTGCACCCTCCTCTCCTTTTCCTCCCCGCCTGGCACGACAACCCTTCCATCCCCTCCCTCCCCTCCTCCTCCCCCCCTCCCTCCCTCCCTCCCTCCCTCCCTCCCTACCTGGCAGCTTTTACAGCTCCAGTTCCCGCACCCTTGGAACGACCCGCACGCATAGGCGGCGGCGCAATAGTCCGCCAGTGTTTTGGCAATGTTTTCGTCGTACGTCGTGGTGGGATTGACCGCCGTGGGAGTGGTCGTGGGGGGAGGAGGAGAGGGAGGAGGTTGCAGGGGCAGTGGAAGGGGAGGCACGGCCACCACGGAAAGCACCAGGGACGATAGCAGAGGGAGGAGGAGGGGGAGAAGACGGCTGCGGCGAGCTGGTGGAGGCGGCATGGCTGGCTGTGCGGTGCTGTGAGTGTCGGTGGGAGGCGTGAGATAGAAGAACACAACAACGTCGTGCGGCGCTTGAGTTTCCGAAGGAAATCAATCGTCGTCGCTGCCAAACCAGCGGCCAACACACTGTGAACACAGCCTGCAACAACGCAGCAAAGCCTAGTCCTCTTGTTTGTGAGCTTGAGATTGTCTCTACACCCCTTACATCGTCGTCGCTTGCTTGGTCACTGTCTAATCCGCAATATCCACACCACACCCATTAGATGCGTTTTGCCGCTGTCTTGGTCCTGCTCGCCGCCGCCGCGTCCCCTGCAGCTAGCTTCATGATGCCCATCAGCCGCCGTGCCGCTGGGCAGCTCGTCAAGGCCGCCGTGGCCTTCCGCCCCTTTGGTTCCCAGGTAAGCCAGGCAAGGAGTGAAGGGCGTAGTGGAGGGAGACGGATGGTGTGTGGGTTGGGAGGTAAGCCAGGCAAGGAGTGAAGGGCGTAGTGGAGGGAGACGGGTGGTGTGTGGGTTGGGAGGTTTTTAGCCGCATCTGCACGCATCTTACAAATCCACTTGCCCTTCCCATACTACCCCAGGCGGTGCTCAAGCGTGGTGCGCCCCAGATGAAGGAGCTGGTCAGCCGCCAGCAGCACCTGCGCGCGGCCACCTTGGGCAGCTTGTTGGGCGGCGTGGCTTTGTTCGCCTCGGGTGGCGGACCTGCCCGCGCGGATGACTCTGGCTTCCAGGTGTCGGAGTCGGGCCTCAAGTCCAAGATTATCAAGGAAGGCACGGGCGCCATCCCTTCGGCAGGTATGTTTTGGGTTGATGGCGAGGGAAAAAGCATGAGTTCAAGATGTGCTTTAGAGGAGCAGTAGGCGAGAAAAAACAAAGTTTTTCCCTTTCGCATCCTGCCCTCCTTCTCACCCTCCTCCTTCTACTCCTCCCCCTCCACGTTACAGGGCAATCCGTCAATGTCCACTACACCGGCTGGTTGGACGACTTCGAGTCCGCCAAAAAGTTCGACTCCTCCTACGACCGTGGGAAGCCCTTGTCGTTTCGCGCGGGCGTCGGGCAGGTCATCGCTGGGTGGGACGAGGCCTTGCTTCAGATGAAGATTGGGGAGAAGAGGAATGTAATAATTCCTCCTGGTCTGGGGTATGGAGCGCGAGGGGCTGGAGGCGTGATCCCTCCGAATGCGACGCTTTACTTCACGATGGAGTTGAAGAGCATTGGTTAAGTCTTGCTGGTGGTTTGAGAGAGAGAGTGAGTGAGTGATGGTGCGTGTGAGAGAAGGAGAATGAAGGCGCACTTTAGAATGACGCGATCACTGCTTGTGCCGAGTGAAAAGACACGTAGGGAAAAGATGAAGTTTGGGCTGTCTGCTGGCATGACTCTGAGTGAAGGGCGACTCGAGAGAGCAACCAACAGACGAAGCAGCACGGCGTATGCCTGCCTGAATTTAATGCTATCACGCAAAGAAGAAAACAAGCAATATCAACAACAACAACAAACTTGAAGATTACACACCTGAATGATGAGTGAGAACACTGTCTCAAATAAAGGGCCCTTTTCTTTCTTCTTTCACATAATTTCCATTGAATTGAATCATTTTTTTGGTGCACTTCTCTTTACCGTACCGTGTCTTCTGTTTATTTTACCACATAGGAGTGGACATCAATCTAAAGTCTTCCTCCTTCCCTTCCTCCCGTCACTTCAATCACGATATTCCACCTGTGAAAAACTGGTTGCTGGCGCAACTGGCCCCTCGAGTCTTCCGTCTTTCCGTGTTGAGGCTCGTCACGGACCCTTCGGGTCCGTTCCTCGCCTTTGGAGTTTCCACACGATTTGTCAGGAAAGGTCATGGGATCGGCGAGACCGAATAAAAGTGGGGCGACAAACTAACTACTACTATTCACAAAAAAGGGCTCTGGACCCTGAGTCAACGACTCGAGGGGAAAAAGCCAAGCCCTTTCTCATCTTCGTCCCTCCCTCCCTCCCTCCCTCGCTCTCCATGCAAGCTCATTCAAGCAGCCGTCGCCTTCCCCCCCTTTCACTAAAAACAGCAACTAATCAACACCCGAGGTACGCCCATTCGCCCCTCTATCCTCTTCAAATTAACTCCAAGTCCCTCTCGCTCTCCCCGCTTCCGCTCCGTCATCTCTTCCTCCCTCACTCCCTCCCTACGACTTATTCGCCTTCGTGCTCTCCACCTTCGTCCCCCCCACATACTCTGACAGAAGCCTGGGCGTGTTAAACCACGACGACAACCCCAACCCCCCATCCACGGGCAACAACGTCCCGGTCATGTAGGAAGAAGCGGGCGAGGCCAAAAATAACACTACCTGAGCCACTTCCTCCGGTTTGCCATTCCGACCCATCGGGATCGCTTTAGCACGCAACTCAGCATATTCAGCAAGATCACGACCTTTTTTCACGGCCATCACGTCCAAGGTTTTGGTGTGGATGCACCCAGGCAGCACCCCATTCACACGGAACCCGTCTTGACGGTGCTTGAAAGCCAACGTCTCCACCAACGCGTTCTGCGCCGCCTTGGCCAGATTGAACGGAGCAGTGTCAGGCCACGGGCGTTGGGCGGCGACGGAGCTAACCATCACCACGGACCCGCCGCCGGGGGCCTGGCTGAGGTGGGGGGCGGCGGCCGCGACGAGGAACATGGGGGAGAGCACGGCCATGTCATACATGAGATGATAGCTCGCGGCGTCCGTCGGGTCCAGGCCCAAGTACTCCGAATATCCATTCCCCCCACTTATAATCAACACGTCCACCCCCCCTCCCAATTGCTCGACGGCGGCTGCGACGAGCTCTGCCATCGTCTCGGGCTTTTTCAGGTTGCCTTCCAAACCCGACAGGCCCGCGGGGACGGGGCTTGCCATCCTGGCCAGGTCCCGGCCCACCACCACGACCTTTGCGGCGCCCGCCGCCAAGCACGCCAGGGCCGAGACGTAGCCGACGGACGTGGGCTCGGTTGCGCCGGTCACGAGGCAGCGCTTGCCCTTTAGATCCAGGGCCATCGTGGGAAGGGGGAGGCTGGCTTGCTTGCTTGTGCTTGGGTTGGGGGTCACTGTGTTTTTGTGTTTTGTGTGAAGGGGAAAGAGAAATTTCAATGAATGAGTGGGGGTTGGAATAAATGCGCCCCGTTGAGACTGGAAACACATGACGGCTTTGCTTTTCACTTGCTTAGCCAGCGAGCTCGGACATACGAGCTGAAGGAGGCGGTCAAACACCCATCTCACTCACACAAAACACAGCATTGCTTGAAAGCCTGAAATTCTTCCAGCAATCACAGACACCACACCACACTCTCTCTTCCTTACACCACACAGTCTTGCACAGGGGACTCCTTTAACGTTGCTGCTGCAGGACGCAAATGGGCAGCACCTCAACGTCTCAACCCAAATCGCCAAAGCCTCCCGCCCTCCTTCTGCCTTCTTGGCGTTCTTGCCGCACTGCCCCCTCCACGCCCTCCACGCCTTCTATCTACACACGCACACACACACACATGCATACACATCCACAGTGGCTTGCTCTACGGAAGGACTCGGACGGCATGGCGAACGCACCATCATGGCTCGATGTACGTACAAAGAGAGAAGAGAGGAGGGGAGGGGAGGCGGGCAAGCCACCATCATCATCATCATCATCCCTCCCTTGCACCAAAACCACACAGCACGGCCAACAACCTGGCGTCGTCGGCCCCTCCCCACCACCGGGAAGCACCTCGCCCACGCCCAGCATGCAAGAACGCATGGAAACTTATTTGTAAGTCGGACGCGGCACGCTGCCGCCTTCTCCCTCTCTTTCTGGCTGGGGGGAGAAGGCGGCAAAGAAGCGGAGGGGAGGAATGGTAGTGCAAGGAGGGCACTAAGGCTGAAGATACAGTCAACATCATCACTACCGCTCATCCACCTACCCTTCCCCTCCTCTCACTCCCACCCCCCAGACCGGCCTGCGCAAAATACGTGATCCCCTTGTCAAGGTTCATCAACATGGGCCTGGCCTGCTTGATGGCCTTCTCGGCCGTCAATGGCATCATTAAAATCGCCCAGTTCAAGCTCGATACCTTCTTTGTGGCCTTGTACATGTTGTGAGTAGACGAAAGTACAGAGGGGGAGGAAGGGATGGAGGAGCTATTGTGTCTGCATTGCGCCCGTTGCTTGCGCCCCTGTTCTGCTCGCCATCTCCCTATCTGTGCACTCCTCTCTTCAATCACTCCTATCTCGATGGGGTGGTGTGGGGAGGAAGGGAGGGAGGAGCCATCGTGTTGTGTCTGTCTTGCGGTCGTTCTGCTCTTTGTTTCTCTCCTGTGCAGACGTA
>Ga0209390_10007873_pt1:0-2500 | contig 13435 bp, 27 predicted proteins | sample BON01_FD_187212 | JGI IMG/M metagenome (GOLD analysis project Ga0209390, IMG submission 187212) | Freshwater microbial communities from Lake Bonney liftoff mats and glacier meltwater in Antarctica - BON-01 (SPAdes) (version 2) | ecosystem: Environmental > Aquatic > Freshwater > Ice >... | reverse complement strand
ACTTAGGTATTGCAACTGCATCAGTACATATTCGTACCTGAAGGAGGGGCGCGGCAGCTGCCAGCATGATCCTTTGCTGTGGTGACCCGCCCCCTTCCCGCGCGCAAGAGTTGCTCCCCAAGTAGCTACACAGGCCCGCTGCCCTGCCTGTGCCACATGTGGAATACGAGTGGGCTTGTGCGTTGGTAGGGTAACTAAGGAAAAAAGAAAGGCGAGCGACCAAACACCGGCTGGCCTATTCTCAGCACACGTTTGCTCGTGAGCCTCAGTCTCCTCCTGCCGACGAGCTCCACTTCTTCTCGTCGGGAGCGACGGCCGATGGGAAGAGAAGGAAGTTGTGTCGGGCAGCTCACACTTATATACAAGAGCGACAGGCGGACGCGGACATATACACTTATAACTCATAAAGACGTTCAGTTTACGTGGTCCTTGGCAATGACCCAGGATTTCTGCCGAGGTATAGGCCCAAGAGGCCCAGAGACAGCCGAAACTTAGTCGCTCCGCAACAGCATCGGGCATGGGCCAAAAAAAACACACGGTACGGTAAACATGGCTGCGGCGGGGCCTGGGCTTTATGGATGCAAAAAAATACCTTGCGCTCTTTGCGGCATTGCATTTCAGCGTCGAAAGTGTACCCCAACCGCGGAGTAGTTGGCGGAGAGCGACGACGACCACAGAGCAAATATTAGAATGCATCCAGCCATACAGCCATAGTGCTTTGGGAATAGAGCCGTTGCAGAAAAATGCCCGACCCCCCGAGACCAAAGCTTTTAGACGGCAGCATTTGCTTACCAGTACGCACGCATTTGACCGTCGTGGTAGCCATCAATATCAAGTACGTATGATGGCACAAAATAGACACACTGTCTTCTACGGACCCCCGTGTGGTGTGTCGCACGGGCAAGGCTCTAGCTCTGCTTCATCCCTCAAATCAAGCAATCAACCGTCATACTCACTCACTCTCTCCTTCTCAACCCCTCCCAATCCTCACTACAGCACGTATGGTGGAGGTACGAAAGCTCGTGGCCGCGACCAAGGACCAGACGCCGGGGCAAGAGTTGCAACCCAAGGAAGTCATCGCCACCAACGCCCAGATCCGAGAGCACATGCGGCAGCTGAACGAGGACTACAAGGAGTTGGAGCGGTTGTTTTTGAAGGAGAAGAACAAGCGGAAGGTATGTTAATAGAGTAGAAGAGGTGAAAGGAATGATGGGTGCAGTGGGAAAGAATTTATGTATGAGAAGTGGACTCTTTCTTTGCGGGCGTTGTGTCTTCTCAAAGGCATACTCCCTTTTGCTCATCCCCCCTCCCCTTCCTCCCGTCCCACACACACACACAAAAAAACAGAGCAAGTTCGCGCCGGAAAGCTGGAGGTGCGAGGGCAGATGATCACTCAAATGCTGACAGAGATCCAGGAATTGAAGGAGGTCTCTTTGGCGGGGTACATTAGGAAGGGCAATTTTAATGGGAATCCTATGGCGGGCATGATTGTGCCGATGGAGGAGTCGGACGCGTTTAAGGGGCCTATGGGTATGTTTGTTTTGGTTTTGATTGTTTCTTTATTATCTGTGTGTCTGTTGTTCTCTTTCCCTGTTTTTTAAACTCTTTGTCGTCTTCTTGGACGTCCATCAGCTCATTCTTATCTTCCCTCCCTCCCTCCCTAGGCAACATGCCGATGAATACAGGCATGACCGAAGACCACCGCGTGCAGCTGCAGCAGATCCAGCAGCGGGACAAGGAGCTGGACGAACGCTAATTCGACCAGATCGAGAGGGGCGTGGAGGATTTGAGGGAAATTGCGCTGAGGGCGAATGAGGTGAGAAAGGGAGGGAGGGAGGGAGGGAGGGAGGGAAGGAGGAAGGGAGGGGTGAGTTTTGGTTGGAGGTCTAGGAAAATAAGAGGAGGAGGAGACCAGGTCGTCGGAGTAAGTGATCGACTTGATGGGAAGGAGGATGGGAGGGACAGAGAGAGAGGCGAGGCGGGGAGGGAGGGGGGGAGGAAGTAGTGAGTTTTGGTTGTAGATGTAGAGGTAGAAGAGGAGGAGGAGGCAGAGTTGTAGGAGATTAGGTCGTCGTAGTAGGTCATCTGTATGGAGGGAGGGAAGAAGAGAAAGACGAGAGGGAGGGAGCCAGGGAGGGGTGAGGAAGGGAAGGAAAGGATGATTGAAATTGATAAAAGACATAATTGTTCCTTCCAGAGATTCACAAAGTGATTTTGCCCTTGCTTGCCTAAGAACACGGCAAATGCGCGCGGAGGCAGAAAATTATCATCGCCTCTTTCCATTCTTTCTTGTCTTTTCTGTTTTCTTTTTGCTTCTCGCCATGAAAAATCGTGTTTTATCCTCTCTATCTCCTGCATTCACTCTTTCTATTCCCGCCTTCTTTTTCTTCTGCCTTTGGAGATCTCCCTTCTCCCCTCTCCTCTCTCTCTCTCTCTCTCTCTCTCTCTCTCTCTCTCTCTACACACACACACACACACACACATATATATAGGGCGCCCC
>Ga0209390_10007872_pt1 | contig 13435 bp, 14 predicted proteins | sample BON01_FD_187212 | JGI IMG/M metagenome (GOLD analysis project Ga0209390, IMG submission 187212) | Freshwater microbial communities from Lake Bonney liftoff mats and glacier meltwater in Antarctica - BON-01 (SPAdes) (version 2) | ecosystem: Environmental > Aquatic > Freshwater > Ice > Glacier... | reverse complement strand
CTAGACGGGCTTTGAGTGCGCCGAGATGGTGTTCGGTGGCCTTGTTTTTTTGGGTGCGGGACATTTCTTCCTGTGAAGGGGCAGAGGGGGAGGGAGGGAGGGAGGGAGGGAGGGATGGTGTGAGAGTGTGGGGGTTAGAGAGCTGGAGAATGGACTGTAGTAGGAAGCTTACAAAGTGCTGTGTCGTCTTTCTGGTCGTTGTAGAAATGCTAGCTTATCTCTCTCTCTCATCCCTTCCCACCTACCCTCCCTCCGTCCCTCCCTCCCTCCCTACCTCAATCTCCTTGATGCGGTCGACGATCCCCATAATTGCCTAGGGGGTTGGCGCCGAAGCGAACGGGTAGAGTCTGCCTGTGTCCTAAGTTGCCTGCTCGTTGTACGCCTGTCTGTGTGCGTCGGTATAATAAGGGTGTGTGAGCATCAAAGATGAAGGAGGGAGGGAGGGAGATGGGGGGTGGGTGGGGAGGTCGTACTCCGGAGAGCGGGCAAATTGGACAGCACCACAGGGAGATTGGCATCTTATACAAATGTGCCGGCCTCGTTCATGAGTCTCCAAACCCAATGGCTGGCTGGTTTGACCAGCATTCCTGTGTAGCCTCTCTCCTCTCCTTGGCTGCCCCACCACACACCGACCTGCCACACACGCATGCATTGCTTCCATTTCTTCCTTCGGCCTTGCTACACTCACAAGCGTCTGCCTCTCGCTTGCCGGCGTGCTTCTGAAGAACGAAGCGTCTCCTCCTGCTCGTGCTGGGGCGGCTGCCTGTGGTTGTGGTTGTGTGGTGCCAGTGGGTTAGTAAAGCAAGCATGTGTCTGATCAGGGCCAGGGCTCTCGCCAAATCTCGGAGAATGCTTCGATGCTCCAAACAGCAGCCAGATGAAGCTAACAACACACCCAACCCACAACACATACACACACGCTACAGGCACAAGCTACAGCTTTCGCCGCTCATCATGTTTGCCTCGTCCTCGTTCTCCTCGTCCGCCTTCATTCGTCGCGCCGCCGGCAGTGTTGCTCGTCCGACTGGGGCCCTCCTTGCCCGCCCCGTCCAGACCCAGCGGCGTAACATTAGTGTGGGCGCCAAGATCCCGGCCGTGCAGCTCAAGGAGGTACGTGCGCTGCGAGCCTTGGAGCGGCTTAATTTTGCCCATGCGTGGGTGGCGGCGCGCAGGGCTAGGCCTTGTGAGGCGAGGCTCGGGCTCGGACTCGGACAAGGAGGCAGTGTTGGGGGGACGGGAGCTGAGAGCGGCAAGTACAAGCAAGGGGACCAAGCTCAAAGCCAGGCGCAGAGTAAAAGCCATCTTTCTGAAGCCCTCCCACCGTTTAGAAACGCTTAGCCACCCCGTCAATCCGCACCTCCTTCCTCGAGCCTTTCTCTCTTATCCTCCCCTACCACAACAGTGCACTCCCATCCTCCAGCCTTCCCCACTTCCCTCTCCCGACCAATACTAAGCAATCACGTCCTCACCCAATCCCCCCTCTACCCTCCTCTAACCCCACCAACCCCCACAAAACAGATCGTCGGCGACGCCATCAACGACGTGTCCTCCACTGACTTCTTCAAAAACAAGAAGATTGTGCTGGTCGGCCTCCCCGCTGCCTTCTCCCCCACTTGCAGCGAGAAACACGTCCCGGGCTTCTTAGCTCACATCGAGGACTTTAAGAAGAAGGGGGTCGACAAGGTGGCCGTGCTCGCGGTGAACGATTTCTTTACCATGAAGGCTTGGGCGAAGACGCAAAACGTAGGAACTAAGTTGAGTTTTTTGGCAGATGGCAACGGAGAGTTTACCAAGGCACTCGGGGTGGAATTGGATTTGAAGAAAGTGTTGTTGGGAGTGCGATGCAAGAGATTTAGTATGGTGGTGGAGGATGGAGTGGTGAAGGCGGAGAATGTTGAACCCGATGGCACTGGGTACACGACGAGCTCGGCGGAGAAAACGTTGAAGCAAGTGTAGGTGTGTGTTGTAAAGTAGAGTCGAGGAAGGAGGAGGGGTTTGAGGTGGTGTGTGTGTGGATGGATGGGAATGGGAAGAGGAGGGAGGGACCAAAAGAAGGAATGGATATTAGGTTGCGATTAAAAATTGATCTGCTTCTCGACGGGTGCTTTATTTTGATGGTTTGTCGTTGTTCACTTGCGGCGTCGATTTCACTTGGTTTCAATCTATGAAGGCAAATTAAGCATTTGATTAGCTCTTCTAATCATTTATAAATGTCCCAATTACTGCGTTTGAGTCATTATCTCCTATTTCCATACATCTAAAAGCTGCCGGATGTCTGCTTGCTTTGCCCTATTGTCACCGTGTGCGGGCGCGTATCGGAGGGTAAATTTCGCCGGGCCCTTTCCAGACGTGCCGGCAGCACCCAAAATGCCCCCCACATTTCTTGCCCTCGAAATGCTGCATTGCCTGACTAAAAAGCAAGAGAATGCGAGGTCGTGGCGGGCAGGCCCATAACCTCCCCGCGAGACGTTGCCGCTGCGAGTTCAAAACGCAACGCCCCAGGCCTCCTTCTTGCACCCACGCCCAGCTACCACCCGCCCGGCCCTGCCCTCTCCATGCACCCATACACCACCCCGGCATCCTCTCACCGCCTCTCCTGCCTCTTATCTACCTCTACCCCTCCCCCAGAAAAGTTGCCGCGGTGCTTTGCCTCTTGCCTTGCCGTACCGGTCGCTTCCTGGCCCACACGCCAAGCATCATCATAAGCAAGCCAGCAGTCAAGCCTGCCCTCTTCCCACATCGTCGTCGTCGTCGCGCACTGATCGTCGTCGTCGTCGGTGTGTGTGTGTGCCAGAACGACAGTGTCGTCGTTGTCGTCTCCCAAAACGCCCAGCAGTAGCAACAGCACCAGCAGCTTCAGCAGCAGGCGTCGGGTAGGACCTGCACGCCCATCAACAGACACCATTGCGACTTCGCCCCACCAATCCACGTGGCGGAGCAGCAGCCACGAAGAGGAGGAGGAACAGGCCCCGTCTCCCCACCACCGTGCCCATCACGCCACCTCCGGTGGAAGCAACGACGGAAACGCGCTTTTGCTAAGTGGTGGTACGTCCGTGTGTCCGTCTCCCTGCATCCTTCCCTCCCTCCCTCCCTGTGTCTGTGTTTCTCCCTGGGCTCCCTATGTCTCTCCCCATTCCTTTTGTGCCATTCATCCCTCCTCTTTCCTCAAATCCCCCCTGACCCTGCCCTCCTCCCTGCCCACCACTTTATTCAAACAGAACCAACCATGAGCCCGCATTACCGCAACAGCCCCGGGGGCGCCAACACGGGCTTTTTCCACAACACTCAAGTCCGGGCCGCGGGCATGATGCTTTTTGTAGGGCTCGCCATGTTCTTCTCGGTCACTTATCTATGGAATGACGCCAATGCCGTGGACGCCGGCGCTGTCTCCTTCCCTGGCTCGGCTGCTGCTTCTGCTCCTGCTGCTGGTGCTGGCGCTGCTGCTGGGAAGGAGGGAGGGATTTCGATGTTGCAAGCACAGCAGCAGGCCGTGTCGGAGGAGATGCGAGAGGCGATCAAGAGAGAGGTCCGTGCGGAGATTTTTGTCGCTATGGCTGTAGAGAACAAGAAGAGGGAGAAGCAGCTGCAGGCGCAGCAGAAGCAGGAGCAGCACCAGCACGAGCAGCAGAGGGACGTTGCTGCTGGTCAGGACGGCGACAGCAGCAGCAGCACGGGCTTGGGGTGGAGGAAGGGACAGATGCAATTTTATCCTTTAACTGCTACTCTGAGCGAGAGTAAGAGGAAGAGGGTGGTGGTGACTGGAGGGGCGGGTTTTGTTGGTTCTCATCTTGTGGATCGACTGATGGAGGAAGGGCATGAGGTGATTGTCATTGATAACATGTTCACAGGGAGGAAGAAGAACGTGGCCCATTGGATTGGGCATCCGAATTTCATGTTGATTGTCCACGATGTCGTCGAGCCTATTCTATTGGAGGTCGATCAGATCTATCACTTGGCCTGCCCTGCCTCCCCCCCGCATTATCAGTATAACCCCATCAAGACGATTAAGACCAGCACGATGGGCACGTTGAATATGTTGGGCTTGGCCAAGCGAGTCCGGGCGAGGATGCTGCTGACTTCCACGAGTGAGGTGTATGGTGATCCGCAGGTACGTCCTCCCTCCTTCCCTCCTCCCTCCCTCCCTCCCTCCCTCCTTCTGTTTAAGCATTCTTTCCGTCTTGGCCGAGACACCCACATACACCCCTCCCTCCCTCCCTCCCTCCCTCCCTGCCTCCCTCCCTAGGTCCACCCGCAACCCGAGAGCTACTGGGGCAATGTCAACCCTATCGGTCCCCGCGCCTGTTACGATGAGGGGAAACGCGTAGCAGAGACAATGATGTATGCTTATAGGGCCCAAAGCGCGCAGGGGGACGGTGAGATGGAAGTGAGGGTTGCAAGGATTTTCAATACCTTTGGCCCGAGGATGCACCCGAATGATGGGCGTGTGGTTAGGTGAGGGAGGGAGGGAGGGAGGGGGGTGGGAGGGAGGGAATCATGGGGAATCTAGCTGGTTGAGTCAACCGATATTTGTGCTGAACAATACTCTTGCTCACTCAATTCATCCCTTTTCTCCCTCACCAAAAATGAATAGTAATTTTATTATCCAGGCGCTGCAAGGCAAGAACATCACCATCTACGGTGAGGGCGAACAAACCCGCTCTTTCCAGTATGTCGACGACCTGGTGGCTGGGTTGATCAAGCTCATGAACAGGTAGGCTTGTCTTTTTTTTGGGGTGGGATATGTCCTCTCCCTCTTTCACTCCTCACTCACTCATCCTCTCCCTCCCTCCCTCCCTCCCTCCCTCCCTCCCTCAGCGACTACGAGATGCCGGTGAACCTGGGCAACCCGGACGAGTACACGGTCAAGGATTTCGCCCTGCTTGTTAGGGTAAGGAAGGAGGGAGGGAGGGAGTGAGGGAGGGGAGGGCGGGAGGGAGGGAAGGAGAGAATGAGAGATGCTGGTTATGACCTGGGCAACCCCGACGAGTACACCGTCAAGGACTTCGCCTTGCTTGTTCGGGTAAGGAGGGAGGGAGGGAGGGAGGGAGGGAGAGAGGGATTTACCCAATTAATCAATTAATCTTTTTATTTTATTTAATCAAAACACATACACACATTTCTATAGGAACTCGTGGGCTCGACCGACAGCCACATCATCCATCTTCCCCCCACCAAGGACGACCCTTCCAAGCGCAAGCCCGACATCACCATTGCCAAGGAAGTGCTGGACTGGCAGCCCAAGGTGGCGGTGAGGGACGGGCTGGCGAAGACAGTTGAATATTTCCGAAAGGAATTGGAGGAGACGGTGCGTTTTAATTTGATTATGTATTTTTTCATTTTAATTAATTAATTAATTTATTATTTATTTATTTATTTATTTATTTGTTTGTTTGTTTATTTATTTATTTATTTATTTATCTATTCATTTATTTATTCATTTATTTATTTATTTATTTACTTTAATTTGCTTATTTATTTGATAAATTGATTCGTGTAATTTGTCATTAAATTCACTTACTTACTTTCTTTGGGGTAAGTACATGGTTTCTATTTCTATTCATTTATTTGTTTATTTGTTTGACTCTTAATCGCCCTTCTCATTCATTCCTCCCTTCCCTTCTATCTCTTCCCCCTTTTCCACTTTCTCTCTCTGTATGTAGGGCGAAATCATTCCTACGGGCCCTGAGGCAACCAAACCGAAAGGCCCACACAGCGAGGACGAAGTGGGTCTGTAAGAAAGAGATGGAAATGAAGGAAGAGACGAAGCAGAAATGTCAAATATGCCGTTTTTGTGAAAAACGAGAGGAAAGGAAAAGTGAATGTGGACATGCGTGATGCGTGGAGGGGAGTGGAATCTCTTTTTGTAGAATAAAAGGGGAGGGGTTGTTGTGCGTGGGTGGGTGTGGGAGAAGAAGGCGAGAAGGAGGAAGAGGAAGAAGAAGAGGGAGAGAATGAAAAGAGGAGGGATGGGATGTCTTTCTCTCTCTATTTCAGATATTGAGAAACAAAAAGGAGGGAAAATGACTCATGAAAGAGAATGGGAAGGGAGAGGAGAGGAGCAATGTCCGTCAAAGCAAAGCATACTGTGTGTGACCTGTAGCACTACTTATTCATTACTCGAGCTTTGGGGCATCCTGCTGCCATTTGAGATAGCATGATCAACAAAAGAATGAAAACGAAGCACCAAAAACACGTTCCTTTTCTGCCGTTGATAATTTGGGTTCTTTTTCTTCTTCGTTGTTACCTTTGGAAGTCCGATTTGAGGGACACACATACACACCTAAACATGCAAACACACACCCTACCATACACACACGCACACGCGCACGCACAGAACGCTCTATTTTATATATACTACATTCAATATTTTGACACGAGCTCACCTTACACCATCGCCCGTTCCTTGACCAATTGTAAAAGCTGGCAATACTCCCCTCGCATCCTCCCCCACGCCACCTCCTTCTCCCCTCCTTCCCTCCCTCCCTCCCCTCCCTCCTCGTCAATCTGAGTGAGAAGCTTCCTCCACTGCACGCGCGATTCATCCAACCGCCGCTCCGCCTCTGCTCGTCGGCCCTCAGCCTCCCGCACGCGCCGCCGCCACAAAACCAACACCCCATCCTCCTCCTCCCCCTCCTCCTCCTCCTCTTCAATCCCCCCCTCTCTTCCTCCTTCCTCCCCTTCCTTCCGCCACCGACACACACGCATTTCGTACCCCTCCACCTTCGCTTGCGCCCTTTGCAGCTCCTCCCTCAGGACCGCCACCTCTTCCTCCCTCGCTACCACCAGGCTCTTCAACCGAAACACAATCTCGTAATGCTGCGCTTGGCTCACCCCAATCATCACTGGGGAAGGTGTTCGCCCTCCTCTCCCTCCTTCTCCTCCTCCGCCTCCTCCTCCTCCTTCTCCACTCATCGACGACGACAGCTGCCGATTCAAGACTCCACTGCTGCTGCTGCTGCTGCTGCTGCTGTTGCTGCTGGCGCCGCCGTTGCTGCTGGTCATCATCAGAAGGTCTTCCAACTGCTCGCGTCGTTGTCGGGGCGTGGTGACTGGCTTGATACCATCATCATTAACGTTGCTGTTATTGTTAAACTCGTGGGGAGAGGGTCGTCGGCCTACAGGCACACCACTGCTGCTGCTGTTGTTGTGGTGGTGATTGCTGCTGCTGCTCCCGTCCAGCCCCAACGGAGGAGGAGGCGTAGCGGTTAAGGAACGGGCCTTGGCCGTGACGGTAGCGTGATGGTGCGATTGCACGTGCGGTCCATGCGAATGATGAGCGTGGTGGTGATGATGATAATACTGCTGCTGCTGATACTGCTGCTGCTGCTGGTACTGCGGGGTCTTTCGCAACAGCGCCGCATATCTCAACTCGGCCTCCATCAGCTTTCGGGCAGCGTCTGTTGAGACTTCAGTCATTGCCAGCACTGCATCCTCCCTCGCTAAATGCGCTTGAGCGACCTCTCCTTCCAACCTGATCCCCCGCTGCTTCTCCTCCTCCAAAGCCAGTTGCAGCTGCTGCACCTGCTGGGAGAGGAGGAAGGATTGTTGCTCTGCTGCCTGACGGTGTTCGTGAAAGAGGGTTGAGTGGAGAGTGCCTGCGATTTGGCTGCTGGTGACTAGGGCGTCTAAGCCTTTGACCGTCTTCTCGAGCTCGTGTAGCGTGGTGGTGATGCTCGAGGGGGCTTTGAGAGCATCAGCAGTATCAGGAGCAGCAGCAACAGCAGGAGCAGCAGTGGGAAGGGTAGGAGTTGAGATGGTGGTGGTGATGGTGGTAAGAGGAGAAGGAGGAGGAGGGGGAAGGAGAGGATATGATGACAACGGCGATGAGGGCAACGACGGCAGAAGCAGGAGCGGAAGCTGTGCATACGCGGGAGGCAGGCCCAGGAAGCGTTGGAGGAGGGTAAGACACGAGGGATCGGAAGGAGACATGTCGAGAACCAAGCGCCAATACCGTCCAAAGATATCAGCTTGCTCCTCCCGCTCCAAGTCAGACGCAAACGAAAAGGGCATCTCCAGCAGCCGGGCCGCGCCCACCAGAAACTGGTGTGCGTAGCTCAGAGCTTCCCAGGGCTTCAGGCCCGTGCTAGGGTGACGACGAGACAAGCCCTTCCTCCCGCCCTCCCTCTCCTCTCCCTGGAGGGCTGCGGTCCAAAGCTGCACGTACTCTAGATGGAAGGCCTGGATAGCCGGCCATGTGTGGGTGACCGACCACGACTGCTGCTGCTGCTGCTGCTGCTGCTGCTGCTGCTGTCCTCCTTCCGCCAGGCTGCTGCTGGTCAAGGTGTAGCTGGCCGAGAAAGAAACAGCAGCAGCGCCCGTTAAAGCAGCAGCAATGGCAGGCTCGACAAGCACCACCAAATTCCGCAGCCCGCCGCTGCCGGTAGGGACATGCTGCTGCTGCTGCTGGGGGCTTGCCATTGTGGTGGTGAGGTGGGAGGAGGAGGAGAGGGAGGAGACGGAGGGAGAGCTCTCCTCTTCCATTGGCGCTGTGTGCTTCCGCTGCTTGATGGGCTTGCGGAGACCAAATCCTTTGAAAGAGAATATTTTACTATTCCTGGGTGATGCTGCCGTTGCCGTCTTGCTGCTGCTACTGCTGCTGGACGCTGACGGATCCGACGAGCTAATGCGATGGAGGAGAGACATCCTCTTCGTCGTCGATTTGAATGAGAGGGAAAGAGCGTCAGTGGTCGTGAGGTACGGTTCTAAGGCCTCTTTCCAGAAAGGAATCTCGGCGCTTGCCTCGCAGACGAGGAAGAGGGGGTCGTTCGCCCCTTCTTGGCGTTGGTGGTGATAGGATAAGGCATAGAGCCGGTTGTGGAAGCGACTGGAGGCCAGGTCGGAGGGCGCGAAGGGCTGCAAGGTAAAGGAGGAGGAGGAAGAGGAAGAGAAGGAGGAGGAATGCGGGCTTAAAGTCAGGACACGTTGGATTTGGAAGGAGTGCGGTTGGTCGTAGCAGATCAGCAGGCCCTTCTTTAGCACACACCACAGCTTGGGCAGGGTCACGAGGACTTTGGCCTTCACTCCACCCCCACCACCCATTGACATCATGCTCTTGCCGTTCCCTCCTCCTCCTCCAGTCCGGGACAACGAGGAGGAGGAGGAGGAGGAGGAGGAGGAGGAGGACGAGGAGAAAGCAGTAAGTGAACCCACCCTCAGAAACCCGGCAAAATCCGCGTGATGCAGCCCCAAAGCATGCTGCCGCTGCGCCTCCTTCACCTCCACAAGCCGCTGAAGCGAGCACAACTCCTTCTGGTACCTGAGCACTAGGCCCGCCACCTCGCCCTTGGCCTGAACCAACACATTTCTGGCTTGTCTTGCCTGCTGCCGGGCATCATGTCCTAGTGCCTCAATCCGCGCAGCTAGCCGTCTCTCGGCCGTTACCAATTCAGCAGTAGAAAACAAGGAAGGGATTTCCATTCTTGTCGCGAGAGACAGAAGAAGGGGTGGGGGCAGCGCCTGTCGCGCCAGAGCCCACATCCTCTCTTTCATCCCTCCTAAGGTGCTGGCCAACTCACAGGAGAGATGGACTAGTAAATCGTAAGGAAGCGAGGACCAGCTTAGCTCCCCTTTCCAGCCTTGCCTCCCTTCCTCCTCCTCCTGCTCCTCCGTCGTCGTGGCTTTGGCGAGCAGCCTTAGCTTGAGTTCTGTTTCGGGTACCAGGTCCTCCCACGCAGCTGCTGTCCCCAGGCGAGAAGCGGCGCTTAGCCGCCCGTCCAGGTTCCATTCTGTTTGAAAGAGGCCGCTGCTGCTGCTGTTGCTGTTGCTGCTGCTCTTGGCACTCGCGGAGGCCGCTGTCGAGGGCGTGCCCGTGAGCAAAAGATGGGGGCAGGTCACCTTCAAAGCCTTGTCGTTGTCCAAGGAAACAAGAAGGTCTACCGGCTTGGCTGCCTGTATTTCCCATGCGCGGCCACGTAGGAAGAAAGTAGGCAACGAAGCTGCAGGTTGTCCTTGTTGTTGCAATGACAGAGAGGAGGACGAAGGAGACGGTGAAGCAGCAGCAGGCAAGAGCAGCACGTGCAGCAGCTCCGCCAGGGCATCCAGTCGCCCTTCCTCCAGCGGCACCCGTAGGTGGACCTCATCGAATATCTCAACCCTACCGGAGCTATCATCACACTGTAGGAGCAACCCTCCTCCTTGCTGCCCTCCTCCCTCCTCCTGCCCCATCTTCAAAACAGGTATCCCACCCACTGCCACTTGCATCTGTCGGACTAGCCCCCCAAAAGACTCGTTGCTGCTGCTGCTGCTGCTACTGCTGACGGTTGCTTGGAGATGTCGAAGAGATATGGAAAAGGGAGGATGGTTGTCGTTGCTGCTGTCGCTGCTGTCAGAATGGGGAAGCGTGGCCTGGAGGTGGGTGCAGGTTAAGAAGCCGGAGAAGGTGGAGGAGGAGGAAGAGACGGCGGCTAACCAGGGCCGTTGTGGAGGGAAAGTAGAGGATGATGCCGATGACGACGCCAGAGAAGAAGAGGAGGTAGATGAAGGAAGAGAAGGAGGAAGGAGGGCCTGTACCAGGGCTTGACACGCCACCGGGTGCAGGTAGAGATGGAGGGGGTCTGACAAGGCCAAAGCGACTGTCAGAGAGGCACGTGCATCGAGCGGGACATACCACACACCCTCCGGTACGCTCAAGCGTGGCGCTTCCGGCCGGTCTTCGATCCCAACGCGGAGATGAATAGAAGTAGGAGCTATTAACATAGTTTCTTGCCGGCGGGTTCCGCCGAGCGGGGTGGTGAGTGTGACGTCGGCCATGCAGACCTCCAGACGCCAGGGCGCTAATGCCACAGGTAGCTGCAGGATAGAAGGAGGAGGAGTGAGAGAACGAGGCGTCAAAGACTGGTTGCCCTTCTCCTTCTCCTTCTCTTTAGTTACGGCCCGTAAGCGTGGATCGAGCATCCCGCTCAAGTAGGAGGAGGGGAGTAAGGAATTGGAGATCCGCAGAGAAGAAGGGCCCCACCCCAAGGTAAACGCCGCAGCAGCGCTAGCAGCAGTACCAGCAGCAGTAGGAGTAACAGCAGCAGGCAAGCGGACAACAGCCCCTAAGCATTGCACAGCCACGTCACGCACGCCTGGTGGTGGGAGGACTTGTAACAAATACCTTTCTGTGTCCATCCCCCATTGTCCCGTCAAACACCGTGTGTCGGTGTGAATTAGCAAAAAGCCACTCAATCGCTGCCACGCGCTCACGTCCGCCAACAGCTGCAGTCGCCGACCAACCTTCACCTCCAACGTGCCCGCCAGCTGAGGAGGCGGTGGTGGAGGGTACGCAAAAGCATGAAGCTTCATCGTAAGCGTGTCAGGCACCAACAGAGGACAGCTCCCGCTCCTTCTCCTAATCCGAGTAGCTCTATCCTCTCCCTCCACCTCCACCTCCTCCTCCTCCCCCTCACAAACGCCGCGAGGCACCAGCGCTGGAAAGACCACAGGCCGGCTCTTTTCATCATGGTGGTGCGGGGCGAGCGTGGCAAGCATAGGCCGAAGCAAGGCAGGGCTTCCCGGCTGCGCGTGCTCCCCATAACTGTCCAATAGCTTGATGTCGAACGAACCCAAATAGAATTGTAGGAGGTTCTCGGTCGGGCCCGCCGTCTCTGTGCAGATACTCTCGAGCCGCCAATGCTGGAAGGCGAAAAGCCACCCACCACTACTACTGCTGCTGCTGCTGCTGCTGCTGCTGTCGCTGCTGCTGTTGCTGCTGCTACTGCTGCTGGTGGCGTCGTCCAGGACTCTGATTTCCACTCGGTCCATGCTCAGGCTCAGAGCGACGCGTGCAAGAGGCACACCACCCGCCTTGCCCGTGCTTGTCCCGCTAGGAGTAGCAGGCACGTCAACTGCTGGTGCAGCTGCTGCTGCTCCCGCTGCTCCTGCTGTTGCTGCTGTCATCTCAGAAACAACACTCTCCTCGTCGTCGCCCGTCAAGAAATTCGACCCACCATCCCCCCCTTCCTCATCCCCTTCCTCATCCTCCTCTTCCTCCTCACTCTCATAATAATCGACCGACATCCGCACACCCGCAGCAGCAGCAGCAGCAGCAGCAGCAGCACCAAAATCAACCCCCACCCCCTCTGCACTGGCGCTGTGATTCAGCACCCTCCCATTCCCACCTTCTCCTCCCCAGCCTGCCTGACTGCTGCTGCTGCTGCTGAACGTCGTCGCCGGCGTAGCCAAGGTACCTCCTCCTCCCCCGCCTCCTCCTCCTCCACCACCCAAACTCTCATTCAAAGACAACGTATCATCCTCTCCTCCTCCTCCTCCTCCTCCCGCACCACCAACCACCTTCTTCCTCCTCCCACCCGTCGAAACCAAGGAACTCCGTCGTCGCGCCAAACATCCATAAAACCCCACAAAAAAAGCAAGCCACTGCTGATAGCTCCCATCTTTTTGCCCTAATCTCATCTTGAACCGATCAATCCTCACGTCCACCTCCACCCCCAACACTACAATCACATCGTGCAACAACCGCCGCACCACAAAATCACACGTCCACGGCGTCTCTTCCACCAACAACAGCGGCTGCTGACTACTATTACTGCTGTTGCCTCCGCGTGGCAACAAGAAGAAGGACAGCGACCCGACCCTCAACTGCTTGAACAAAAAATAATCAGTGGGCCTACTCCGTCTCTCCGCCCTCGCCAGCCTCTCCTTATTGAAACGCCAGCAATCCTCCAAATTACCCTCCAACCCCTCCTCATCCACGCTCAACAGCGTCAGATCCCGAAACACCCACAGGCCATCAGGAGGGTTCCACTCCCCCGCCCTCCCGCACTTCCTCCTCCCCAGCGTCCGCAGCCGAAGACGGACCTCTTTCACCTCGATGCGAATTCCGTCCAAGATTCGTTGTTGGAGCTTGTAAGGCCGTGGTGGGACTGGGGTTGCGGTGGAGATGGAGGAGGGGGGAGGAGGAGTGTCGGTGCTGCTGCTGCTGCTGCCGCCAGAAGCGGGAGGACGACGAGTGGAGGAGGAAGAGGAGGAGGAAGAGGAGGATCGGGATACCTGCTCGTAGACGTCAATATCCATGTGTTCAATGTAGATAATGACGGGTTGGGTCTTGATGCGGGTCAAGGATGCTTTGAACGCGACCTGGTCCATGGCCACACGAGCGAAGCGAAGGGGACATTCAGTGTCGGGAGGCAAGCGGGCGTTGAGCTCGTCTACATTTAAAACGACGTGCCGCATCACCCCCTTGCCTTTCAAGAAATTGACCTTGACTTGCTCCTTGCTGTAGTTGGCCACGTACTGCTGCAGCAAGGGCTGGAACGTTTGGGAGAGCCAGTTGTCCATCGTGCTTTGCGGGAGGGTGGAGAGGGAGAGGTGGAGGGTCTTGGCTTGGAAGTCAGCAGGGGTTCAGCTGCGTTAGACGTAAGGACAGGCCATTAGGAGAGCGCTTATTGAGTCCACATGTTGCTGGTTTGGCCTTTGCTTGTCGCTGTGTTTTTGTGCG
>Ga0209390_10007871_pt1 | contig 13437 bp, 5 predicted proteins | sample BON01_FD_187212 | JGI IMG/M metagenome (GOLD analysis project Ga0209390, IMG submission 187212) | Freshwater microbial communities from Lake Bonney liftoff mats and glacier meltwater in Antarctica - BON-01 (SPAdes) (version 2) | ecosystem: Environmental > Aquatic > Freshwater > Ice > Glacier... | reverse complement strand
TTGTTGTTTCGAGGGGGGGGGGGCGGAGGGAATGGGTCAGCACATCAAGGTCGCGACAGGCGAAGGGTCTGGGTTTGGCGCGCCGCGCACAGACGAGGCAAGTGAGAGAGAGGGCGCCGGCCGCCGCCGACGTGAGCCCACAGCCCGGCGGGGGGGAGCGGGGGCCAAGCAGCAGCAGCAAAGGAGCAGCAGCGGCGCCCGCCCGGTCGCGCGGCGCGCGCGCCGTCGCGACGAGGCACGCGGCGGGCCATGGGCGACATGGGCGAGGAAGCGGGGCTCCCTTGCTGCCGGCGGCGGGCACGAGGGGGGGAAGGGGTTGTTGGAGGGGGGGGGAGCGGCCGTCGCCGCGGGCGGCCGGGCGAAAAAAAAAAAGAGGTACCGCCGCATCCTCGAGCCCGCGGCCAACGGGCGTCGGCGGCGGCGGCGCGCGAGGCCGGCGCCGCCAAAAGCGACCCCGTGTTCGCCCGTCCCCCCCGCCGCTCGCCCCACGCGCCGGCCGCGCTTGGGCACGGACCGGATGTATAGGCGCCCGTTGGCCAGCCGGCCGGCAGAGGGAGCGCGTGGCGCGGCGCGCGCGCCCAGGCCCAAAACGTCTCGGGGAAACGGCGAGAGGAGAGGAGAGCTCGGGCACACTCGAGAGGAGAGTCCCCCCTCTGGGGGCGGGACCTCGGCCCGCGCGCTGCGCGCCCCGTCTCCGGCGCCGTCGCGCGGCCACGGTGGTGCGCAAGGGCCCGTTGCACCAGACCCCGCGCGCGCGCCTCCGTTTGGGGGCCGCGTTCGGCGGCGGCCGGGCTTTTTTTTCTCTTCGTACGCACGTCCTCCAACCTGCCTCCACGGAGAAGGAAAAAAAAAACTCCGTTCTTGTTGCGCACCTAAGGCCACGACGACGCACAGCGCAACGTGCGAGCGGCGCATTGTAACTGAGTGAGGTGCCGGCTCTATTCTTTTCTGGGGTGCGTGTTTGAGTGCGGTTTGGTTTCGTGGAGGAAAGCTTTCGTTTGCCGAAGGGGGCAGGAATATACAGAGGGGCCGCGGCGGCAGAGGGGGGCGGCGGCGGCGGCGGCGGCGGCGGCGGCGGCGGCGGCGGCGGCGGCGGCAAGAAAACGACGGCCGTCGCGGCGGCAGCATCGGTGGGTGGCGGCTCTCTTGGAGCCCCCTCTCCCATGTACGCGCGCGCGGGAGACGTCGCCCAGCACGCACGCGCGGGCCCCCCTCGATGCGGACCCCCTGCATCAAGAGCCCGATGCCCGCGCGCGCGTCCTTTCGCGGTCGCAAACTGGGGTGCGAGTTTTTTCTCACTGCCGTCCGTCCAGCTGCGCGAGCAGTTGCGGCGGCCGCGCCGCCGAGCCGGCGCTCGGGCGGGCGGGCGAGCGAAGGCGGCGGCGGCCCGCCCTTGCCCTCCTGCCCCCGCCGTCTTGTTCGAGCCCTCTCGCGCGCGCGACACTTTTCCCCGGCCTCGATACGGCTGCCGCAGCTGGCCCTCCTCCCCAAATGCCGCCTCTTTTAGCGCTTTCCTGGCAAGGAGGGGCGCGCGCGTTTGTTGTCTGCCGTCTCTTCTTCCCCGCCGCCGAGCGGGCGGCGCGCAAAGAGAGCGGCGCGCGCGATCCTCCCCCCTCCTTCCATTCGACGTCCCCCACCCCGCAGCTCAGCTCGACGCGTTCTAATTGCTGTTTTTACAAGGAGAGAGAGGAAGGGGAAAAAGCAAGCAATGTCGGGGAGCAATAATATGTGCGGGGGGGCTGCGCGTGAGCGGGGGCGCTGCGCGCGCGGGGGCGCTACGCGTGCGGGGGCGCTGCGCGAGCCAAAGCGGGGGGGCCGGGGGCGAGACGCGAGAGGGAGGGAGACGAGCGGCAAACCCCGCCGACAACGGAGACAGAGAGAGAGAGAAAGATAGACGAGTCGCTCCTTGTCTGCGAGCCAACTCCCGCCCTTGCCTCAAAGACGCCACCGTTCAACGACGGCCTTCACTGTGCCACGGCCGCCTCCTGCTTGCCCGCAACGCCCGCCGCCTCGCCCGCCACCGCCCCTGCCGCCGCCGCCGCCGCCCGCTTGGCCTTGACGTCGGCGACGGCCGCCGAGATGGCGTCCTGCGCCAGCATCGAGCAGTGCAGCTTGACCGGCGGCAGCGACAGGTGCCGCGCGATGTCCGCGTTGCGGATCTCCAGCGCCCCGTCCAACGACCGACCCTTCACCCACTCGGTCGCCACCGAGGACGAGGCGATGGCGCTGCCGCAGCCGAAGGTCTTGAAGACCGCCTGCTCGATGTTTCCGTCGCCGTCGACGCGGATCTGGAGCTTCATGACGTCGCCGCACGCGGGCGCGCCGACGAGGCCCGTGCCGACGTTGGGGTCGGACTTGTCGAAGGAGCCGACGTTGCGCGGCTTCTCGTAGTGGTCGACGACGTTCTTGTGGTAGGCGCGGGTGGTGGTGGTGGGGGCGGTGGGGGCGGACGACGGGGCGCCGGCGAGGATGAGGGCGGGGGGGAGCAGGGCGGCGCGCGCGCCGGCGCCGGGGCCGGCGGCGGCGGCGAGCAGGCTGCGCGCGGCGGTCGAGGCGGCCGCCGGCGCGCCGGAGGGGCCGCCGGCCGCGGCGAGCACGCGCAGCATCATTGCGGCGTGTGCGTGTGTGTGTGTGTTGGAGAGGGCGCGCGCGTGTCGTCTCGCGGTGTTGTCCAACACTCTTTCTGTGTGCGTGGTTTCTATCTGTGTGTGTTGCTGGGGGTGCTTGTTGCCGTAGCAGGGGGTCGATCTTTAATCGCTTGGCGGGCTTCGCGACGGGAAAGTTTGTCTGGGTTGTTGGTTGCGGGGCGTGATATCGTGAGGGTTGCGACCTCTTGTTCTACTTTGTCAGGAGCAGGGGGAAAAGAAAGATGCTCATGCAGAGCAAACGCTGGAATCCCCTCGTCATAACGGGAGAAGACGACCATTCCGTCACCGCTCACACCCATACCAACAAGGTGCGTCCTCGTCCCTCCAGTGGGGCCTCGAGCGGCGCTCGATCGACAGCGACCCCCCCCGTTGAACGTCGCGTCCCCAGTGTCGTGGTTAGGTTTTCGTCCCGCCCCTTCCTTCCTCGCGCCCCCCACGCCCGAGCGCCAGGCCAGGTGGTCCGACGCGACGCCACTCTCACCGCTGCCCGTCGGCGCGCGCCCCAAGCTGCCCCGCGACCAACAAGCTGCCCCGCGACCGCCGCTGCCCCTCTCTTCTTGTCCCGTCGCGCCCACCCTGCCTTTCCCCACCGCCGAAACCCCCCGCAGGAACACGAAACAACCAACCATACACACAAACACTCAAGCAGAAAACCTCAAAACCGAGAGAACAACAACAAGGAAGAAAATGGCCGCCCCCAACGGCACCACCGCCGCGGTCCACGCCCTCCAGAAGATCAGCGCGCGCGTCTGCATCATCGGCAGCGGCCCCGCGGCGCACACGGCCGCCGTGTACGCGGCCCGGGCAGAGCTGGCGCCCGTCCTCTTCGAGGGCTTTTTGGCCAACGGCATCGCGGCGGGCGGCCAGCTCACCACGACCACTGACGTCGAGAACTTCCCGGGCTTCCCGCAGGGGATCCTGGGCACGGACCTGACCACCCGCTTCCGCGAGCAGTCGGAGCGCTTTGGCACCGCCATCTTTACCGAAACAGTCAAGTCGGTGGACCTCTCCTCGCGCCCCTTCCGCGTGGTCTCCGAGGACGGGCGCGAGGTGGCCGCGCAGACCTTGCTGATCGCGACGGGCGCCGTGGCCAAGCGCCTCCCCTTTAAAGGGTCGCACGAGGGCCCCGGCGGCTATTGGAACCGCGGCATCAGCGCGTGCGCCGTGTGCGACGGCGCCGCGCCCATCTTCCGCGGCAAGCCCATCGCCGTGATCGGCGGCGGCGACAGCGCCATGGAGGAGGCCGTCTTCTTGACGAAATACGCCAGCAAGGTCTACGTGGTGCACCGGCGCGGGGAGCTGCGCGCCAGCAAGATCATGCAGAAGCGCGCGCTCGCGCACCCGAAGATCGAGGTGCTGTGGCACAGCGAGGTCGAGGAGGCTTTTGGGTCGAGCGACAAGCCCGCCTTGTTGGGCAGCGTCCGCGTGCGCGACGTGCGCACGGGCGCCACGCGCGACGTGCCCGTCTCGGGCGTCTTCTTCGCCATCGGGCACGAGCCCGCGGTCAAGTTCCTGGGCGGGCAGCTCGCGCTCGAGGAGGACGGCTACGTGGTCACCGCCCCCAACTCGACGGCCACCAGCGTGCCGGGCGTGTTTGCCGCCGGCGACGTGCAGGACAAAAAGTGGCGCCAGGCCATCACGGCCGCGGGCAGCGGGTGCATGGCGGCGCTCGAGGCGGAGCGCTTCCTCGAGGCGGTGGGGGAGGTGGAGGCGCCCGAGGGCTTTGTGGCGCACGAGCCGACGGGCGTGGCGGTGGAGGGGCCCGGGTCGGCGCTGCAGGCGGCGGCCGGCAACGGCTGCTGCGGCGGCGCCGGCGGCGGCGGCGCAACCGCTGCGGCGGCGCCGGCGGCGGCCGAGGCGAACAACAAGGACGAGCCGGCGCTGGTCGCCGCGTGACTCGTCGTCGAGCGGGAGAGGGCGGCGACGGCGACGGCGCGGCTGTGAGTGCCTGCGCGCGGTGCGTGAGACTTGGCCGTCGCCAAAAATGACTTCCGCCACTTCCCCTCCCTGGGTTGCTGCCCTCACCACCGCCACCACCAGCCGGCGCCGCCCGCCAAGCGTCCCCGTGTCGCGACCATTTTGGGCCGCCGCCGCGGGGCCGCCGCCGCGGGGGCGCCGCCATGCGATCGCGTCGTGTTCTTGTCTTTCGCGCTGCAGCGCACCGCCTCTCACACTTACGCCCGACGCGCCTGAGAGTCTCGCGCACACATACGCACATAACTTTTATCTACACTCGTGTCCGTCTCTCTCTCTCTCTCTCTCTCCCGCGGACGCGCGAGAGCACGACACAACAGCCGCCCCTTATTCTCTCCCTCTCTCTCGATCGGCCAATCGCCGCAATCGTGCGGACGACCAACACTCGGGGAGCAGCAGCGCGCCTCACGCACCATGCCGGGTGACCATCAGCCCGCCTCCAAAAAGGCGCGCGCGACGGTCGAGGCCGGCGCGGCCGCTGCCGCCGCCGCCGCCGCCGTCGCCGCCGCTGCGCCGCCGCCGCCGCCGCCGCCGCCGCCGCCGCCGCCGCCGCCGTCGCCGCCCTTTGGCCTCGCCGCCCTCGCCGGCCTGTCCAAGGCGTCTCTCGCGCGCGCGGGTGCTCCCCCGCTGGCCACGACGTCCGGCGGCTTCGACGACGACGGCGACGAGGAGGTCTGGGTGCTGCACGTGCCGCGGGAGCTAGACCTGGACGCGCTCGACGGGCTAAAGGTGCAGCTCTCAGCGGCGGCGGCGGGCGGCGGCGGCGGCGGCGGCGGCGGCGGCGGCGGCGGCGGCGGCGGGGACAGGGGCGACGGCGACGGCGACGGCGACGGCAACGGCAACGGCGACGGCGACGGCGACGGCGATGACGTGTTCGGCCGCGTGTCTCTCCCGCCCGCCGTCGCCGCCGGGCGCGACGCGGCCGAGGCGTGGGTGCTGCGCCGCGAGTCGGCCGCCAGCGCCGCCGAGCTCTTTTGCGTGCTTGCGGGCGGCGGCGCGAGCGGCGGCGGCGGCGGCGGCGGCGGCGGCGCGGCCGTGCCCGTCGCGCGGCGCCTGGCGCTGGCGCACGACGGCGGCGCGCGGCGCGCGGCGCTGGCGGCGCGGTTCGGGTGGCAGCTCGGCGGCGCCGGCGAGACCGCGGGCGAGGCCAAGGCCGAGGAACGAGGGGCGAGGAAGCAGCGGCGGCGCCAGGGGCACGGCGGCGGCGGCGGGGCGGAGGACGGCGGCGGCGGCAGCACGGACAGCGGCGGCGGCGGCGCGCGGCGGCGCGAGGACGAGCCGAGCAGCGAGAAGAAGAAGAAAAAGGACAAGAAGAGCAAGGAGGAGAAGAAGGCAAAGAGGCATAGGGATTGAGTGTGATCGGATTGTGTCGTCGTGTCAGCGGCACGATTGCAACACCGCCGCGGGCGTCTGGCGGCGTGGGGCGCAATCGAACAAGTGAACTCCTCGCGATCGTCACTCGCTGCTGCACACAACCGACGAGGCTACCGGCTCCTTTTTCTAGACCCCTTTCCCTTCCTTGCGTCCCCCCTCCCCTCCCACACATCAACCAAAAAGGCGGCCAAGGAAGTTCTCTTTTCCCCTCTCTCTCTCTCTCTCGATACGCCGTCCCTCCTCCTTTTCCCCTAGAGCCCCTGCACAAGGGGCGCCGCAGGCGCGCGAGAGGGACGTCGATCGATTGACCAGTAAAGCGCAGGCAGCCATGACCCAGATCGAAACGGCCGCCCGCTTCCTGAGCGGCGGCAGGACGACGCAAGCCGCGCTCTCGGTCTGGCGCTCGACGCTCGTCACGGCGATCGAGGACGACGGTGAGCGGTCGTTGTGCTGATGGTTGGGATCGGTCGCCGGGAGGCTTTTTGCTCGATGACGGAGGGGGGGCATTCGGAACGACGCCGCTGCCGCTCCGCTGTCGGTCCGCCGCCGCTCGCCTCTCTCTCTCTCGCTCTCGCTCGCCCGCCCCTCACAACCCCTCTCTCTATCAAACCAGCCCGAACACCAACAAAACAACCACAGCCTTTGTCGGCGCGCACGCCGCCGACGTCGCCGCCCTCGTCGCGGCGGCCGTGCCGCACTACGCCGGCCACCGCGCCGCCGAGCGCGCCCTGCTGCGCTTCTCCGCGCGCGCGGCCGCGGCGTCCCCCCCGCTCGCGCGTGCCCTCGCGACGGCCGTCGCCCGCCTCGCCGCCACGAGCAAGGCCGGCGCGCCGCCCCCGGAGCCGCGCGCGGCGCTGCTGCTGCTCGACCTGCTCGCCGCGGTCCTCCCGGCCGTGGCCCTCGCGGGCGCGCAGCCCTCCCTTGCGGGCAAGAAGCTCGCCGAGGTGGCGGGCGCCCTGCTCGACGTGCTCGCCGGCGGGGAGGCGCGCGGCGGCGGCGGCGGCGGCGGCGGCGGCGGATACGGCGGCGGCGCGCTCGTGCCGTCGGCGCGTTGGCGGCGCGCGGTCGCGACGGTGCGCGCCCTGCTGGTCGCGCCGTCGCTTGGTGCGGCATCGGGAGGCGAGGGCGAGGCCAACGGCAACGGCGACGGCCTCGCGACCCCCCCCTCGCCCCCCTCCTCTTCCCCCGGCCGCGTCAACCCCGCCGTGCTCGCGCTGCTGCTGTCGGGCGCCGCCGGGCCCGAGGGCGGGGCCTCTGCCAGCGCCGGCCTGTGCCGCGCGCTGGTCGAGGCGTCCGCGCGCCTCTTTGCCGTCGAGGCGGGCGGCAGCGCGGGCGCGGGCGCGGGCGCCTCGGCCGCCGCCGCCGCAGCCGCCGCCGATGCCGACGCCGCCGCCGCGGCTCCGTCGCCGCGGCGCCTTGGCGAGCTCGCGACGGCGCTCGCCGCCCGCGCCTTTGCGGGCGAGCGCTACGTCGCCGCGCGCGAGCGCCCGCCGCGCGCGCTCTGCGCCGCCTTCGGCTCCGTGCTCGCCGCCCTGCCCCCCGGCGCCTTCGAGGCGGCCGTGATGCCGGCGTGCTGCCGCGCCCTCCGCCGGACGCCCGAGCCTGCGATGGCCTGCCAGGCCGCCGCGCTGGCGGCCGCCGGCGGCCTCGCTCTGGAGGAGGCGTCCGTGGCCGAGCTGTCGGCGCTGCTGCTGGGCCATCTGCGCACGAAGGAGTCGGCGCGGCCCGCGGCGCTCGCCGCGCTGCGCGCGCTGGGGCAGCGGGCCGCCTCCGTCGCCTGTGTCTCGGTCTTGCCGGGCGCGGGCGCGGGCTCCGGTGGGAACGGCGGCGCCGCGCCCGCGCCCTCCTCGGCGCTCGAGGCGCACCTGGTGGCGGCGGCCGTGGGCCTGCTCCAGGGCCTCGGGCCCGAGGGGCGCATCAAGGCCGTCGGGGAGCGCGCGGCGCTGGCGGCCGGCTTGCTGGCCCTGGCCGAGGGCGCGGCCGAGGAGGGCGCGACGGCCGTGGCGGCGGCAGCGGCAGCAGGGCCCCCCTCCTCCTCTCCCTCTTCGCCCTCCGCCGTCGCGTCGGCCGTCGCCGCGTCGGCCCGCGCGGCCTGCGCCGGCGCCGCCCGCGCCTGCCGCGACGAGGGGGCGGAGGACGTCAAGGTGGCGCTGCTGGCCGCCGCCGCCGCGTGGGCGCCGCTGCTTGGCGCGGGGGCGGCGGCGGCATCGGCGGCGGCAGCGGCAACGGCAACGGCACCGGCGGCAGGAACGCCTTACACAGCCTGCGTCCCGCGGCCGCTGCTGCTGCCGCCCGAGCTCGTCCAGGACCTTGCCGTGGGTTTGGGCGAGGCCAAGGAGGCCCCGCGCCGCGGATGGCTGCGCGTGGCCGCGGCCCTGGCCGCCGCCGACGCCGCCCAGCCGCTGGCGCCGCTGCTCTCCTCCTCGTCGCCCTCCTCGGCCGCCGCCGCCGCCGCCGGCGCGCTCGCCGCGCCCCTCGCCAAAATCGTCGCCGACGCGTCCGTCAAGGCCGCCCTGCGCGCCGAGGGCTTCGCCGCGCTCCTGGCGCTGTGCGCCTGCGCCGCGGGCGGCGGGAGCGACGCCGCCACCGGCGCGCTCGACGACGTCTGGCCAAAGGCGGCCGGCGCCCTCTTGTCTGCCGAGGCCGCGTCCAAGGTCGCCCCCCCGTCCGAGGCGGCGCCCGCCGCCTGGCTGGCCGCCGAGCTGCTCGCGCGCCACGCGGTGCGCCTGCGGGCGACCCCGGGCGCCGCCGAGGCCGCCGCGCGCCTGCTCACGGGCCTGGCGCTGCACGACGCGCGCGAGCCCCGCGCCGCCGCCCTGGCCGCGCTCGAGAGGCTCTCCGCCGCCGGCGCCGCGGCCGGCGGCGGCGGCGGCGTGGGGCCGACGCCGTGCGCCCCGCTCCTCTTGGAGCAGTTGCGCTGGTGGATGTCCCAGCGGTTCATGCCGCAGGGCCTCGCCAGCGCTGCCGGCGCCGCTGGCGGCGGCAGCAGCGGCGTCGAGGGCGCATTGTCGGAAAGGGCGGCTGGTGCTGCTGCTGCGGCGGCGGCGTCGGCGGCGGGCGGCGCAGGCGGGGGCGGAGGCTCGGCTGTCGACGCCTCGTCCGGCCTTCTCAGCCACCGCTTCACGGTCGCGCTGCTGGCGTGCTTGCCCAGGCAGCGGAAACAGCGGCAGCGGGGCGGCCAAGGAGGGCCCGGCCGCGCGCAGCGGCGCGCCCAGCGGCGCGGCGCGGCGCTCGCGCAAATGGCGGGCGCGGCGGCGGCCGCCGACGGAGGCGCGCTGTCGGGCGGCGGCGGCGGCGGGCGCGCGGGCTTTGCGGCGACGCGCGGCCGCCGCCCCGCCCCCGCCGGCGGCGCGGTGCCCCCCAGCGCCGCAGAGGCCGCCGGCGGCCCCGCGACTTCCCCCGACCCCGGCGGCGTGGGCGTGGCGACCGCCGCGGCCGCCCTGCTCGCCGCTCACCACCCGGCGGTCTCGCGCGGCCGGCGGCGCGGCGAGCCGTCGCTGGCGTGGCGCCTGGCCGCGGCGCGGTGCCCGGGCCTGCTCGCGTGCCTCTCGGGCGACGGAGCGGGAGGAGCGGGTGGCGTTGAGAACGCGGTGGCCGACGTGGTCGCGCGCCTGGACGCGGCCGTCGGCGCGGGCGCGGGCGCCGAGGACGGCGGCGCCGCCGCGCTCGACGCTTGCGCCGCCGCCGCCGCGCTCGGCGCCGTGTCGGCCGCCGCCCCGCCGGCCTGCTTCGCGTCCCTGCTCCCGCTGCTGCGCGCGCGCCTCGGCCGCGCCGACCACGACGCCCTCACCCCCTGGGAGCTCGACGTGTGGCGCACCCCCGCCGGCACCCTCTGCTCGGAGCGCCTGGCCGCTGAGGCGCAGTCGTTCCGCGCCGAGGCCGTCCGCAGCCGCCGCCACAACGTGCGCCTGGCGCGCGGGCGCATGCGGTCCGGCGGCGACCGCGCCTTTGCGGCCGCGCCCGGGGCCGACGACGACGACGACGACGACGACGACGATGATGATGCTCGGGACGGCGGGCCCGTCCGACTTTCCGCCTCTGCCGTCGAGGCCCTGAAAAAGGCCGGCGGGCGCGGCGGCGGCGGCAGCGGAGGCAAGGGCGCCGCCGAGTCCAAGGAGGCGGCCGTCCGGCGCGAGCGGCTGGCGCGAGAGGCCGACGCCCGCGCGCGCGTGGCCGGCGTCAAGGCGCGCCTGGACGTGGCCCTGGCGGCGGTCGCGGGCGCCGTGGACGGCAACCCGGCCTTTGTCGCGGGGTCGTCAGGCGGCCCCCCGGCCGCCTCACAGCCGCAGCCGCAGCACCTGCTGCGCGAGCTGGCGCCGCTGGTCCTGCCGCTGCTGCGCTCGGCCGTCTGCGGCGACGCGGCGATGGCCGCCGCCCGCGCGCTGGCGCACTGCCTGCCGCCCCCGCTCGGGCGCGAGACCCTGCTCGTCGCCGCGTGCCTGCGCGCCGTGGCGATCGCCGACGGCGCCGCCGCCGAGGCCGAGCGCGCGCTGGCCGACGACGGGCCCTCGGCCGACGACGACGGCGAGGGCAAGGCGCTCGCCGCGTCGGCCGCGTCCGCCGCCTCTGCCGCGCTCGCGGCCTCGCCGGTAGTCGCCGCCGTCGTCGGCGCGCTGGCCGCGGCCACGGCCGACGCCTGGCCGCGCCCCCGCTCACTGCAGGGCGACCAGCTCGCGCTGGTGTTCCCGCTGCTGCGCGCCGTCCTGTCGTCCTCGCGCCACTCGCCCTTGCACGACCCGGCGCTGCGCGTGCTGGCTTTGCACGTGGGCGGCGGCGGCGGCGGCGGCGGCGGCGGCGATCCGTCGTCGTCGGCGGCGGCGGCTGCTGCGGACGCGGGATCTGCCATGCCCCGCGCCGACATGCTGCGCCTGCTTTACGCGCTGCTGGGCGCCGTGCCCAGCTACCGCGAGCGCGCCGCGCCCCTGCTGGCCGTCCTGTGCGCGGGCATCGGCGCCGGCGCCGGCGACGGCGCCGCGGCCGACCTCGAGGCGGCGGCCGGCGGCCTCGTCGCACCGGCCGAGCACGTGCGCGCGGCGGCGCTCGAGGCGCTCCGCTCGGCGCCCTGCTTTGGCGGCGGCGACGGGGACGCGAGCGACGAGGAGGGTGGCGACGATCAGAACAACGGCGGCGCCCGCTCCGACGCCGCCCGCCCGCCCGAGACCGTCGTGGCCTACCTGCTCGTCGCCGCGCAGGACCCGGCCTCGGACGCCAACGCGGCGGCCGCGCGCGCTCTGTGCCGCGCAGCAGGGTGCGCCGGCGGCTTTTTGCCCGGCGGCGGCTACGTGCCCTTGCTGGCCGCCCTTCTGTCCGCGCCGCCCGTGCCCCCAGGGCCCGCGAACGCGGACGACGTGCGCGGGGCCGCCGCCTCGGCCATGGCCGCGGCCATGGAGGCCGACCCGTCCACAGCGGGCGCGGCGCTCGAGGCGCTGCTGTCTCTCTATCAGGCGGGCGGCGGCAGCGGCATCGCCGAGCGGCTGGCGGCCGAGTCGGCGGCGCGCGCGGCAGCGGCGGCGGCGGCGTCGCGCATGGGGGGCGCGGCCATCGGCAAAAAGGCCGGCGGCGGCAAGGGGGGCAAGGGCGGCGGCGGCGGCATCGGGTTCTCGCTGGACGAGCTGGACGACGACAGGCCGATGCCCAGGCTCGGCGGGGCCGGGGGGGTTGGCGGCGGCATTGGCGACGACGCGCCGATGGCAGCCGCGCTCGCCGCCGCCGCCGCGCCCGCCGCCGCCGCCAAGCGCATGGGCGCCGCCCTGGCCCTGCGCGCCGCCGCGCCCGTCCTCTCCTCCGCCGACGGCGGCGCCGCCCTCGGCCGCGCCCTCGACCGCATGCTGGTGGGAGGCGGCGCGCTCGCCGACCCAGACCCCTCGGTGCGGGAGGCGGCCGTGGCCGCCGGAGTCGCGCTTGTCGACGCCGCCGGCGCCGTGCCCGGCCGCGCCGCCGCCCTGCTGCCCGTGTTCGACGCCTACCTGGCCGAGCGCCCCGCGCCCAACCTGACGTCGTCGGCGTCCGCCGCCAGCGAGGCCGCCGCGGCCTCGGATCTCGTGCGTGAGGGCGTCGTCGTCTTGCTCGGCGCTCTCGCGGCGCACCTCGAGCGCGGCGACGCGCGCCGCCGCCGCGTGTTCGCGCAGCTGCTCGACCTGCTCGCCACGCCGTCGGAGACGGTGCAGCGCGCCGTGTCGGGCTGCCTGCCGGCCCTGGCGTCGTCCCTGGCCGAGGAGGACAGGCCCGCGGTGGACGCGGCCGCCGCGCGGCTGATAGAGTGCCTGCGCTCGGGCGAGCGCGCCGATGCGGCCGCCGCGCTCGGTATTCTTGGGGCCGGGTCCGGCGCCGATGCCGCCGCCGCCGCCGCCCAGTCCGCGCTCCTCCGCTCGGCCGTCCCCTCGGCCTACGGCGCGCGCCGCGGCGCCGCCTACGGCCTCGCGGGCCTCGTGAAGGGGCTCGGCACGGGCTCGCTCAAGGGACTGGGCGTGACCGACGCGCTGCGCCTGCTCGCCGAGGACAAGCGGGACGCGGGCGCGCGCGAGGGCGGCATGCTGGCGCTCGAGTGCCTGGTCAGCCGCCTCGGCCGCCTCTTCGAGCCCTACGTCGTCCAGGTGCTCCCGCTCCTGCTGGCCGCCTTCGGCGACGGCAGCCCCGACGTGCGCGCCGCCGCCGACGACGCTGCGCGCGCTCTGATGGCGGCGCTCAGCGCCAGCGGAGTCAAGCTGGTGCTGCCGGCCTTGCTGCGCGGCCTGGACGGCACGGCCGCCTGGCGCACCAAGCAGGGCAGCGCGCAGATGCTGGGCGCCATGGCCCACTGCGCCCCGCGCCAGCTGGGCGGATGCCTGCCGTCGGTCGTGCCGCGCCTCACCTCTGCCCTCACTGACCCGCACCCAAAGGTGCAGGCGGCCGCGCGCGACGCGCTCCGGCAGGTGGGCTCGGTCGTGCGCAACCCGGAGCTGCAGGCCCTGGCCCCCTCGCTGCTGGCCGCGCTGGCCGACCCGGCGGGCGGGGCCACGCGCGCGTGCCTGGACGCGCTCCTGGACACGGCGTTCGTCTCTGCCGTCGATGCGGCGTCGCTGGCGCTGGTCGCCCCTGTGGTGCATAGGGGTTTGCGCGAGCGGAGCGGCGAGGCCAAGCGGCGGGCGGCGCGCATCGTCGGGTCGATGGCCACGCTCGTGGGGGACTGCAAGGTGAGAGAAAAGGCTCGTTTTTTGGTTTGGTTTGTGTTTGCTGTTCGTGCGTCGATTTGCAGAGGCAAACAAGGGCGGGGCGCCTGCGGGGTGACGACAACGCTTTTTCCTTTTCGCCCGAGGGGGGGGAGGGGCGGGCGGGCAAACGGTGCTTCACGGCCCCCTTGTCCGTCTCTCCGCCGCCCCGCTGCGGACCTTTTCCAAAAAGCAATCCATCAGTCTTCAAAGTTTTCCGACCGCTCCGCCCCCCCCCCCCCCCCCCCCCCCCC
>Ga0209390_10007869_pt1 | contig 13439 bp, 11 predicted proteins | sample BON01_FD_187212 | JGI IMG/M metagenome (GOLD analysis project Ga0209390, IMG submission 187212) | Freshwater microbial communities from Lake Bonney liftoff mats and glacier meltwater in Antarctica - BON-01 (SPAdes) (version 2) | ecosystem: Environmental > Aquatic > Freshwater > Ice > Glacier... | reverse complement strand
GGGGGGGGGGGGGGGGGTGGGGGGGGGGGAGCAGCAAGATTTTTTTAAGACTAAGACTAGAGCGCTAGAGCTTAGAGCCAGGCCCGCCAGGCGTCCAGGCAGGGTTGGGTTTGTAGGTTACGTTTATTTAGTTGTAGTTGGTTGTGGGGTTTGGGTTTGATTGGCGTCTAGGACTGTGCCTAAAGTTCACTCGCTACAGGGAAGGGGGGGGCGTCGTCCACATACACACATATATATATATACAGTACGGGTTAACCCTAACATAATAAAATGTCTTTTCCAAAAATATCAAAATACAGAAAAGAAAAAATGCTATATATATAATAACGCATTTTAGCATTATTAGTATTAGCATTATAAAATATAGCAGCAGACGGTATCCGTCGCGTCGTGTACCGCAGCGCAGCGAAGAGCGGGCGCGGCGGAGAGAGGAGAATCGATACCAAATCCAAATCAGTTGAGGCGCCCCCCCGGCTTGGTTTTGGTTGTTCTCTGTAGCATACGTACTATATAGCATTGAGCATTGACAGTATGCTACAATGTGATATGCTATATAGCTTCCATCAGATGCTACAGTACTACTAACATAGCATAGCTCTATTTTTTTCTGATATTTGAACCATTTCGAGTTGAGCCGATTACTGGTGCTGCTGCTGGCTGCCAGCCCACGCCCCGGCCGGGCCCAAATGCTAAAAACTATGTGTTCAAATATCAAAATTTTCATCTAGGACAAGGTGTAGTACTGTAGTTGTAAAAGGGCAGCGTCTGCCCTGGTGCTGTTGCGCGCCTTGCTGCGCGAGGCACGACCCTGCATGACAAAGTCATCTGATGCACTGCCGCCAGAAGGCGCAGCTTGAGATATATCCATGGAAAGTAGCGACTACGCGCGACAAAGGAACCGGAGGGGCAACAGCCCCCAAACACCGCGGGGGGAAACACCACAAGGGGGGAAACAGCCCGCGGGGGAACCCCACCCGCCAACACCCCCCCCACCGCGGATCCTCTAGAAGAGGGCCGCGGTGCAACGACTGGCGGAGGCGGTCAAACGACCCTCGGACTTCCGCGTGAACAAACAACCCCGGCTGATAGCCCCCAAAAGAACCACCCCCTGCTGCGAGCCTACATAGCCACGGTGCGGCCGAGATACTCTAAACCAGCCCCGTCAGTGCGTCGTGAGCGACCGCGCCCCACAGAGCACGCATGGGCGCCCCATCGGCGCACGAGACGTCGACGACGCCGTCGGTCTCGTCGTTATCCTCGTAGATGCTGGGGTTGGCCCGAGGAACAAAATTGACCTCGAAGTTGTCGGAGCAGGCAGCGGAGTTGGCCTGCAGGTACCGCGCCTGCTCAAGCTCGAACTCGGCAATGTTGATCTCCTCCTCGGAGCGCGACTCGCCAGTGTGGGCCGTGAGCGGGTGCTTGGCCCGCCAGCGATCGAGCAGGCCCTGGAAGATGACGTCCGGGAGCCTGCCGCCGAGCGCGTTCGTGATCTTGTGCGCCACGGGCGCCGCGCTGGCGTTGACGGCGCAGGGGGCGCGGGGCGTGCCCGGCTTGGCGGCGGGGCAGAACTTGAAGGCGCACTCGGAGCACGTCTCGGTGCAATCGCGAGCGGAGTGGCCAGTAGCAGCGCAGATCCAGCATCCAGCAGCCGCGCGGCGTGAACGCCGCATTCGCATTGACGACGGGCGCAAACGGGGCGTCGGGCACGAGCATGAGGGCGATGTCCTTGATCACGGCGTGTAGGGTCTCCCACCGCGGCACGCCGCTCCGGGACTCCTGGAAGAACGCCTTGATGACGACCCGCTTCTCCGGAATCGTGTCGGGGAGCTTATTGAGCAGGAGCCGAGTCTGGCCCTTCAGCAGGTCGGGCGGCAGAAGCAGACGCGTGGTGGAAAGCCGCCCGTAGCACTCCACCAAGCCGTACCCGTGCTTTATGGAGTCGGCTGCGTCCGCGCCCATGGTGAAGGGGGCGAACGCTTTGAGGTCTTCCTCCGCCTGGTACTGCTCGAAGCCCGACTCGGCGTTGTACAGCCGCATGAAGTGCTTGAGAAGCGCGCGGCCGCTGGAGACGAGCCCCGCGTCTTGACCGAACTCGCTGATAAAGTTCTGGACGTGCGTCGAGCTACGCTCGAAGGAGCCCAGGATCGCGTTGGCGAGCATGGCGTTGGTCGCCACGAGCCACTCCGCATAGGCGCCCCCTAGACGGCGCTCCTTGGCGAAAGTCGGGTCATCCATCTTCAGGAAGCCGTCCATGCGGGTGTCGTGCGCGATGATGAAGCTGGCGATGGCTAACGCCTGCGTATTCATGCCGGCAGGAACGTGGTCGATCTTGATGCATTTGACCATGCTCAGGGTGGCGCTCTTGACGGGCACCAGGCGGTCGGTCGAAAGCGAGTGCACGTAGAAAAATGCGGGCGGCGTTGGCGGCGGAGGCGTCGGCGGAGCCGGCACCCGAAAACCTGCCGGTGCCCGTGGCGCCGCTGCGGACGAGTAGCTAGCCGCACGCAGCGGTGGCGATGCCGCCGCGTTGCGCGCCGCGATGACCTGCTCGACGGCCGCCGCGACGGCCGCGTCGAAGGTGGCCTTCTCGTCGAAGCACTGCTTTGCGTGCGCGATCTGCTGCTGGTGCAGCGTCGGCGTCGCCGCTGGTGCCGCTGGTGGCGCTGCCGCCAGGAGCTTGGAGTTAAGGAGCTCAATCATGGAGCGCATGTCGTCGCGCATCCGGTCGAGCTGCGTGAACGTGCTGGCCTGCAAGGCGTCCGACTCGGCCTTCACGAAGGCGAACTGCTCCGCCAGAGCCGTGAACTCGTCGCGGCCAGGCGGCGCCGCAGCCTGCGCCCTGAGCTCTGGAATGTGAACCGTGGCGTCCGCGCTACCATGTGGAAGGGCAGCGTCTGCCCTGCCTGGTGCTGTTGCGCGCCTTGCTGCGTGAGGCACGACCCTGCATGACAAAGTCGTCTGATGCACTGCCGCCAGAAGGCGCAGCGTGAGATATATCCATGGAAAGTAGCAACTGCGCGCGACAAAGGAACCGGAGGGGCAACAGCCCCCAAACACCGCGGGGGGAAACACCACAAGGGAGGAAACAGCCCGCGGGGGAACCCCACCCGCCAACACTTATAAATTATGACTCTGGTGCCCTGGTGGGAACATTTTTTCGTGTGTATATGCGTATCATAAAAAAAATCGGGTTAACCGCCGATGCGCCGCTAAATGAGATGACGGATAACGGTGCGCACCGCTAAATAACGTCGTTATGTTGATACGTTGAGCGGCGCCTACGGCGCCGCTCAATAACGATTCGTTATGTTCGTTATATTCATACGACATCCTTAACCATCTTCCCTTTGGCTGCGCCACTGTCGTCACCAAACAGGTCCGCGAGCGAGACAACAAACTTGTCGCCCGCGGAGTGGCTGGAACCTTCGTCGGCCGCTCGCCAGACGTCATCGGCAGCTATTTGATCTGGGTCCCGGCGCACGGCAAAATTGTTGCCACCGCCGACATGCGCTTTGACGACGAGTCATTCCCCTGGGTCTCTGGAAGCAACCGCCACCCGCCCTCCATCCTCGCCGCTAACCTCCTCCGCCTCGCCGCAGCACACGCCCTCTGCGGCGAACCGGAGCCTGCTCCGCAGGCACCACAATGGGCAAGTAGCTCGTCCAACGTGGCGCCCACGCCACCCTCCGCCCGCCGCCCAGTGTTGCACCTCTTCTCCGGCCATCCCCACCCCGAGGACTTCGCGTCCCATCTCAACCTCCACGGATTCAACTGCATTGGCCTCGACCAAGCTGCCGGCGTCAACCCCGACATCACTGACAACGCTGTCCTCTCCTCGCTCCTTCGCAACATCTCCGACCACAAGTTCAGCGCGGTCGTGATGAACCCACCCAGCGAGGCCTACAGCGTCGTCCGCCATCTCGACGACGAACCAAGCCGCCCAGCGGCCCTCTATCTACACCACTGCCTATCCCGACGACGTACCTGCGGACACGCTCTCCCCGGCGGATGCGCTCACGCTCACCAAATCCCAACTGGTTCTTCAGAGCGTTGCGGCCATCCTCGACGTGTGCCATAAGGCCGGGGTCCCGTACATCCTCAGCGGGCCCGCACCACGCCACGACCCCTCCTTTATGGACGGGGGCCTCGTCGACCACCTCGGTCGCTCAGCCACGCACGGCTCCCTCTGGACCACCTCCACTATCATCGACTTCATCTTCATGCGCCACGCCGGTGACCTAATCTCGGAGGTGGCTTTCGCCCAATGCGAACTCGGTTCGACTATGCAACGGTATACTAGTCTCATCTTCTCCTCGTCTCTTTCGGAGTCTTTGTGGCAGCTAGGCGACCTGCGCTGCACACACCAGGCCGAGCAACATTGGATTCCCCTGCCCGACACCGCCGCCCTCTCGCCACCCCAATGATGGCTACCTCGTCTCTGCGCCGTCTTTGCCCTTGCCATCGCTGAGCTCAATCTCACATCCCCATCGGCCATCTCCGAGGCGCGACACATCGAGACGGCCCCTGTCCCGTACAACGACGACGACATCACCATGGGACCGCCCGCTGACCACGCCCTCTTACCCTCCTCCCTTCTCAATTTCGACGACGACATCAAAGTTGACAGTGTGGTGGACCGCGCGCCACTATCTTTCATCAACGACAGCCGCGACAAATCTCCATTTCCATGGGACTCAGCCCCCGGCGCCGACACCGACGGAGAGGAAGACGACCCAGCATACGCTCCGCCCCACTTCTTTCCCATCTCTCAGCGTCTACCGTCACGCGCCGGCGCTCCCCGCCATGTGCCCGTACCCGCCCTCGCCGCCACCATAGACCCCCGCGGCCACCGCCAGGCCATGAAAGCCCCCGAAGCCGTGGAATGGCAAGCCGCCGAGCTCGCCGAGCTCCAGAACCAGAACCATACGGCAAACGGCTCCTTCCGCGAGCCGCAAGATGAACCGTGGCGACGCCCGCCACCTCGCCGACTCCCACGGTCACGGTGTCGACTTCAATGTCACTGGATGTCTCTGGGTATACAAGACAAAGCGAGACGGTTGTCGCAAGGCACGCCTGTGCCTCAACGGGGCCAGCCAGCAAGAAGGCGTCAACTATGACCAAACCTACTCGTCAACCCTGCGCCACTTGTCTGTCCGTGTCCTTATCGCCATCTAAGCTCGCCTGGGGCTCAAGTCCCGTCGACACGACCTCGTTGCCGCCTTTCTCCAGGGCAGCCTCCTCGACGACGAGATTGTCTTCATGAAACACCCGCCCGGCCATACGGAGGTCGGCACCGACGGCAAGGACAAAGTCTACCTCGTGCAGAAACCCATCTACGGCCTCAAGCAAGCCGGCCGCCGATTCCAACGCGACTTCTTCGCCTGGCTCAAGCTCCCCATCAACCAAGGCAGAGCTGGGTTCACCAGGAGCAAAAAGGCACCGTGCATCTTCACGCGCTGCGTCGGCAACGACACAGTGTACCTAGGCGTCTACTGCGATGACATCATTGCCATCTTCGGCGACGACGACGTCGGCTCGGTGTACGACGGCTTCTGTATGGCGCTGCACACCCGCTGGAAGGCAGCGGACGAGGGTGAGCTCAGCGACATTCTCAACAGTTGCGTCGCGCATGAAGGCTCCAGCATCAAACTCTCCCAACCTACGTACATCGACACCATGGTGGACCGCTATCTACCCGACGACAAGCTGCAGGCGACTAAGGGCGTACAAAAGACACCTTATTCGTTACACTTCAAGGACAATGTCACGGCCGCACTTGCCGCCCCGCCAGCAGCCCACTCGCCACCGGACCCTGCCCTACTCGCCGAATACCAGTCTCTAGTCGGGGCCCTTCTCTACTGTTCGACGGTCACTCGGCCGGACATCGCTTACCCGGTCGCCATGCTCTGCCGCTGTATGAGCCGCTCGACCCCCGCCTTACTCGGCGAAGCCCACTGCATTCTCGCATATCTCCATCACACGCGAGACCTTGGCCTCTGCTACACGTCGGGCCACAGCGAGCTGCACACCTTCACCGACTCGGACTGGGCCACAAGACGCTCTACCTCTACATCGGGCAACACCGTCCAATGGCAGGGCTGCACCATCGAGTGGGCCTCCACGCAGCAGACATCAGTTGCTCTCTCCTCTTGCGAGGCGGAAATCATGGCTGCCTCGGAGGCCGCCAAGTCTACGTCCTACTACTACTACCGGCAGCTCTTCGAGGAGCTCGGATTCGCCACGCTCAACCCTACGACCATCTACATGGACAACAAGGCGGCAATCGACCTCGCCTACAACCCGGAGCACCATCGCCACACCAAGCACATCACGCGACGCCACTTCTTCAGCATCCGCGAGCTCGTCGAGGACCAGAGCATCACCGTACCCTACATCCCTTCCGCGGACAACATCGCGGACTTCTTCACTAAGATCCTATCCAATAAGGATTTCTTCCGCCTACGCGACATCATCATGAACATCGCATAAGCATATCGAGCTTACAGGACATAGCAATATCGCCCTCCGACACTATTATATCTCCCTCCCGCAGCCAGACCCCCGCCCCCCTGCCCCGCGATTATTTAATAATTACACATGAGACCCAATTGAGATGACTCGCATACCGCTCGAGATTTAATCTATTTTGTGAGTCTGTTGCCTGCCCACCTCGGTGCGCACAACGCGCAACCACCCCCCTCCCCCCCCCATCCCTGCGAAAATATTAATAATTCGTAGCATGAGACATCATTGCAACGGTAGATCAACTATACAGTTAGAGACCCAATCAATCGATAGTCTATCACCCACCTCGGTGCGCGTGACCATGCCCCCCCCCCTCCCCTTGCGAATACAAACATTTATTAGTTATACTCAGCTTAGAATGAATACCGGCACCCATCCATCTTGGTTCAGTTAGACTCCTCTTCATTTGAACCCCTTTCTGCTTTGAACGGGGGGTTGTCCAAGATAGATGTACCCACTACCGTATTTGCCTGCAGTAGTTAGTACCCCCTGCGGTATCCCTAGGGATACCCGCCGACATTCCTAAGGCCGCTCTTCGGCCGCGTCCTTCGAACGACTTGCACATCTCGTTCAACACATTACGGAAGCCCGTCTTTTCGTATGTTCTGTGTTCTGTGCCGAGATTCATTGCAAGGACAGTCCTAGGTGAACCTCAAGTGTTGTTCTGTTGTGGTTTGGCCTCAGAGGCAAACATTCGTAAAAATTCTCTTACATTCCAGAATCGGCCGTCTGCTCAGAGCAGACGTCCGACGCGTACACTGTATAGAGCTGCACGACCGCTCTGCTGCTATCTCTGCTACAACACATACACACACACACGACACACGACGACACCACGAATTCTCTATTCTCTTTGGCTTTCTGGTTTCTGAATGGTGATGGCTGGCAACCGCCGTCCGCAAACCCCCCGGGTGTACGAGGTGGTGGTAACCGACGGAGACAACCGCCAAAAAAGAGATGCACCAATAATAAGACAAGGGTAACGCACAAAAGACAAGTAACACAAAAAATGCCGCTACCCTCCCGCCTCGGCCGCAGCGACGAGCCCCTCCCCCTCCCAGCCGAGGTTGCGCAACAGCCGCCCCTCGGCCTCCCTCATCTCCGCCGCGTCCTCCTCTCCCGTCTCGTGGTCGTAGCCGAGCAGGTGTAGCAAACCGTGGACGAGCAGCACTCGCAGCTCGTCCCTGAGCTCGTACCCCCGCTCGTCCGCCTGCCGCCGCGCGACGCCGACGCAAACGACCACGTCGCCGATGATTACGTCATCGTCCATCGGGAAGGAGAGCACGTCCGTCTCCCGGTCCACGCCTCGCCACTCTGCATTCAGCCGCTGGATAAACGGCCCATCGCACAGCGTGAGCGACAGCTCCGCCTCGAGCTTCGCCTCAACGAGCAGCGCCATGGCGTCCTCCTGAAACTCGGAGGCCAGCGCGTCCGCCTCGAGCCCCTCCACGTTGACCAGCACCCTGCGGCCAGGCACGCTGAACGACCGCAGCCGCGGCGGCGGCGCTGCGTCAGGCCCGGCGTCCCCGACCGGCGTGAGGCAACGCGGCGGGCCGCTGCGGCAGTGCACGCCCACGGGCCAGGCAGCAGGCACCAGCAGGGTCAGTGGGAGAAGGATATGCCACAGCATCGACGTCGCGACGCGCGGCAAAATGGCCTACTTCGATTCGAAGGCGCAGGTTTTCGCTAGGGGACGTAGCAGGAGGTAGCAGATAATGGAGCCTGCTGAGGTTGGAGGTTGGTCAGGTTGGTCCACCCCGACAACAACTATAAGTAGGCGAATGCAGAAACAGAAGCTACACCCGTGATAGTCTTGCACACAGTCGCCCACTCTCTCTCCACCCCGCGGTGCCCTATTGGACTTTACGAGCAGTATAAACGTATACTATGAAAAACATATTACATGCAACAACACCCCCTCAAACAATGCGCCTCGCGGCTGGTGGGCTGGCAAGTAACCGAGTACCCCAATACCCGCAATGCCCCCTTTGGATTTTTAAACCTCGCCCGACGGCCGACGGGGCGAAGAGCCAAGAGCTCCGTCAGGACACCTAGGCCTTACCCTCCCCAACGGTATTGCAGATTGTGAAAAATACCGGTGATGTACTCTTCAGACCTCGCGGCCAGCGTATATTCCGCGAGCGCGCACGCCTGCGCGGGGAACCATTCGCGCCCTAATGACCTCGCCGCTCTCCGGGGGGAAGCGCTCGGCCGACGCCGCCGACCCGCAGCTGGAGGCGGCTCGCGCCGCTGCCCGTTCGCTCGTCTCCAAGTTTGAGCCTGCGCCTGCCAACGCCTACACGAACTACGGGTCGTCTTACACAGCGCCGAGCTACAGCTCCTCCTTCGGGGCGGCGCCGCCGTATGGGTACACGCCGCCACCGGTGATGCCGGGGATGGCCCCGGCCTGGAACGCCGCGTCGGCGGCGGCGGGCCCGCAGGTCGTGCAGTCCTACACCAAGGACAAGGTGGGGCGCATTATCGGCCCGGGGGGCGTCAACATCACCAAGATCCGGCAAGAGTCTGGCGCCAAGGTCAAGATCGACTCTGCTCCTATCGCCGGGTACCAGCAGGTTACCTACCAGGGCACCGACTCGCAGATCGCGGCGGCCATCTCGCTCGTCGACCGGCTGCTCGCCTCGACCGACGTAGGCGCGACGGGCGACGCCGCCGACGGCAAAGTGCGCGCGGAGCACAAGCAGCAGCTCGACAAGGAAGCCGCGGGCAAGGTGATTGGCCAGGGCGGCGCGACGGTGAAGCAGATTCGGGAGGCGACGGGCGCCTACATCAAGATCTCGAGCGAGAGGATACCGGGGGTGGACACGCAGACGCTGACGGTGGGCGGCACGGAGGAGCAGGTCGCCGCCGCGATGGTGCTCGTCACCAAGGCCATGGAGCGCCCCTCGCTCCCCTCCGACAAGGTCCCCGAGTCGGCCTCCTCGGAGGTCTCGCACCAGCTGCCCGAGGCGATGGCGGCCAAGGTGATTGGCCCCGGCGGCGCCAACGTCAAGAAGGTGCGCGAGGCGACGGGCGCAAAGGTCAAGATCGGCAACGAGCGCAAGGGTGAGCCGGGCAACCAGTTCCAGGACCTCCACCTCGCCGGAACCGAGTCGCAGGTGAGCCGAGTAGTGGGGGGGGGTTCCCGAGAGTGACCGGGGCCGAGGCGCTAAGAGGAGCTCGGGGTATGGGGCCCCTCCTCTCCCTGCGCCCCACCCGCCGCCTTCTCTTGCTCAGGTGGCTGCCCCCGCTCCTCTTCTAGCTCTCTTCTCTCCCTGACCCCTCCTCCCTCCGCTCCTTCGGCTGGCCGTCCCCTGACCCCCCAACCCCCTTGCTCAGGCGGCCCCCTCCTCTCCCCGACCTTCCTTGGCCTTCACAAGATATTCGTTCACTTCAACGCTTTTGTGAACGAGCCAATCATTATTCTATAGCCGCCCCCACGTGTAATTGCTACACTGTTGCAATAGCTGCACGACTTCTGCGCAAGGTACGCCCCCCCCCCGACCGTTCTTGTGGATGCTATACACCATATAATATTGGCAATGGCAATATTGTGTAAAGACCAACTTGCTCCTTCCTCCCCTACCTCAGGTGGCGGCCGCGCTGGCGATGATCAACGACATCATCGCGAGCGACACGGCCCCCGAGCGCACTGTCCCCGCCGGCACCCAGAGCGTCACCGCGCACGTTGCGCTGGGCATCGCCGGCAAGATCATCGGCCCCAAGGGCGCAAACGTCAAATGGATCCGCGAGCAGTCGGGCGCACGGATCAAGGTGTTTGTAGTTTGAAATCACAACCCCGTCTCAACCCTAGCCCCGTCTCTCAATAACAACTAAAACCTTCTCAACCCCCCGTCTCAACCACACCAAACTGAGTCCCTCAGCCACAACCTCCGTCAAATACACCGCCACAGCCCCCCCCCGTCTCTCCACCAAGCCCACCCCTCTCCCTGGGCAAGGACGCCCACGAATCCCCCCCGCCCCTCTTGCAGGTGCACCCGACCGCTGGACAGGGCGCCACCACGCAGGCGGTCGAGATCACCGGTACGGAGCAGGCCTGCCGCATCGCCTACGCCATGGTGATGGAGATGAGCAACCCCAACACCGTCGCGCCCTCGGGCCCCCACAACCCATCGCAACTCGCGCGGCCGCCCCAGGCGCACGCCTATGCCGCCGCGCCGCCCGGGATGCCCTCCGGCGGCTACGCGGCCGCGCCGCCCGGCTACGGCTACGAACAACACTCCGGCTACGGCGCCCCGCAGCCGCAGGCTCCCTACGGCCAGGCGCCACAGGGCTACGGCGCGCCGCAGGGCTACGCTCAAGGCTACGGCGCGCCGGCGCCGCAGCAGCCCTCGTACGGCGCGCCCCCGCCCTACACCCAAGCCCCGCCAGCCTACCAGCAGCCGTCGAACTACGCCCAGCAACCGGCGGCCAACTACGGGCAGCAGGCCAACTACGGACAGCCGGCGCCGCGCGCGGCGCCGTACGAGCAGACGTCCGCGGCGCCGCCGCGCTCCGGCGCCTCGGTCTACCCCAACCCCGCGGCGCGCGCGCCGCCGCAAACGGGCTACGGCGCCCCGCAGGTGAACAACGTGAGAACCAAAACGCCCCGGTTTCCTGTTAACACTTCTAGAACGAACGCACACGCTTCCCGTACCCAACATCAACTCACCGCTTGACGATCACCTGCGTAGCCTTTGCACTGCCGCTCCCGTAGCTAACTTAAACTCCCGTTTTCTTTTTTGCGTCGCCCGACTAGCAGGCTCCCCTGTAAACGCCCGCCTAAGAAATGTGACCATCTTTTTTGTTGTTGTCCGCAGGGCTATGCTCCACAGCAGCCCGACTTCCAGGCGGGTCTGCGCGCGGGTATGGCCGAGATGATGGGCAACCTGCCGCCCGAGTTGGCCGCCATCGTCGCACAGCACCAGCAGCTGCTGCTCGACCAGCAGCAGTAGGCTCAAGGCAGAGCAGGCTCAAGGCACCTGAGGCGCGCAGTCACGGAGCAGCTGCCTCGGAATAAGCTCAAGGCGCCGTCGCGGTCAAGGCGGGAGTCACGGGTCGGCAGCAGCGGCCCGACTATGGTCGGCCGCGGCGCAACTAGTTAGCAGCAAAGGCAGTAGCGGCAGCCTCAGGCGCCGAAAATCCCGTGGTCAGGCGCGGCCGCGTCGCGGTTGCGCGGCTGCGTGCGGCAAGACGGCCGCCCGCTGCCTGCTGCGATCAATCGCAGAGAGGGGGGGTGGGGGGGGCGCCGTGCAGGGGATATGACGCGCGGGGAAGCGAAACATGCCGAACGGGATGGTCTTCGGGCGGTAGTCGGCAGTTTTGCGGGAGTGGCGCCTGGTTCGTTTGGCGGGGCGTGAGCGGGCGCCAGCAAACGTGAAGGGAGTGGCACAAGCTGGCGCGTGTGCAGTCGGGGACGAGTGAAGCGGGCCGAGGCGAGCGGCAACGAGCGGCGCAGGGCGGATATTGTATGGGGAGGGGTAAGGGGATGGAGCAGGTCTGCGAGCTCAGTGCAAGTGCGGGGATGGGTAGGGGGGTGGAGCAGGAGCAGGTCTGAAGTGAAGTTCAAGTGTGCGTGCGCACGTGCTGTGCGCAGGTTGTAGCTTAGTGACACGTACTAGTACTACTAGTACTAGTGAGAGTGAGAGTGAGTGTGCATATGCATATACTCATAGCTATCGCTATTAGCTATTACTATTACTTTTAAATTCTCTCATTCTCACTCTGTCACTATCATATCTATTATATCATATATCTATATTCATATATATATATATCATATTCATAAATAGACTTCTGGCTTCTGGATTATGGAGTGAGAGTGGTGAGCCCTCCCGTGGCGTGGCGAGTATTTTTGGAATTGGCCGCCTGTATTTCACCTGTGTGTATCCTAGTATCCTGCCTGCTGCCTGTATGCTCACCGTATCTTTAGCTTTGGTATCCCGCTGTATGCTGTATCCCTGTATACAGCCTGTATCCAGCTGCTAGCCATTTCGTCTGCAGCAGATCCACTGTATCCCGCTGGCTGTATCTCACTGTATCTGTATCTGTATCTGTATCCCGCCAAGGCTAGTACTAACTTCAGCCTATTATTAACTACTTAATACTTAATAGTATTAATAGGTATTAATAGGCAGACATAAAACTACTAATAATAACTATCAAGCATCTGTTTTAAAAGTAGTTTTGGCTTAGCTATTAAATAACTAGTTTTATCATATATTAAGAGCCCCCCCCAAAAACCACAAAATTTGTGCCTGCGGCGTCCTGTTGCCTCGTGTTCATTCGTCTGGCAAGCCTATAGGAGATGGAGATGGTGGTTCGAGGGCAAACTTTTTACTGCAGCTGCAGCTTGGGTTAACCCGAATTGCGACGTGACGACCATGTCTATTGACCAGCACCGCAATAATATGCTAGTCGAAGAGGATGAGGATGCGGTCACTAGCTAACTAGCTACTTGCTTGGTCAATGGCACGTTTGCAGATGATGTGCGCGATATTGGGGCCATACAACAGAAGGCGCTGGGTGAGCCTGCGCCTGAGCCTGAAGGACCTGATGTTCTTCGTCGACGAGCTGCCGAACCTGGTGGACCTAATGGAAGACGGGCGAGGAGGAGGGCCGGTTTGTTAGCAAATTCGGGCTGTTTTGTTAGCAAATGTGTTTTGTGGTGTTTTGTGGTGTTTTGCGGGTGTTTTGTGATGTTTTGCGGGTGTTTTGCGGTGTTTTGCGAGTGTTTTGCAGCATTTCCACAAAACACACAAAACACCCGAAAAACATCGAAAAACACTGGAAAACACGAAAAACTCACAATACGCTCGTGTATTGCGGGCGTTTTCCAAGAGCCAAAAATTTCGACTGTATTGCACAAAACACTTTTCACAAAACATCTGCAAAACACCGCAAAACACCGCAAAACA
>Ga0209390_10007862_pt1 | contig 13445 bp, 6 predicted proteins | sample BON01_FD_187212 | JGI IMG/M metagenome (GOLD analysis project Ga0209390, IMG submission 187212) | Freshwater microbial communities from Lake Bonney liftoff mats and glacier meltwater in Antarctica - BON-01 (SPAdes) (version 2) | ecosystem: Environmental > Aquatic > Freshwater > Ice > Glacier... | reverse complement strand
GTTCTAAAATTAACCATTGATGATATCGATAATCTCTTGAGAAGTTTAGCCAATTTGAATTCCATCAAAAAAATCGCTCAAACCCTTACACCTAAAGAGCTAAATTCGATGTGCGAAACTTGAGTAATGAATAGATGGTGTCTGAATTCAAATGGTCTCGGAACAAAATTCCATCATTTACAGGCATGAGGGTAGAACCAAATAGAATACCGGTTTGTCTTCCTAGGGAATCAGTAAGTTCATCGCCCCCATCTGCATATAAAAGTAGTCTTCCAGTCTTTGAGTCACTAATTGCCGCAGATACTGGTTCGGTAGGCAAGTGCTTTCGATTTGAAAATGGGAATTTAATTAGTTTTGGACCATCTGTAAAATCCATAACAACCATTGAATCAGCGGTAAACGCATTTAATTTAGAAGCAAATATTGGCCACGCATGATAATCATATTGAGCTCTCAAATCGAAAGTCAATACACTGAGAAAAGAAAAGAAAATCAAAAGTCTTTTCATACTAAAAACCTAAAGGCAGTGGGCATAAATAAGATGCCCACTGCCTTTAAAAGGTTGCTCTGCAATATACGATTAATGGTTAATTAAGACTTTTATACGTAGACTTTAAGCATAGGACTATTTATGACTAGAAAATAAATAATCAGAAATAAAAAAATAAAACATCTACAATAGTTGTACAAGGGGAATAAAAAAAACCTGTAACTGACTGGTAAACAATCGATTAAATGTCTTTAATATAGCGGAAAGCAAACTATTATCGAACTTTTGACGTTATATTTGGCTGCGCAAGAAAATAATTAATCTGCTACTCTCCCTCTTTTTACAATAATTAATCCTTTACGCACCTGCAGCCCCATCCACTATCTTGGCCAGGTGAAATGTAAAACATAACACCCCCATCCGTAAAAAACGGTGTAGGTGTAACATTAAAGACTGGGTTTGCAGACCATAATAGTGCTTGTGTGCCAAAATTGCCAAATCCACCTTGACTATAAAGTCCCGCCGGTTGAATGGCGATCAGCAAAGAGTCAGTAGAAATAATGCTCGCTGTACCCCAATTATCCTGTGATCTAAGGGTGTTTCCTGCTTCATTCTCGCCACCCGCAAGTGCTACAAGTGCTTGCCACTCGGCTGATGTAGCCACGTGATACGATTCAGGACATATTCCTTTTGCACTTTTGATAGCTTCAGCATTGTACAATAATCCATAAGTTTGATCATTAGCTAGATCATTATTAGCGTGAAAATATGCTCCTTCCGTTGCACCATACCACCCTGCTGAATCCAAGTCCGATAATAAGGGTGTGCCATCGCGAAATTTTGTAGTATATAAACTTGCTGCCATCCAAGTTTTTGAGCCTGCTTTTGTAAGGTTGTATATATTACCTTCCACATCTTTAACAGTTGCAGTATTTACTAAAACGGTAAATGGTGAACCCGAAACATGTTCTGTGCTTGTATAAGATTTATAAGCACTTATCTCCATTGTTTGTTGCCCGAATTGGTAACCTAAACTCCATGAGATGTCCGTTCCAATTGAGGTTATCTCACTCGTTTTATCCACGCTCCCACCACCAGTTTTAACCTCATAGATAATTTTAATGTTTTCTGAAACTTTACCATCTGCATCTGATATTTCAACATTTATATTACTTAATAAGCCACCAGCAGGTATCCCATTTTTGTATTCTGCCGCCATATTTACTTTTAACGTAGGCCCTTCTAGGGTAGGGATATCTACTGGAACTGGTCCGCACGAATGAAGTACGAATCCTATACAGCCTATACAAAGTGAAATTGTAATTACACCAAATTTTGAGTGCTTAAAATTTTGAAAGACTTGGGTTTTCATATAGATGATACTGATTATTAATTTATTCAAAGGTACACTGTTAAATTATAATTTCATGAATAGTGAGATTAAGACCTACATTCGTCTCAGTCGAAAGAATATTATTTGAATATTTCAATCAATTCTTGATCAATTCTTGATCAATTCTTTAACAATTTTTCTGACCCAAAAGTAATGAACAATACCCTTAAGGGATTTACCTATTTTTATGAATAAACTAAGGAATGTTGCATTAACAATATGCGGAATAATTCTGCTTGTATTTGATTCCTCTGCGCAAAATTTAAATGTCATTGATAAAGATGCACCCCTTGTAGTAAGCGGCTCGGTAACCACGGGATTCTCAGCATATGCTTCAGAAAACCGAAAAAACAGAAGAAGTCCTTTTTCTTATTATATTACTGCTGCACCTACATTTAGTTTCAAAGGAATTAGCTTGCCATTTAGTTTTACTTATCGAGATCAACAAGGAAGTCTATCACAGCCCTTTGAAAGGATAAAATTTAACCCAGAATACAAGTGGTTTAAGCTTGGTGTGGGCAATACTACCCTCGATCTTAATAAGTATGTTTTTCGTGGGCAGTATTTCAAAGGTGTTAGTTTAGAACTCACCCCAGGAAAATTTAAGTTTAAAGCTGGGTATGGTAATTTAGAAAATCCATTGTCACAAATTGATAATGGTGTATTGGGAGCTGAAATTCTCCCTGTTTATAAACGAAAAACTGCTGCGCTTTTAGTTGGCTATGGGTCCTCTACCAGATTTGTTGAACTAACCCTTTTTAGAGCAAAAGATGAATTGGACCCAAATGTCAGTGGACCAGATCTTAAAAACCAAGTACTACCTCAAGAAAACATAGCAGGTGGCTTAAAATTTAGATTACCGCTCTCCAAACGAATTAGCATAAAATTAAATGGTGCGGCTTCTGCTTTAACAAGTGATTTGGAATCGGTCGAAGTTTTACCAGGAGACACTACTGGATTTCTCTTAAAGACGTTTACTAAAATGATTAGCTATAACATCTCTACCAAGATTTATTATGCCGGTGACGTTTCAATAGATTTTAAAATGAAAAATTTCGGAACTGGTTTTGAATACAAATTAGTATCTCCTATGTATAAAAGTTTAGGTACTTATTATTTCCAAGAGGATTATGAGAACTATACTTTGAAGATGAATTTTAATGCTTTAAAGAGCAAGCTTAGGTTCAATGGTAAAGCCGGCTTACAACGAAACAATTTGAACAAGCTCAAGGAAAGTACCCGTACTCGAAAAATTATAAATGCAAGCCTGATGATTGCCCCTACGAAATATTTTAGTGCCACACTTAGGGTTGCAAACTTTCAAAGTGAAAGACTGCCAACTATAGAGAGACTAAACGATAGCTTAACCTATACTCAAACTTCAGAGACCTACAGTATTGTGCCAGTTTTACTATTGAAAAACAAGAATAAGATCACCACTATTAGTGTGATGGGAAGCTATCTCAAATTAGTTGATTTAGGCTTAAACCTTGCGGGAAGTATTGGAGTTGATAATTATACAGCTAATGTGAAGTATGCACTTACCGATAAGAAAAGTGGTGTTGGACTCTCTGGAAGTTTACTCTTCAACAGAAACATTGTTGCTTTAAATCAAAATCAAAGAATAGGGGCAAACTTCGGGTATAGCAAAAGCATAAAAGAGAAAAAAGGAAGGCTCAATGCTAATCTCGGATTTACAAAAAATTCACTAAACCAGGAAAGTGACGGCTCAAGTATCAATGCGGGCTTCGGATTTAAGTATAAAGTCAAAAAGAAATTATCTGCAAGGATCAATACTAATTTTGTATTCCGTTTTTCAGAAACCTCTCCATACCAAGAATATAGAGTATCGGCCAGAGTATCATATAGTTTCAACTCCAGAAAATAGACACTATTTATGAAATTTTTGTTAAAAAGAACGCTACTTATTGCCTCTCTCATTTTTTCTGGTCTTGCTTCTCAAGCCCAGGTATATCCAATTGAGGTGACCCTTCAAATTATACCGCCTTACCCTACAACCTTAGATTATTATCTCAATAATCTCGATCAAGGTCTTGTTCAAGTAAACAATAGTTCTTTAGCCGATATTGACGTCTACTTTCGAGTTAGTTTCAAAGACGAAGGAAATAGAATCCGTTTAGAAGGTCCTAACAGACCTTCAGAATTTATTACCTTTCCTCCGGGAGTAACGCTACTTACGTCAGAAAACATAAGAGATATTTATTCAGAAATAGGCGAAAGTGATTTTCAAAGCTCAGGACTAACTGAACCACAAAGAAATGCAATCGCATCTAGTAAACAGTTGCCCGAGGGTGAATATACCCTTTGTATCTATGCATTTGATGCAAATATGAGGAGAATATCGGATCCAGAGGGAATGGGATGTGCTAGTTTTAGGATTAATAGTACAGAACGGCCAATAATTACTTTCCCATTTGATGGAGATACCTTGCAGCCAATGAGTACCGTGATGGTTTCATGGAATCAGAATATGAGCAATCCTGATGCTTTAATGAGAACTAGGTACACGCTGAAAATTCTTGACCTTACAGAGGAAGAGATAGACAATCCATATAATGCAATGCTTAACCCTGGCGTTTCCCCTGTTTATATAGAAGACTTAGAAGCATTCACTAATGTGAAAATTTTACAAGATTTGGTCGATATTCCGTTCGAAAAAGGTCACACTTATGCATTAAGAGTTACCGCTTTCGATCCAGATGAGAAAGTGTTATACCAAGAGGGTGGTCATAGTACCCTTGTAACTTTCACGTACGGTAGAGCTGAAGATGAGGATACGACGGAGGCTGAACCAACACCAGGAGATAACCCAAAAAACATAATAGCTTCGAATGGAAAGTGTACTGGCAAGTATACTAAAGAAGCACCCAAAGACACAGAATCGGTGGAATTGAAGAATAATATTGCCTATGAATTTGGTGTTCTAAAGATGACTATTCCAATAGGCACACCCCTTGAGGGCTCAGTAGTAGAAGGGTTTACGGGTTTAGGGGTTATTACCACCACGCTTGGCAAAACAGAGGTTAAAGTAAATGTCAAATTTGAAAACCTAAAAGTAAACAAGGCCAATGAAGTTTTTGCTGGTAGTGCAAAAGGGCAATCCGATAATACTGGTGAGTACGATGAAACAATTGCTTCCTATTTAGCTGGCAGCTCACCTTTGAGCACAAAACAAGCGGAGAATATCACCTCCTATACCAGATTACGGGTAAAAAGAGAAGCAGTAACGCAGGGGATAGGAATTTCATTACCTCTGGGCATAGATCAAACCTTAAAAGGCGAAACTACTACTGTGGGTATTAATGACATGACATTGACCCCGACCCAAGCAACTTTAACTGCATTATTTAGTATGCAAAATCCCGAATGGAAAGGACACATCCCAACATTGGGTGCAAAAAATGTGTGTTTTGATGAAAAGGGAATGGGACAAAACGTCTTCCTTTTTCTGCCCATTGACTACAGCATTCCATTAACCAGTGGTGACTTAGTATTAAAAAAGTATGAAGCAGGGCAAGAAGATAAACATAAAGGTACGTATGCCTCTTTTGTAGATGGAGTCTTTAAAATCGGACAAGTAGAGGGCGAGATCGGTATCCCTCAAGAAGTACTTTTGGCTGAAGACAAAGAGGGTAAAGTAGACCGCTCACAAAAGGTGAAACTTAAGCTTGCGGGTACCTTCATTACTACAAAAGATTTCATACTAAAAGCAAGCATGACACCTTGTCAAATTCCAGGCTTAGAGGGTTTTAGTTTTGAATTAGTAGATGGAACCTATGATTTCTCTACCACGATAAATGCCCCTGGGATGAAGTTTCCTAAAGAATATCCCGATTCAACTAAAGGGAACGCTTGGAAAGGAGTTTACTTTCCTAAGGCTACAATTAAGACTCCTGACGGCTGGGGAATGGCTGGAGAGGGCAATAGAACATCATTTGCCATTGAGCATTTTATCAAAGATAATGTAGGAGTGTCTTTATACGGTGTTGCACAAAAGGTATTGGATATTAAAGAAGGTGAGTTTGCGGGCTTTGCTTTTTCTGTGAATGAGATGTCCATTCAAATAGTCCAAAATCAATTCAAAAAAGCCAAAATAAATGGAAATATAGGGCTTCCTATTCTACCTGACACCAACTATCTTTACTATGCTGGATATATAGATAGGCCAGAGGTAAAAATGGAAAATGGCGAAACACAGTCGAAGGAATTTAGGATGAACCTTAGTGTAACTCCACGAAAAGGAGGCTATGATATAGATGGGCTATATGCACATGTCGACTTTGATTCAAGTAAACTAACGCTTCTCGATGATGCTAAGGAGCAATCATTTGAAGGCAACCTAAATGGGTACCTAAGTTTAAAGAAAGCAAAGGGTGACAAGCCTGAATTAAAGACACCTAAATTGAAATTTACGGGAATGGAATTCAGTAAAAAAACAATTAAAGGTGCTAGTAAAAAGGAGAACAATTCCACACCATTCCAATTTGTTGGTCCGACCTTTGAACTCGCTCAAAGTGCAGCTACTAAAAAAGTTATAGCCGCAGCCGAGAAAGCGAATGAAACCCCAAAGAAAACGAAAACAGAGCTGGATAAGAAATTCAAAATTGGGGATTTTGCCTTTTCATTAGACAGTTTGAGTTTAAACGCTGCTAACAATGAATTAGTAGAAGGTTCTTCACTCACCTTGTTCGTACAACCTTCAATAGAATTAGTTCGTCCTCCCAATAGTACAAATAATCCTACTGAAAATGGGTATTCTCTCGCCGCATCTGCCAGCGTAGAAATCTCGGCTAGTATGCTGATAAAAAACAAAGACTTGAGGACAGCTTATTTTGGAAATCCAAACTTTAAATTAAATGAAATTAACGTAAACGGGCAGGTTAAGGGAATCGTTTTAAAAGGGCAAGTTGCTTTTGAGTCAACTGCAACTACAAGTGGTATGGCTGGAAAATTAAGCGTGACTACGGACTTATTGGATGTCGTATTGGCTGGAAAATTTGGATCCGGTGCATTTGATTACTGGTACTTCTACGGATCAGCAGGCACTAAACCAGACGCAAATGGAAAGGGAAGCCCTCTTTATCCTAGAGGTGCGGTGAAATCACCCTTAAAACTTTGGACCTTCGGGGGTGGTGCATATTACCAAATGAGGAATGCTGGGACATTAGAAAAGCAAAATTATGTAGCCGACGAAAATACCTCCCTTGGACTCAAAGGGCGAGTTGTTATATCCAATAAAGATCCGAAAGTTTTTTGGGGTGATGTGACACTTGCAGCAGAATTTGGTGACACAACTAAAATATCATTATTGGGCAAAGCCTATTTTTTGAAGAAAGATATGGAACCAAATACTTCGGACAAGGTGGATGGTGTAGAAGCTATATTGAATGCCAAACTAAATGTAGCCAACGATTACCTTGACTTTGCATCTACGATGGATGTTCGAGTTTTCCTAGAAAATGGGTCTTTTAGGGGGGCTATGAAAGAAAAACCAACCTTTACGCTTGCAACCGCAACTTTAAATATTTCGGATAAGGACTGGAACTTTTGGATAGGCCAGCCATCCAACAAAGCGAAAGGACTAATGCAAGTGCCAGGACTCAACACATCGGGATTGGCTGTTGAAGCCTATCTGATGATGGGTACGAAGGAAATGGAAGATGCCATAGTTCCGACATTCATATCAACTATGTTGGGAGCTTCCAATAAAGGATTTAGTTCTTCGGTTATGGCAACTGATTCTAGCTCTTCCACACGAGGTTCTACTTCAGAAGGAGTTGCTTTCGGTGCACTATTAGACTACAAATTCAAAAAGACGATTGCTATTTTGTATATTGACTTTAGAGCGATGCTTGGATTTGACCTTAGCCTTTTAAATTCAAACAACATATGTGCAAATATTAACGACGATAATGGTGACCCAATAGTTCAAGGGGCAGACGGCTGGTACGGGAAGGGAAAAGTCTACGCTGGTTTTAGAGGGGATATGGGTTTGGACATAGATCTATTCTTTTTTTCAGGAAAAATATCATTAGTCAGTTTGAACGCAGCTATGCTCATAGAAGGAGGAACACCAAATCCTACATTTGTGAATGGGACAGCTTCCATAGGCTACAGTGTGATGGGGGGAATTGTTCAGGGAAGAACCCATTTCAATCTATCTGTGGGGACTCAATGTGATGAAGTACGTATTGACCCTTTTGCAGGAATAGATTTTATTGCGAGCATGACCCCGGGCGATTATAGCCCCGGTTCAGTGAAGAAAGTTTCGGTTTTTGCAAAGCCCTCCATTTCTTTCAACAATCAAGTTGGGAAAAATACCGTTTATTTTTTCGAAGAGCCGGGTACAGGTAAAACCACAACATATCGTGTTCGCGTAGATTCTTTTCTTCTAGGAGAAAGTAAAGGGTGGCAATTTTTCGTAGCAGGTAAGGTAGAAAGACCGAATAAGTACGAGCTCCAATTTACTCCAACAGAGATTCTTAAAGCACAAACCGATTATTATTTCGAAATTAAATTAGTGGCTGATGAGTTGAAATATGGTACATGGTTTCCAGTATATAGCAAAAAAACTAAAAAGCTATGGAGCATCACAGAAAGACGCTACTTTAGAACAGGCGATTTACCAAATAAGATTGATCCTGTCAATTTAATAGCTTGTTATCCGGTTAAACCTGAAAAATACGGTAATGAAGGCTACCGCTATCTTCAAGACGAGAATAAAAAGAAAGAGGGTTTCATTCAGTTTGAGAGATCAACCGATTATTTGTTTGAGAAAAAGAATGATCCAAAATCAATGTGGTGGTCAGAAGTAGTTGTTGAATTTGACGTACTCAAAGGTTCAACAATAGCTTCCCTTGGCGAAACCAAAGTTCTTAATGGAAAAGGAAATTTCTTGGTTTTTAAAATGCCAGAAGAGAAGCTTCCAAACGACGCCTTGTTGGGAATATCAATTAAGCGGCGATACTTTAGGAATCCTGAGTTTAATTTAGAATCTGAGGATCTAGGAGAAAAGATAGGAAACACAGGAGACACCATTCTAAGGAAAGGTAAGATCTACACCAACTACCCTGTATCTGAGAAACCTCCGGAAAGTGATCAATTATATTTCTTTTACACCATAACCAGTAAATTCAATACGTTCGAAGCAAAAATGAAAAAGGACCGCATTTACGAAGTTTATATGCAAGATGTTGTTTATGCAGAAGGAACCTTTCAACGACTTGTGTATGACTATAGATTCACAACCTCGGCTGGAGAATCTTTCTGTAATGGGGAAATGTTAGGAAATAAAATTCGAAAAAGTGACCCTCGAATAGACCAAAATGTACACTTTAAAGAAGAATACTCTTTTCCCTCGTACTACAGTAAATTGCAGAAAGACTGGTATACTATACTTAATCCAACAAGCCACTCGCGTGGTTGGGACCCATTTGTAAGTTGGGGTACGAAATACAAACAAGTGGAATGGCAAAAGTTTGCTCAACAAGAGTATTCAAGAGATGGATATTTCAACCCCCGAATTCACGACTTTAATTCGTTTAATCCACTCTACATGTATTACGTTCATATTAAAGGGGATGATGTCTTTAGTGGTTACAAAATGTTCCCGATGAGTAAAGAAACTTTAGGGTCGACGGTACTTCTGAATGCACAATATCAAACCAGAATTCCTTTAATTGTGATGCGGCCAATTACCCTTACACCAGAACAGTGGGCAAAGCTTGGGTCAACTCTAAATACTTATCCAAGACTTAATAGTTATATGAAAGTTTACGGGTATTATAGTCATCCAGAAATAATAGGAAATAAGAAAGTACAGGTGCCTTCAACTGCGGTCAGCATGGATTTTAAAGTGGTACCACCAAAAACAGATTAAAATGAAATTAAAATTAACTCTTATTGCGGTCTGTATTTTTTTGTTTTTACCTAGTGTAAAAGCACAAGACGAAACTGCTATTCAACAAGGGATCATTCCTCAAGAAGTACCAATTACTCCCCAAGATATTTATATCTTTTGGAAGGTCGGAGAAAACGAAGTAAAACTACGGTGGGCTCCCTCCGATGCAGAGATCTGGCTGAAGGGAAACAAATATGGCTACCAACTAGAGAAGGCCATTTTGAATCCGGGTATAGAGCCCGTTTTTAAAAAAATGACTGATCAGGCAATAAAACCTTGGCCTTTGGCTGATTGGGAAAGTATTGCAAACGAGGAAAACCCATACGCTCTTGCCGCTGCTATGACTATCCACGGGAAAGATAAACAGCCTGCGACTGGTTTTGTAGTTGCTCACCAAAATTTAAATAACAAGTTTGGGATGGCACTATTGTCGGCTGATCTTGACAAAAGAGTTGCTGAGGCCTCAGGTTTGTCTTTTACCGATAAGGGGACAAAAAGTGGCGACATTATTGCGTATCGAATCTATGTTTTAGACTCCCTATCCAACCCCGTTTCCGATACCACTATGCAATATGTGGTGGTAGGCGAACCGTATAATTTTGTTGGACCAAATAAAATTACGACTTTCGAAAATGAACATGGGGTAGTATTGTATTGGGACAAGTATTATATGGGAAGCGTGAATACAGCTTATCATATTGAGCGTTCATCAGATGGAGGTACGACTTTTAAACGAGTGAATAAAAACCCATACATCGATATCAGCACGAACCTTATTACAAATGCCAGTGTGATGAGTTATAGTGACTCTGTTGCTGAAAACTATGTACCCTATTACTACCGAATCATTGCTTTGGATGCTTTTGGTGATGAAAGTAAACCATCTAAGGCCATTAAGGCGATGGGTAGGGATAGAACTCCACCTGTGGCAATAACAGAACTGGAAACAGCCGAAAGCCCAGGTAGTATAGTCAATTTAAAATGGACCTATCCAAAAGAGGAATTAGACATTGCAGGTTTTAAGGTATATCATTTTATTGAAGAGGAGAAAAACAAAAAAGTGATTTCAGAATCTTTAGGGAAAGATGCCCGATCCTTTACACATAAAACTCCTGACACTAAATCGACCAACTATTATATAGTCTCCGCCTTAGACAAGGAAGGAAATGAAGCACGATCACATGTAGTTTTTGCTATGGTTACGGATGTTACACCGCCCGAACCTCCCACCAATTTGCAAGCGACAGTAGATTCATTTGGTGGTTTATTACTCGAATGGGAAGCACCTAAGGACAATGACATACGGGGATATCAGGTTTTTTATAGCAATGAACCCGAAGAAAATTTCACAGTACAAAAGGGGCCCTACTTAGAGCAAACTTATTTCGTAAAAAAAATAGCGATTAGAACACTTTCTGAAGAGATTTACTTGTATGTTTTAGCCATTGACAACAGCTATAATGTTTCGAAAGCATCTGAGATTATCAAGGTAAAGAAGCCTGATGTTATTCCTCCTGCTGCTTCATTTTTTAGCGACTATTCTGTTTCAGAAGAAGGCATCTTTTTTACTTGGGTAAAAAGCAGTAGTAATGATGTGACTAGCGTTGAGTTGAAAAGAAGAAAGCTTGATTCTGACTGGGAGATAATAAAAGAATTTAATCCCAATGAGCGTCAATTCCTTGATAAAAAAGTGGAAGAAGGGGTGTATTACGAATACAAGCTTTGGACTTATGATGACGATGGAAATCAAAGTGTCACTGACGTTGCACTAAGCTTAAAAGCATTGAAATCATTTTACCTTAAAAATACACCTAAACTAACTTCTAATGTAAGCGAGGATAGTTTGATCCTAAACATTGAATTCCCAGAAGGTGCAGCAACCGAATTTGTGATTTATCGTGCTACGGGTGAGGAAGCTTTGAGCATCTATCAGGTAATTGATGCTGCTAGTAGCTACAAAGATTCGTATTACAAAAAAGGAGCGACATATCGATACGCGGTAATCGCTAGAGGTGCAGATGGTCGAGAATCAAAACAAAGCGAAGTACTTGTGATTAAGAAATAGAGTGCAAGATAGCTGAGTTAAACCCGCATTATGCATTAGCCCATCTATATGGTAATGAAAAGCTAAATGAAAAGGACCTTTACAACCGTATAAGTTCAGTAACTGCATTGATAAATAAAAACCTAAAAATCATCGCAACTAAATTAGATCGGCCGCGCAAACTCCACTTTCACATGTCGCGCCATACGTTTGCCACTCGAGCTTTGAGCAAAGGCATCCGTATTGAATATGTGAGTGCCATTTTGGGGCATTCAACCATTCAGGAGACGCAGCGCTATGCCAAGGTAAAAAGCCGTGAACTGGATCTGGCGATGGAGATGATTTAATTTTTTCAGATTTCTTGTGGTCATTCCAAAGGTTTGCAATTCAAAAAAGGAATCTGTAAATTTTTCTTTCAATTATGTCGAATTAGAAGAATAAATTTAATGAAGGAATGCTTGAATTATGCAATTATTATCCATTAAATCCTTAAAACATAAATACCCAAATCAATTAGAAAAACAAGCTCTGGTTTAGTATCTTGAACCTACCAAAATCGGCGAATTTCACTATGACTTTCGTTAAAATCCTTTGGGTATTTCATTTAAAAGGAAGTGAAATTTCTAATCAAAATATTTTATCAACTTTTTCAAATTGTAATGTCCCTGTATTTTTAACGTTACTCAAATAAAAAAAGAGAAAATCTGCGATCATTTCAATCACAGACTTTCTCTTTTAAAACTAAACCAAATCAACTATTGGATGCGTTCACCTATAAACCATACTTGATGAAATTCTGAAACATTGTTTGGATTTATTTTTTGCCAAAGTTTGATTTTTAGCTTAGTGTAGTTATCAGACCAATATATAGTCGGAACTTGATCAATATATTCCGGAGATGCAAATCCCGTAGCATTGACACAATCACATTCACTTGTGTGGTGTAATCCTCCTATCGCACTGATATAAGATATTTGATGGTCGTGAATTACGGCGTCAAATAATTGAAACCGTGTGTCTCTACCATAAAATGCAGCAAAATCACAGGACGTATCAGGGAAACCTAACATGAACAAAAGATTCGGATATAAATCCCCAGTATCAATTTGAAACACCCTAAGTTTTTTATCAGGGTCGTTTGTGAAATAACCACGAAATTTACCTTTACTTGGACTATTTGTATTTGGGCGCAATTCAAGCACCTTCACTACAGTATCATAGCCATCATCCCCAGTGCAGTTTTGGGATCTGCTATTAAAGACAACACACTTTACCTCGATCGATTCAAACTGCTTAAAATTAAGCGTAAATATTTTTTCACGAAAAACCCTGGGATCCGAACCAACCGTCCACCAAACACTGTCGCATAACTTATCATTTAGATTAAACTGAACCAAACCAGTTGAATACATTCTAGTAATATCAAACCACTCGTAATTTTTAGTCGGTATTCCATCAAAAGTCGTTCGAAAGGCATTTGTAGTGTTTCACACGTCGCCTTATCCAAGAAAATCAAGGCGGCTTTTCCTTGGCTCAAATGGATGACAAACGAGCTATTTAAAAACACCCGTGTGATTAATGAGCCCCCTAGTTGGAT
>Ga0209390_10007861_pt1 | contig 13446 bp, 15 predicted proteins | sample BON01_FD_187212 | JGI IMG/M metagenome (GOLD analysis project Ga0209390, IMG submission 187212) | Freshwater microbial communities from Lake Bonney liftoff mats and glacier meltwater in Antarctica - BON-01 (SPAdes) (version 2) | ecosystem: Environmental > Aquatic > Freshwater > Ice > Glacier... | reverse complement strand
ATAGTTCAACGCCATTGCATCAAAGCCAGCTATCAACTGCGCCATACCTTGGTCATTAAGTTGTTTGGTTGCTGCAATGTAGGCATCGTCAGCTAATGCGGCAGTTGCGGCTATTAGAGCTAAACTGTTTACATTAAACGGCTGACGAATTCGGTTTAATAAATTGGCAACTTCAGGATGAGACAAGGCAAAACCCACACGCAAACCGGCCAAACCATAGGCTTTAGAAAAAGTACGGGTAATAATTAAATTCGGATATTTTGCTAACCAACTAATGCTATCAGCCGTGCCATTGCCATATTCAACATAGGCTTCATCAACTACCACTAAAGTGCTTGGTGGAACTTGTGCGATAAAGGCTTCTAACTCATTATCAGCAAGACATGTACCCGTTGGATTATTCGGATTCGCAATAAAAATAAGTTTGGTGCGCTCGCTGATCAATGTAGTCATTGCTTGTAGATCATGACCATAATCACGCGCCGGTGCAATCACACCCTTAGCACCAATAGCTTGTGTCACAATAGGATAAACTGCAAATGCATGTTGTGAATACAACACTTCGTCAGCAGGAGAGACGAAGGCTCGAGCGATAATTTCTAAGACATCATTAGAACCATTTCCCAAGGTTATTTGGTTCAGTCCTAATTGATATTTTTCTGCTAAGGCCGTTTTTAATATAAAACCATTACCATCGGGATATCGCGTTAAATTTTTAATGGCTGGTGCAATAGCAGCCAACACCAATTCCGAAGGGCCTAGTGGATTTTCATTTGACGCCAATTTAATAATATTTTTTATACCATATTGACGTTGTAATTCTTCAATAGGTTTACCCGGTACATACGGTTGAAGTTGGTTAACGCAGGCTAGGGCAATATCACTAAAACTCATAGATACTCCGTCTTAGAACGAAAACTATCAATAATTAATAATGCTGCTCCAATAACAATTGTTGCGTCAGCAATATTAAATGCTGGCCAATGATAAGCACCGTGATACACGTCTAAAAAATCAATCACATAACCGTAATAAAGACGATCAATCAGATTGCCTAAAGCACCGCCAAGAATCATCGCGATAGACATCGCTTCTAACTTAGCGTGTGGCTTAAGTTTTTTCAGCCAGATTAATAACGCAACACTGACTATCGATGCCAGACCAATAAAGAACCAGCGTTGCCAGCCATCAGCATGTGCTAAAAAACTAAATGCCGCGCCCGGATTATGCGCCATCGTTAAATTAAAAAAGGGTATTACAGTAAAGGTTTCATGCAATGATAACCATGACACCATGAACCATTTAGTTGCTTGATCCAATATTATGACCAAGCCTGTTAACCATAGAAATCTCAACATAAAATCAAACGTGAAGGCGGTGTTCGCCTTCCCCGTCTACGTTATCAATACAACGCTCACACAGTTCTGGATGTGTTTCATCGTTACCTACTTCGGGCGTTTGATGCCAACAACGATCACAACGTGCATCTTCAGAAGCCGATAAAACTAACGATAAACCAGATACTGAACTTTCAATCGCATCAACAGGCTTACCTGAAGCTGGCAATAAGCTAGCTCGAGATGTAATCAACACAAATTTCAACTCATTAGCCAAAACATTGAGCGTTTCAAACAACAGGGGTTCAGCGTATAAAGTGACGCCCGCGGTCAAACCACCTTTAATTTTGCCTTCGGCGCGTAATGTTTCCAATTCTTTTGAAACTGCATCGCGTAACGTAAATAACTGATTCCAGAATGCATCATCAAATTGACTGCCCACCGTTAATGGTGCTAAACCTTCATACCATGTGTTAAGTAATACGGATTCATTACGTTCGCCTGGTAAATATTCCCATAACTCATCAGCAGTAAAGCTAAGAATTGGTGCCATCCATCGGGTCAATGCCTCCAAAATATGATACATCGCTGTTTGTGCTGAACGGCGACCAGTGCTATTTGCTTTCATTGTGTACTGGCGATCTTTAGTGATATCCAGATACAAACTACCCATTTCCTGTGCACAAAAATTATGAATCTTTTGATAGATCAGATGAAATTGATAACTTTCATACGCTTTCTTAATTTCGTCTTGTGCTTGATGAGCCTGATCAACAGCCCAACGATCCAAAGCCAACAACTCTTCGGTCGCGACTAAATCGGTTGCGGGATTAAAATCTGACAAATTCGACAATAAATAGCGTGCAGTATTACGAATACGGCGATATGAATCGGCAGTTCGTTTTAAGATCTCATCAGACACACTCATTTCAGCACTGTAATCTGAAGACGCCGTCCATAGGCGGATAATGTCAGCACCTAAGTTATTCACTACTTTCTGCGGCGCAACAACATTGCCCAATGATTTAGACATTTTCTTACCAGCAGCATCTACCACAAAACCATGCGTTAACACTGTTTTATAGGGTGCTTTAGCGGTAGTACCGATAGACGTTAACAGTGATGATTGGAACCAACCACGATGTTGATCGCTGCCTTCTAAATATAAATCCGCAGGGCAACTTAAATAATCACGACGTGCTAAGACACAGGCATGCGATACACCTGAATCGAACCACACATCGAGCGTATCACTGACTTTTTCATAATCAGCCGCTTCATCACCTAACCAATCACTTATATCAGAATCAAACCAAACATCAATCCCTTGCTGTTCAACCTTGTCAGCAACCTGAGCCATCAACGCTTCAGTTTTTGGATGTAAGGCACCAGTTTGTTGATTTACAAATAACGGAATGGGTACACCCCAAGTACGTTGACGTGATACGCACCAATCAGGACGGCCATCAACCATACTTTCAATGCGTTTCTGCCCCCATGTAGGCATCCACTTGGTTTCTTTAATCGCTTGCAACGCGGCTTTGCGAAGACCATTTTGATCCATACTGACAAACCATTGTGGTGTTGCACGGAATATAATCGGCGTTTTATGACGCCAGCAATGTGGATAACTATGTTTTATATCAACATGGTTCAACAGGGCACCTTTTTCTGCCAACAAAATGATCACTTCTGGATTAGCTTTAAATACTGATTGACCGGCAAAGATAGGCGTGTCATGAAGGAAACAGCCATTGGCACCGACAGGATTATATACCTCTAATTTGTATTTCAAACCAACAGTGAAATCGTCTTGACCATGGCCTGGCGCAGTATGAACAGCCCCGGTACCCGCATCGGCAGTAACATGGTCACCTAAAATAATCGGCACTTGGCGATCATAGAATGGATGTTGTAGCAATAAACCTTCTAATACTTCGCCTCTACAACGTGCAATCACCTCACCCGTCATGTTGTAACGTTCCAAGGCAGATTCATACAACGCTTCTGCTAACACTAAACGTTCATCACCGGCTTGCACCACAACATAGTCATATTTAGGATTAAGCGATACCGCTTGGTTAGCGGGTAAAGTCCACGGTGTAGTTGTCCAAATAGGCACGCTGATTTTGCCGTTACCTTTGGCGCCTGATGCCGCAGCAAATGCCGCCTCATCTACAACGGCAAAACGGACGTCAATTGCAGGAGACTTTTTGTCTTCATACTCAACTTCAGCTTCAGCCAAAGCACTAGCACAATCGATACACCAATGAACGGGCTTCACACCTTTGTGTAAATGGCCCTTTTTAACAATTTTACCCAAGGTACGGATAATGTCCGCTTCAAAGCTGAAATCCATTGTTAAATAAGGATTATCCCACTCGGCTAACACGCCTAAACGTTTGAAGTCTTCACGCTGACCATTAACCTGCTTTTGAGCATATTCACGGCATGCCGCTCTAAACTCAGCGGCGGTGAGTTTTACACCTGGTTTACCGACTTTCTTTTCAACATTCAGCTCAATCGGTAAACCGTGGCAGTCCCAACCTGGTACATAAGGCGTATCAAATCCGCTTAATGTTTTAGATTTAAGGATAATATCTTTAAGAATTTTATTTACAGCATGACCAATATGAATATCACCATTAGCGTACGGAGGGCCGTCATGCAAGATAAATGTAGGTCGCCCTATCGCGTTATTACGCATTTTTTGGTACAGATTGCCATCCTGCCAACGCTTTAGTATCAAAGGCTCACGATTAGGAAGACCAGCTTTCATCGGGAATTTGGTTTCAGGTAGGTTTAAGGTATGTTTATAATCTGCCACTGGGCTACTCTTAAGTTTAAATGTTTAAATCGCTATAAATCCGTGATTATACGGTGTTTATGACGGTCTATAAACAGCTGATATACTTTAATAATTAGCTTTATGGCATCGATAGTCGATAAAGTTAGCCTAAGTTGTATTTTTGCCCTGACTCGCTAACGCATAAATTTAGATTAAGTATCATAAAAAGTTCACTTAACAGCATTTATTGAACACAGTTTCAGCCTATCTAATTGAAAAGCATTAGAATGTAACTATAATCCTATACTCAAATTCCAATCGAAAGGTTCCAGTACACATGATGTTTGGTCAAAACAGACAACAACTTCGCCAATTTTACCATGATGTTTGGCGGAAACAAACTGAGAAACAGTCGCTTTCGGCGCTCGAAGCGACAGTGGCTCAGGTTATTAATGAACATCCTGAATACCAAGCCATTTTTAATAGTGATGCTAGTTTAGAGCAAGAATATTTTGTAGAACACGGCCAAACCAATCCATTTCTACATATGGGTCTACACATTTCCTTGCATGAACAAATTTCAACCGATCGCCCAATGGGTATTCGTGTAATTTATCAACAATTACAAGCTAAATATGGCGATGCCCACACAACCGAACATCACATGATGGAATGTCTGACCGAATCACTCTGGCTTGCCCAACGTAATAATCAACCGCCATCAGAATCAGATTATTTAGTGGCGTTGCAAAAACATTTATTGGATAACAAATAATGGCAAATAAGATCACCGCTAGCATTACATTTTATTTCAAAGGTGAAACGTTTACGCCCAGTCTTGAACTTGATTTAGACGTACTAATGCAACGCTATAACGGCCTACCACCGCTACATGAAACATTAGCGGCCGAGAATAATATCGATAGTTATTCATATCAGTATGAAATGTTGTTAGGTGAAGATATTCAATTTAGTCATGCCGAAGGTGATGCAGTAACGTTTCTAAACGATGGTGAATTCGACCAAGCAGCTTATGAACGCTTTTGGTTTCAAAAAAAAATATTTAATCATCTCCAAAATATTATTCACATAGAATTGGATATCGACGAAATTGAGCAACATCCTAAACTCATGCTAGCCATGTTCGCCGCTTTTCAATATGGTCGAAACTATTAGAAGGATTAAAATTTATGAACGCATTTGGATTTAACAGTACTGATGCTCAACCACAACTGCTAGAACAGCTTACACCCACGGCAACGGGCCATGATTTATTAATCAAAATTGATGCGATTGCCGTCAACCCTGTAGATACTAAAGTCATCGCCAGCATGACTGAGATCTTAAACACGCCTCGTATAGTGGGTTGGGATGCTACGGGAACCGTCATAGCCATTGGCGAAGATACTGTATTGTTTAAAGTAGGTGATAAAGTTTTTTACGCAGGTGACATCACGCGTCCAGGCTGTTATGCCAGCCACCAATTGGTAGATGAGCGAATCGCAGGTATAGCCCCATCTACGCTAACACCCGAACAAGCAGCAGCCATGCCACTCACCAGTATTACGGCATGGGAGGCCTTATTTTCACGGTTAAAAATAACCGAGCAACATGATGCGGGCAAAAACATATTGATTATTGGTGGTGCAGGCGGCGTAGGTTCAATCGCCATTCAACTAGCCAAAAAAATTGCCAAACTCAATGTTATCGCCACTGCATCGCACACGGCATCCATTGAATGGTGTAAAAAAATGGGGGCAGATAAGATCATTAACCATCAAGGTGATCTAGCTCACCAATATCGCGCCCAAGGCATGAGGGATCCCGATTATATTTTGTGTTTGAATAACACTGATCAGCATTTTGCAGCTATGGCTGATCTCATTGCGCCGCAGGGAATGATTTGTAGCATCGTAGGTAGCCAACAAAAACAAGATCTAGATAAGTTAAAATCGAAAAGTGCCGGTTTTGTATGGGAGTTTATGTTTACACGCCCAATGTTTAAAACCTATGATTTAATTGCTCAACATCATCTACTAAATAATATAGCCAAGCTGCTTGATGAAGGACAAATCATCAGTACATTGACTAAAAGTCTAGGCCCAATGAATGCGGAAAATATCCAAAAAGCGCATCAACAGTTACTCAGCGGCACAACCATTGGAAAATTAGCATTAACGGTAGTGACGTAAAGGCCTTACATGCCAGTATTCGGTCTCGACATAAGGAAAAATAAGGGGTGTCTGCACAGGCCTAAATATAGACATTGTTTCACCCAGAACAATATAACCGTATAATTACCAGTTTAAATCACTTCACCCTAGGGCATTATAATCATGGTCACGCAAAAATCAGGCAAATTCTTTGTTGGCAGTATCGTTACTTTTCTTATTATTTTTGGCGTTATTAAGATTATACTTGCAACATCATTAGATACTGCAAAACAAGCTGTTACGCCAGAAAGTATGACTACTGAAGATGTTGCCGACCGGATTAAACCTATTGCTGAAGCTTACATAGGTGAAGCGCCGATTGTCGTTGCCGCTGTTGTTGAAGAAAGCGTTGGTCGCGGCCAGCAAATAGTCACACAAGTGTGTTCAATGTGTCACGGTTCAGGCATGATGAACTCGCCTAAACTAGGCAATAAAGCTAATTGGGCGCCACGCATCGAAAAAGGTGCTGACATGTTATATAGCCACGCAATAAATGGCTTTAATATGATGCCAGCACGTGGTGGTCGTCCTGATTTAAGTGATGATGATGTTAAAGCAGCTGTTGATCATATGTTGTCGCTAGTTCAATAAAATTTGTAAAAAAAGCCCACTAAGTGCGGGCTTTTTTTTATCAAAAATTCATGTTTTATTTAAAGTTACCTTATCACGCGTCATTCACCAGTTTGATATAAAGCTTTTCCACTTTAGTCCTAGCCCATAGCGTTTTTCTCAAGAATTTAAGACTCGATTTAATGCTTGGTTCACTATTAAAACAATTGATATCAACCTGAGCACCCATTTCCTCCCAGCCTAATTGTTCAACCAACTTAATAAGTATTTGCTCTAAAGTTATGCCGTTAAGTGGATCAGTCTGCTTCATGTAGTTGCTTTTAATAAGTTGTTATGTGGATAAGATTAACAGAAAAAACACTTAAAATCTGTTACAGTTTTCATATTTAAAGCAGTGCGTCAACCTGACAATACTGTATTCTATATCACCTAATATCAAGGCTTTATTTGTGACCAATAATGATGTTTTACGCCGTATCCGTTATACCTTCGACTTTAATGATACAAAGATGATTGCGCTTTTTACAGCCGCTGATGCCGAGGTTTCACGTGAACAAATCAGTAACTGGATGAAAAAAGAAGAAGATCCAGATTATCAAAATTGTGGTGACCAACAATTAGCCACTTTTCTTAATGGTTTGATTAACGATCGTCGTGGTAAAAAAGAAGGTGAACAAGCGAAGCCTGAGAAGAAGTTAACCAATAATATTATCCTCAGAAAACTGACCATCGCATTAAACCTAAAAGCAGAAGATGTATTAGAAGTTCTAGAATTAGCCGATTTACGCATTAGTAAACATGAACTCAGTGCTTTTTTCCGTAAGGCTGATCATAAACACTACCGTAACTGTAAAGATCAAATTTTACGAAACTTCCTACAAGGATTACAGCTACAACTACGCCCTTCTGATACTGAAGTTGAAGCAACAGATGAAGCTGTAAGTGAAGATAAACCTGCTTTTCAGTGGAAGAAATAATAGAGCCGCAATTTACTGACCAACCGCAAAAGTAAACATCAGGAATGATGCTCACTTAAACTCGGAGTTAATGCTCTAGCTGTTTAGCACAACATATTTTTAATTGTCGCTTTTTAGCTTAATTACCTTTCCTGTAGTCGCTGATGCTAATGCACCCTCAATCGATTTACAGTTTGCCTTTGCGTCAGCAAACGATAATGCCGGTTGTATGTTATTCAATACACAATCGCTAAAATGCTCGATTTCAAGCACAAAATGATTGGCAATATCTAATTCAACATTGTGATGTTCACCTGCATCAGTCCACCATGAGATAACAGGAGCATCATCAGGATTTTGCCATACGGTATCGCATTTTATACCGCCCAGTGTGCCAATAATTTCATATGCGCTGCGTCGCGCGCGTTCAAAACTCATATCAAAATGAGCAAACTTGCCATCACCATAATCCAATACGCCACTTAAACTAACATCTGCACCACTATCGATAAATTTTGCCATGGCAGTTACAGCTAAAGGTTCGGTGGTAAACCACTTACGTGCAGTATGAATAGCATAAGGACCAATATCCCACATCGCTCCGCCGCCATGAACGATATCTTTTTCAAGTCGATACCTACGTGTAGGTTTCATCGGAAATGAAAAGCAGGTATGCACAGTACGCACATCACCAATTGCACCTGAATCAATAATTTTCTGTACATAGGCATGTTGAGGGTGAAAGCCATACATAAACCCTTCCATCACAGTCACATTGTGTTCGACAGCCGCAGCTTCAATCGCCTCAATATCTTTCACCGTTAATGCCATCGGCTTTTCTATTAAGACATGTTTACCTTTAGCAATGGCTTTCAGTGCCCACTCAGTATGTTCATCATTCGCCATCGGCAAATAAATCGCATCAATGTCTGCATTATTGAGCAAGTCATCAGGATTATCTAAGGTGAAAACATCAGTCTCTTGCGGCGCATATTTAGCCAAGGTTTCAGCAGCTGCCCCCTTGCGACGACTCGCGATAGCAATCAACTTTGCATTGCTGGCTTCTACAATAGCGGGCATCAGACGTTCATTTACACGTGCAGCGCCAAGAATTCCCCAACGTAATACCGATTGATTCGACATAATTATTTCCAAAATTTAAAGTTAAAGCACATCATAACCATTTAACAGTTTGTTTTCCATGATTGTAAAACCCTGTAATTTGAGTGTTTTTATATGACTTTTTTTAGCCTATGCTAGTAAATATTTACACTCCAAACTAACTGAAGGAATATTTATGACTATTGAAGTTGGACAACGCTTACCTGCTGGTAAATTAACTGAATGTATTGAATTTGACCCTGAAAATGGTTGCCCTGTAAATCCTCAACCACAAGACGTGGCAGAGCTCACCAAAGGCAAAAAAGTCATTATTTTTGGTGTGCCTGGCGCATTCACACCTCTTTGTTCTGCTCAACACTTACCGGGTTATGTACAATTTGCTGATCAGATTAAAGCTAAAGGCGCTGATGAAATTTGGTGTTTATCGGTTAATGATGCTTTTGTGATGGCCGCTTGGGGTAAACAAAACGAAGCTACGGGAAAAGTCCGCATGATGGCTGATGGTAGTGCTGTATATACCAAAGCATTGGGCTTAGATCGCGATCTAACCGGCGGCGGCATGGGCGTGCGTTGTTTCCGTTTTGCGATGATTGTTGAAGATGGCATCGTGACTTACTTGGGTGTTGAAGGCTCAGGCGAGTTTGGCGTATCTAAAGCTGAAACTATTTTAGAACAACTATAGCCTTATATTAACTAGCCCAAGGCGGAAACTTGGGCTAGTTTCTTTGAATAATTTGACCCTTATCGCCAATAAAAATAGTGGTTGCAAGTCGGTAGAAAATGCCATGCTCGATAATGCCTGGCACAGCATTTAATTCAGCGTTAAGCTCTTCGGCATTAAGGCTAGCATCAAACGTCATATCAATAATTAAGTTGCCTTGTGAACTAATGGCTAAACCATCGCCATTTGCATTTTTTCGTAAACCGCCTTCGCCACCAATCTGTTGCAAACTGCGCAACACCATTTGCCAAGAAAACGGTGAAACCTCTACCGGAATAGGGAACAATTCACCAATGCGGGTCACTATCTTGCTGTTATCCACCAACACATAAAATTCAGCACTAGCTTTCGCTAATAGTTTTTCCTTCACTAAATCAAAACCTCGCCCCTTTAGCAGGTTCATCTCTGGCGAGACTTCATCAGCGCCATCAACATACAGATCGAGTTGGCTGAGATGCTCTATCGCCATGATATTCAGCCCTAACTGCTGCGCTTTAATCGTACTCACAACAGAGCTCGACACAGCGGTGAATTGCAAATTTTGTTGCTGTTTCCGATGGGCTAGTTGTTCAATAAAATAATTTGCTGTCGAACCTGTGCCTAGACCAACGATCATGCCCTCTTCCACTAAGTTGGCGACATGGGTTGCTACGTGTTGTTTATCGTTAATTTCAGTCGTTGGATGTTGTTGTGACATTGGCTCTCTCCGGTATGCAACTTGGCAAAAACAGGCTACCAGCATACCATGCTATTTTGTGTTTATTAAGGCGATTATCGTGGCAATTAATATTAATAATATAGTTCAACAAATTGAACTCACGACGGGGCGAGCCTTAAAAAATTATCGTCTGAACGCTATTGGCGGTGGGAGCATTAGTGATGCTTATCAATTACAATCGGCTCAGCAATCTTATTTCATTAAACTGAACCAGCCACAACTATCAGCAATGTTCGAAGCTGAAGCACAAGGCTTGGAAGAAATGCGGGCTTTAAACTGCATACGGATCCCTAAAGTCATTTGTCATGGTCAAACTAAAGAATATAGTTTTTTAGTACTAGAATACATTCAACTTGGCAGTTTGCGAGGTCAAGCAAGTCAACGACTCGGTTCACAGCTCGCACAATTACACCATCACGGCCAACCGTTTTATGGTTGGCATATCAATAATACTATTGGCAATACACCACAACACAATAATCGTGAATACGATTGGTTAGTCTTTTGGCAGCGTCATAGGCTAGGTCAACAGCTCAAACTCGTATCAAAAAATGGCTTTGGAGCTCGATTGCAGGATAAAGGTGAATTATTGTTAAATAACATTCATCTATTTTTTGAAACTTACACGCCCGTTCCCGCTTTGTTGCATGGCGATTTATGGGCTGGTAATGTAAGTGCAGATCCACAAGGTAATCCTGTAATATTTGATCCCGCTTGTTATTACGGTGATCGGGAAACAGACATTGCTATGACAGAATTATTTGGTGGTTTCGGTGTTAATTTCTTTGCTGCATATCAAGCAGACTATCCGCTAGATCCAGGTTATAAAAGCAGAAAAACACTCTATAACCTCTACCATATCCTTAACCATGTCAATCTCTTTGGCAGTGGTTATGTAGGTCAGGCTGAAGGTATGCTTGAACAACTATTAGCTGAAATTTAATGATTCGCCAGTATCATTAGATATTTATTTTGATATTCCTATTAAATAAACCATTGATTTCAAGCATCTTAGTTGCTAATGTTTGCGAATGAAAAACACTGAACGACAATTTATTCGTCATCCAACCGCGGTACCTCTTTTATTTAATGTGGGCGATAAAATAGAAACCATTGAGGCAAAAGATGTCGGTGACGGCGGTTTATGTTTTATAAGCCAATATAGTATTAATGTGGGTCAACACATCCACATTACCATCCCTATCTGCAAACCCGAATTTGAAGCTCATGGTATTGTGCGATGGTGTAAACATAGTGGTAACAGATTTTTAATTGGCGTAACTTTTCAACAAGAATCAGCGATCTTTGCCATCCGCATGGTTGAACAAGTCTGTCATATCGAAAGTTACCGTAACAAGATATTTGCTGATACAGGCATTGAGCTCACTAGTGAGCAAGCTGCAAGTCAATGGATTTACCATTATGCGAATGAGTTCCCACAATTATTGAGTTAATAGTAATATTAACTTATCCCGTTATATTGTAAGAACAGGTCTAGACATGGAGACCCGAGTGAACCCCTTGATGGCATCTCCGACTTAATGGGTAAGAGTGCCAGTTGATTTTTAAGATTATTTACTCAAAATCAAGATGTGGGCGCCATTGGCAAACGACAACGTGAAGAAATTACAATAGAGACAAAACTTGAGGCTGAACATGATGCAGCCAAAATTAAAGATAGCGATCGACACAGTGGCATCAGGGATAATTCAGCTAGCCTTGCCCAAGAGCAAGAAAAAATCAGCAGAGATCTTTCCTGAAATAGATATTATTTCTGACATTAATGCTGAATTTGAAGCCACCGAGCCTAAACCTATGATAAAAAATGCAAACAAAAGACCGACACAATTATTCATTAATGATAGTGACATTGTCCAAACTAAAAATGAAAATAACGGTTTCAAAGCTACAAATAAAAGTATCAATCTCCATGTATTAATGGAACCAACATACTCACGTTGTAGGTAAAGACTGTGTAGAAAAGTCCATTCACTTGAAGTGGATAATACAGCGCAATATGAGCGTTTAGAAGATTTGCCTTTATCCATGAATGCGTCATACGGCAAGAACTTAATTTTATTGTTTGATACAGCTACGCCATGAATACAAACTGAATAGTCCCTTTGTGGGTGCCAGCTAAGAAGTATATAAAATTGAATAAGGCGGTTAAAATATCATTTGCCTACTTAATTAATCAGAAGAGATTATATGAAACCAATAAAAGTGCTATTCGTTTGCATGGGCAATATATGTCGTTCACCAACTGCAGAAGGTGTATTTAACAAAGTTATTTTCGATAAGGGAACAACCAATCGTTTTGTTGTCGATTCGGCAGGCACACATGCCTACCACATTGGCGAGCCTTCTGATGCACGCTCACAACAAATAGCAAGGAGTCGCGGAATAGACTTATCTAAAATTCGAGCTCGTAAAGTGATGCAATCAGATTTTGAACATTTTGATCATATCTTAGCAATGGATACCGATAACTATCAAATGCTGATAGATGCAAGTCCAAGTGAATATCACCACAAAATTAAACTATTTTTGGATTATGCTCCGGAACGAAAAGAAAAGGATGTGCCAGATCCTTACTACGGCGGTCAAAATGGTTTTGCTCATGTCTTTGACTTAGTCGAAGATGCATCAAAAGGCTTTTATCACTCGGTAATTAATCTGAGCTGATTTTAACAAGCAAATATAACTTTAAATTCTTGTCTGTGTGCTATAGCTTTATGTCTATAAGGCTGCACCATAAGATGACCCATAGATTTAGGCATTAATTCCTAACTAGATTTTGACATCAAATCTTTGCTAATAATTCAAATAGACTATGCGGTCTTCGTCAAACTAGGTTCACTTTAATTATTACGTTGTAAGGCAAAATATGTGACTTTTGCCAACAATGATATAATAATCAGCTAATTGTCATTTAAGCATATAGTTTATTGACGTAACTCATTGATTGTTTGAGGGGAAGTAGATGGGATCAACTAGCTTAATGAATGAAGGTTTAACCTT